>Ga0207929_1000463_pt1 | contig 11229 bp, 7 predicted proteins | sample NGESurdeep072012_FD_184466 | JGI IMG/M metagenome (GOLD analysis project Ga0207929, IMG submission 184466) | Arctic peat soil microbial communities from Barrow, Alaska - NGEE Surface sample 53-1 deep-072012 (SPAdes) | ecosystem: Environmental > Terrestrial > Soil > Wetlands > Peat ... | reverse complement strand
TCACGTCGCCGGCCTTGAGTCCGCCCAGGTCAGCGGGACTACCGGGACGAACGCCGGTGAGGCGCAGGCCCTTGGTGTCACTCGCGCCCATGTCAGGCACGGTGCCGAGGTAGGTCTGCTTCCCCTCTTCGGAAACAGCCGTGCGCGCAGGCGGCGCGATCCGCACGAATGTCAGCCGCGACGGCCGGTCGGCGACTGCCCGCGCCACGCGCAGCGCGAGATCCACCACGCGCGCCTCGCCCCCAGCGTTGATCTTGTCGGCGTCGTCGGTGGCGCGATGATAATCCTCGTGCAGATCCGTGAAGAAATGCAGAACGGGAATGTCCTTCGCGTAGAATGAAGACTGGTCCGACGGACCGTATCCATCACCGCCGCCGCTGATGTGAAACATGGCGCTCCCCGTCGCCGCCGCATTCGCGCTGTCGAGGATGCCCTTGAGCTCGGTGGCGGTCGCAGTTCCGTACACGATCAGCTTGTCGTTTCTGAGTCGGCCGACCATGTCGAAGTTGATCATCGCGACAATGCGTTCCAGAGGGACGGGCGGATGGTTCACGAACCAGCTGGAGCCGAGGACACCGAGCTCCTCCGCGCTGAAGTTGACGAAGATCACCGAGCGGCGCGGCGGATCTCCCACGAGCATCCGGGCGAGGTCGAGGACGGCGGCGGTTCCGGATGCATTGTCGTCCGCTCCATTGCGGATCGCGTCCCCGGCTTCCGGGTCCTGGGCGAACGTCGTCTCCCGTCCCAAGTGATCGAAGTGCGCGCCGATCACTATGTACTCATCGCGCAACGCCGGATCACGACCGCGCAGTAGCGCGACGACGTTCTGCGTCGGCCTCGGCGCGGTTCGCCCCATGTGCGCGTCCTGCGCGGAGAGTGCATTGAACGGCTGGAGATAACCCGGTGCCAGCGGAGTCAGGCCGAGTGAGCGGTAGCGTCTGGCGAGATACGCCGCGGCGGAATCATTCCCCGGTGTCCCGGCGAGCCTGCCCTCGAGCTGGTCACTGGCGAGGTACTCGATATCCCGGCGGATGACGGTCGAGTCCGCGTGCGTCGGGGTGGAGAAAGTGCGGGGCACAGGTGTGCAGGAAGCGGCCACAGAGAGCAGTGTGGTCGCCAGCAGAGAACGAATCGGGTTCGACATGTTGATAAACGTACTCCGTCTGGCTCTTGTTGACTCCCCTGAATGCGGAACTGCCGTCTATCGCCCCCAGCGTAGACGCACCAGGCGAACGTTTTTTTGCCGTCGGCCGATGTGGAGCTGGACTGCGCCATGTGGGGGATTCCCCTATGCAAGTTCGGGCCGTTCCCTTACGTACCGGACAGAACCGATACGACATCTTTCCCTCTGTATTTCGCATGTGCCCGCGCGCCCGCTTCGGTTGCTCGGGCACATTCGATTGGATCCATCCCTGATGGAGAAAACCATGTCCCGCTTAAAGCTTTTGATGACCACCTCGCTGGTGGCGATGCTTGCTCTCTCTGCCTCCGCTAATGGCCAGAAGGCAGGGCCTCTCCATCCGCACACGATAGTCGTGAAGCTCGTTACCAAGGCGGGAGCAATCCCGTTCGCCTTCGAGCCCGCGCTCGTTGTCGCGCACCGCGGCGATACAGTGCGCTTCATCGAGGACGCAGCCGTAATGCACAACGTGCACTTCACGAAACAGGCGCCCGGGGCCAAACTCGGCGCTGCCGCAATGGGGCCATACCTCACGACCAAAGGTCAGACTTATGATGTCGTGATCGACGGGCGCTTTGCCGAGGGCAAGTACGAGTACGTATGCGATCCTCATGCAGCCGTCGGGATGAAAGGCACTCTGGTCGTTAATAGCGGTGGGGCGGCTGCCGGAAAAAAGTAGCGCCCTCGACGTAAGACTCGCCTGTAACAGCGAACCAACAATCTTGTCGCGACGCTCCGTCGCGGAGGGAATTTTGTATCCATGAAGATGCCACGACGGGAGTTTCTGAGAGCCGGGCTGTTGGCCGCGGGCGGATTAACCGCTGGCACGGTTGGCGCTGACCGGCTGTTGGGCGCCGGTGCGAAATCGAGCGGTCCGCGCGCGGCGGCGACGCTGGCTCTTACTCCAGACGGGGAGTTGGTCGTAACGCCCTCGGCGGAGTACGCCGCCTTAGCACAGACGTCTGACGAAGTGCGGCGTGGCGTACCCGGGCGCCGATGGGTTATGGTCTTCGATCTCGCGGCGTGCGACGGCTGCGGCCAATGCGCGTTGGCATGCGCCAAGAATCATTTCATTCCCACCGATCGAGAGTACCTCCGAATCTTCAAGATGCAGGATTCGCCGGACCTGGCTCCGTACTGGTTCCCACGTCCCTGTTTTCACTGCGATAACCCGCCGTGCACGCGCGTCTGCCCCGTCGGCGCGACGTTCAAGCGTGAGGACGGCATCGTCCTGATCGACAACGAGCGCTGCATTGGCTGCCGGTTCTGCATGGCCGCCTGCCCTTACTCAGTGCGAGTCTTCAACTGGGGCCGGCCCAACGATCCGCCGGAAGCCCACGCGCGTGGGTACTCGCCCGAGTGGGGTTACCCGCGCCGGGTCGGCACGGTCGAGAAATGCGACTTCTGCGCCGATATGGCGCGGGAAGGCAAGCTGCCCCACTGCGCCAGCCATTGCCCGATGGGCGCAATCTGGTTCGGCGACGAGAACGACGATGCCGTGACGAACTCCGCCGGCAAGACCGTACGACTCTCGAAACTGCTGCGCGACCGCGCCGGTTTCCGCTACATGGAGGAGCTGGGGACAAAGCCCCGTGTGTTCTATCTGCCGGCGGTAAACCGGCAGTATCCAGCGCCCAATGAGCCCGGCGCTAACCATGGAAACCTGCCGAGAGGCGGGGAAACGCAATCAGCGCAATGACGCAACCCATCGCCGCCGCGGCAGCGGAATCGGCAGGGCAGCCGGAGGCGAACATCGTCGAACGGGATCTCCTGGCGACGCTCAATCCGCTGGGCCGAGCCGGCCACATCTGGATCGCGAGCTTGGTCGGTGTCTGCCTGTTAGCGCTCGTCGCTTATATCTACCAGCTTGCGTTCGGCCTTCATGTGACGGCGATGCGGGACTACGTCTCGTGGGGCGCATACATGACGAACTTCGTGTTCTTCATCGGTATCAGCCACGCGGGCACGCTCATTTCTGCGATTCTGCGCATTACGAATGCCGGCTGGCGGCGGCCGATTACCCGTATGGCCGAAGCAATCACCGTCCTCGCCCTTATGGTCGGTGCGAGCATGGTGGTCATCGACATGGGACGCCCAGATCGCATCCTGTACCTGCTAATACATGGGCGGCTGCAGTCGCCGATCCTCTGGGACCTGGTGTCGGTTACCACGTACATCACGGGCAGCTTCCTGTATCTGTACGTGGCGATGATCCCGGATATGCCGATCCTCGCGCGGTTCGCTCGCGAGCGCGGACGTTCGCCCCGGCTGGTGCGTCTGTATGAGATACTCTCCCTGGGATTCCGAGAGACGCCGGAACACCGCCGCCGTCTGACACGAGCGCTCGGCGCCATGGCCGTCATCATCATTCCGGTGGCCGTGTCGGTGCACACGGTCGTGTCGTGGGTATTCGGCATGACGCTGCGTCCTGGCTGGCACAGCACAATTTTCGGCCCGTACTTCGTAATTGGCGCGATCTTTTCGGGCACCGCGGCGATCATCACCGCCATGGCGGTCTTTCGGCGCGCTTACCGACTGGAACGTTATCTCCTTCCCGAGCACTTCCAGCGGCTGGCGACGTTGCTGCTCGCGCTGTCGCTGCTGTACGCCTACTTCACATTGAGCGAATACCTCACGGCGTGGTATGGCGGGTTCGGTTCCGACTCCCGGCTCCTCGCGTTGCTCGCCGGCAGCACGGCCTATGGTACCTCGTTCTGGCTCTGGGGGGTATTCGGTCTCTTTATCCCGATCGGGCTGCTCGTCATGCCTAGTCGCCGCTCGTTGACAGCCATCGTGACCGCATCCGTGCTGATCAACATCGGGATGTGGATCAAGCGCTATCTGATCATTGTCCCGACGCTGGAGACGCCGTTTATCCCGGCCCAAGCGGCGGGAATCACACCGCACTACTTTCCCAGCCTCGTCGAGTGCACGATTACAGCGGGCGCGTTCGCCGCATTCCTCCTTCTCTTCACGCTCTTCTCACGCATCTTCCCGATCCTCTCGGTGTGGGAAACATTGGAGGACGCAGACGAAGCAGAGAGCAAGCTGGCTGTCGAACGCGCATCGCGGCACACCAGCCTCGCGCCGGCTGCCCTGACAATACTGCTGATCGCCGGAGCGTTGACCTCGGTTGTGCCGTGGGCGCGAGCGAGCGCTCAGGTCCAGAAGCCGGTGGCCCGGATCGAACTGACGCGCAGCATGGTGGATAGCCAGGACGTGCTGGTGGCGAAGGTAAGTACGAATGGCCGTGCAGTGGTCCACGCGGTCGTTGAATTCTCGGTCACCCGCACCTTTGGCGTCATGACCCTCGGCCAGGACACAACGCGAGACGATGGCACCGCGAGGGTCGGATTTCCGGTTGGTTTGCCCGGTGACGCGCGCGGCGAGCTGAAGTTCCGTGTGACTATTGAGTCGCCGTCGGACCTTATCGGTCCGCCGCTCGAGGTGGTGCTCGCCGGCGGCGCGCCGCGTGTGGCATTCATTGATAACGTGCCGCGTGCGCTCTGGTCATCACGGGCGCCGCTCCCAATGGTTGCCACGATCATCTTTCTCCTGCTGTGCGTATGGATCACCTACGCCTTTGTCGTGATACAACTCGTCGCGATGCGCCGCTTAAAAGCGGAGGCATGACCGACGTCAGGCCGGGCTAGATATAGGCGAACGACTTCCACGGCTTGACACAGACCGAGCCTTGGCGATAAAACAGAATGACCGGCTTCCCTTCCCCTGACCTCCAATAAGACCCCCTCCATGCGGCATCTCCGCGTGCTCCCCAGTTTGCTAGCCGCCCTATCTATAGTAGCAGTCGTCATTGCAGCCCCGCCCCTCGCCGCCCAGGACCCGACCCCGCCGGTTGCGAAAACCGTCGCCAAAATCGACACCCTCCACGGCGACATCCGAACCGACAACTACTTCTGGATCCGCGAGAAAACCAACCCCGACGTCATCTCGTACCTCAACGCGGAAAACGCGTACACGACGGCGCGGATGAAGCACACCGAAGCCCTCCAGCAAAAGCTCTACGACGAGATGCTCGGCCGCATCAAGGAGACCGACCTCTCCGTCCCCTTCCGCGACAACGGCTACTGGTACTACAACCGCACCGAGAAGGGTAAGTCCTACCCCATTCGCCTCCGCAAAAGGGGCAGCCTCGACGCTCCCGAAGAAATCGTCATCGATGAGAACGCGCTCGCGGTCGGCAAGAAGTTTTCGCAGCTCGGCGATCTCGCGGTGAGCCCCGGCGCGTCGCGGCTCGCCTACCTGCACGACACCACTGCGCTCCGCGTCTACACTCTCTACGTTAAGAACCTCCGCAACGGCGCCCTGCTCGGCGATTCGATCTCGTCCGTCGTTCCATCGGTGGCGTGGGCGAACGATTCAGTTCTCTTCTACCAGACCGCTGACTCCGCCCGCCGCTCCAACGCCGTCTGGCGCCATCAGCTCGGCACACCCAAGTCGAGCGACGTGAAAGTATTCCAGGAGGACGACGTCCTCGACAACGTCGGCGTCGCGCGCTCGAAGAGCGGGAAGTACATCTACATCTCGGACGATGGCTTCACGTCATCCGAATGGCGCGTGATTCCCACCGCGACGCCGACCGCCGCGCCCCAGGTGATCGCCGCACGCAGAGCGAGCGTCGAGTACCAGATCGACGACATCGACGGCTCTTTCCTGATGACCACCAATGACAGCGCCCGGAACTTCAAGGTCCGGCGACTTCCGACGTACGCACTTGGCACCGGAGCATGGGTCGACTTGATACCAACGAGTGACTCGGTCTTCATCGAGTTCCTCGAGCCGTTCAAGAACAACCTCGTCGTGGTAGAGAGATCCGGCGGACTGCGCCGGCTGCGCGTCATGGAGCTTCGCCATGCGAAACCTTACTACATCACCTTCCCCGAGCCCGCTTACGCGGTGAGCCCGACCCAGAATGTCGAGTTCGATTCACCAACGCTCAGATTCACCTACTCGTCGATGATCACGCCGCCGTCCACCTTCGACTACAACATGGCGACCAGGCAGCGCGAGCTGAAGAAGCGGTTAGAGGTGCCCGGGTTCGACGCGGCGAAATATGAAGTGCGGCGCTTCATGGTGACCGCTCGCGACGGCGCGCACGTGCCGGTTTCCATGATCGTCCTCAAGAAGGGCTGGAAGCAGGACGGAACGCACCCGCTCCTCCTCTACGCCTACGGCTCCTACGGCGCGACGACTGAGGCCGGCTTCAATTCGTCGGTGCTGAGCCTCGTCGACCGCGGCTTCGCGTACGCGATCGCCCACATCCGCGGCGGACAGGAGATGGGCCGCCAGTGGTACGACGACGGGAAGATGATGAAGAAGAAAAACACCTTCTTCGATTACATCGACGTCGCGGAGTATCTCGAGAAGCAGAGTTACACCGCCAAGGACCGTATGATCGCAAATGGGGGTAGCGCCGGCGGTCTGCTCATGGGCGCCGTCAACAACATGCGGCCCGACCTCTTCCGCGCAGTCGTCGCCGATGTGCCCTTCGTCGACGTCATCAACACGATGATGGATGCGTCGATCCCACTCACCGCGCAGGAGTGGCAGCAGTGGGGAGATCCGCACATCGCCGATCAGTACGCGTACATGAAGACGTACTCGCCGTATGACAATGTCGAGCGGAAGGCTTACCCGTGGATGCTCGTCACCACATCGCTCAACGATTCACAGGTCGGGTACTGGGAGCCGGCCAAGTGGGTGGCGAAGCTGCGCGCTCTGAAGACGGACTCGAATCCGCTCTACATCAAGATCAACATGGCCGGTGGGCACGGCGGGTCGTCCGGACGTTATGACGTGTTGCGCGAGCGGGCGTTCCGATACGCGTTCATGCTCGACGCGGTGGGAATGGCGGACCGCTAGATCTGCACCCTTCCTCCTCCGTTCTTCTCCGCATTTCAGACTGCGTCCCTCGATTGAGACACGCCCCCCGTTTTCTCTCGGCACCGCTTCTGGGCACTGTCGCCGCGATCGCGATGTCCGCACAATCGCGCCCAGCGCCCGATCAAGAAGTCGTAGCACTCAATAAAGGCGCTTTCGCCGCTGGAGAACGTCTCTCGTACGACGTGAGTTTTGGACGGCTGCATGTAGGACACGGGACGATGCTGCTCGCCGGGACAGACACAATACGTGGCCACACCGCCTGGCGCGCCATTTTTACGATTTCGGGTGGAACGTTCTTCTTCCGCGTCCGCGATAGCACTGTGAGCTGGTTCGATACCGCGAGTCTATCCTCCCTCCGCTTTGTGCAGCACATCAATGAAGGACGGTATCACGCAGACAGGGACTACGCGATCTACCCCGAGCGGGCCACCTACGTGCGCCTCGGCAGGCCGGAGGTTCCATCGGTGCACGAGCCGCTCGACGACGCTTCGTTTCTCTACTTCCTGCGGAGCGTTCCCCTCGAGGTCGGCCGCACCTACACGTTCAATCGTTATTTCCAGCCCGAGGGAAATCCCATCACCATTCACGTGCTCCGGCGAGAGAAGGTGACGGTTCCGGCAGGCACTTTCAACGCGATCGTCGTGCAGCCGCAGTTCAAGACACCCGGAATCTTCTCGGAGAAAGGACACGCGGAAGTGTGGCTCGCCGACGACAGCACCCACATGATGATCCAGCTGAAATCGGGCCTCTCCTTCGGCTCCCTGAATCTCTATCTCGCCCGCTATTCGCCCGGCGATCGCTCACGGTAGCACACCGCGGGAGACGGCAGGCCTCACCGCAGCGTAGGGTGCCCTGGGCATCGTGGGTACGAAGATCCGATTCACCCACGGAAGATCAACGAACAACAGCGTCACTACGAGTACCGTGCACGCCACCACCGCAGCCATCAGCGCCGGTTCCCGATACAGCCCCTCCGGCCGCTGCGCCGCGCTATCCGGTCGGAATCCGACGGCGAGGTAGATCGCCATCACGAGCGCTATCAACGGGAACGACACGATAAGCTCGATGCGATAGCGCATCGCGAACGCGCCGAAAAAGAGCATCGCGGCCGACGCGTAAAACACGATCGAGATCAGCAAGTGCTGCTCTGTGATCCCCGCAAACGAGCGGCGGTATGCAATCGCTCGGCTACGATCACCAATGTGGCGGTACTCGGCGAAGCGCTTGATGGCCATGAAGTAGCAGCCAACCATCCAGTAGCTCACGAGAAGTGAAACTGGTGCGAGCCCGCCGGGGCTCACTATGTACCAGCCGACGAGCATCCTCAGCGGATTGTTCACAGCTTCCGAGAGAACATCAACGTACGGAACATCCTTGCTGCGGATCGGGCGAATGTTGTAGACACAGCCCATTACCCAGAGTGCGGCGAGCGCCGCGCCGAGCCCCAGTGATAGTGAAGCGCCGATTCCAATTCCGATTGCGGCTAGCACGAACCACTCGAGGTACGCGATCCGAATATTTACCCTGCCTGACGGTACCGCACGCCGAGACTTCTCGGGATGATGCCGATCGAACGGAGCGTCCATGACCTCATTGAGGACGTAATTGCTCGATGCGACAAGGCAAACCGCAACGAGCCCGAGGACGAGCCGCATGAGAAAGGTTTCGACGGCCGAGGCGTTGGCAGTCAGGGGAGCGAAGCCCAGGGCAACGACGACACCGGGCAGCACGAACACGTTCTTGAACCAGTGATCCACACGCGCGATCTCTAAAAGACCGCGGATTGTCGACTGGCTATGCGGCATCGTTGGCGAGGAGGCGCCTCAGCTCGGTGTAGTCGCGCACGCCAGTCCACCCGGAGCCGCGTGCTCCCGCGCGACCGATGATGTAACAGCGCACTCCGGCGGCACTGGCTGCGCCAGCGTCGAGGTCGGGCCGGTCACCGACATACACTGCGTGTTCCGCTGGCATATCGAGACGTGCGAGCACTATTCGAAGTCCCGCCGGATCGGGTTTGAGTCTCCCGACATCAGAGTCCTGCGCGCACACGACCACATCGAAAAGAGCCGAGAGACCCATCGCGGTCAGTTTAGCGGTCGCCGGATAATCGGACCATGCACCGATGAGGATCCCGGTACCACGGAGTTCTTTCAGATATTCCACTACGCCAGGCCAACGCGTCGCCAACATCAGATCCAAAGGAGATCGTTCTATCCATTTTTCGATTGTGTGCCTGACCGCGGCCACCGGATATCCCGTGCGACCCGCCGTGAGCATCAGTTGCCGTTCTTCAAGCATCGCGGCTGGTCCAGTCGAGCCGTCAGCGCGGAGCCCATCGCCTCGCAGCTGATCACGCCGCAGCTGTTCGTGCGCTCCGCGGTATGACCACAGAATCCGGAATGTCGCAACCGCATCACGGGGATGGAGTACGTGCGCGCGCACAAGACGGAACAGCATCGCGCGCCGCAGAGCAGACTGGCGATAGAGCGTTCCATCGACGTCGAAAATAACGGCGGCAACGCTCGCGCTATCGCGGCGGGATAACTGCATTGGGCAACGAAGTGTACACGGCGGGCTCGCGTCGGAAAAAGACAAAGCCATCTCGGTCGCCGAAGACTTGAAGTCCGCGCCGGCCGCGCCAGCGATCCGCCTTATCGATCTTGGTGACGAAGTACGCTGGCCTGTCAATCGGGCCGGATAGCAGCCATTCCTCGAAATGGTCGGGTGCGACTCGAGCTGCCCGTGCCGAGTGCTCGGGTGGTACCCGCGCGTAGAACAGGTGGGCGTAGCTCTTGAAGCCGAGTGGGGCGACATAACATTGGCACCCGCGGAGAGACTCGTAGAACGCGATCGGCGTCGCTTGCGTATATCGCTCGATCTTTGGCGCAATTCTCGCGAGCGCCAGCGGGACTATGATCGCCGTCGCAACGAACAAGATGGCGGCGAATCGCTTTGTATCCTTCCGCCCACCCCAAAGTGTCGCGAGTGCAAACGCGATCGCGGCGAAATACGTTCCGCCGACGATGAGATCCACGGGAGACCACCCGACCCGAACCGCCAGTGTCGCGCGTACCAGTGGGTCGCTCACCACGCGCGACAGGTCCAGCCGATTGTGCGCGATCATGAGCCCGACGACGGGTAGCGCCAGAAACACAGCGGTCCAGGCGAGCCCGATCCCGCGGGCAGCGATACTCCAGTAGCGCGGCCACCACGTCTTTTCAACATCGGTGAGCGCCTGCGCCGCGAGAAAGGTGATGGGAAAGTACGCAAGCGACGAGTAATGGACGATTTTCGTCTGGACGAGAGAGAACACCACCAACACCACGATCAGCAGCGAGATCATCCAGAGTCGAAAGTCACGCTGTTCCGGCGAGTCGCCTATGCGCTTGCCCAACGCCGAGACCGCAAACACGGAGGCGGGAAAGCATCCGAGCGCGAGCACCAGGAAGTGGAAATACCATGGGCCAGTGTGCCCGGCCACGCCCGTGCGGAGCAGCTCAAGCTGACGCGCGACGAAGGCACCAATGAAGCCATCCGTGCTCGCGCCCGATCCCTGTTGCGAGGCGAGAATGTACCACGGTGCCGCAACGAGGCCTGCCGCAGTTACCCAGATCAACACGGGAACGATAGGCACGGCGTAGCTTCTCCGGGCCGCCCAGACCCCCAACCACGCGAGACCAGGAAGCAACAGCCCGACGGGGCCCTTAGTCAGTACCGCCAACCCAATGCTCACGCCCGCAACAACGAGCAGCACCCATTCACGGCCGCTGTAAGACACCCGTGTGATACGAGTATTGGCGTCTGCCGCTCTCAAACCTTCGTCTGTCTGCCGACTGCTCTGAAACGCGAAGAGCGCAACAATTCCCGTAAAGATCAGGAGATTGAAGAGCGGGTCGATGATCCCGGAGCGGAAGTACAGATTGGGCAGCAGCGAGCCGCCAAACGCGAGTGCCCACCACAAGGCGAAGCGGCGATCAAATAGCTGCCGCCCTACTATATATATGCCGACCAGCGTGATGATCCCCACCAGGGCATTCGGGAGGCGCGCAGCGAATTCCCCAACACCGAACACCCGCATCGATAACGCCTGAACCCACATGAAGAGCGGCGGCTTCTCGGCGAACGGTTGGAATCCGATCTGCACC
>Ga0207929_1000462_pt1 | contig 11237 bp, 10 predicted proteins | sample NGESurdeep072012_FD_184466 | JGI IMG/M metagenome (GOLD analysis project Ga0207929, IMG submission 184466) | Arctic peat soil microbial communities from Barrow, Alaska - NGEE Surface sample 53-1 deep-072012 (SPAdes) | ecosystem: Environmental > Terrestrial > Soil > Wetlands > Peat ... | reverse complement strand
TCTCCGTTCCGACATCCAAACCAACACCGATTCAGCCTCGCCAAATTGAATCACGAGACCTAACTTATGCAAAGCCCTCGCATTCGCGGGCCATGACAGTTGTGAGTGCGGCAAACGCGCTCTAAATATCAAATTCCAATCCCAGATCGATGCTCTGGTTCGTCATGTCGGCGTGGCAGGCGGCGACCGTCGGCGGTGCCAGCGGCACGGTGCAGGTGTAGCTGGCGTCCTGGACGCGGAAATAGCGGTACATGCCGGTCAGCCGCGCATTTGGGCTGAGGGACAGGCTGGCGCCCGCCATCAGCTGATAGGCGAAGTGCCAATTGTCGGCCGAGAACACTTGCGTCGGGCCGCTGCGCAGATGGGAATCGACATAGGCGCCGCCGAAGCCCGCGCCGATGAAGGGTTGCACCACGAAGTTCGGGAGCGGCGGATCCCAGAACACATTCGCCATCGGCGCCGCGATCTGAGTGTAGCCGTTGCGGCTGGGCAGCGGCGCCCCCGCGAGGTTCAGGGAATCGAGCGTGAAGTGGCGATAGAGAACCTCGCCCTCGAGCCGAAAGCCGTAACCCAGACGGGCGCCGGCATAGAACGAGCCGCCCAGGCCGGTGGAGGGATGGGCCCGCAGGTCGGAAGCCGCCACCGCCGTGTGGGTGTCGTTGCCCTCGACGATGGCGCCGCGCAGGCCCACAATGAGGCCGCCGTCCTCGGCGACCGCGCCCGAGCCGCCAAGGAGCCAAAAAGCCGCCGCCATCAACGCGTTGCGATACCGCATGGGCTACCCTCCCGCTTCTTGGCAAGGTGCCGCCGGGAGGGTTAATGAGAGGTTAACAAACGTGATAAGCCCTTAAGGCCGCCTTGCTTTTGACCGGTCCGGGCCATAGTTTCCGGCCCTCGTTTTTGTCAGACGTGCAGTTGTAGCTCAGTTGGTTAGAGCGCCGGATTGTGGATCCGGAGGTCGGTGGTTCGAACCCACCCAACTGTACCAGTTTTCAAATACTTAGAGCGCGGAATCGGAACGAAGCGTTATCGGTATGAGACTTTTGCCGTCTCATGTGAGATTTTCACTGTAGACCGGCGTCACGCATGTTGCGGTTCTTCTGCTCGCGCCGATCATGTTCGTCTTTATTGAAAGCGATGCTCGCCGCCATCTGAGGATCTACGCTGCGCAACGCCGCGACGGCAACCGGCCCTTCAGGAAGCGCGCGCCTGCAAAGTCGCCGCGCCGATCACGCTCTCGGGGGGGAATTGGATGGTCACCGTCGTGCCGGCGTTAAGCTCGCTGGCGATGCCCAGCGTGGCGCCATGCAACTTCGCCATCTCATTGGTCAGCGGCAGGCCGAGGCCGGTGCCTTCATACTTCCGGGCCAGCGAGGAATCGATCTGGCCGAAGCGTTCCAGCGCCCGCGGTCCATGCCGGAGCGCTTAGCCAATGCGTCGATAGAGGTGGCTTCGCGCTGAGAAGACGGACCTTCGGTTTGATATCGCGCGACGGTGCGTCGAGATCGCCGCCCAGGACGCCATGTTCCATGAGTACTTACAAATAATGTGAGACCTTCACAAGCACATTGGTGGATTCGGGAAGACTGCCGAAATCCGAGCGCCGCCCGCCGAAGGTCGCGTCCACCAGGCCGCCGATCGTCCAGTCTCTTGACGCGTAATAGTCCGCGCTCAATTGCGCGATGCCGGAGCCGCCACGCGTGTCGGCATCGACGAAGGCGCTCAGTGCGAGATCGTGGACGAAGGCGTCCTGCCAGCTTGCGCGGAAGAAGAGGCTGCTGCGCGACAAGGGCTCCTGCCGGTCGGCGGCGAAGGAGCGGATGTACCACAGAGCGCCGCGCGCCGGGGCGCCGACAGCGCCGGCCGCGAACCAGTTCTGCCAATCGGCGTCCGAGAAACCAGCCTGGTGATAATGGTATTCGAGATTGAAGCTCATCTCGGCCGCGGTCGCGTAAGACGCACCGATCGACAAATCGTTCTGAAACGACCGCGCGGCGCTTTGCGGAATAATCGACGGAGCCGCCGGCGGCAGCGTCCCCGTGGCGCGGCCGAAGACCAATGCGTCGTGAACCAGACTCGCACGCGTTCCGCCGGCCCACTCGACATAACCAACGATGGACTGGCCGAATACCCGCGTCAGGTTGAGGCCGAAGCTGTTGCGGCCGGCTTCGTTGTAGAAGAGAAATTCCGGACTGACATCGTCGAACAGGGTCACGCTGGCTTTGACGAGAATGCGCGCCTGCGCGTTGGTGCGGTCGAAAACCGGATCAAAGCCGGGTAGGTTGTCGTTGAAATAGATCGCGCTGCCGGACGCGAGTTTCGGCGCCAACGCGACGGTCAGCGCGGCGCCGTTCCAGACGCGTTGGCCCAGCAGCATGACGGTGCCGAGCCGATCTTCGCGCAGAACGGACGGATCGGCGGTCAACGGCTCGACGACGGCGCGGGTCTTGAAGAAATCTGTCGGGTTGAAGCCCAGCGCGACGCCGCTTTTGAGATTGATGCGGCCGAGTTCCGCGAAAGCGCCGTCGCCAATCTCCCAGGCGACATAGCCTTCGCGGAAATCGTGGCGGATGTTTTCGTGACTCGGGAACGGCAGATCGTCTTCGGCGCGAAAATTGAAGCGCCCGCTGTAGACGAGACTCAATGTGTCGCTCAACTTCCAGTCGACGCGGGCGTCGAGAAACAGGCGCTCCTCCCAGGACGGCGCAGTCGATGGCGGCAGCGGCACGGCCAGTGCGGCGCGATGGGCGTAGAGCGCAAAATCATCCTGCAGGTAGAGGGCGCGCGACGCACCGGCTGCAGCATCCGTCGCCGCCACTTGTTCATTCGCGGCGGGCGGGATGCGGTCGAGATCGCTGCCGTCGTCGGCGTTTGCCGGTGAGACGCACATGAAGACGCCGGCGCAAGCCACAGCATGCAATCTCTTGCGCATCACTGCGCTTTCACATGCGGGAGATAGTCGCGCTGGAACCAGGAATCGGGAATGTCCTGATAGTGCGAATCCGAGAAGTCGACGGTGGTCACCAGGGCGCTGTCGACCGCGTCGATGATGACCGCCTGCGCGGGCCGTACCCGATCCAAGCCCATCACGAAGTTGCGGTAGTACAGAATCTTCAGGAGACGTCCGCTGTCGGAATAGAACTTCGCCTTGATCGGGAAGTGAGTGGATTTCTCCACCCAGTATTCGACGCGGTTGTAGGTGGCGCCGTCGTTCGCGGCCTTCAGATCGAGATGCCAGCAGTCGCGCTTCTGGCGGCCGGCATCGTCGATGGTGTCGTCGCCGATCAGCGTCGCGGTGTAATTGATCGCCAGGTTCTCGGTGAGGATGTCGCCCGCCGAGGCTTGTCCGGTCAGCGTCTGCTGCGGCGGGATGCGGATGCTGTCCTTGGAGGCGGGATCGTAGAACCACAACACATTGCCGCGAAACAGCACCATCTTGCCGGCGTCTCGCGGCGGATCGATATAGATCACCAGATCGCGGAACTGGCGGGTCGCCGGATCGATCTTGGAATAGACGCTGAAGACGTTCTTGTCGGTCGGCTTGCCGGCATTGTATGCGATGTCCGTCACCGTCAGGCGAAACGGCTGCTGCGGATTGCGCACCGAATCGGCGCCGGCAACGATGTCCTGAGCGCTCTCGGCACGCGCCGCGGTCGAAAACAGCAGCAGCAGCAATGTGGAAAGAATTTTTCGCATGGCGATCTCACACGTGCCGCAGCGCGTCGACGACGGCGAGCCGCGCCGCGCGGTTGGCGGGGAGAAAGGCGGCAATCGTCGCGACGCCGGTCAGAACCAGCCAGACCGTGACGATCAACTGTGTCGCGCCCGTCAGGTAGAGCTTCAGAGCGATGGGATGGGAGTCGCCCGGCGGCGTCCAGGTCAGACCGGAATTGTTGACCGCCATCGTCGCCGCGAACGCCAGGGTGACGCCGAGCGTCGCACCCAGGATACCCAGCATGCCGCCCTCCAGCAGGAACTGGGTGCGAATGCCGCTGCGGCGGACGCCGAGGGCGCGCGTGGTGCCGATCTCGTCGGTGCGCTCGACGACGCTCATGCTCATCGCATTGGAAACGGTGAAGAGCACGACCACACCCATGATTACGGCGATGAAGGAGAACACCGCGCTGAAAAAGCCTTCGGCCTGGCCGTAGAAGGAATTGATCTCGAAGAAATCGTGGGCGTCGAGGTCGAGGCGATGCTGCGCGAACAAATCGGCGAGACGGGCGCGGCCGGCAGGGATGTCCTCGGTGCGATGCAGTTGCAGGATGATGGCCGAGACCTTGTGCTCGCCGCGGCCATAGACCAGTTGCTGCGCCTGAGCCAGGTGCATGGCAATGTAGTTGTCGTCCATCTCGCGGGCAGCCTGATATTCGACATGGCGGATCTTGAGATTGACGATGTTCGGTGCGCCGCCCGCTGTGGATGACAGCAGATTGATGGTGGGCGGACCTGCTTGTGCCGGGGTGGTTGGGGCGTCGGCCGTGCTCAGCGCGCTGAAGTCCTGGCGAGGCAGCGTCGACAAATCCGCAGCGCTGGTCTGAGCCGGTTTGCCGACCGGCAGCTTGGGGCAGCCGCTGACATGCAGCGGGGCGCAGAGTCCCAAGATGCGCGCAAAGCCGATACCAATGACGCCTAGCGTTGGATCATTGTCGGCAAGGTCCTCGGCGGAAGCGGAATCGCCGCGGGCGCCATATTCGTCCCACAGCTTCATGCGCGCGAGGTCGGATGGGATGAATCCGGTGGCGAAGAAGGTCTTGGATTCGTCGTTCACCGGATTGCCGGCGATGCCGGTAAGGAACTGCACGGGCGTCGCTACCGCGATCATCGGCGCCAAGACGGGATCGGTCTTGATGAGCCTGAGGACGTTCTTGTAATCGTCCATGCCCCAGATCGCGGGATTGCCGGAGCCGAAATCGAAGAAACCTTTGCGGTAGACCTGCAAATGGCCGGTGCGCGCGACGGTGGAGGTCTGCAAGACATAGAGGTCGTATTGCGAATAGGCCCCGAACACGAGCATGGCGGCGGCGCCGATCGCGATGGCGAGGATCGTCATGATGGAGCGGCGCGCATTGCGGAAGATATTGCGGAAGGCGATCTTGAACATCATGGCGTTGCCTCGATCGTGTGATTTGCCAGCTCGCCGTCGCGGATCGCGAAAATCTCGTCGGCGTGACGGATGAGCTGCGCGTCATGGGTGGAGAAAATGAACGTGGTGTTCGCGTCCGCCTGCATCTTGCGCATCAGCGCGATGATGCCGGCGCCGGTCTTGGAATCGAGATTGGCGGTCGGTTCGTCCGCGAGAACGATCGCCGGATGCTTGACCAGGGCACGGGCGATGGCGACGCGCTGCTTCTGGCCGCCGCTGAGTTCGTTGGGGCGCTGCCGGCGCTGATCCATCAGGCCCACGGCCTCGAGCATGGCAAGGGTCGCCTGTCGCCGCTTGGGCGCGGACATGCCGGTCAGCAACAGGGGGTATTCGACATTCTCATAGGCCGAGAGGACCGGGATCAGGCTGAAGCCCTGGAATATGAAGCCTATGTTGCGCGCTCGGAAATCCGACAGCGCATTATCCTTGAGGGTCGCGATTTGCTGACCGGCGATCTCAACCACGCCGGAGGTCGGCGCGTCGATGCAACCGACGAGATTGAGCAGTGTGGTCTTGCCGCTGCCCGATGGGCCCACCACCATGGTGAAGCGCTGGGCTGCAATCCCGAGCGAGATGCCCCTTAAGGCACGCACCTCGGTCTTCCCGGCACGATAGTTCTTGGTGACGTTCGTCAATCGAACGACAGGCTGGCTTTGGTCGGTCATGGGTCCGTCATCCTGGAAAGCGTCGAAACTCACGCTCACCTGCCAGACGGACGGCGGTATGGCTTGCCGATTTCTCGACAACTCTCTCCATTTTCTGAAATTGGGACCGTTATTCGGTTTCTGGCGCGACTTTTCGTGGTGCCGGGGGGGCCGGGACGGTCTCCAGCGACCGATAGGCCGACGGGGTCATGTCCATAAAGTCTCGAAATCCCCGATTGAATGTGTTGATCGACTGGTATCCCACCGACAACGCGATGGTGAGGATGGGGATTCGCCGCAGCCCCGGATCGCGAAGCTGCTGGCAGGCCTCCCTGACGCGGTATTCGTGCAGGAAGGCATTGAAGTTCTGGTAGCCCAACTCCTCGTTGATAAGCTTGCGCAACCGGTATTCCGGCAGCCCCACCAGATTCGCGAGGTCCTTCGACGTCAGGCTCGGTCTGCGGTAGATGTGCTCGATCTCCAACAGCGCCATGAGCCTTGACAGGAAGGCCGCTGTCTCGAGATCGGCGATTTTGGGCGCAACGGTGGATTGCGCACGGGCATGGACCGGATCCAGATAGCGGGCCAGGTCGCGCCCATCGAGACGGAGCAAGAGGAACGACACGACCGCCAGATTGCCGACCATCAACGCCACATGCGTGTAGTAATTGGCAATGTTGTCCGGACTGATCACCACGCGCAGCAGGAGGCTCGAAGCGATGATGTTTAACCCGATGACGAAAACGACAAGCGCTCGCGTAAGGCGCCGTGTTTCAACCAGGTCGGCTCGCCAATCGGCGAGGATCCAGTAGATCGCGTATCCCGCAAAAACCGTTTGCAGGACGGTGGGCACGGTCTGGGTCGCGAGAAACTCAAACTGCCATCCGGCCGGCATCAGCCAATGTACGGGTACTTCGAGAAACATCTGGACGGCGAAGAGGCCGAGCAACCAGCGCGGAAACCGGCGCCGGTCCGCGAACATGGTGAAACACAACACCATGAACAAGCCCGGCGTGAGATTGCGGGCGAAATTCAGAATGGCTTCCCAGCCACCGACCTCGAAATGGTAGGGTGCTGGGATCCAGTAGCGATAGTCGTAGCGGCCGAGCACGATATAGCAAATGCTGTTGAAACTGATCAGGGCGATCAGTTGTGCGCTTCTAAGACGCGGATTGCTTGCGAGAATCCGAGCGCCGAGGAGGGCGTTGCAAACAATCGTCGCGACATCGATCGCGAGAAAAAGAAGAGGCATGCTCACGCGTTCTCAGCTCCCCGGACCTGTTGATGGTACAACAAGATTTCAGTTTTTGAATGGCGCGTCCGAAGAAAGCGCGCCCGGAAATGAGCCATGTGACATCACATGGAAATCAGTCCAACCCCAAGCTTGCAATATTCTCGCTCAGAACGGCCAATTGCCTCCGGCCAACCCATCGCTGAGATGGCGAACCAGCGATAGCCGGCACTTATCGGGCATGTATCCGCATTGAAAATGCGTTTTGCGTTCCTACATCCCTTGAGCGCGTGTCGAAGAAACCACTACTTCATTTCCCCACTACTGAACCGCCGGACTGCAAGATATCGGGCTGATACTCATGTTGAGCGTTGAAAAGCTTGGGCGGCGCGAAGGCCGTCTGCAAATCCTCGAAAATGTCAGCTTCGACTGGACCCGCGGCGTGCTCGCCGTGATCGGCGGCAACGGCACCGGCAAGACCACGCTCCTGCGGGCCGTTGCAGGTGCGACGAAGCCCAGCGCGGGGAAGGTCTTGTGGAACCGCGTGCCCACGTTGCGCGCGGTGCGCCGCGAGGGCGCGATCGGCTACGGTCCGCAGGAGCGCAATCTGGACCTCGCCATCACGCTGCGCGAGTTCTTGAGCCTGTGCGTGGATTTGCGCGGCTTGCCCGGGCGGACAGCCAAGATTGCCGCGGTGGCCGAAGAACTGGGGCTCGTCAAACAGCTCGACGAACGTCTCGCCAATCTGTCGGGCGGCGGCCGGCGCAAGGCGATGACCGCGCAGGCCCTGCTCGGCGCGCCCGAACTGATCGTGCTCGATGAGCCGACCTCGGAGATCGACTATGCCGCCAGTCGCCGCTTCTGGGCGGTGTTTCAGGCCAGGGGTAAATCCTGCGCCCTGGTGATCGCCACCCACGATGTGGAATTGGCGCTGAGCTCGGCCGATGCAATCCTGCTGCTGCAAAGAGGACAACCCGCGCGTTTGGCGCCGGCGGCTTCGTTCGCAATAGGCGAACTCTCCCGGGCCATCGGCGAAGGGTAAGGATATGGGCGCCTTCACCCTTGCCCGCCTGATTGCGCTGGAGGCGCTGCGCCGGCCGCGCGCCGTGCTGGCCACGATCATGCTGGCGCTCAGCGCAGGCTTCATCGTCCTGCCCGATCCCGGTGCGCCCTATGCGACAATGACGCTTCATGGCGCGCCGCTGGTCTATACCCCCGCTGTGATGGGCATCATCGCCGGCGAAATGTTCATCGCCTTCAGCATGCCGCTGGTGGTGCTGGCGATGAGCGCCCTGGCCCCCGTGCGGGCATGGCGCGCCGTGTTCGGTGTCGCGGCCGCGCCCAGCTGGACGCTGGCACTCGGCTTATGGACCGCCGCGTTCGGCGTCGGCCTGTTTCTGATCAGCTGCATTTTTGGGGGCGCGCTGCTGCGGGCGTCGAGCGTGCTGGGCGCATCGGGCGACTGGCCCGGCGGGCTCTGGATATTCTTCACCTGGAGCTACGGCCTGGGCGTCGTCGGCGCGGCATTCGCCGCCACGCTCTACAGCGTGCTGGCGCTTCGCCTGGCGACGCGTCCGGGACTGTTGATGGGCGCGACCTTCATCGCCTTCATCGTCTGGGTCGCCGTGTTCGGCGTGGGCCTCGCGGGATTGGTGGATATAGACGGTCGAGGCTTCGCGATCGCGCAACTCTTTCCCCAGGCGCGCACGCTGGACCTCGGCATGGGATTCATCTTCTCTTCTCATAAGACGGCCGCCGTGCATGCGCGCAACCTCGCCGATCTGATCAGTACGACCGGCGGTGTCCGCTTCCTCCTGATGCGTGGTGCGCTGGTGGTTGTGGCGATGCTCGTGGCGCTGATCGCGTCCGGACCGCGCGTGGCGCCGCTGGTGGCGCGCAGCAGGAATTCAAAACTTGCTCTGGCCGGATTCGCCCGCGTCCTTGGCGCGCGCTTCGGTCTGACAGGCGTCATCGTCGGCCAGATCTGGAGTGCGCCCCTTTGGGCGCTCGTCCTGCTTGTCGCCGCGGTCGCCGTGGAGACTGTCAAAGCCGGAGACCAGATCTCGGTCGTGGCACTCGGTTTCGCCTGGGGACTCTATATGTTGCGCTGGCCGGAGATTTGCGAAGCCTTCGAACAAGGCGGGCTGCGCAGCTTGGTGCAGCCGAGCGTGCTCGGCCCCTGGCCGGTCCGTCTGCGGCTCTGCATCGCCATCGCGCTGCAGATGAGCGTTCTTGCTCTGCCGCTTGCCATCGCGCTCGCGGCGTCGGGACGCGCGCATGGTCTGTTCTGGCTGGCGACGCAGATCGCGGCCGCGCCGCTGCTCTGTGTCGGTCTCGCGCGCCTGCGCGGCGGCGCCACGATGTTTTCGCTCGTGGCGATGGCGTGGTGGTACCTGATGATCTCCGGCAACGCCCCCATCCCAGGGGGATGAGGCTTAACGTCATCAGGACCGTCATCCGCGACGCGAATCTCGATCGTGTCGCCCAGATCGCGCGCTGACGGCCACGGTGCCGGCGCCTCTGCCGTTATGCTTCACGCCGTTGGCGGTCAGGTTGCGAAGAGCCTGTTCCAGGGTGCCTTGTCGCTGCGCCGGCTCGGAAATTCGCCGGTGTGCGTCACGGTGAAGCCTTGCGGCAGTGCAGTGTATTCGCCGATGTCGCGGACCAGACCACGCAGATCGATCTCCCCGGCTACGCCTGCGCTGTGGAGGCTCAGGAAAAGACTGCGTTGTCCGTGGTGCTGGCTGGGTTGAGTTCTGCCTCCCGCGCATCCGACTTGCGCAACCTCGGACGATGCCATTGGGAACGCCCCGTGGTGTCGGCCTTGGGCTGTGTGGCAGAGAAATTCGCGTATTCGCCCATATCAAACTCCTTTAAGTCGAGTATCAGCCGAACGGTGGAGCAACGCCGACTTCTGTCGCGCTTCGTTGAGCAACTCTCGCAAACGAGAATTGGATTAGCGCCCGAATGACTGTCAACGATGTGGAATCTATGTCCTTGATTCTTTGTGCCGCGACCGAACGAAATCTCTCGACTGTTCGTCCAGGCCCGCCGCTGCCGCCCGGGCTCGTGAGCCGCCGCCTTGCACACCAACCTCCATGGGAAGTTCTGCTACGACAGCCTGGTCGGTGGACCGATCCCGAGCACGAGGTGACGGCAATCGCAGCGGCGCGATGCAGCACTTGACAAATGACGTCTGAAATTGCCCGAATTGCATCTTCGGCGGTTGCCGGCTTGGAGAGTGTTTATGCGTGGAATTACGAAGGCGGCGGCGGAGGATGTCATCGAGAGATTTTCGCTGGGTGCCGCGAACCGGCTGCTGGCAGGTTATTGGTTGTCGCTTTGGCAGGGCGACGATCCTCCTCGATACGAACGATTCAATTCTGCCGGGTTGAGCGATCTGGTTCCCAATTTGATGTTGTTCGACGTGCTGCCCGAGCGCCATGTCACGATCCGGAAAGCCGGAATCGATCTCTGCAGGATCCTCAATGAGGATCTCGACGGCACGGATTGGGTGAAACGGGCGCCAATGCGCAGCCACAGGCTGTACATGCGCAATTTTTCGACCGTTGCAAGAGGAGCGGCCATTATCGGACGCCGGCGCATCTCCATGGCTTCCGGTGGTCCCCGGTTCAATGAGGAATTGGTCCTTCCGTTTGCACCCCGCGCCGACGGAACCTGTCCCGTGATCGGTCACGTCGATTGGAAGATGGATTATCGCCTGAGGTTCAGAGCGATCATCGCCATGGAAAATATCGCGGACGACAGAATTCTGCCGTTCCGCAAGAAAGCATCGGGCGATCTGTAGAGACAGCCCATGAATTGTTCGCAGATCGCGTGCCGTTGCCCCGGACAGATACACCGCCCTCTTGGCCGCCGCACCAAGCTCCTGCGCAATTCACGCTGCGGTTGCATTCATCGTGAATACAGCCGGCGATGCAATGCGCACCTGCTGAGCCATCGATCGGACAATTGAGCGGTAACGGCGTGGCGCTATCGGTTCCGGCCACACAGTCCTGCAGAACGCGCGTCGGGATCGGAACTCGACGATCGGCAAAATTCAGTCGTTTCTGCCACCAAGAAACAATGACTTAGCGAGCACTCATATTGTCATGCGCCGGGAGACTGGTGTTTTCATGCCTTCATCGGTTGACGAACGCGCAGCGTGTTCGTGGTGAAGTTTGGTATGGCCGTTGTTGCGATATTCGTTAACGCA
>Ga0207929_1000459_pt1 | contig 11257 bp, 6 predicted proteins | sample NGESurdeep072012_FD_184466 | JGI IMG/M metagenome (GOLD analysis project Ga0207929, IMG submission 184466) | Arctic peat soil microbial communities from Barrow, Alaska - NGEE Surface sample 53-1 deep-072012 (SPAdes) | ecosystem: Environmental > Terrestrial > Soil > Wetlands > Peat ... | reverse complement strand
TTACTTCGGCTTTCATAGGGGTGACAAGGCGCGCCAGCCTTCCACGACCCGACACAAAGACGTGCGCCGTACCAGTATGGCAACTCCCGCGCGTCGGTGATTGCGAAGAGCGCGAGATCGGCGGCAAAGCCCGGCGCAATCTGCCCGACCTCTCCCGCAATTCCCACCGCGGCCGCCCCATTTGCCGTCGCGGCGATGAGGACTTCCGCGAGACTCATGCGTAGCTGGCTCACACCGAGCGTTAGCATCAATGGAAAGTTAACCGTTGGGGAGGTGCCGGGGTTGAAGTCGCTGGCGAGAGCGACCGCCGCACCGGCATCGATCAGCGCACGGGCCGGCGCCTGCTTGGCCTTGCCAAGGAACAGCATGGTGCCGGGCAGAAGCGTCGCCACCGTGTTCGAGCTCGCGAGCGCCGCGATCCCGCTCTCGGAGATTGCGGCGAGATGGTCGGCCGATACCGCCTGGAGTGAAGCGGCCAGCTCTGCTCCGCCGCATGGCTTGAGCTCATCAGCGTGGATCTTGATGCCGAGTCCGGCCTGGCGCGATGCTTCGAGAATTCGGCGCGTCTCGTCGATCGTGAACACCCCAGGCTCGCAGAAGACGTCGGCAAAGCGCGCAATGCCCTGCGCGACGACCTTGGGCAAAAGGGTCTTGATCAGGAGATCGATGAACTCGCCGCGCCGCGCTTCGCTGGTGCGGTATTCATGGGGGATCTCGTGCGCGCCTAGCCACGTCGGCACGATGCGCATCGGCTGGCGCTCGGCCAGTCGTCCGATCACGCGCAGCGCCTTGAGCTCGTCTTCAACCGAGAGGCCGTAGCCGCTCTTGATCTCGAGAGTGGTCGTTCCGTAGGAGGCCAGCTCCTTCACGCGCGTCAGCGCGAGCTTGAAAAGGTCCTCCTCGCTGCGCTCGCGAAAGTCGCGAACCGAAGCGTGGATTCCGCCCCCACGCTTTGCGATCTCCATGTAGTCGAAGCCTTCCGCGCGCAGCTCGTGCTCCTCGAACCTCGGCTTGCCAAACACGGCATGGGTGTGCGAATCGACCAGGCCCGGAGTGAGCACACCTCCGCGGCAATCGACTACTTCGGCGTCCGGATAGGCGCGCCGGAGATCGCGCGCCGCACCGATCATCGCGATGCGTCCGCTGCTGACGGCGATCGCGGTGTTCGTCAGGATGCCGGCGTCGCGCATCTCATTTCCCTTTCGTGCTCGGGCGGGGCCGGCGCAGGTGACGATCTGCGCCGCGTTCACGAAAACGAGGTCCTTCAGCATCGGCGCTTTTCGGTGTCAGTGTCGCCGACGCACTCACGCATGCTGTCGCACCAACGGTAGTGGCGACGCCATCACATCCAGCACGCGAGAAAAGCGGAGCGGAGCCTGCGCCTCGCCGCGACACGCGTAGAAGCATGCGTTGCAGTCGATCGGCTCGTACTTGCGGAACTCCGTCCAATGGAAGTCGGTCGGGAAATCGGGACAACGCTTGACGCGCCCGAGCGGGTCGATGTGGATCGTCCTCATTCCGGACCGGCAAGGCTCGGTGATCTCGCCCCGCACGTAGCGGGGAATTTGCTCAAGGTAGTAGTCCGAGTTGGTGATGACTCCGCGCGTCTTCCGCTTGAATGCGAGCAGCTCCCGCACCGCTTCTTCGAGCTCGCGCGTCTGGGCGCGCTCGATGAGGCCCTCGGTGTTGCCGTTCTTGGAGTCGGTGTAGCAGCTGAAGTTGACTCCACAATCCAGCTCGCGCGCACGCTGCACGATCGGCATCAGCTGATCCAGATTGTCGCGCTTGATCACGGTGTTGAATCGGATGCCGGTGATCCCGATCTCGCGCATTCTTGGAATTGTCCGCATGATCTTGCTGGTGAGGCCGGGAATACCGCGCGCGCGGTCGTGCCGCTCATCGAGAAAGTCGAGCGAGATGTTGAATTGATTGATGCCAGCCTTCCAGAGGGAGCGGGAACGCTCCGGCGAGAGCATTCCGCCATGCGTGAGGAGCGTCATGTATTTGAGCCTCACCGCGCCGTTCACCCCTGCTACCAAGTCTTCGAGGTCGCCTCTCAGCGTCGGCTCGCCGCCGGTGAATGTGATGACCATCGGGTTGAAGAACCTGGCGGCCGCAGCGAAAGAGTTTATCTCGGCAGCTTTGGCTGACGGATCAGTCTTCCAATAGTCGCAGAAGCCGCAGCGGGCGTTGCAGCGCTTCGTGACCTCGAAAGAAACGAGGACCGGACGCCGCGTGGCGGTGAGGTACGCGTACTTGGCCAGAAAGATCGGTACGTGCCACGGCTTGAACTCACTAGTGAGCATGTCAGCCGATCATCGGCAGATGCAGTCCGTGCTTGTGCGCCGTCTTGACTGCTTCCTCGTATCCCGCGTCAGCGTGGCGCGCGACTCCGGTGCCCGGGTCGTTCGTGAGCACCCGCTCGAGGCGGACGCGCATCTCCGGCGTGCCATCGGCGACGATCACCTGGCCGGCGTGAAGAGAGTTTCCAATCCCAACTCCCCCGCCGTGATGGAACGCCACCCACGACGCGCCGCTCGCGACATTCAGCATCGCGTTGAGCAGCGGCCAGTCGGCGACCGCGTCCGTTCCGTCGCGCATGCCCTCGGTCTCACGGAAGGGCGACGCGACGCTTCCCGTATCGAGGTGATCACGCCCGATCGCGATCGGCGCCGAGATCTCGCCCGATGCCACGAGGTCGTTGATGCCGACGCCGAACCGGGCGCGATCGGATTGCCCGAGCCAGCAGATTCGGGCCGGCAGCCCCTGAAATTTTATTTTCTTCTGGGCTAGCGAAATCCAGCGGCGGAGATGCTCATCGTTCGGAAACAGCTCGAGCGCGAGATCGTCGGTCCGCTTGATATCGTTTGGATCGCCCGACAGCGCCACCCAGCGGAAGGGACCCTTTCCCTCGCAGAACAGTGGTCGGATGTACTCGGGGACGAATCCCGGAATGTCGAACGCGTTGCCGAGTCCCGCGTCGAGCGCGACGGTGCGGATGTTGTTCCCGTAGTCGAAGGTGACCGCTCCGCGCTGCTGCATCTCCAGCATCGCCGTCACGTGACTCACGACCGATGCTGTCGAGCGGCGAATGTACTCTTCGGGGCTCGCCTCTCTCAGCGCGAGCGCCTGCGCGAAGCTCATTCCGGCCGGCACGTAGCCGTTCAGCAGGTCGTGCGCGCTCGTCTGGTCGGTGACCACGTCGGGCGTGACTCCGCGCCGCACGATCTCCGGGAGGACGTCAGCCGCGTTGCCCAGCAATCCTATCGAGATTGCTTCGCCTGTGTGTATTGCGTGCGAGATGATCTCCAGCGCTTCGTCGAGATTCCGCGCTTTGCGGTCGAGGTAGCGCGTCGCGAGCCGTTTCTCGATGCGCGACTCGTCCACCTCGATGATCAGCGCCGCGGCTCCCTGCATCGTCGCCGCGAGTGGCTGCGCGCCGCCCATTCCTCCGAGACCCGCTGTGAGAACGAAGCGTCCGCGGAGAGATCCGGCAAAATGCTTTCGTGCGACTGATCCCAGCGTCTCGTAGGTGCCCTGCACGATTCCCTGCGAGCCGATGTAAATCCACGATCCGGCGGTCATCTGCCCGTACATCATCAGGCCTTTGCGCTCGAGCTCGCGGAAATGCTCCCACGTGGCCCAGCGGCCGACGAGGTTGCTGTTGGCAATTAGAACCCGTGGCGCTCCCGTGTGTGTGCGAAAGACGCCGACCGGTTTTCCGCTCTGCACCAGCAGCGTCTCGTCCGCGCCGAGGTTCGTCAGCTCGCGCACGATCGCATCGAAGCACTCCCAGTTGCGCGCGGCTTTCCCCGTTCCCCCGTACACGACGAGATCCTCGGGACGCTCGGCAACGTCGGGATCGAGGTTGTTCATCAGCAGCCGGAGGGCGGCCTCCTGGTGCCAGCCCTTGCACGAGATGGTTTTGCCGCGGGGCGCGCGAATCTCCCGACGACCCTGCCCGGAGACGTCGAACGCGCTCGGATCGAAACGCACTCTCAGATCGGTCATGTCACCGTTCCAATGTCGGCGAAGCGCATCTCCGAAACAGCGTTACGGAGGGCCGCGATGTCGCCGCTCAGCACGCGGTCACCCTCGAGCCTCGGCACGATCGCGCGTACACGCTGGTGCGCCGTGCGCACGCCTTTCCCGGGACGCAGCGGCGCCCTGAAATCGATTCCCTGCGCACCGCACATCAGCTCGATCGCCAGAATGTTCTCCAGATTGCGAAGCACGCGCCGCGCCTTCCACGCGGCGCCCATCGCCATCGGGACGACGTCTTCCTTGCTGCCGTCCGTTGGGATCGTGTCCACGCTCGCGGGATGCGAGAGCACCTTGCACTCGCTCGCCAGAGACGCGGCCGTCACTTGCGCCATCATGAAACCGGAGTTGACACCCGCGTCCGGCGAAAGAAACGCCGGCAAACCCTGGTTGAGATCGGGATGAACCAGCCTGTCTATACGCCGCTCCGCCATCGTCGCCATGTGGGTCAGCACGATCGCGAGGAAGTCGAGCGCCATCGCGACCGTGAGTCCATGAAAGTTTCCACCGCTCAGCGTCTCGCCATTCTCGAACACGAGCGGGTTGTCGGTCGCCGCGTTGAGCTCTCTCGAAACCGCCTCGTCAATGAAGTCGAGTGCGTCGAGCACCGGTCCGTGCACCTGCGGCATACAGCGAAGCGCGTAAGGATCCTGCACGCGTGGATCGCCATGCCGGTGGGATTCACGCAGCTCACTGTCCGCGAGCAGGTCGCGAAGCAGCGCCGCCGAGCGCGACTGACCTCTCTGACCACGAGCATCGTGGATTCTCTCGTCGAAGGCGACCGGGGTGCCGAGCAGAGCTTCGAGCGACATTGCGCCCGCGACGTGGGCGGTGCGCCAGAGAGCGCGGGCGTGGACGAGCGCGATGAGCGCAACAGCCGTATGAGCTTGAGTTCCATTGATGAGCGTGATCCCTTCCTTCGGCGCCAGAACCACCGGCTTCGCACCAATCTCACGCAGAAGCTTCGCCGCCGAGTCTTCGCGATCGCCCTTGATCAGCGTGCCCTCTCCGATGAGAGCGAGCGCGAGGTGAGCGAGCGGCGCGAGATCACCGCTCGCGCCAACACTCCCTTGCTCGGGGATCGGCGGATAGACATCGCCGTTCAGCATCTCGAGGAGGAGATCAACGAGGTCCGGACGCGCGCCGGAGTAGCCCTTTGCGATCACGTTGGCGCGGAGGAGCATCATCGCTCTCACTTCGCGCTCCGGCAGGCGGTCTCCGACTCCTGCTGCGTGGCTGCGCACGACGTTCACCTGCAGCTGGGCCAGCTTGTCGGGCGGAATCGCGACCTCTGAGAGCTTTCCGAAACCCGTGGTGACTCCGTAGACGACGGAGTTGCTGCGCACGATGTCGTCCACGACGGCGCGGGTGCGGAGCATTCGCTCGCGGGCTTTCGGCGCCAGGCTGACTCGTAGCCGCTCGGCTGCCACTGCGTAGGCTTCATCGACGGTGAGTGTGTCACCGTTGATGAGAAGTTTCTCTGTCATTTCTTTTTTCGCGCGCGCCTGGCGGGGCTGCGCTTCTTCGGGGCGCTGGGTTTTGTCTTTTTCGCGGCACCCGCGGCGCGAGAAGGTGGCTTCCGTGAGCTTGCCGCGGCACCCCGACGCACCAGTCGCTCGGCTGGATCCCAGCGCCACCCTTCTTCGCCCGGACTGATTTCCACTCCGCCCAGCCATCGAGTTCTGTTGTGGATGCTGTGCCAATCCCTGTTTCCCGCGAGCACTTCGCGCCCGAGTGGCGTCAGCATCAGCTCGCCCTCGACGAACTCGCGCGCTCTCTCCGAGGTCGGAGCGATCACCGGCGTTCCATCTTTCCAGGTGACGAGTGCGTCCTTCTTGCCACTCAATCTCTCCAGGTACGAATAGAAGACGATGTCTCCGAGGAAGATGCTCTCCTGTTTTGTGGCAACCTCGAGGAATGCGGCGACGGGTGTCGAATGCCCGGCCCCGATCGCGGCGAGCGCCTCACGCTCGGAGCGGGACAGTCCGTTTACCGAAGATGGAAACTCCTCGAGATGCCGTCTCAGAGCGGGGGCAAGGTACGGAAGAGCAGATGTGTTCTCGTCGAGCAGCTTCGAGATCGAAGTCGGGTCGGTCGATCCGAACGCCTTCCAGGCCCGCTTCGCCAGCTCGAGCTGTTCTTGCGTCACGCGCGGACGCGTTTTGTCCAGCTGCTTCAGCTGGGTGGCCGAGAGCGGCGGGATGTACCCATCCACTACGATCACCGAGAGCGTTTTCCCACGAGCGGCACCGCTCCCGAAAAAGTCGAGAAGCTGTATCAGCTGCAGCTGGTCGTAGAGGTCGTCCTCGAACCAGAGCACCACTTCGTCGAAGTAATCCAGGTGCCGGATCACACGATCGCGCTCCGCGAAGTTTCCGCTCACGTGCGCGAAATCGTCCCACCCCTGCTCGGAGATGAACCGCGCGCGCTCCTTGCTCAGCGCTTCGAGTGAGAGCGACGAATCAACTGGTCCTTCGTGCAGCACGTCCCGCCAGGGTATGATCTTGCCCTCGACGCCGGCCTCGCTCAGGGTGCCGGCGGCGCTGTCTCCATTGGTGATGTTGAGCCGTTGGGTCAACTTCAGGGGGCTATCGGGCGGTACGTCTGCTTGTCATAGTTGAATTTTAGGTCGGGCTCGGCGGTGAGGGCAATGAAGAAGTTGAAGGCAAAGTTCCCGTTGGGAGCTTGCGTGAAGGCAAAGATCGCCTTCCAGTCGTGCAGCGCCCGCTGCAGCGTGACAACGTGGCTCCCGAACTTATGCGCCTGGAAGTCGTAGTTCGTGGTCCAGGATCCGGCCCAATTCGGCGTCAGGTGGAAGGTCATGCTCGAGTTCAGGTTGTCCCGCCCGGGCGTCCGAAAGAAAGCGCCACCGGCCGTGGCGGCCGGCAGAGGTACACCGCCGTTGGGGTTCGCGGATTCGGCCTCAATGCATTGCTGGTATATGATCGGGTTCGATATAGCCGGTGCGCACTTGACCGCCGGATTGTTGTCGATAATTGTCGCGTTGCCTGTCGGCGGGCGCTGGCGGCTCGAGCTGTACTGAAGGGTGGCCGACCAGCCCTGCGTCTCCGGAATATTGTACTGACGGCTTCTCGCTGAGATGCCGGCAACAGGCATCGATGCCACCCCGTTCGCCTGCGCGTCGTCGGGACTCTTTTCCACACGCTCGATCTGCGGGTTCGGCTGCGGGACTGCCCGGCCAAACACTCTGCTAATTGCTCCGAAGATTCCCGACTGCGAGTTGATGGTGAAGCCCGCGTCGATGCTCTCGCGAAATGGCTTGAACCGCGCGGTGTCGCTCAGGATGTCTCCCTGGTAGAGCGAGTAGCGGATCCCCCCGTGAAAGCTGGGAATGAGATCGGTCGAGAAATCGGAGTTTATCGCGTCGGTGGCGAACCCGGAGCGATGGGTCTGGCGCGCTCGCTCGAAATCGTACGCCAGAGAGGAGAAATTCATGGACAGGATTTTTATCTTCTTCGGCTCCGCCGTGCTGCTCGTATCGCTGGACTTGAGCTTCGCCTCCAGGACGTGGGACAGTCCGAGGCTCACTCTGTTCTGCGCCAGCGCGCCCAGATACCCCTGCCGGCTCGTGTTCAGCGAATGGAGGTACTCGTCGCTGATGTCCGCGGCCGGCGCGTAGCCATAGCTGATGATGGGCGTGATGGAATGACGAAACCGCGACACCGGGCCAAAACCGGGAAAGAGCGCGAAGAGCGTGGGCGACGCGCTGAGACCGATAGTGGCCCGCTTCGCCTGGTGAACCAGCTTCCCGCCGTCCAATTCTGTGCGCCGCCAATAGCTGTGTCCGTCGACGTTCCCGAACGACACCGACGGTGTCACTTTCAGGGAGCTCTGGAGGAAGGCGGGGAGGTTGATGCCGGTCTGCCAATCGATTTGGGTCGAGTATGTCTTGGCGAATATCGTGGGCGTTACCTTCGACGAGTCGTTTACATCCGTCACTTTGACCAACGCGGGAGCGTCATTCTCCTGATCGGCGAGGGTGAATGAATTGCTCCAAGTGAAGCCGCCGATTCTGATGGGTGTGTTGAGGCTCGAGCTAGTATTGCGCGAGTTGAGTACTCGACGAACGCTGTCCGGCAGTCCCGTCTGGTTCGTGAAGTACCGGTAGGGAAACTCGGCACCCTGGTCGTTGTTGAGGATCTGGTTCGTCGACACGTTGAAGCCAGGCGACCAGTCGAACCACGACACCGGCGACAGTGTCGGAACCGTGATGCTGAAGTTCGGAAAGCTCTGTTCGACCTCGGTGCGTCCCGGGTGCTGCGTTCGGGTGCCGCCCAAACTCAGTGAGGCGGGACCTACCTTCGTGTCGTAGTTCGCACTCGAGTTAATGCTGGCGAGAACCGCCGCCGGATTGAACGCCGAGCTCCTCTGAACGAACGTGTTGCTGACGTAGTTGATGTTCGTGGTGAAGTGAGTGCTTTGGGAGAAAGCCTGCGAATGGCTCCAGCTCACGCTCGTGTTCTTCGAGCCGTCGCCCTGGTCGTGTTGCGATAGCCCAAGCCGACCGCTAACGAACCTGTCGAGCCAGCGATACTGCATCTCTCCATTCATCTGGACCCAACCCGGGTCGCCCACGGTCGCTCGCGCTCCGCTCCGCCAGTCGAGCGCGACCTGCGCGTCCATGTAGTCGCTGATCGCGAAGTAGTAGCCGAGGTTCTCGACGTGGCGCCGATAGGTGGGGCTGTTGCGTAGCAGCTCGCTCACCCCGAAGCGCGGCGTGATGACACCGCTGCGGCGCCCCGAGCGAATGTCCTGGAAAATGAATGGCAGCCACATGATGGGCACGTCGCCGATGTACAGGATCGCCGGCCGGGCAACCATGATGTTCTTCGTGATCATCTTGATCTCGTTCGACCGAAAATGGTAATCGGGAATCGAGTCGTCGCAGCTGGTAATCGTGCCATTCCTGACGTAGAACGCGGTCTCGCGTCCGCGTGTGGTGTCGCTCACGAAGGCGGCGTTTTTTCCACCCACGAGCCAATGCTGACCCGTCTCTTCGATTGCGGTCGAGATGTTCTCGACCACACCGCGGTGATGCTCGACGTTGTACACCATGCGACCGCGTGCGATGACGTCGGCGGCCTGCTGCTGGGGATCGCGGAGTATCACGGTATCGCCCCGCGCCACGATGATCTTGGTCGAATCGTTGTAGATGATGCTGTCGCCCACCAGCACGGTCTGGTCACGATTGACGCCTGCCTTCTTCCCCACGAGCTGGAGTGCATGGGTCTGCGCATTGAACACCGCTATGTCACCCTGATACCGGGTCGCGCTGTAGCCGGGACGGGCCATCAGGACTCGCATGACAGAATCGGGCTCGTTCCACTTGAGCAGATCCTTCGGCTTGGTGGAATCGATGGCGGTGCTGTCGTGGCGAGACGTGTCCGGGCGCGCCCGAACCGTGTCGCGCCGCGACGGCGTGACCGCCCGGACTTGCGCCGAAAGACTCATTGGCGCGGACAGAGTAAGCACTGCGCACACAACGAGAGGCATGTAGCGCATCACGCCGGAGCCCCCGCGCTCTCTGACTCAGCCGCGTCGTCGGCCTCGCGCTTGGCCCGCCGCTTCTGACGCTTGCGATACGCGAACTGCGCGACGAACACGCTCACCTCGTAAAGCACGTAAAGCGGTATCGCGAGCGCGAACAACGAGTAAGGATCCGCGCCCGGCGTGATGAACGCCGCCGCCGTCAGGCACACCACGATCGCGTGCTTTCTGTACTTCGACAGGAACTGCGGAGTGATCAAGCCGAGCGCCGTGAGGGCGAGAATCGCGATCGGAACCTCGAACACGACGCCGAACGCCAGGCACATGCTGATCGCGAAGTCGAAGTACTCCGTGGCAGCGATCATCGGCGTCAGCGCGGTCGACTCGATGCTCATGAGGAACTGGAGCGTCAGCGGCAGCACGACAAAGTAGCTGAGCGAAACGCCGGCAAGAAAGAGAGCAACCATCGCGACGAGCACGGGGACTACGACCCGCTTCTCATGCGCGTACAGCGCGGGGGCCAGGAAGCCCCATACCTGCCCGACGATCACCGGCGAGGCGAGAATGAGCCCCAATACCAGTGAGGCGTTCAGCAGGATGCTAAACGAGGTGCCCGGGTGTGTGTAGATGAGCTTCTGCCCGTGCAGCAGCGGCAGGATCGGGCGCTCCAACAAGCGAATGATGTCCAGCCTGGAGAGCAGCGCGAAGGCAATCACCACACCGATGATTATCGCGCCGCCGATCCAGAAGAGCCGCTTGCGCAGCTCCTCCAGATGGTCCAGGAACGGCATTTCGTTGCCCGGAGCTTCGCTCATGCTACTACTCCGTGCTACCGGATCGACTGTAGGCGCTCGTCGGCGAGGGCGGCCTCGTCAGAGCGCGGAAAGCGCTTGATGATTTCCTGGAACAGACGCTTGGCTTCGGCGGTCTTCTTCGATGCCTGCATCTGCAACGCGCGCTTGTACATGGCCGTCGGCACGCGTGAGGAGCTTGGATACTTCGTGATCAGCGAGGCGTACTCCGCGTCGGCCGCATCGGCGTTTCGCTCGGCGGCGTACGCCTGCGCCGTGTAGAACATCGCCTCGGGAACGAGGTCCGACTTCGGATACTTTGCGATCAGCTCGCTGAACGCCGCGCGCGCCGAGACGTTGCCGCCCTTGAGAAGCTGGTCGCGGCCGGCCTGGAGCAGCTGGCCGGGACCGGGGCCAGTCACCGCCGCGCCGACACCCAAACTTGTGCTGTCGCCACCCGGAGCAGCCCCGGCCTGACTCGTCCTCTCTTCGACCGCCGCGCGCATGTCACGCAGCTGCCGCTCGCTCTGCCCGCTCATGTCCTGGAGCTGCGAGATGTCTTCCTTCATCGCCGCGAGATCCGACTCGGTGGCCGTGCGCATCGTATTGAGTTTCTTGCTGAAGGCACTGATCGAGTCGTTGAGTGCCCGAACCGAGCGAGTCACGTCGATCAGATAGGCGCGCTGTACAGAATCGGCGGCGCTCGAACCAGCGCGCGTTCCGACGATGTCCGCCTGCAGCTTGTCGAAATCCGACTTCGTCGCGAAAAAGCAGCCGCTCGAAACCAAGGCGATAGCGGCAAAAAACAATGGAGTTGTTTTCGTCATTGTGAGTATGTCCCTACTTCCGGATTGGCGAGAATCGGCGACCATGCCGCCAATCTCGCTCCCCTGCTGTGGGTGAGCTGCCGCGCGCGG
>Ga0207929_1000457_pt1 | contig 11284 bp, 10 predicted proteins | sample NGESurdeep072012_FD_184466 | JGI IMG/M metagenome (GOLD analysis project Ga0207929, IMG submission 184466) | Arctic peat soil microbial communities from Barrow, Alaska - NGEE Surface sample 53-1 deep-072012 (SPAdes) | ecosystem: Environmental > Terrestrial > Soil > Wetlands > Peat ... | reverse complement strand
CCGGCCCGGGCCTTGCCTGGGCAAAATCAAAGACCGACGAGGTCGCGCGCCGCTTCGGCATCGCGCGGATCGACCGCGCCGGGCTCGAACGCTGGCGCGCCGACACCGGCCGCACACTTTATATTTTCGACGTGCGCGATCCGGCCGAATACCAAGCCGGCCATTTCCCCGGCGCGCTCTCCGCGCCGGGCGGCCAACTGGTACAAGCTACCGACCTGTACGCCGGAACGCTTGGCGCGCGCATCGTGCTTTCGGACGACAACGAAGTGCGCGCGGTGATGACCGCTTCCTGGCTCAAGCAGATGGGCTGGCAGGAGGTCGCCGTGCTGCCGGAAGCGGGCCAAGAAAAAGGCAGGCCGTCCGACAGCGTGCTCGGCGTAGCACCCGCGGATGCCGCGATCGAATTCTCCGACGTGCTGGCGACCGACAACGTGAACGTCATCGACCTGTCGAGTAGCCCGAACTATCGCCGCGGCCATATCCCCGGCGCCTGGTTCGCCATCCGCGGGAGGATCGACCGCGCGTTGCCGAACATACCATTGCGCGCCATGATCGTGCTCACCTCGGAGGACGGCATGCTCGCCGGCCTCGCGGTCGAGGAGGCGCGCGCGCTCACCGAATTGCCGGTGCGTTGGCTCAAGGGCGGCAACGCGGCCTGGGCCGCCGCCGGTTTCCCGCTCTCGACCGACGCCAAACTGGCGGACGAGCCGCTCGATGTCTGGCTCAAGCCCTATGAGCGTCCGGGCGATCCCAAGGCCGCCATGAACGAGTATCTTTCCTGGGAAATCGACCTGCTGACGCGCATCGAACGCGACGGCACCACGCATTTCACGGTGCCATAACTTTACTGCTTCAGCGCCGCCTCGAATTTCTCGCCGAACTCGCTGAGTTCGTCGGCGCTGATGTCGCTGACCGCCCACAGATTGATGCCGTTCTCGCTCCAGCGCCGCACGTTGTAGCCTTGCAGGCTCTCCATGGTCGCGGCGCGATTGCCGGAGCCCGGCGCCGGCGCGCAGAACAGATTGATGATGTGCACGCGGCGGCGATAGACGATGGCCGCCACCGGCTTGGCATTGATATAATCGAGCCGTCCGCCCAGCAGTGTGAAGCCCTGCGCGGTGAGGTCGGCGACCGGCGGCGCGACGTCGAGCCGGCCGTTGAACCACGGCTTGACCGTGTGCTGGTCGGTCGATTGCACGTCGATCAGGTGCTGGCCCTGCAGCGAGCGTAAGTGCGCCGACACCACCTCCCCCAGGACGCGCCGCTGGTCGTCGGTTCGCATCACCATCACCAGCACGCCGGAAGCGGCAATCGCACTGAGCCCGGCGCCGGCCGCGAAGCCCTTGATAACGGAGCGCCGGCTCGTTCCCGCCACGTGCGGCGCCGGCAACTTGCCTTCGATGCGTTCATGCAAGCCCGCCGGCGCCGTGTAGCGCAGGCCCGACGGCGTCATGGCTTTGCGCAGGTCCTGAAATTCGCGCAAGCGCGCCGCGCAATCGGCGCAGCCGACGATATGCGCCTCGACCTCGCGGGCATGCCCGGCGTCGAGCTCGCCGTCGATCAGCGCATGCATCAGGATTTTCGCTTCGTCGCAATTCATTTCTGACCCCCGCCTTCGGCCGCGACCCAGGCCTCGCGCAACATGCCGCGCGCGCGCGCCAGCCGCGACATCACCGTGCCTATTGGCGCTTCGATCACGATTGCAATATCGCGATAGGAAAGGTCGTTGATCTCGCGCAGCACGATCACCTCGCGGAATTCGGCCGGCAATTGCGCGATCAGCCGGCGCATGGCAGCGGAATCGTGCCGCCGCAGCATCGCCTGCTCGGGCGTGTCGCCGTCCTCACGCCACATCGGCTTGGCTTGCACCTCGCCGGCATCCGCGTTGTCGGTCGTGTAGACAATTCTGGCATTAGCGGCGTAGGCCGCATGACAGACATTGCGCAGGATGGCGAACAGCCAGGGCTTGACCGGCCCGCCGCGGAACGTGTCGAAATGGTGGAACGCGCGCAGATAACATTCCTGCACCGCGTCGTCGGCGTCGCTGGCGCTGCGCAGCAGATAGCGTGCCAACGTGTAGATATCGTCGAGATGCGGCAAGGCGAGCGTCTTGAAACGCTCGGCCTTGTCGTCGCTCGCGTCGACTACGCCGCCCGCCATCATTGCGTATCCGGCCTCACTCGTGATCGTTATTTCGCGGCCTCGACGACAATCGTGCCGGTCATCATCGGATGCAAGGAGCAAAAATAATCGAAGCTGCCAAGTGCCGTGAATGTGAACGAGAACTTGTCATCGCTGTCGAGCGCCTTGGAGCGGAAGACAAGCGTTTTCGACGTCACGGTGTGCGGGATGTCGTCGTGATTGACCCAGGTCACGGTATCGCCGGCTTTCACCGTGACCTGCTTCGGGTTGAAACTGAAGTTGTCGATCTTCACTTCGATGGTCGCCGCCCTGGCCGGGCTCGCCGCCGCGATCGCAATGGCGACAAGCGGGGCAATCGCGCCGAGCGCGAGATTTCTTGCAACGTTCATGGGTTCGCTCAGCCGTTCAGCGGGGTGTCGACGATGGCGAGCCGCTGCTCGCCTTGCCGGAAGGTCACGCTGGCGGTGCCGAGCATGGTGCGCAATTTGTCGTCCGGCACTTTCATCGGGCCGGGCGACGGCGCCGTGCCGGGCGCCGGCTGCGGAAACGCAGTCGAACGCGCGGTGTGAAAGGTGACGTTGCCTTCCACTTTCTGCATGATCTGGTGAATGTGGCCGTTGAGCACGGTCACCGAACCGAAGCGCTTGAGGTAGCCGAGCGCGCGCGCGCTGTCCTCGGTGCCCCAGCCCCATTGCGGATAGACCGCCCACAGCGGGATATGCGCGAACACCACGATCGGTGTCGACGCCGAGCGGCCTTTGAGATCGTCCTCGATCCATTCGAGCTGCTCGTCGCCGAGACTGCCCATGCCGCCGCCTTTCAGATTGGCAACGTTGACCAGCCCCATGAAATGCACGCCGTTGGCATCGAAGGAATAATAGCCCGAGCCTTTGGTGCCGCGCCCGTAGCGTTCCTTGTAGAGCTTGATGTCGGGGTCGACGATGTCGTGCTCGCCCGGCACGTAATGCACGTCGAGCTTGGCCTGGCCGATGATCTTCTCGGCGTCGTCGAATTCGGATTCTCTGGAGAGATGCGTGATGTCGCCGGTGTGGATCATGAAGGCCGGCTTGGCCGGCAATGCCTTGATCCGACCGATCGCCTCCTCCAACGTGCCCCTGGCGTTCGGATTGGCCGGCTTGTCGAAGCCGATATGGCTGTCGCTGATCTGCAGGAAGGTGAAGCCTTTCTGCTCGGCGGCCAGCGCCTGATCGACCAGGCCGAGCGAATGCGGCACCCCGCCCGAAATCGCCCACAGCACCCCGGTGCCGGCCCAGGTCATGCATTCCAGCACCTTGCGCCTGGTCGGGCCGTCCCTGCCGTCACGATCGTGCGTCGTCATGGCCATTCTCCCTGCGAATGCCTACTTCACAGGGACTAGATCGGACCCAGGCCGGATTTATTCCTGCAATTCCGCCGCAAACCGCGATATACGCTAACGCCATGAAATTCCTCGACGAAGCCAAGGTCTATGTGCAGTCCGGCGCGGGCGGCAACGGCTGTATCGCGTTCCGGCGCGAGAAGTTCATCGAGTTCGGCGGCCCGAGCGGCGGCGACGGCGGCAAAGGCGGCGACGTCATCATCGAGGCGGTCGACGGTCTCAACACCCTGATCGACTACCGCTACCAGCAACACTTCAAGGCCAAGTCCGGCGGCAACGGCATGGGCAAGGACTGCCACGGCGCCAACGGCAAGGACGCGGTGCTCAAGGTGCCGGTCGGCACCCAGGTCTACGAGGAGGACGGCGAGACCCTGCTGGCCGATTTCACACGCGCGGGAGAGCGCGTCACGCTCATGAAGGGCGGCAATGGCGGCTTCGGCAATGCCTATTTCAAATCCGCGACCAACCAATCGCCGCGCCGCGCCAATCCCGGCCAGCCCGGCGAGGAGCGCACCATCCGGCTGCGGCTGAAGCTGATTGCCGATGCCGGCATCATCGGCCTGCCCAATGCCGGCAAATCGACCTTCCTCGCCACCGTGAGCGCGGCGAAGCCCAAGATCGCCGATTATCCGTTCACCACATTGCATCCGCAGCTCGGCGTGTTCGAAGTCGATGGCCGCGAATTCGTCATGGCTGATCTGCCGGGATTGATCGAGGGCGCGCATGAAGGCGTCGGCCTGGGCGACAAATTCCTCGGCCACACCGAACGCTGCCGCGTGCTGCTGCACCTCATCGACGGCACCGGCGAGGACGCCGGCGCCGATTACAAAATCGTGCGCGCCGAACTGGAAGCCTACGGCCAGGGCCTCACCGACAAGCCGGAGATCGTGGTGCTGTCGAAAGCCGACGCGCTGACGCCGGAGGCGATCAAAGCGCAGACCGCGAAGCTCAAGAAGGCGTGCAAAAAGACGCCGTTGGTGCTGTCGTCGGCGTCCGGCCAGGGCGTCAAGGAAGTGCTGCGCGCGCTGTTCAAGGTGGTCGACGCCGCGCGCGAAAGCGCCACCGACCAAACAAAATCAAAAGAAGCGGCCTGGCAACCGTAATACTTTCCGGGAGGACATCCATGCAAACCCGCGCTGCGGTGGCCTGGCAGGCCGGCGAGCCGCTCGCCATCGAATCGATCGACATCGAAGGCCCGAAGGACGGCGAGGTCATGGTCGAGATCATGGCAACCGGCGTCTGCCATACCGACGCCTACACATTATCGGGCGCCGATCCGGAAGGCATCTTCCCGGCCATCCTCGGCCACGAGGGCGCGGGCATCGTGCGCGAGGTCGGCACCGGCGTGACCACGCTCAAAGTCGGCGATCACGTCATCCCGCTTTACACGCCGGAATGCCGGCAGTGCAAAACCTGTCTGTCGCGTCGGTCAAACCTGTGCACCGCGATTCGCGCCACGCAAGGCAAAGGCGTCATGCCGGATGGCACCAGCCGCTTCCGCTGCGACGGCGATCCAGTGTTCCACTACATGGGCTGCTCGACCTTCGCCAATTTCACCGTGCTGCCGGAGATCGCGCTCGCCAAAGTGCGCGAGGACGCGCCGTTCGATAAAATTTGTTACATCGGCTGCGGCGTCACAACCGGCATCGGCGCCGTCATCAACACCGCCAAGGTCTGGCCGGGCGCCAATGTCGCGGTGTTCGGCCTCGGCGGCATCGGGCTCAACGTCATTCAAGGCGCGCGCATGGTGGGCGCCGACAAGATCGTCGGCATCGACACCAATCCCTCGAAACGCGCCATCGCCGAGAAGTTCGGCATGACGCATTTCGTCAATCCGGACGAAGTCGGCCGCGACAAGGTGGTGCAGGCGATCGTCGATCTCACCGGCGGCGGCGCCGACTTCTCGTTCGAATGCATCGGCAATGTCAACGTGATGCGCCAGGCGCTGGAATGCTGCCACCGCGGCTGGGGCGAAAGCATCATCATCGGCGTCGCCGGCTCGGGCCAGGAGATCGCCACGCGGCCGTTCCAGCTGGTCACCGGCCGGGTCTGGAAGGGCACCGCCTTCGGCGGCGCGCGCGGGCGCACCGACGTGCCGAAAATCGTCGACTGGTACATGGACGGCAAGATCAATATCGACGACCTGATCACCCACACCATGCCGCTCGACAAGATCAACGACGCCTTCGACCTGATGCACGAAGGCAAATCGATCCGCAGCGTGGTGGTCTATTGAGGGAAATGAGCGGCCTTGGCCGTCACGGCCAACGCCCGTAGCCTCTTTCGATCATGATCACGCCGCGCGGCGGGCGCGGCGCTCCGTCAGAGCCGTCGCCGTCGTCGACATCCAATTCCGAATCTCTCAAGCGCGGCGGCGCGCGCCAGTCGACGCTGGGATCGGCATAGCGCGCGTCGCGGTCGAGCCGCGAAGCTTCCCGCCGCGGCCCGCGCTCGGCCGAGCGTTGCGGTGCGGCGGGCGGCGCGGCGCAAACGCGCCGCGGGCCTTCGTAGGGCTGAAAGGTGCAATCCGATTCCCGGAACGAAGTGTAAGCGCCGGCGCAGGCGGCGGCGTCGCACTGGAGCTTCGCCGTTACGCTGGCCTTTTCCGCCACGGAGGCGTTGGCGATTGCTTGCGGCTGCGCGGCAGCGGCCGGCGGCGGATCGCCGGCGTTTGTTTGCTCGGCCTCCTGCGGGCGCGCCGGCGGCATCGGCACTTCCGCCACGGCGGCAGCGGTTGCCGCCTTCGGGGCCTCGGCGCTCATCGCAATCGCTTGCGGCGCGGCGGCTTGTTTCGGATGGACCGGGTCTCGTTCGGCAGTCGGCTGATCCACTTTGGCGACGACGCGCCGGGCCGCGGCGGAAGGCGGCGCGCTCATCGCGTGCACAGCGGGCTTGGCTTCCAGTTTCGGCTGGGTTAGCCAATTGAGCTCGAGCAGGATACCGCTGATAGAGACGAGCAGAATCGCAACATAAGCCAGAAAAGCCATCGCTTCGCCTCAGCTGTGAAGCCCCGCAGGCAAACGCGAGCCGGCGGCGCGCGGTTCCGGATTCGTATGGGCGCCAATCCTGTCGCAGTGATGACGGCCTTGCCGCGGCTCGAATTATTTTAGTTTCATTCGTTCGTTTCCGTTCATTGCCGGAAGACGGAACTATGGTTCCCTCGCCTTTCTTCCGCCTGCATGCCATCCGTAAAATTGTCTCGATTTCCTCGCATAGTGGCTTCATCGAAGGGGCTTTCTCCTTTTTCCATCCATCTGGCGCGGCGTCGCCCGTGACGAGACAGAGGACCGACCGAAATGCGGCATCTGTTCGTGCCCGCCTGCCTGTGTCTGGCGACATTGTCCGGCCCGCTCGGTCCCGATTCGAAATTACCGCTTGCGGATTTTTCCACCGCCTCGATCGCCAAGGACTCAGCCTTCCCCGATCCGGCGCCGGGCGACCGCGGCGAAAGCGCGCGCGCGAAAGACCAGCCGGGCGACAGCCCAGAGGTCGCGATGTTTTCGCCCGATGCGCCGCGCGCCGACAGCGCGCCGGTTGAGCTTTCGCAAACCCCGCTGCCGCCGATCCCGAAGCCGGTGGTGCATCGCTCGCGCGAGGAAATCTGCGACACGCTGACGGAAGCCGCACAAGCCAACGATGTGCCGGTGCCTTTCTTCATCCGGTTGATCTTCCAGGAAAGCGGCTTCAGGCCCGACGTCGTCAGCCCGGCCGGCGCGGAGGGCATCGCGCAATTCATGCCGGAGACCTCGGCCGACATGGGCCTCGACAATCCATTCGATCCGCTGCAGGCGATCCGCGCTTCCGCCCGCCTGCTGCGCGGCCTGACACATCAATTCGGCAATCTCGGCCTCGCCGCTGCTGCCTACAACGCAGGCCCCAGACGCATCGAGAACTGGCTCGCCAAGAAGGGCAAGCTGCCGCAAGAGACGATCGGCTATGTCCAATCCATCACCGGCCGGGCGGCGGAAAACTGGATCGTCGCCGAAGCCGGCAGCCCGGCGGTGAAGCTGCCGCGCCGCGCGCCCTGCCAGGAAGCCGCCGGCCTGCTGGCCTGGAACGGCCCTGAGCACATTCCGCTGCCGCCGAGGCGGATGCGCGCCCGCGACACGATGACGGCAGCGAACGCCAAGATCGCGCGCACCGCCAAGCGCACGGCGACGATCGCGCCCGATAAGCCGGTGAAGGCCGCTGCGGCGGCGAAGGCGGACAAGCCGGCCATCCAGCTCGCGGCGAGCAAGCCGAAGCACCGCAAGCTGCAGATCTCGCAGCGCTGATAAAAACCGCCGGCGATCTATGGCGGCGGCCGGCCTTTGGTGCAAAGGCGCCGCACGCCGCGGCTCGGCATATAAGTACAATCCGACGCCTGGAACGTACGATAGGCTGCGGTGCAGGCGGCCACATCGCATAGCGGCTGCGGCACTTGCGCTGCAGCCGGCGCCTCCGGCGCGTGCATTGGAACGGCGGCCTTCGCAGCTTGCGCGGGCGCAACCGGCGGACTTGCCGCGGCCGGCGGCACGGCGACCTCATTCACCGCCGGCCTGACAACCGGCCGGTCGCTCACCCAACTCATCTCGAACACGACATCGCAGAGCGCGATCGCCGCGACCAGGAGAACCTTTTTTGATGCGACAGCGGCTGGAACATGCTGCAATCCCAACCGCGGGATTATACGGCAGGTTTCCCGCCAAAGCGAAAGGCCGGGCGGCCTAGCGTCGGCGGCGGTGAATCCGGGCCGCGCGCGCGGCCGAGCTCCCATGATGCCTATCCAAACATTTCGGCCGCACATTGAGAGGGCGGGCACAGTCGTAGTTCCGGCCATGACGGCGCGTTGGGTGCTGTGCTAGACAACCGGCGCATTTAACGCCGCCGGTCCCATGCCCAAAACGCCCACCCTCTCCTCCTTCCGCCGCATCGTCGTGAAGGTCGGCTCGTCGCTGCTGGTGGACGCCGCCGCCGGTTCGCTCAAGCGCGACTGGCTGGCCTCGCTCGCGGCCGACATCGCCGGCCTACACAAGAATAAGTGCGACGTCATCGTGGTGTCCTCGGGCGCCATCGCGCTCGGCCGCGCGGTGCTCAAGTTGCCGGGAGGTCCCCTCAAGCTCGAGGACAGCCAGGCCGCCGCCGCCGTCGGGCAGATCGCGCTGGCGCGCGCCTGGTCGGAATCGCTGGGCGCGCACAGGCTGACCGCCGGCCAGGTGCTGGTCACGCTCGGCGACACCGAAGAGCGCCGCCGCTATCTCAACGCGCGCTCGACCATCGCCAAACTCTTGGAATGGCGCAGCGTGCCGGTGATCAACGAGAACGACACCGTCGCCACCTCCGAGATCCGCTACGGCGACAACGATCGCCTGGCTGCGCGCGTCGCCACCATGATGAGCGCCGATCTGCTGGTGCTGCTGTCGGATGTCGATGGGCTCTACGACAAGCCGCCCAATCTTGACGACAAGAGCGCGGGCGGCGCCACGCTGGTGCCGCTGGTCGCGCGCATCACGCCGGAGATCGAGGCGATGGCGGGCGCGTCGGCCTCGGCCTTGGCGCGCGGCGGCATGCTGACCAAGATCGAGGCCGGCAAGATCGCCACCACCGCCGGCACGCACATGATCATCGCCTCCGGCCACGTGCGCCATCCGCTCAAGCGCATCGCCGACGGCGGCGCCTGCACCTGGTTTTTGACGCCGGCCAATCCGGTGACCGCGCGCAAGAAGTGGATCGCCGGCTCGCTCGAGCCGCGCGGCGCGCTGGTGATCGACGCCGGCGCGGTCAAGGCGCTGCGCTCGGGCAAGAGCCTGCTGCCGGCCGGCGTGGTCAAGGTCGAGGGCGCCTTCGGGCGCGGCGACGCCGTGGTGGTGCGCGGGCCCGACGGCGCCGAGATCGGCCGCGGGCTGATCGCCTTCGACGCCGACGACGCTGAGCGGATCAAGGGCCGCTCGTCGGCGGATATCCCCGCCATCCTCGGTTTTTCCGGGCGAACAGAGATGATCCACCGCGACGATCTTGTTCTGGGCGGAGAGTAGCCGGACGAAGATCGTGCCCGGGCGCGATCACGCCGGTATCGGCGGCGATCATTGCGATGCCGCCAAGAAGAAGACGTTGCTCTTGGAACTCCGGCGGGGCTTCGGCGTTATCCCAGCGACGACGCGACACGTGACTTAAAGCGACCTTTAAAGGCGATTGACCGATCGCCCGGAAACCCTGGCCCACCGGAGGCCGGGGTTCTCTGTTTCCGGCCGCTGCCGATTTTCCCCCTTGCGATCAAATGTTTGCAGGTCGGCCAATGGCCGACACCGCCGGATGCGCGCCGGCGCGCGGCCGGCTCGGTCAGTGGCCGAGGCAGTTCAATGGTTTAGGGCCGTCGGCTGCGCGGCTTGCGGGAGCGGCGGCTGGCGCCCGATTTGCGCTGCACCGGATGCGCCGGCAGCGCCAAAAAAGTACCGTCGGGAAACTCGAGATGACGGCTGAAAACCTGCGTTTGGCCTTCACTGCTGCGCGTTCCTTCGATCACGAACTTGGTGCCGACCGGAAAGCGGTTGGGCAGCCTGTTGGAACGATACGCCATGACACCCTCCACACGCATGACCCCGAAGCCATCAGTCATTAAGTCTGCCACACCCTGGCACCCCAATGTAAAGGCCTATTGACCGGTTCCGAGTGCTGGCGGGTTATCCACGCTATCCCCAGCTACCTCTGCGATCGCCAGGAACCGGGCTGCCTCGCCCCCGGCAGGCCGACGTGATAGGAACCAAGCGGAACGGGGTTTGACGGGCCTTCGCCATGAGTGCGCCGCTGAAAAGCATTGAAGGGACTGGGGATATTGCCGCCTGCATGGCGGAGATCGGCCGCCAGGCGAGGCTCGCCGCGCGCGCCTTGGCGCTCGCCCCCACCGCCCAGAAAGACCGCGTCCTGGAACGCATGGCTGCCGCCGTCCGCGGGCAGGTATCCCGCATTCTGGCCGCCAATGCCGAGGATATCGCGGAGGCGCGTGGTTCCGGCATGGCCGGCGCCTTTCTCGACCGGCTTTCGCTCGACGCGGCGCGGGTGGAGGCGATCGCGGCCGCCATCGACACCGTGCGCGCGCTCAAGGATCCCATTGGCATTGTTACCGAATCCTGGACGCGGCCGAACGGCATAAGCATCGAACGGGTGCGGGTGCCGCTCGGCGTCATCGGCATCGTCTACGAGAGCCGCCCGAACGTGACCGCCGATGCCGGCGCGCTGTGCCTGAAGTCCGGCAACGCCGCGATCCTGCGCGGCGGGTCCGACAGCCTGCGTACCAGCCGCGCCATCGTCGCCGCGCTCGGCCAAGGACTGCGCGAGGCGGAGTTGCCCGAGGGCGCGATCCAGCTGGTGCCGACCCGCGACCGCGCCGCGGTCGGGCTGATGCTCAGCGGACTTGATGGCAATATCGACGTCATCGTTCCGCGCGGCGGCAAAAGCCTCGTGCAGCGCGTGCAGTCGGAGGCGCGCGTGCCGGTGTTCGCGCATCTCGAAGGCGTCTGTCACGTTTACATCGACAAGGCGGCCTCGCTCGACATGGCCAAGAAGATCGTGCTCAACGCCAAGATGCGGCGCACCGGCGTGTGTGGCGCGGCCGAGACTCTGTTGGTCGATCGTGCCGCGGCGACGAAATTCCTCAAGCCTTTGGTGGAAATGCTCATCGATGCCGGCTGCGAAATCCGCGGGGATAAGCCCACGCTTGCCGTGGATAAACGGGTCAAGCCGGCGACCGAGGAAGACTGGTCCACCGAATATCTCGCCGCCATCATC
>Ga0207929_1000456_pt1 | contig 11290 bp, 9 predicted proteins | sample NGESurdeep072012_FD_184466 | JGI IMG/M metagenome (GOLD analysis project Ga0207929, IMG submission 184466) | Arctic peat soil microbial communities from Barrow, Alaska - NGEE Surface sample 53-1 deep-072012 (SPAdes) | ecosystem: Environmental > Terrestrial > Soil > Wetlands > Peat ... | reverse complement strand
CGGGCCGGGAATCGCGCCGGCCGAGCGCGAGCGGGTGGTGGAGCGTTTCTACCGCGTGCCGGGGACTTCCGGCACCGGCAGCGGCCTGGGCCTGTCGATCGTGCGCGAAATTGCGGCGGCGCACCGCGCCGAGATCGAGATCGGCTCGGGAGAGGGCCCGGGTGGTACCTCCGTGGGCTGCAAAGTTGGGTTAACATTTCCACATGGATAGCGTCGACATCGAAGTCCTGCGCAGCGCCGAGCTCTGGCGCAAGGCCGGCCATCGCGTCACTTTCGGCACCATCGTCAAGACCTGGGGATCGGCGCCGCGCCCGGTGGGCGCGCTGGTGGTGATCCGCGACGACGGCCAGGTGGTGGGTTCGGTGTCCGGCGGCTGCGTCGAGGATGACCTGATCGACAAGGTGCGCGCGGGCGGCGTGGCGAAGGACAAGCCGCAGCTGGTCACCTACGGCGTCACCAACGAAGAGGCGACGCGCTGGGGCCTGCCCTGCGGCGGCACGCTGGAACTGGTGATGGAGCCGGTGACCGAGAAAAGCGCCTTCGGCGAGCTGCTCGACACCATCTCTAAACAGCAGCTGGTCAGCCGGCGGCTGGAAATGGACAGCGGCCGCGTGTCGATGAAGGCCGGCACCTGGCAGGACGTGCTGGAGTTCGACGGCAAGGTACTCACCACTGTGCATGGGCCCCGCTGGCGGATGATCCTGATCGGCGCCGGGCAACTGACGCGCTACCTCGCCGAGATGGCGCGCATGCTCGACTACCACGTGCTGGTGATCGACCCGCGCGCTGAATACGCCGACGGCTGGGACCTCAACAACGTGCAGCTCGACCGCGGCATGCCCGACGACGTGCTCGCGGCGGCGAACCTGGACGGTCACAGTGCGGTGGTGGCGCTGACGCACGACCCGAAGATCGACGATCTCGCGCTGATGGAGGCGCTCAAGTCGCCTGCGTTCTACGTCGGCGCGATCGGCTCGAAGAAGAACAACGATTCGCGCCGCGTGCGGCTCAGGGAGTTCGAACTGTCGGAAGGCGAGATCGCGCGCCTGCGCGGGCCGGTCGGCCTGTACATCGGCTCCAAGACGCCGCCCGAAATCGCGGTGGCGATCCTGGCGGAGATGACGGCGGTGCGCCACGGCGTGACCGAGCCCAGCTGGGCGGCCAAGCCGGCGGCGCGCTTCGACCCCTCGGCCTGCGAAGTAGCGCCCGCAGTTTCGCCGCATAAAGTTTGAAAGTCAGGGCTTGAACGTCGCCGCAATCCTGCTGGCGGCAGGATCTGCTTCCCGCTTCGGTTCAGACAAGCTGCTCCACCACCTGCCGCACGGCGTGCCGATCGCCGTGCAGGCGGCGCGCCATCTGCGGGTTGTTTTTGAAGAGAACGTTTTTGCCGTCGTCCGCCCCGAAGCGAAAACGCTGGCGGATTTGCTCCGCAAAGAAGGCTGCGAAGTCGTGCCCTGCGAGCGCGCCGCCGACGGCATGGGGGCGAGCCTCGCCTGCGGGATAGGTGCCGTACATGCCGCGGGCGCAGTCGACGCCTACCTGGTCGCGCTCGCCGACATGCCGTTTATCCGTTCGTCCAGCATCGCGGCCGTGCGGGACGAACTCCTGAAGGGGTCTCCCCTGGCGGCGCCTTATTTCCGCGCACGCCGGGGTCATCCGGTGGGCATTTCGTCGCGCTTTCGCGATGAACTCGCCGGGCTGCAGGGCGATGAAGGGGCGAAGAAGCTGCTCGCCAGCCACGCGGCGGAAATCGTCAAGGTGCCGGTGGGAGATCCGGCCGTGCTGCGCGATATCGACACGCCGGGTGACCTCGCGCCGCCGCTCGTCGTATAGTTCAAGCAAGGTCATGGAAACGGCGCAACGGGCGGTGCTTTTCGTGGATGTCACGGACAGCACGAAAATCTACGAATCGCTCGGCGACACCGTGGCGCTGGCGCTCATCAACGGCCTGTTCAGCCACCTCGACAAGATCGTCGCGAAATATTCCGGCGGCGTCATCAAGACGCTGGGCGACGGCATGCTGTGCGCGTTCGAGGATCCGGACGACGGCTTTCGCGCCGCCTGCGAGATGCAGTCCTCGGTGACTTCCCTCGCGCAGCGTGCCCACAACCGGCTGCAGATCAAGATCGGCTTTACCTACGGCCCGGTGATCCTTTCGAAAGGCGACGTCTTCGGCGACACCATGAACGTCTGCGCGCGCCTGGTGACGCTGGCGAATCCAGAGCAGATCCTCACCTCCGGCCAGACCGTCGATGCGCTGTCGCCCAGCCTGCGGCCGCGCTGCCGGGAGCTGTTCCCGACCCGCATCAAGGGCAAGGCCGAGGAGGTCCCGGTAAGCGACGTGATCTGGCGCTACGACCCGGCGGTCACCGAAACCAACCTGACGCGCGCGGACCTGGCGCAGTCCTCGCCGATGTCGCTCAAGCTCATCTACCGAGGCAATATTTTCATGGTCAGCCGCGCCCGCCCGGCGCTGCAGATGGGGCGCGACGACAACAACGACATCGTGACGGTGAGCCTGTTCGCCTCGCGCATCCACGCCCGCGTGCAGTGGCGCGAGGGCCATTTCGTGCTGATGGATGCGTCGACCAACGGCACTTTCCTGCTGGCCGACGAACAATCCAGCGAGCTGCACCTGCGGCGCGAAGAGGCGATGCTGGCGGGGCGGGGCTGGATCGGGCTGGGCAAGAGCGCCGCCAAGCACGGCGACCACTCGGTGCGCTTCACCCTGCAGCCCGAAATCGCCTGACGTGGCCTGCCATCAGCCGACTGTTAAAATCGGTTGATGCCCGCTCCCCTGACGCTCGTGCAGTCCCTGCAGTCCCTGGAACAATCCGACCCTGAAATCTGCAGCGTCATCCGCCGGGAGGCGCAGCGCCAGGAAGACCACGTCGAGCTGATTGCCTCGGAGAACTACGCCAGCCGCGCGGTGATGGCAGCGCAGGGCTCGCTGCTCACCAACAAGTACGCCGAGGGCTATCCGGGCAAGCGCTATTACGGCGGCTGTGAATTCGTCGACATCGCCGAGCAGATCGCCATCGATCGCGCCAAGCAGCTGTTCGGCGCGCCCTGGGCGAACGTGCAGGCGCATTCCGGCTCGCAGGCCAACCAGGCGGTGTACGCCGCCGCGCTCAAGCCGGGCGACACGATCCTCGGCATGTCGCTCGCGATGGGCGGGCACCTCACGCACGGCTCGCCGGTGAACCTGTCGGGCAAGCTGTATCGCGTCGTTTCGTATGGATTGAATGAAGACGAGGAAATCGATTACGACGCCGCGGAAAAAACTGCTCTCAGGGAAAAACCCAAATTAATTGTCACTGGCGCCTCCGCCTACTCGCGCGTCATCGACTGGCAGCGCTTCCGCGCCATCGCCGACAAGTCGGGCGCCTTGCTGATGTCGGACATGGCCCACTACGCCGGGCTGGTGGTGGCTGGCCTCTATCCGTCGCCGGTAGGCGTCGCCGATTTCGTCACTACCACCACGCACAAGACCCTGCGCGGCCCGCGCGGCGGGCTGATCGTCGGCAAGCCCGAGCAGGAGAAAGCGGTCAACTCGGCGATTTTTCCCGGAATCCAGGGCGGCCCGCTGATGCACGTGATCGCCGCCAAGGCGGTGGCGCTGGGCGAGGCGCTCAGGCCGGACTTCAAGCAGTACCAGGCCCGCGTCCTCGACAACGCGCGCACCATGGCGGCGGCGCTGGCGAAGCGCGGCCTGCGGGTCGTATCGGGCGGCACCGACTGCCACATGTTCCTGCTCGACCTGCAGGCGAAGAACATCACCGGCAAGGACGCGGAGGACGCGCTCGGCCGGGCGCACATCACCGTGAACAAGAACGCCATCCCGAACGATCCGCAGAAGCCCGCGGTCACCTCCGGCATCCGCGTCGGCTCGCCGGCGATGACCACGCGCGGCTTCGGCCAGGCGGAAGCGGAGAAGCTCTCGAACCTGCTCGCCGATGTGCTGGAAGACCCGAAAGGCGAGCTGACGCTGCAGCGCGTGACGCGCGAGGTGAAGGCGATGTGCGCGAAGTTTCCTGTGTACGCCTGAGGCGCCGCCATGCGCTGCCCTTTCTGCTCCAACGAAGACACGCAGGTGGTGGACACGCGCTCCAACGAGGGCACCAACGTCATCCGGCGGCGGCGCAAGTGCCCGAAGTGCGACAAGCGCTTCACCACCTACGAGCGCGTCGAACTGCGCATGCCGCGCCTGGTGAAGAAGGACGGCAGCCGCACCGATTTCGACCGCGACAAGCTGGTCGGCAGCCTGATGCTCGCGCTGCGCAAGCGCCCGGTGGCGACCGAGGAGATCGACGCCGCGGTGGACCGCATCGAGGAGAAGCTGCGCTCGCTCGGCGAGCGCGAGGTTCCGACCACGCGTGTCGGCGACCTGGTGATGCGCGAGCTGGCGAAGCTCGACAAAATCGCCTACATCCGCTTTGCGTCGGTGTACCGCAGCTTCGAGTCGCCGGACGATTTCCGCGAGGCCGTGCAGGAAGTGAAGTCGCCGCGCAGCCGCGGCAAGAAGTGAATTCCTTCAGCGACTTCGACCGCGCCATGATGGCGCGGGCGCTCGAACTCGCCGCAAAAGGGCTCTACACGACGACGCCCAATCCGCGCGTCGGCTGCGTCGTCACCAAAAATGAAACGATCGTCGGCGAGGGCTGGCACGAGAAGGCCGGCGGCCCGCATGCCGAAGTGATCGCCCTCGGGCAGGCCGGCGCGCAGGCGGCAGGCGCCACCCTCTACGTGAACCTCGAGCCCTGCAGCCACCACGGCCGCACGCCGCCTTGCACGGAGCTGATCGCCAGGAGCAAGATCAAGCGGGTGGTGGCCGCGATGCTCGATCCAAATCCGCAGGCCGCGCGCGGCGGCGAAGCGCTCGCCGCGGCCGGTATCCGTTTCGAGCATGGGCTGATGGAAGCCGAAGCGAAAGAACTCAACATCGGCTTCGTTTCTCGCATGACGCGCAGGCGGCCCTGGGTACGCATGAAAATTGCCGCGACGCTCGACGGCCGCACCGCGCTCGGGGAGGGCAGTGGTGCAAATGCAGGCCGCAGCCAGTGGATCACGGGCGCCGAGGCGCGCAAGGACGGCCATCACTGGCGCGCCCGCGCCTGCGCGATCCTCACCGGCCTCGGCACGGTGAAAAGCGACGATCCGCGGCTTACGGTGCGCGAAGTGGAAACGCCCAGGCAGCCGCTGCGGGTGGTGGTGGACAGCCGGCTGGAAATTTCCGGGCAGGCGAAAATCCTCGAAGGCGGGAATACCCTGATTTTTTCCGGGATTGAAAACACGAAGAATTTGAATGCGGAAATCGTGACTCTCCCGAACAAGGATAAAAAAGTCGAACTGCCGACAATGCTGGAAGAACTCGCGCGCCGCGGCGTGAACGAGCTGCACGTCGAAGCCGGCTTCCGGCTGAACGGTTCGCTGGTGCGCGAAGGCTGCGTGGACGAATTCCTGATTTACCTGAACCCGAGTTTCCTCGGCGATGGTGCGCAGGGGATGCTCGACCTGCCGCCGTTCGCCTCGCTCGAAGCGCGGCCGAAGCTCGAACTACGCAGCGTCGAGCGCCTCGGCGCGGACCTGAGAATCCTCGCCCGCGCCGCCTAGCGCGGCGCACAGCAGGCGGCAGATCAGCCGCTCGCTGCGGCCGTCGCGGTCCAGGCGCGGGCAGTATTCCGCGAGCTCGAACGCGATCAGCCGCGGATCGCGCCCGATGCGCTCGAAATCCCGCAGCAACTCGTCGCCGCGAATGCCCGACGCGGCCGGCGTGGCGACCGCGGGCAGCTCGCGCGGGTCGAGCGCATCGAGGTCCAGCGTCACGCCGTATCCCGCTGTGCCCTCGTTAGCGATCGCCATTGCGTCATCCATTACTCGCGCAAGACCGCGGCGCCGGACTTCCTCGATCCCGAAGACGCGCACGCCGAGACGCTCGAGGAGTTCGGCTTCGGCGGGCTCGTAGCTCCTGACGCCGACGAGGCAGACGTGGCGCGGCAGCAGCATGCCGTCCACGAGACCCGCCAGCGCGTGACCGCACTGTCCGAGCAGCGCGGCGAGCGGCATGCCGTGCGCCCGCCCGCTCGGGCTCGTGCCGGGCGTGTGGCTGTCCATGTGGGCGTCGATCCAGACCAGCCCCAGCGGTCCGCGCGCTTTGAGCGCCGTGGCGGCGCCGCTCCAGGTGCCGACCGCGCAGGAATGGTCGCCGCCGATGACGCAGGGAAACCGCCCGCCGCGCAGGCTCTGTGCGACGCGCGCAGCCAGCTCGGCGCAGAGCCCTGCCACTGCGCCGGCCAGGCCGTGGCTACGCTTCGGCACCAGCGTCGCATCCCAGGAGGCGTCGACCCCGGATTCCCGCAGCCGTCCTTCCAGCCCGGAAGCGGCAAGCCGCGCCGGCGCCTGCGCGCACGACGCGTCCGCGCCGCCCAGCCCGCTCGCGACGCCGATCAGATCGACCTTGCGGCCGCGCACCGGTATGCCGTCCATTTTCGCCAAGTTGGATTGTCCGGTAACCTTCAAGTTCAATGTTTACCGGCATCGTCCAGGCCGTCGGCCGCATCGAGAAACTGAATCCCCTGCAGGTGGCCACCGGCCGCCTGCCGCTCGCCGACGTGCGCATCGGCGATTCGATCTGCGTGCAGGGCTGCTGCCTGACCGTTGTGAAGAAAGCGAAAGGCAAGCTCTGGTTCGATGTCTCCAGGGAGACGCTGCGGGTTACCGCCGGGCTCGACCGTCCGGGCGAAGTGAACCTCGAAAAATCGCTGGGCCTGGGCGACAAGCTTGGCGGTCACCTTGTTACCGGGCACGTGGATGGCGTCGGGCGCGTGGTCAAAGTAAAGGGCAGTGAATATTCCTTCAAGGTCCCCAAGAGCCTTGCCCGCTACATTGCGCGGAAGGGTTCGGTCTGCATTGATGGCGTGAGCCTGACGGTGAACCGGGTGAAAGGAACCACGTTCGAGGTCAACCTGATCCCGCACACGCTGAAGGTCACGACGCTCAAGCGGCTGATGCGCGGCTCGAAAGTGAATATCGAGGTGGATCTAGTGGCGCGCTACTTGGAGCGGATGCTTATGGCATCCAAGTGAATCCCGGCATCAGCTCGACGTTTGTTATCAATCTGAAGCAGCTATTTTCGCCGGCTGCGATCCTAGAGTCATTGGTTCGAGTCCGGATAGGGGAGCCAAGCGAGGCTCGAACTCGTAAGGCTATTTGATATATCTCAAGCCGACCTACCTAAATCCTGATTCAGTTGCGGCGCTCGAGAATCACAGCCAGTTCGGCCAGTCCTCTCGGGTGCGAGGTGCGTTGGTAAGGCGGCTTCGGCCATGACCAGCGGCTCTCGGGGAACAAGGCGCGCATCGCATTGATGTCGCAGTGGTAGGGAGGTCCGTCGATCGACCCTTCGGCGGCGCCGGGTCTCAACAGTTGCACGAGGAGCGCGTACAGCTTGCCACCGGGCGCGAGCCAGCGGTGCAGTTGGTCGGCGTACTCGCGCCACTGGTCCGGATACAGCGCGCACAGGCAGGTCTGCTCGTAGATCGCGTCGAAGGTGCGCTCCGGCTTCCAGGCAAGCGCGTCGGCTTCGATGAGCGTCGCCTTGAGGCCGGCGGCTTCGAGCAGCTTGCGCGTGCGGTCGATTGCCGCGGGCGCGTAGTCAAGCGCCGTAACTTCGAAGCCCGCCGCCAGCACCGCGACCTCGTGGCCCGAGCCGCAGCCGGGCACGAGGATGCGGCAGGGTTTCAGCGCGCCGGAAGCGAGCCACACGCCTAGCTGCGGATTGGCGGCGCCGCGATCCCAGGGCGTGTCGCCCGTCTGGAAGCGTTTTTCCCAGAATTCGCGTGTCGGCCCGGCCATGGCTGCGCTGAAATCTTATATCCTCGGCGGCCCATGGCGCAGATAACTTTCGACCCGGCGCTTCCCGTCAACCAGAAACGCGAAGAGATCGCAAGCGCGATCGCTGCGAATCCAGTCGTCATCGTCTGCGGCGAGACCGGCTCGGGCAAGACCACGCAGATCCCGAAAATCCTGCTGGAAATGGGAAGAGGCGCGGGCCGCGGTTCTGGCGGGATCATCGGCCATACGCAGCCGCGGCGAATAGCGGCGCGCTCGGTGGCGGCGCGGATCGCCGAGGAATTGAAGGTCGAACTCGGCGGCCTGGTCGGCTACAAGGTGCGCTTCAACGACCGGGTGCGCGCCGATACCGTCCTCAAGCTGATGACCGACGGCATCCTGCTTGCCGAGACCCAGGGCGATCCGCTGCTGCGCGCCTACGACACCATCATCCTCGACGAGGCGCACGAGAGAAGCTTGAACATTGATTTTTTGCTGGGTTATCTAAAAAAGTTAATCGAGAAAAGAAAAGACCTGAAAACCGTCATTACTTCCGCCACCATCGACGCGGACAAGTTTTCAAGACATTTCAACGGCGCGCCGGTGATCGAAGTCTCGGGCCGCCTCTACCCGGTGGAGGTGCGCTACCGCCCGGTCGAGGGAGACAAGGAGGACACCACGCGCCAGGAGGAGGAACAAGCGCTCGCCGATGCGGTGGAGGACCTGTGCCGCGGCGGGCAGGGCGACGTGCTGGTGTTCCTGCCGGGCGAGCGCGAGATACGCAAGGCGGCGGAGGTTCTCGGCAAGTCGATCAAAGGCGTGGAAATCCTGCCGCTGTACTCGCGCCTGAGCAATGCCGACCAGGACCGCGTGTTCCGGCCAGGCAGCGCGCAACGCGTGGTGCTGGCGACCAACGTCGCCGAGACTTCGCTGACGGTGCCGCGCATCCGCTATGTCGTCGACACGGGCGAAGCGCGCGTCAAACGCTATAGCTACCGCAACAAGGTCGAGATGCTGCAGGTCGAGAACATCTCGCAGGCGGCGGCGAAGCAGCGCTCCGGGCGCTGCGGCCGGGTGGCGGACGGGATCTGCGTGCGCCTGTACTCCGAGGAGGACTTCAACGGACGCCCGGCGTTCACCGACCCCGAAGTGCTGCGCTCGTCGCTGGCCGCCGTGATCCTGCGGGCGCTCAGCCTGAATCTGGGCAAAGTCGAGGATTTCCCGTTCCTCGACCCGCCGAGCCCGCGCGCCATCGACGACGGCTATGCCCTGCTGAGTGAATTGGGCGCGGTGGACGACGACAATTCACTGACCGATACCGGACGCGAACTCGCGCGCCTGCCGCTCGATCCGCGCGTCGGCCGCATGCTGGTGGCGGCGCGTACGGAAGGCTGCCTGGAGCAGATGCTGGTGATCGCCGCCGCGCTGTCGGTGCAGGACCCGCGCGACCGCCCGCTGGACAAAGCGGCGGCGGCTGACGAGCGCCACGCGAAATTCGCCGACGAACGCTCCGATTTCCTCGGCTATCTCAAGCTCTGGAAGGCCTCGGGGCAGGGCGCCGCATCTGCCTTCTCCCGCAAGCAATGCCGCGACAATTTCCTGTCCTACGCGCGCATGCGCGAATGGCGCGACATCCATGCCCAGCTGCAGCAGTCGGTGGAGGAACTCGAATGGCGGATGTCGGGCGTCAACCTGGAAAAGCCAGAAGGAGTGCGGGCGGTTCATCGCGCGCTGCTTTGCGGGCTGCTGGGCAACATCGGCATGAAAGACGAGCAGGACAACAACTACACCGGCGCGCGCGGCATCAAGTTCCGGGTGCATCCCGGGTCGGGCGCGAAGAAGCCCGGCAAGTGGCTCATGGCGGCGGAACTGGTCGAAACCACGCGCCTCTTCGCGCGCAACGTGGCGAGCGTGGATCCGCGCTGGATCGAGGAACTCGCGGGGCATCTGCTCAAGCGCCACCGGGAGCGGCCGCACTGGGAGAAGACGCGCGCCCAGGTGGTTGCGGTGGAGCGCGGCACGCTCTACGGCCTGCCGGTCTACGCCGACCGGCGCGTGCACTACGGGCCGGTCGATCCGAAGCTGTCGCGCGAAATCTTCCTGCGCTCGGCGCTGGTCGAGGGCGAATTCGAGACGCGGGCGCCATTCTTCGCGCACAACCAGCGGCTGCTGAAGGAGATCGAGCGCCTGGAGCACAAGTCGCGCCGCCCGGACATCCTGGTGGACGACGAACTGATCTACGCCTTCTACGACGCGCGGGTGGCCGAGGGCATCACCAACGGCGCCGACTTCGAGAAATGGCGCAAGGAGGCCGAGCGCACCCAGCCCGGGCTGCTGCAGCTTCGGCGCGAAGACCTGATGCGCCACGAGGCGGCCGGCATCACCACCGAGAATTTCCCGCACGAGCTGCAGGTGGGTCCGAACAAGTTCGAGCTCGAATACCATTTCGAGCCGCGCTCGCCGAAGGACGGCGTGACGATGACGGTGCCGGTGGCGCTGCTCAACCAGGTGCCGGCGGCGCGCTGCGAGTGGCTGGTGCCGGGCCTGCTCAGGGAAAAAGTGCAGTCCTACGCCAAGGGCATGCCGCAGCGCCTGCGCCACAAGCTCGGCCCGCTCGCCGAGTTTGCCCAGGGATATGTGTCTTCCGTGCCGCCTTCGGACACGCCGCTCGCCTCGGCGCTGGTGCGCTACATCCGCGCGGAGTTCGGCCTGGAGGTGCCCGCCGACGCCTTCCGCCCGGATTCGGCGCCGCCGCACCTGCAGATGAACTTCCGCGTGCTGGATGAGCACGGCCGGCAGCTTGCCATCGGGAAGAATATCGCGGTTTTAAAAAATGACTTTGCATCTCAAATTCAGGAAAAGCTTTCTGAAGAAGCATCCACAGGCAGTGCAGAACGCTACTCGGCCTGGATTTTCGGTGACCTCGAGGAAATGATGGAAATCCAGCGCGGCGGCCAGACGCTGGTGGGGTACCCCGCGCTGCAGGACGAAGAAGAAGGCGTGACGCTGCAGGTTTTCGATTCGCCCGAGCGTGCGCGCGAGGTGCACCGCGCCGGCGTGCTGCGCCTGCTGGCGATCGCGTTTCGCGACCGGGTTCGCGACTTCGAGAAGAGCCTCACGAAGGACATGGCCCTGGCGGCACTGAAAGACGACATTGCTTCGGCGGCGTTCGACCGTACTTTCCTTGCCGAGTCCCTGCCGATGCGGCAGGCGGAATTCGCGCAACGCGTGCAGGAAGGCCGCAACCGGCTGAGCCTGATCGCCCAGGAGATGCAGCGGCTTGCGGCGACGATCCTCGCCGAGCATACCCAGGTACAGAAGCGCATCAACGCAATTCAGCGTGCCTATCCGCAGGCTGCCGAGGACGTGAAGCAGCAGTGCGCGCGGCTCCTGCAGACCGGCTTCCTTGCGCGCATCCCCTGGCAAAGGCTGCAGCACTTTCCCCGCTACCTGAAGGCGG
>Ga0207929_1000455_pt1 | contig 11298 bp, 13 predicted proteins | sample NGESurdeep072012_FD_184466 | JGI IMG/M metagenome (GOLD analysis project Ga0207929, IMG submission 184466) | Arctic peat soil microbial communities from Barrow, Alaska - NGEE Surface sample 53-1 deep-072012 (SPAdes) | ecosystem: Environmental > Terrestrial > Soil > Wetlands > Peat ... | reverse complement strand
CAAGATCCCGCTCTTGGTCTTCTCCTCTTTGTCGGACGGCTTGACTACTACGCGATCGCCTAGTGGCTTTAGATTCATCTACGCCCCTCCTCAGGTGATGGTTGGAGTTAGCACTCCCCAGGCCCGAGCGCTTAGCACTCGGGGGGTTCGACTGCTAATACTACTACCGCCAGGAGGGGAGGGCTAAACCTCCGGCGGGCTCGAGATCTCCGCCTGGGCCTTACGGATGAGGTCCTGAGCCTGGCTGAGCTGGTCCGCAGGGACCATGACCCGGGCCTCGGTGAAGTTGATGGCGTAGGAGTAAGCGGTGTCGCCGAACACCTCGGCCCGGAGGCCGTTCGCCTCCAGGACAGCCGCCAGTAGGTCGGCCTGCATGCGATCACCCCGGAAAACGACCTCCCAGCCCTTGATCCCCACTCCCCTATTCTCCGGTTACCACCCCAGGGAGGGGTCCACCGTGGTGGGCTGGAGGCCGCCGGCCTTCACCGCGAAGTGGGCGGCCGCCGCGATCATCGCGGCATTGTCGGTACAGAGGTCCAGTGGTGGCATCGTCAGGCGAGCCCGGTCCCCCACCACCTCGGTCGCTCGCTTCCGAAGCAGGGTGTTCGCGGCGACCCCGCCGCACACGACTACCTCCGAGCAGCCTGTCCGGGAGAGCGCGGCGTCGAGCTTCTCCAGCAGAGACCCCACGACCGATTGCTCGAACGAGGCGGCCAGGTCGGCGCGCTCCTCTGGCCCGGCACCCTCTCCCAGGTCTCGCAAGCGGTAGAGGAGAGCCGTCTTGAGGCCGCTGAAACTGTATTCGAGGCCCGGGAGCGAGGGGCGCGGCAAAGGCTGCCGCTCCGGCCGCCCCGTCCTGGCCAGCCGGTCGAGCGCAGGCCCGCCGGGGTACCCGAGACCCAGCATCCTGGCCGCCTTGTCGAAAGCCTCGCCGGCGGCGTCGTCCCGGGTGCGCCCGATCACCTCGAACTGTCCGTGCTCGGGCATCAGCACGAGGTCGGAGTGGGCTCCGCTGACGACAAGACCCAGCAAGGGCGGTTCGAGGTCGGGGCGGGCGAGCATCGCTGCATAGATATGTCCCCACAGGTGGTTCACCCCAGTCACCGGTCGAGACCAGGCTGCGGACAGGCCTTCGGCGAGGCCGACCCCCACCAACAGGCAGCCCGCGAGGCCCGGACCGCGGGTGACGGCGACGAGGTCCAAGTCGTCACGGCCGACGCCGGCACGCTGAAGGCTCAGGTCGAGGAGGTGTGGCAGGCGTTCGAGGTGGTCTCGGGCGGCGAGCTCGGGCACCACGCCCCCGAACTCGGCGTGCAGGTCCACCTGCGAGTGGATGACGTTGGAGAGGACACGCCGGCCGCCGACTACCACCGCGACGGATGTCTCGTCGCAGCTGGTCTCGATGGCCAAAGTGAGGCTGGGGGAGTGCCGGTTAACGCCCCCCACCCTACCCTCCGTTTTGAGGGAGGACGTCCCCCCTCGGTGAGGGATTACTGGCCTTCCCGGGTGATCAGGTCGCGGCGCAGGCCGCGCACGTCGGAGTCAATTCTTTCGAGGTTGGTTTCGTAGGCGCGGCGCAAGCGAGGCGAGTGGATCGAGTCGGACCACATCACGATCGCGTCCTCGCCGTTGTCGGTGTAATAGCCCTTGCGCCGCCCGATGACCTTGAAGCCGAACGCCTCGTACATCTTCATCGCGTTCTCATTTGAGGTTCGCACCTCGAGCGTCACCCATTTCGCGCCCATGTCGTATGCCGCCTGGACCAGGCCGGCAAACAGGACGCGGCCGTGACCGCGATGTTGAAGATCGTGCCGGACGCCGATCGTCGTGACGTGCGCCTCGTCGTACATGCGCCACATCCCGCCGTAACCGACGATGCTCGGGTCGAAGTCGGGGATCTGGATTCCAGCAGGCTTCTCGAGGGGACCCTCCTGGCGGAGAACCAGGTAGTGAGCGCTGGAGCGCGATGCGAGCTCACGGTAATAAGCATTCCGCGGCCATGGGGTCGAGAAGATCTCGCGTTCGATCTCTTGCACCGTGGCAATGTCGGCCTCTCGCATCAACTCGAGGGCCAGCTGCTGTCTTATCTGAACCATCAATTTCGCGTCCAACGGTTGCGCGCGAATGCGCTCCCCAAGGCGTGCATGTACTCGAGTCTGAGACTACCATAGGCAACTTCGGAAGCTGACTCCAGCAGGCGTGACGCGGCGGCGCCGAACGACCGCAGGTCGGCATCCGGCAGGAGATCGACGCCTGCGGCACGCAGCAGCGACTCAGTTGCGGGGCGCAGCCAACCCACCGCCGGCATATTTCTTGGGAGGTCCTCCGGCCCGCTGAGCTGTGGGTCGGAGCCCGGGACCAGGCTGTACACACGACCGCGCCCTGCCTCCGCTACGGCGACGGATGGAACATCGCTCCGGGCAGCCTGGATCTGCAGCGTCCGCAGGGGGACGATCGGGATCCCCAGACCGATGGCGACGCCAAGGCCGAACGAGACGCCGACCCGCAGTCCGGTGAAGGAGCCCGGCCCGGTCGCCACCGCGACTTTGGTCAGGGTGCGGCCTGCGGCCATTTCGCGGAATCGGCCAGGAAGGTCAAAGGAGCGGCCGGATTCGTGCATCTCTTCGGATACGACGGTGCCTTTCGGATCGATGAGGGCCAGCCCGGTGCGGGCGGAGGAGGTATCGACGACGAAGATCACCGCTGCAGCTCTCTGACCAGCCGAAGGCGGCGACGGTCTCCGCCGAGATGCTCGAACGAAAGCAGGGCAGCCTCGGGAGAGTCCATGCGGTCACCCCACTCGACCACGACGGCGCCCTGATCAAGAAGCTCCTCCAGCCCAAGGTCGGCGAGCTCGGCCCCGTCCTCCAGGCGGTAGAGGTCGACATGCGCAATTTGCACGCGCCCGGGATAGACGCGCACCAGCTGAAAGGTAGGGCTTGCGACATGAGCAGACGACCCCACACCCCGCGTGAGTCCACGGACGAAAGTCGTCTTGCCGGCGCCAAGGTCGCCTTCGAGCAAGACCAGGTCGCCCTTCGCCAGCCTCTCTCCAAATTGTTCACCCGCCGCTTCGGTCTGCGCGGGAGTGTTGGTGACTATGTCAAGCAAAGTGGTCGAAGCCGCTCACGTGCAGCTGCAGCGGCATTCCATCGCTGCCAACCACCTTGACCGCCGCGTCCTCGGTCAGCACCCCAAATGGATTCAGCCCAGCCCGCCGGATGACGTCTTCCGGCCCGACGCAGACGAGCTCCGCCTCTTCCCCACTCGTGAGCCCCTCCTCCCACGTGGCGCCATCCACCAATGGAATGTCAACCGCCGTGATGACACACCCGGCGTGCGATACGGCGGCAAATTTCTCCATCTCCCTCAGGAGCCCATCGGAGATGTCGCCACAACAAAGCCCTGCCTGGTTCAACCGACGACCCTCGTCGAGGCGAGGCGCCAGGCGAAGGGGGCGGCGCGCTTTGAGCGCCAGCGCGGCAGCCCCCAACGGGCCGGTCACTGCGACGGCCCAGCCCGGCTTGGCCTGGGAGCGCGCCAGGGGCCGTGACACGGTGCGCCCGACCACTGTGATCGACAGCACTGCAGGGCCATCGATGGAGCTCATGTCGCCGCCGACTATGAGCAAACCCGTGTCGCGCGCGAGGGCGCTCATGCCCTTGTAGAGACCAACGAAATTCTCGACCTGCCATGACTTCGGGACAGCAACGGACGTCAGGGCCCATGCAGGGGTCGCGCCTTTGGCGGCGAGGTCGCCAAGCGCAAGCGCGAGCGCGCGCCAGCCGGCATCCTCGGCGGTCATCCAGCCGAGGTCGAAATGGACCCCCTCCACGGCCATATCGCAGCTGGCGACCATGTAGGAGCCATGGTCGCTCCATACCGCCGTGTCGTCCTCGCCCGCCGGGATCTCGAATCCCTCGGTCGCGAGGAACGGCATGATCCGCTTGAGGAGCTCTAGCTCGCCTGTGCCTTCGACCTTCACACTTCCAGCATGGCACGCAACCCGCGGGCGGCTGCCTCCGGGTCGGATGCATCGCCAACCGCTCTGACGACGCACGCCCGCCGCACGCCGGCGGCCGTGAGCTGCGCCACGTTCGTGGCGTCGATGCCCCCGATCGCAAAGACCGCGACCGACGGCCCGACGGCGCTGGTTACCTCGGCCACTCCGCTCGGGCCGATCACGGTCTTCTGCGGCTTGAGCGGCGTGGCGAAGGCCGGGCCGCAGCCTATGTAGTCCGCGCCGGCTTCGAGGGCGGCGAGGGCGGCCCCAGGCGTCGAGGCGGAGGCGCCGATCAGCAGGCGGTCGCCGCCGATGTGGCGGGCGGCGACGACGCTCACGTCGTCGGCGCCCAGATGCACGCCATCGGCTTCGCTGAGGAGGGCCAGGTCCACGTAGTCGTTGACCACGAAGATGGCGCCGGCGTCGCGGGTGAGCGCGCGCAGGCGCCGCGCCAGCGCCAGGAGCTCGCCCCGGGGGAGCCGCTTCTGGCGTAGCTGCAGGACCTCCGCGCCGCCGCGGAGGGCGGCCGCGGCAATGGTGGCCAAGCGGTCGGGGTCCTGATCAGGGGTGATGACGTAGAGGTGGGCGGCGAAGAGGCGGTCCAGGAGGGGGTGTGGCGTGGCCCGGTTAATCTACCGAAACGGGGAAAGGTGCCAGTTCTGGACGTCCCCTCCGGCCCTCCGGGCCACCTCCCCGGCAAGCGGGGAGGACGAGTGCTAGGCGCTCTCCTGTACGTCCTCGGGGTCGTTGATGCGGATCGGGTTCCGCAGGCGCAGGACGCGGTCCTGGATTTCGAACAGCACGTCCATCATCGGGACCACCCGGTAGCGGATCCGGAACGGGTCTGTCCGGACCTCTAGCGGAGCCGGCCTGGCCAGAACCAGCTCGATGAGCGCTCCTGCCCGCTCCCGGAGGCGGGCCGGTACCCTGTCGATCCCCTGCAGGTTCAGCTCTTCCAGGGAGAACATGAGCTCGTCAATCGCCCTGATGATCGCCGTGAGCCGCTCAGTCTCGCTGCGCCGGCTGCGACGCCGCTGGTCGCTTAGCTCGATCTCGTGGTTGACTTCGGCGATTTGAGCCATTTGAGATCAGATTTTGCGACATCCGCTTGCAAAACGCTATCAGCACGACCCCCTCTGGGCGAAATGAGGGGAAAAGGCTGTGGAAAACCCCTCCCGGGGCCTACCTAAAGGAGGATCTGGCGGAGCTTCTCTCGGAAGGCGGCCGGGGCGGTGTCCTTGTCACAGCAGACCTTGACCAGCCGCTTCAGGCTGGCCTGGAACTCGTATTGGTCGGCGCACGGGGGGCACCCTTCGAGGTGCAGCTTCAGCTCCAGAACCTCGGTGTTGTTCAACTCACGGTCAACGTACTGGTCGAGCTTCTCCACACAGTCGTTGCAGTTCATTGCTGAGGCACCTGTCCGTTGCCGTTGCGGTGGACAATCCCGGATTCGACGGCATAGTCATAGAGGGATCTTTGAAGTTGCTGCCGCGCCCGGTGCAAGCGCGACATCACGGTGCCGATGGGCACGCCCAGCGTCTGGGCCGCGTCCTTGTAGGAGAAACCTTCGACGTCGACCAGGAGCACCACCTCGCGGTGGAGCGGTGGGAGCTTCTCGACCGCTTCGACAACCTCCGAAGCCGCGAGCTTATCGAGCACGTCGGCCTCCGGCTTGGCGCCTTCGTCGCGCAGCTTGTCGTACAGGACGAACTCTCCGACGTCGTCAAGGCTCACGTCCTCTTTCCGCGATCCCTTGAAGCGATCCCAGAACAGGTTTCGCATGATCGCGAAGAGCCAGGCCTTCATGTTCGTACCCGGCTGGTAGCTGTGCTGGTAGCGCAAGGCGCGCAAATAAGCCTCCTGCACCAGGTCCTGTGCCTGGTCAGGATCGCGGGTCAGGCGAAGTGCGCCGCGGTACAACGTGTCGAGATGTGTCAATGCCTCTTCCGCAAACGCAGTACGCGCCGGGCTTTCCGCCATTAGAAGTGCCAGTTTACGTACACCTGCCTTGCGCCATCTGAAATCGCATGGAGGTGCTTCCTTATTCCGAGTAACGCTTCTCAACCCTCGGCCCGATCGACGTGAGCACCTCCCACGAGATCGTGCCGGACCACTCCGCGACCTGCTCGGCCTTGATGTGATCGGCCTGGTCCTTGCCGATCACCGTGACCACGTCGCCCATCTGGATGCCGGGCACGTTCGACGCGTCGACAGTGATCGCATCCATGCTCACCATTCCGATTACCGGCGCGCGATGGCCGCGGATCAGCACGTGGCCCCGATTGGATCGCGCGCGGTGCACCCCATCCGCGTACCCGATCGCGACCGTTGCGACCGGGATCCTGGCCGTAGCGCGCCAGGTCGCCCCATAGCCGACGGTGTCTCCAGGCACGACAGTCTTGAGGTGGGTCACCACCGACCGGAGTGCGAGGGCCGGCCGGGACCCCGGCCACTCGCAGCCATAAAGTGCGATGCCGGCGCGGACGGCGTCCAAAGCAAACCCGGGATACCTGTGGGCGCCGGCCGAGTTACATGCGTGGCGAAGGCCGGGCTCGACCGCGAATGTCTCCAGGGCCGCGGTGAAACGATCGAACTGCTTGCGCGTCATCGCCTCATCTGAGCCGGCGGACGCGAAGTGCGTCCACGTTCCTGCGAGACGCAGAGACGGCGCCTCATCGATGAACTTCGCAATCGACGCCGCCTCGTCCGGGCGGCAGCCAAAACGCCCCATACCGGTGTCGATCTTCAGATGCACTGGGACCACTTCGCTGCGAGCGTTCAGCGCTTTCGCGAATTCGAGGCTCGAAACACCAATGCTGCATCCGCTCGCCGCCGCGGGGCCGGCCTCCCGCGCCGTCAGGCCTCCCATCACAAGAACCCGGTCGGCTCTCACCAGGCCCGTGAGCTCGCCGGCCTCCTCGAGGGTTGCCACCGCAAGCCCCCAGGCGCCTCCGTTCAAAGCCGCGCGCGCCACCCGGTGGGCGCCGTGGCCGTAGCCGTTGGCCTTGACGACCGCGAACAGCTTGGTGGCCTTGGGCAGGTGCGCGAGAATTGTCGCGGCGTTGGCCCGCACAGCGTCGAGGTCGATCTCGGCCCAGCGGAGCGCGATGGTCAGAGGCCGCCCTGCCGCAGCACGTTCATCACCAGCGGGATCTCGAGGAGCAGGTCGCTGGCGAGCAGGCCGGATTCGCCAAGACGCTGGGACAAGCGCCTGCCCGCGGCCGCGTGTATGTAGACGCCGGTAACTGCAGCCTCATAAGGATTGGACCCCTGTGCGAGCAGGCCGCCGATGATGCCTGAGAGAACGTCGCCGGTGCCGCCCGTGGCGAGAGCCGGAACCTCGTGGGGGTCCTCGCTCGTACGCCCGTCGGGGTGCGCGACGACGGTCCTGGCTCCCTTCAGCACCACCACCGCCCCCCACTCCTTCGCTGCTTTGCGCGCGCTGCCGACCCGGTCGGCGTTGATCGCCTCCACGGTCTTGCCGGTGAGCCTTGCCATCTCTCCCGGGTGGGGCGTCAGGACGCGATTCTTGCCGAGCTTGGTCTTGGAGCGTGGAGCGTCAGCCAGCGCATTGAGGGCATCGGCGTCAACGACCAGCGGGCAGGCGATGTGCTGCACAAGATCCAGCACGAGGCGCCACGTGGAACGGTCGCGACCCAGCCCGGGGCCGATCACCCCCGCCTCGGCGGAGGCCATCTGGCGCAGCACCGAGTCGTAAGCGGCGTGGCCCACCGCGCCGGGTGCGACCTCCGGCACAGGTGTCGCCATGACCTCCGTGCACTTGGCTGCAAGGATCGGATAGATGGTCTCAGCGACCAAGAGCCGCACTAACCCTGCCCCTGACCGCGCCGCCGCCGTGGCAGACAGGTAAGCGGCGCCCGTGAAGCCGAGGCTGCCCGCGAGCACGACCACCGTGCCGAAGGTGCCCTTGTGGGCGTCGCGGGGGCGGTCGGGAAGCACCGTCGCCTCCGGCGCGGGCAGAAGATCGTCCACCACGTCCGGCATCTCGAGGTGGGCGGTGGCGACAGCGAGGGCGCTGTGATGGGTGATGCTCACCTCGACCCGCGCGCCGCTGGCGTTGCCGAGCAGGCGGACGCGGGGTGCGCCGCTCGCGCCGGGCAGGACTTCGATTCGGCGGCGGGGGAAACAGATGCCGGTGCCGTCGAAGCATTTGATCACCGCTTCCTTGGCCGCCCAGCGGCCGGCGAGGCGCTCGGAGTTGCCGGCGCAGTAGGCAACCTCGGCGGGCGTGTAGACCTTGGACAGAAAGCCGGGGCCGGAGCGCTTGACAGCCAGGGCGACTCGGTCGACAGAAACAGCGTCGACTCCGATTCGTTGCACCGGCTAATTGTCTGCTTTGGGCGGTGGGTGCAAGTTACCGCCCCTATCCCCAACCCTCTCCCCTGCGGCAGAGGGAGACCGCCTATTCGACGGTGACGCTCTTCGCCAGGTTCCTCGGCTGGTCCACGTCTTGGCCCAGCTCCACTGCCACGTGGTAGGCGAAGAGCTGCAGCATCACCGTGTTCAGGATCGCTCCTGCCGCCTCCTCGACCGCCGGCATCACGAATACGTCGGACGCCACGCCGTCCAGCGAATGATCGCCTTCAGTTACCAGCGCCAGGACCGGGGCGTTGCGCGCCACGATCTCGTGCACGTTGCTGACCATCTTGTCTTTGGTTGCGCTCTCCGTGCAGATCGCGATGACAGGGAACTCCGCGTCGAGCATTGCGATCGGACCGTGCTTGAGCTCTCCGCCGGTGGTGCCCTCGGCGTGGATGTATGAGATCTCCTTCAATTTGATCGCCCCTTCGAGCGCGATTGGGTAACCGAGACCGCGACCCATGTACATGAAGTTCCGGTAGCGGCTGTACTTCTTCGCGATCTGGGCGATCTCCTTCTCGCGCGCGACTATCCCTTCCACGTGATCGGGCAGCGCCCGCAACGAAGCCACCAGCTCGTGACGGCGCTCCAGCGACACGCGACCGTGGACGGTCGCCATGCGCAGACCGAGCAGATAGAGGCTCACCAGATGAGCAAGCAAGGTCTTCGTTGACGCGACTCCGATCTCGGGGCCGGAGTGGAGGTAGATGGCGCCGTCGGCGTCGCGGGCGGCCGAGCTGGCGACGACGTTTGTGACAGCTACAGTCCGTGCGCCGCGCGCCTTGGCCTGGTGCAGCCCCACCAACGTGTCGGCCGTTTCGCCCGACTGCGTGATGACCACAGCAAGCGAGCCGTCCTCTGAAAAGGTCGGGCGGCGATAGCGGAACTCCGAGGCGTCCATCGCCTTGGCGGGGATGCCTGCCCAATCCTCGATGACGTACTCGCCAACCATCGCTGCGTGAAGCGAGGTGCCCATCCCAAGCAAGAGGACCTCGCGATAGCGCCGCATCTCATCGTCGGGAGCGTCGAACTCTCGGAATGAGACGATGCCATCGTCGGTCAGCCGTCCTCGCATCGCGTTGGCGACGGCTTCGGAGGATTCGTGGATCTCCTTGAGCATGAAATGCGGATACCCGCCCTTCTGCGCCTGGCTCAGATCCCAATCGACGTGAATCAGCTTCGGCTCCACGGTCACGCCATCGAGCGTCGAGACCTGCGCTCCGAGCGGGGTGACCGCCACAACCTCGCCTTCGCCGAGCACGAGCACTCGCTTGGTGTACGGAATGATCGCTGTGATGTCGGAAGCGATGTAGTACTCGTTGTTGCCGAGTCCGACCACCAACGGGGCATTGAGCCGCGCCCCGATAAGGAGCTCCGGGTCGTCGGTCGAGAACATCGCCAGCGCATAAGCGCCACGGATGCGTTTCAGTGCGGCACGTACTGCGCTCAGGAAGTCGCCCTTGTAGTTGGCTTCGATCAGGTGAGGGACGACCTCGGTGTCGGTGTCGGAGGTGAACTCATGTCCCGCTGCTTGGAGCTCGGCCTTCAGCTCGGCGAAGTTCTCAATGATCCCGTTGTGGACGACAAAGATCCGGTTGTGGCAGTCGGTGTGCGGGTGGGCGTTGACGTAGGTCGGCTTGCCATGCGTCGCCCAGCGCGTGTGCCCTATCCCCAGCTTGCCTGTCGGCATGTTGGCCTTGAGCTTCTCAATGAGCATGTCAACCTTGGCCTCGGACTTGGTGATGCTCGTGTGGTTGGCTTTGCCTCCGGTCGGCATCTCGAGCACAGCTACGCCAGCCGAGTCGTAGCCGCGGTACTCAAGGCGCTTCAGGCTCTCCATCAGGATCGGAGTCGCCTCCTGGTCGCCGAGGTAGCCGATGATTCCGCACATATCTATAGAGAACTCCTACCCGGGTGGTTTCGACGCATTCCTTGAACGGGCCCGGCCAGGATCAGGTTACAGAAGCGGCCTAGGGCGAGGGAGTTGGTGGCGCCTGGAGGGCGGGGTTGGGCGAGATCGAGTACGTCACTCGGACGGGCTGCGGTGGCCCGGTGACACCTGCCGGATAAGGAATCGCCACACTGACCGTGAAACTTGACGTGTGGCCGCTCAGGTCGGCCGCAGGCAGCGTCAGGCTTGTGACCTTGAGAAGGAGATCGGCCCGGCCGCTGACGACCACCAGGATTGGATCGAAGGTGATGCCGCTGAGGTAGTAGCCCGATGGCGGCCCATGTATCGGAGCTGCGACGACCAGTACCACCTGCTTGCTCGTCGTACCAGTCTTGGCCTCGATGCGTACCGCCACCGAGGGCTGGTCCAACCCGGATAGGGGGAATGTTCTTGCGAAGGTGTTGACGTCCACTTGGGTGCCGCCCTGCTCTAGGGCCACGGGCAAGTTGCCTATGTCTATCCGGTCACCCGCGATCGGCGCGTTGACATCGACATATGCCTTTAAGTTGGGTTGGCCGCGGCTGTCGGTCTCCCAGCTGACGGGGCCGTCGAAGTTGATGACACATGGCGTATTTGGGCATTTCGCATCGGCCTTCGTGACCACCCACCCGGCGACCGCCCTTGGGGGCCGCACCTGGACGGTGATAGGGACGACGGCGCGGCGATCGACGTTGAGCACAAACGGCACCGACGTGTTCTGCACGTCAACCCCCAACGCCAGTGACTTGACAATGAGGTTCGCCTTCACGGCCGGACCGGGCTTGATTTTCGACAGGTCGAAGCTTGCGATCAGACTGCTCGCGTTCGCCGCCTGGATCGCGTCGGCCAATCCGGTCACACGGACCGTGGTCTTGGTCGGTGCGTTGATGACGATGAGGTTGGCCGGGATGCTCCACTGGATGTTGCTGACGGTCAACGTCTTAAAGGTGGGCGGGTTCTGCGCAAACGCGACTGCTCCAAGCAT
>Ga0207929_1000454_pt1 | contig 11304 bp, 15 predicted proteins | sample NGESurdeep072012_FD_184466 | JGI IMG/M metagenome (GOLD analysis project Ga0207929, IMG submission 184466) | Arctic peat soil microbial communities from Barrow, Alaska - NGEE Surface sample 53-1 deep-072012 (SPAdes) | ecosystem: Environmental > Terrestrial > Soil > Wetlands > Peat ... | reverse complement strand
CCGAATTGACGAACAGCAGCGTCGGGTCGTTCGCCGGCACCAGCGAGCTGGAGGCGACGATGGTATGGCCCTTGGACTTGAAGTAGTCGAGGAAGCTCGAGCGGATTTCGGCGGATTTCATGTTCCGCCTATTTTAAAGGAAGCCCCGCGGCGCCTTGGCGTTGCGGTCCTGCGATCGGCGTCCGGACGCCGCAGGGCTTTTTTGCTACGCGGCCAGCCGGCCGTACTTCACGAGCCGCGCACGCACGCCCGTCTGCGTGCGCTGGTGCGCGGACGCGAGATCGGGCAGGCCGCGCCCGGCGTCGAAGCCGGAGAGGAGCTTGCGGTCCTCGTCCTCGGTCCAGGGCTCGCCCGTTTTCGGCGGCAACTGCTGCTTGCGCCGCTCGAAACGCTCGGCCTTCTCCAGCGCCTCGGCCGCCGCATACAAAGCGCGCACGGTCTGCGCGCGCTGGTACAGGCTGTCGGCCGGAAACACTTCGCCGCTTTCCGGATCGACGCCGTTGGCGAGCGAGCGGATGACGCTCAATGCTTCAGATTGGTTCATTCGATTCACCTCCTCTCCACCGCACATGCGGTTCAGAGATGAACGATCAGTCCCCGTCGCGCGCCGACAGGAGTTGGTGGATTATTTCGGATGAGAAGCCGCGCGATTGGAGGAAGCGCATGCGCTTCGCGCGCTCCTCGCGCGTCGCCGCCGGCTCGCGGTATTTCCGGTTGAGGATGCCGCTCGCGCGCTCCAGTTCGCCTTCGGAGGAGATGCGCTCGATCATTTCCCGATCGACGCCCTTGGCTTTCAGGTCCTGGCGGACGCGCGCCGCGCCGTACTTGCGCGACAGCACGCGCGCCCGCTCGGCGGCGAAGCGCTCGTTGGACAGCTGATTTTTCTGCTCCATCTGATCGAGGAGGTCATCCAGCGCTTCCGTCGATTCCGCGTGCGGGGCGAGCTTGCGGGCGAGTTCCACCCGGGAGTGCTCCCGGCGCGCGAGCAACCGTAATGCCCGCGCCCGGAGCTCTGTCGCCGTATCCGGCTGTTCGTTCACCCGCGCTTGCGCGTCGGCAGCTTCTCGACCTTGTTGTCGTCCTCGACGGCCGCTTCAACCGCGGCCGCCACCGGCTTGAGCACGCCCGCCTTCTCGCGGATCTTCTGCTCGATCTCAGCCGCCATCGCCGGATTTTCCTTGAGGAAGTCGCGGCAGTTGTCCTTGCCCTGGCCGAGCCGGTCGCCGTTGTAGATGTACCAGGCGCCCGATTTCTCCACCACGCCGTGGATCACGCCCAGTTCCAGCATTTCGCCCGCGCGCGAGATGCCCTCGCCGTACATGATGTCGAATTCGGCGTTGCGGAAGGGCGGCGCGACCTTGTTCTTCACCACCTTGACGCGGGTCTCCGAGCCGACCACTTCCTCGCCCTTCTTGATGGCGCCGATGCGGCGGATGTCCATCCGGACGGACGCGTAGAACTTGAGCGCGTTGCCGCCGGTGGTGGTTTCGGGATTGCCGAACATGACGCCGATCTTCATGCGGATCTGGTTGATGAAGATCACCAGCGTGTTGGTGCGCTTGATGTTGCCGGTGAGCTTGCGCAGCGCCTGGCTCATCAGGCGCGCCTGCAGGCCCATCTGCGGCTCGCCCATTTCGCCCTCGATCTCTGCCTTGGGCGTGAGCGCGGCGACCGAATCGATGACGATCACGTCGACCGCGCCGGAACGCACCAGCATGTCGGCGATTTCGAGCGCCTGCTCGCCCGTATCCGGCTGGGAGATGAGCAGGTCCTCGGTCTTGACGCCGAGCTTGGCGGCGTAGGAAATGTCGAGCGCGTTCTCCGCGTCGATGAAGGCGGCGGTGCCGCCGATTTTCTGCATCTCGGCGATGACCTGGAGGGTCAGCGTCGTCTTGCCCGAGGATTCCGGCCCGTAGATCTCGACCACCCGGCCGCGCGGCAGGCCGCCGACGCCGAGCGCGATGTCCAGGCCGAGCGACCCGGTGGACACCACGTCGATGTCCTTGATCGCGGCGTCGTCCATCTTCATGATGGAGCCCTTGCCGTACTGCTTCTCGATCTGCGCCAGCGCCGCTTCGAGCGCCTTCTGCTTGTTGTTGTCGTCCACTATGTACCTCTTCTCTTGGCTGTCGGCATCATTCGGCAGGCTCACTCCCCTTTGAGGACCGAGTTCCTGGGCCGGCACCGGATACTGTATAAATGCACATGTATTGTGTTCGGTTGACAGGCCCCTGTCAAACGCCCTGCGGTAAAATTCAAAAAACCTCTTTGGAGACAAGACGATGGCGAAAATTTCCTTCCTCGGGCTCGGGGTCATGGGCTACCCGATGGCGGCCCATCTGCTGAAAAAAGGCGGCCACGAGATGACGGTCTACAACCGCAGCCCGGCCAAGGCCGCCCAGTGGGTGAAGGAGTACGGCGGCAAGTCCGCCGCCACCTCGCGCGAGGCGGCGCAGGGCGCCGACTTCGTCATGATGTGCGTCGGCAACGACGACGACGTGCGCTCGGTCGCCTATGGGGACAACGGGATGCTGGCGGGATTGAAGAAGGGTGCGATCCTGGTCGATCACACGACTGCTTCCGCCGTCGTTGCCCGTGAGTTGCATGCCAAATGCAAGGAAAAGGGCGTGGGCTTTGTCGATGCCCCGGTCTCGGGCGGCCAGGCGGGCGCGGTCAACGGACAGCTGGGCATCATGTGCGGCGGCGACCAGGCCGACTACGACAAGGCGCTGCCGGTGCTCAACGTCTACGCCAAGATGTGCGCACTCATCGGCGGCGCGGGCGCGGGCCAGCTCACCAAGATGGTCAATCAGATGGCCATCGTCGGCCTGCTGCAGGGCCTCGCCGAAGCGCTCAACTTCGGCGTCAAGGCAGGCCTCGACATGGAGAAGGTGATCTCGGTGATCTCGAAAGGCGCGGCCCAGTCCTGGCAGATGGAAAACCGCTGGAAGACCATGGTCGAAGGCAAGTTCGAGGGCTTCGGCTTCGCCAGCGAATGGATGCGCAAGGACCTGAACATCGCGCTGGCGGAAGCGAAGAAGAACGGCGCCGCGCTGCCGAACACCGCGCTGATCGAGCAGTACTACGGCCGCATCTGCTCGCGCGGCAACGGCCGCTGGGACAACACCGCGCTGATGGACCTGCTGAAAGGCTAGGACTGCTCGACGAGACTGCGGATGCGGAAACGACCGTCATCGCGGAACAGGAAGGTTTCCAGAAAGTTCACCGAACCGTCGCGCGCGCGCGCAGCGAACGCGGGCACGCCGAACGGTCCGGCACGCTTCACGCTTTCCAAGGCCCGATTTTCGAGCGCCTTGTAGCCGTTCGAACGGCGCACCGAAACTTGGGCCAGCCGGCCCTCGCGGTCGATGGTGATATCGAGCACCACGATTGACTTGAGTATTTCCGGCAGAGGCTCCCCGAACACATCCGGACTCAACCGCGCGATGCGTTCCGCGACCGATTTCTTGTAGCCCTCGAGCGTCAGGGGCGGGATCAAAGGCGCGGGCGCGGGCGGCGAAGACTGCATGACTTGCGGTGCGGCTTGAGGCCGCTCAGGCGCCGGCGCCGAACAGGCTGCGAGCATCGCAGCGCCGCACAAGCCAGCCGCCAGAAACCTCCTGTCCATGGAGGTTGGAGTTCCGGATACGGATCTCGTTCCCCAACCCCGATGTCGTCAAGCCCCGACGGCCGCGCCCAGGCGGATGGGAATGCGCTTCGAGCCGAAAGGCTTGCCGAATTTCTGGTAGCGGCCGCCGAGCTTGGCGCCGCAGTGCATGCAGGCGCCGCCGTCGGTGAGGTGATAGCTGCGGATTTCGTACCAGTCGCGCACCACCACCGCGTTCTCGCATGACGGGCAGTAGGTCGTGCCGCCCTCCTCGTCGTGCACGTTGCCGGTGTAGACGTAGCGCAGGCCGGCGAGCCGCCCGATTTCCCGCGCGCGCGCCAGCGTCGCGGGCGGCGTCGGCCCGATGTCGGTCATCTTCCAATCCGGATGGAACGCCGTGAAATGCAGCGGCACGTCCGGCCCGAGATGCTGCATGATCCATTTGCATTCGGCTTTCAGTTCCTCATCCGAATCGTTCTTGCCCGGGATGAGCAGCGTGGTGATCTCGGTCCAGACCTGCGTCTCCTTGACCAGGTATTCCAGCGTGTCGAGCACCGGCTGCAGGCGGCCGCCGCAAACGCGGTAATAGAAGTCGTCGGTGAAGGCTTTCAGGTCGACATTCGCCGCGTCCATTTTTTCGTAGAACGCGCGCCGCGGCGCGTCGTGCATGTAGCCGGCGGTGACCGCGACCGTCTGCACGCCGCGCGCATGGCAGGCGTCGGCGATGTCCATCGCATATTCGGCGAAGATCACCGGGTCGTTGTAGGTGAACGCGACCGACTTGCAGCCCAGTTTGACCGCGGCGGCCGCGATCATCTCCGGCGTCGCCTCGTCCATCAGCCGGTCCATTTCGCGCGACTTGGAGATGTCCCAGTTCTGGCAGAACTTGCAGGCGAGGTTGCAGCCCGCGGTGCCGAAGGAAAGGATGCTGGTGCCGGGATAGAACTGGTTGAGCGGTTTTTTCTCCACCGGATCGACGCAGAAACCCGAGGAGCGGCCGTCGGTGGTGAGCACCATGCGTCCGTTTTCCATCCTGCGCACGAAGCACAGGCCGCGCTGGCCCTCGTGCAGCCGGCAATCGCGCGGGCACAGGTCGCACTGGATGCGGCCGTCGCCGAGGCTATGCCACCAGCGCGCGTCCACTCAGGCCTTCTTCCTGGCGAATTTCTTCACGCGGTAACGCGAGATGCGGCAGCGCGCGAGGCGCGTATCGGCGGGAATGCCGGCCTTCCGCTTCAGTTCATCCAGGAACTGGCGCTTGTCGGTCAGTACTTCCCACACCTGCGGCAGGTAGGTGGCGCGCTGCTCTCCGTATTCCAGGATCAGGCCGTCTTCGCCCGGGCTGATCTGCGCGAACAAGTCGGCCTCGTCGGCGAACTGGATCGGCTTGGGCGCCGAGAGCAGCGACACCTCGATCTCGCAGCGCGGCCACTCCTCGCGCTTCAGCTTCGGGAAGCGCGGATCCTGGAACGCCGCCGCGCGCGCGTTCGACGCCACATCCTGCCCGAGCGGGCGCGCCGCCGACAGGCTGCCGATGCAGCCGCGCAGCTGCCCTTCCTTCGTCAGGGTGACGAAGGATGCGCCCGGCTGCAGCAGCCATGGCGCGTGATTGGTTTTTGTCGGCACCGATTTCAAACCGAGGCCGTTGGAGATCGCGCCCTTGGCGATCTCGAGCAGGATCCGGCCGGCTTCGTCCGCCGAGACCTCGCCGCCTTCGTAGAGCGCGAACGAGGAATAGCCGACCACGCGCGCCTTGCCGCCGGCGGTGTCGCCCGAGTTGCAGGCGGCGAGCAGCTTGATCGACAGCGCTTTCTTGCGCGCGAGCTCCAGAAAACCGTTCAGCGCCGTCGCGCCGCAGGCTTCGTCGTGATTCAGGTCGGTCGCCAGGCTGGCAATCCGCTGCAGCGTCGCGCCGTCGATGCGCTTCGCTTCGTCGTAGGCGTGGTAATGCGACATGTCGGTGCTGATGACGACGAGTGTCTCCGGCCCGCCCCACAGCCGCTCGAGGACCTCGGCGACCTCCTCCTTGGTGGCGGCCCCGGTCGCCAGGGGCACCAGCGTGAATTCGCCCAGCATCCGCTGCAGGAACGGCAGCTGCACTTCCAGGGAATGTTCCTGCGCGTGCGCCGGTTCGCTGCGCATCACCTGCTTGAAGCTGCCGAGCGCGGCCGCCGCCTCCGCGTCCACCGGGATGCGGCCGAGCGGTGTTTCGAATACGTCCGCCGCCGGCAGCGCAAGGCCGCGGCCGGCCACGTAATGCGTGGGCCCGAGCAACACTACCCGCTTGACGATGCCGCGCGCCGCAGCGAGTTCGTCGTACGCCCGCGCCGCGACCGGCCCGGAATAGATGTAGCCGGCATGGGGAACGATCAGCGCCTTGGGAAAACCGAATTTCGGCTCCAGGCGCTCTACGCCGTCCAGCAGGTCGCCGAGTTCCGCGGCCAGCTGCGACGCGTTGCCCGGATAAAACGCGCCGGCCACTGCGGCGGGACGAATCTTTGCTGCAGGACTCACAGGCATTTCAACACCCCCCGCAGGGCGTGGATCACGGATTGCCGGCGGACGCGGTTGCGGCTGCCTTTGAAGCGCTTCGTCTCGCTGCGGATTCTACGCCCGAGTGCAAAGGCGAAACAGACCGTGCCGACCGGTTTTCCCGGCGAACCGCCGCCGGGGCCCGCGATGCCGGTGACGGACAGCGCTACCGTGCCCCTGCCGCGGTGCAGTGCGCCGCGCACCATCGCGCGCGCCGTTTCCTCGCTAACCGCGCCGTGGCGCTCGAGCGTTTTGCGGGGAACGCCAAGTTCCTCTCGCTTGGAAGCGTTCGAGTACGTGACATAACCGCGCTCGAACCAGCCCGAGGATCCCGCCACCGAGGTGACCGCCTGCGCCACCCAGCCGCCGGTGCAGGATTCGGCAGTTACCAGCACGGAATGGGTCGCCGCGAGTTTTCTGCCAAGCTGTTTTGCGAGCTTCTCAATCAAAAGAAAATCCTTTTGACAAGAGACAGAACCAGAAGGGTATACCCTGCGGCGAGGATGTCGTCGAACATCACGCCGAAGCCGCCCTTGAAGCGCATCTCGAACTGGCGGATCGGCGGCGGCTTCACCACGTCGAAGGCGCGGAACAGGAAAAACGCGGCGGCCTGCCACCACGGATCTTCCGGCACCATCGCCAGCACCAGGAGAAAGGCGACGATCTCGTCCCAGCACATCGCGCCGTGGTCCGACACGCCGAGGTGCCGCCCGGTCAGTTGGCAGGCCCAGACGCCCACCGCGAACAACAGCGCGAGAAAGCCAAACAGCGCGAGCGGTTCGTAGGCGCCGCCGATCAGCCACCAGATCGGGATCGCCAGCAGGGTGCCGGCGGTGCCCGGCGCGAAAGGGGACAGGCCCGCGCCGAAGCCGAGCGCGATGAAATGCGCCGGATGGCTGAACGTGAACTTCGCCGTCGGCCGCGCGAGATTCACGGCTTGAAATGATCGAAGCCGCGCCCGATTGCCATCGGCTTGCCCTGCGCATCGAGCACCGCGAGCTTGGCTTCGCCGACCTGGATGCTGCCGACCCGCGAGAGAGGAAGCGTCAGTTCAGACGACAGGGCCGCGACCGCCGCGCGCACGCCCTGCGGAGCAGTAAACACCAGCTCGTAGTCGTCGCCGCCGCTCAGCACCAACTGGGTTTGAAGTTTTCCATCTTCCATTTTCCTTACCTCAATGGATCGAGGAAGCAATTCGTATTCAACAACTGCTCCAACGCCGGACCTCTCCAGAATATGTCCGAGGTCCTGAGCGAAGCCGTCCGAGATGTCGATGGCCGCGCTGGCAAGGCCCCGCAGGCGTTCGCCCAGCTCGACGCGCGGCTCGGGTTCGTGCAGCCGCTTCGCCGCGGCGGCGATTTCCGGCTGCGCAAGGCCGAGCGCCGCGCCGCCGAGTTCGCCGGAAACCCAGATGTCGTCGCCCGGCCCGGCGCCGGCGCGAAACAGCGCGAGGCCCGCGGGCACTTCGCCAAGAATGGTGACGCAGATGGCGAGGGAGCCCGGCGCGGCGGCGCGCGTGGTGTCGCCGCCGATCAGTTCGACCCCGAAGCGGTCCGCGAGCGCGAAGAATCCCCCGGCGAATTCCTCAAGCCACGCTTCGTCCGCCGCGGGAAGCGCGATGGCCAGCGTCGCCCAGCGCGGCGCGGCGCCCATCGCCGCCATGTCGGAGAGATTGACCGCGAGGGATTTGTGGCCGAGCTTGCGCGGATCGGCGCCGGCGCTGAAATGGCGGCCTTCCAGCAGCAAGTCGGTAGAGACCGCGAGTTCCATGCCGGCGTGCGGGCGCAGCAGCGCCGCGTCGTCGCCCACGCCCATTGCAGCGCTGCGCGCCGGGCGATCGAAATACCTTTTGATCAGCTCGAATTCGGACGGCAAGTGATAAGACGGGGGAGGGGCCCTGTCTTGCCTCCTAGACCGCCTGCCGGACATGGGCGATTTCCTCGGCGCGGAATTCGAGCGCCAGCTTCTCCAGCACGCCGTTGACGAATTTATGGCCGTCGGTGCCGCCAAAGCTCTTGCCGAGCTCGATCGCCTCGTTCAGCACCACCTTGAACGGCGTCTCCGGCCGCACGGTGAGCTCGTAGGTGGCGATCAGCAGGATCACACGCTCGACCGGCGACAGCGAGGCGAGGCTGCGGTCCAGGTACGGCGCAATGCTTTTTTCAAGAAGGTCGTTTTTTTCAACAACCTCCACAATCAGTTCTGCAGCGAATTGCTGATCGCAGCGCTCCCAGCCCTCCAGCGTCTTAGCATGCACGAGCACGTCGCCGCCGCCGAGCTTCCACGCGTAGAGCGCCTGCAGCGCGATCTCCCGCGCGCGATGCCGCGCCGCAGGCTTGCCGGATTTCGGCGCATGCTTTTTCATTTCCATCGGTCCGCCAACTCCTGCCGCAGGCGCGCCATCTCCAGCGCGACGCGTACCGCTTCCGCCCCCTTGTCCTTGCGCTCGAGCGCCTGCGCCTCGGTATCGGTGGTGAGAATGCCGTTGGCGACCGGCAGACCGCATTCGAGCGCCACGTCCATGATGCCGCGCGCCGACTCGTTCGAGACCACCTCGAAGTGATAGGTGTCGCCGCGGATCACGGCGCCGATCGCCACCAGCGCATCGAAGCGCCCCGACTGCGCCAGCCACTGCAGCGCGAGCGGGATCTCGAGTGCCCCGGCGACCGCGACGAACTCGGCTTCGGCGCCGGCGCGCGCGAGTTCGGCGCGCGCCGAATCAAGGAGCGCTCTGCAGATCTCTTCGTTGAAGCGGGAATGAACCACGCCGATGCGCAACGGGTTCATTGCCAGCATTTCACGCGCATCTCACTTCACGTCTCGTTCGGCGTAACCCGTAACTTCGAGGCCGAAGCCGGCCATGCTCGGCATCTTGCGCGGCGCCGCCATCAGCCGCATCTTGCCGACGCCCAGGTCGCGCAGGATCTGCGCGCCGATGCCGTAGGTGCGCAGGTCCATGCTGCGGCCGCCGCCCGCGGGACGGCTCTCGGCAAGCCTAGCTTGCAGCGCGGCGTCCGACTGGCTGCAGTTGAGCAGCACCATCACGCCTCTGCCCGCCTTGCGGATCGCCACCAGCGCTTCGCCGATGCCCCAGGAATGCGTGCCCGGACCGGCATCCAGCAGATCGACGATCGACAGCGGCTCGTGCACGCGCACCAGCGTTTCGCTGGCGGCGCTCGGCTCGCCCAGCACCAGCGCGAGGTGCGTCGAGGCGGTCGGCAGGTCGCGGAAAGCGACCAGCCGGAAGCGGCCCCAGGCGGTCTCGATCGGTTTCTCGGAGCTGCGCTGCACCAGCGACTCGTGGGCGCTGCGGTACTGGATCAGGTCGGCGATGGTGCCGATCTTCAACTGGTGTGCGGCGGCGAATTCCAGCAGGTCGGGCAGGCGCGCCATGGTGCCGTCGTCGCGCATGATTTCGCAGATCACGGCGGCGGGCGTGAGGCCGGCCAGCGCCGAAAGATCGCAGCCCGCCTCGGTATGCCCGGCGCGCACCAGCACGCCGCCCGGCTGCGCCATCACCGGAAAAATGTGCCCCGGCTGCACGATGTCCGAGGGCTTCGCGTCCTTCGCCACCGCCGCGCGCACGGTGCGCGCGCGGTCGTGCGCCGAAATGCCGGTGGTAACGCCTTCGGCGGCCTCGATGGAGAGCGTGAAGTTGGTGCCCATCTGGGCGCGGTTGTCGCGCACCATCAGCGGCAGCGCGAGCTGGCGGCAGCGCTCCTCGGTAAGCGTGAGGCACACCAGGCCGCGCGCGTGCTTGGCCATGAAATTGATCGCCTCCGGCGTCACGTGCTCGGCGGCGAGCACCAGGTCGCCTTCGTTCTCCCGGTCCTCGTCGTCGACCAGCACGACGATCTTGCCCGCGCGGATCTCGGCGATGATCTCGGCGGCCGGGCTGATGGTGGTGCGTTCGCGGCGCATGGGCGGATTATATGCCCGCGTACCCCGGGAATTCCCTTCGACCTACTTCTGGACTTCGCCCTCGGCCGCCTCGGCGCGCTCGCCGAGTCTTTCGCGGATGCGGGCGCTCTTGCCGGAACGCTCCCGCAGGTAATAAAGCTTGGAGCGGCGTACTTCGCCCTTCCTCTTGACCTCGATCCCCGCGATCAGCGGCGAATAGGTCTGGAAGGTGCGCTCGACGCCCTCGCCCGAGGAAATCTTGCGCACGATGAACGCGGAGCGCAGGCCGCGGTTGCGTTTCGCGATCACCACGCCTTCGAACGCCTGCTCGCGCTTCTTGTCGCCCTCGACCACGTTCACGCGCACCACGACGGTGTCGCCCGGCGCGAACTCGGGGAAGGTCTTCTTCATGCGCAGGATTTCTTCCTGCTCGAGTTTCTGGATCAGGTTCATTTTCCGCTTTCTCCGCTTTCGCGCTGGAATTCCTCCAGCAACTTTCCTTCGTCTTCGCTCAGCTTCCTCGCCGCCAGGAGGTCGGGCCTCCTCAGCCACGTTCTTCCCAGCGCCTGCTTCAGCCGCCAGCGCCGGATGTTCTCGTGGTGCCCGGACAACAAAATCTCCGGCACCTTCGCGTCCCCATGCAGCTCGGGCCGCGTGTACTGCGGGCAGTCGAGCAGCCCGTCGACGAAGGACTCTTCGGCCGCCGACTGCTCGCCGCCGAGCGCGCCCGGAATCTGGCGCACCACCGCGTCGATCACCGTCATCGCGGCCAGTTCCCCGCCCGAGAGCACGTAATCGCCGATCGACAGCTCTTCATCCACCCGCCGCTCGATCAGGCGCTCGTCCACGCCCTCGTACCGCCCGCAGAGCAGCGTCGTCGCTTCTCTGCCTGCAAGCTCCATCACTTTTTCGTGATCGAGCTTCCTGCCTTGCGGCGAGAGGTAGATCACCTTCCCGCCGCCCGACTCTTTTGCCGCATCCAGCGCCTTCTCCAGCGGCTCGGCCAGCATCAGCATGCCGGGCCCGCCGCCGTACGGCCGGTCATCGACCGTCCGGTAATTGTCCTTGGTGAAATCGCGCGGGTTCCACAACCCGAGCGACCAGAGCCCCGTTTCCAGCGCCCGCCCGCTGATGCCGCTGTGCGTAACCGCCGCGAACATCTCCGGGAACAGCGTCACCACGTCGAAGCGGATCACGGGTTTCCCCTCACCAATCCGCTCCCCAGTCCACCTCGACCCGCTTTTCCGGCAGATCGACTTTCTTCA
>Ga0207929_1000453_pt1 | contig 11325 bp, 13 predicted proteins | sample NGESurdeep072012_FD_184466 | JGI IMG/M metagenome (GOLD analysis project Ga0207929, IMG submission 184466) | Arctic peat soil microbial communities from Barrow, Alaska - NGEE Surface sample 53-1 deep-072012 (SPAdes) | ecosystem: Environmental > Terrestrial > Soil > Wetlands > Peat ... | reverse complement strand
CCCCACTGTCGACGGGCACGACGGTGGCGCCGAGAAGTCGCATGCGGTAGACGTTGAGCGCCTGGCGGCGCATGTCCTCGCGGCCCATGTACACCGTGCAACCCAGTCCAGCATGGGCGCATGCGGTTGCGGTGGCCACGCCGTGTTGACCCGCGCCGGTTTCGGCGATGATCCGCCGCTTTCCCATGCGCTCCGCGAGCAGCACCTGGCCGAGCGCGTTGTTGATCTTGTGCGCGCCGGTATGGAGCAAGTCCTCGCGTTTCAACCAGATCTGGGCGCCGCCCGCGGCCTCGCTGAGCCGCGGGGCGTGTGTCATCGGGGTGGGCCGTCCCGCGTAGTCGTGCAACAGGCGCGCGAGCTCATCCAGGAAACCGGCAACGAGCCCGTCCCGCTGCACCTGCGCAACGCACCGACCGGGCTGATGAAATCGATGGGTTACGGCAAGGGCTACAAGTACGCGCACGATCATGAAGGCGGCGTCGCCGACCAGGTGCACATGCCCGAGAAGCTCAAAGGGCGCAAGGTCTACAAGCCCAATCCGCGGGACAAAAACCAAGCCAAGTAGCATTTCGCCTCGTGGCCGACGCGCTGGTGATCTTCAAGCCCGACGCCACCTACCGCCTTGCCGCCCGCGCCGGCATGTGGAGCTGGCTCTCATCGGAGCGTGACTGGAAGGTCAAATCCCTGGCCTGGTTCCAGCCTTCGGTGTCGCTGATCGAAAGCCACTACGACTTCTTGCAGGGACGTCCTTTCTTTCCATGGCTCGTCGATTTCATGACCGCCCTGCCCCTGGTCGTCGGACGCGTCACCGCGTCGGCGGATGCGCTGACGCAGATGCGCCACGACCTTGGCGAGACGAGAATCGCGCAGTCGCGCCCAGGTTCTCTGCGCGAGCTGTACGGCGTCTTCGGAGGCCTCAACTGCCTTCACCTTTCGGACGCGCCGGAATCTGGAGCCGCCGAGGTCGAGAACTGGTCGAAGGTCGTGCAGCTGGACAAAGTTGCGGTGGAGCTGGGCACCAGGGCGCACCGCCCGGACCACACCTACCACCTGCGGTCGCTTGCGACCCAGGTGGCCGCCGGCATCCACGTCGATCTCGCGTCGCAGGCCATTCACGACCTGCTGGCGGAGGAATCGGAGATCGAAGGCGAGCAGCTCGAGGCGCTCTACCGGGTCATTCGGGGGGCGCTGGACTAGGAGACTCAGGCGGAAAGCCGTCGGCGGAGCTTCGGCGCCCATGCGGCTCTCTCACCGAGGGTTTCCGCCCGAGTCTCCAGAGGTTTCGGCGACTCGCTCGGCGGCGTGCACGTGGACCAACACCGCCTTGTTGAACAGCTCTGAGTTCGGCACCACCACGAGGTCGCCTTGTTCGTTCTTCAACAAGGTCACCCGGAGCTTGATCTGCTCCACCGTGCCCGAGACCACTCCCTCCATGGAAATGCGGTCGCCCACCCTCATGTGCCGCTCAAGGAGCACGTAGTAGCCGGACACGTAGTCCTTGAGCACGTCCTGCACACCGAAGCTGGCGACGATCGTGGCGAGCAGGATGCCCGCGAGCGTGAAGTTCTGGCTCTGGAACGCCAGGCCGATCGCGAACCAGACGCCGAGCCCGATCAGGACGACGGTGACGACGCGGCCTCCGATCTGGACCACGTCCGCGCGCATGTTCCGCCTGTGCAGAGCCGCGACCACGCGGTTGGAGACGAACCGCGAGCCGATGACGAAGAGCACGAGGACGGCGAGGCCGACGCCGAAGTATTCGAGGTTGGTGTCCGAGACGAAGGGAAACAGCGACAGCGGCGGCGCGCTCACTCCTTGGTTTCGGCGGCTTCCTCCGCGCCTTCTTCGCCCTCGGCCGCGGCCTCGCCCTCGGCGCCGACCACGGCTTCGGCCGTCGGGACTTCCTCTTCGACCTTCATCTCGCGCTTGTGCACGATCTTGACGATCAGCTCTTCAGGGTCGAGGAGAACGGTCACGCCCTTGGGGACGTTGAGGTCCGCGACACGAAACTCGGACTCGATCTCTTCCAGGGGAGCCAGGTCGACCTCGAACTCAGCGGGGATGTCGGACGGGAGGCACTCGACCCGCAGCGCGTGGATCGGCTGAAGCACGTCGGCGTCGCCGCGCTTGACCGCCGCGGATTCGCCCACCAGGTGGACCGGGACCTCGACCGTGATCTTCTCTTCCAGGTTCACCTGGTAGAAGTCGACGTGGATGGGGCCCAGGCGGCGGGGATGGGTCTGGATCTCGCGGACCAGCACCTTCTCGGTCTTGCCGTCCACGACGAGATCGACGAGGTGCGTGCGCCCCGACTTCACGAACACCTTCTGAAACTCGAGGCGGTCGAGCACCAGCGGGGTTGGCGTGGCGTTGTGGCCGTAGACGACAGCCGCCAGCTTGCCCTGGCCGTGGAGGCGGCGGGCGCGCTTACCGAGTAGTTCGCGGGTGGAGGCTTTGAGTTGCAATCAGTAAGTCCTTAGGTCCTTATCGCCGCTTTGCGCGCCATGGTTCGGCCTCGGGTTGAGAGGCGCTGGTTATGATACGGCAAAGCCGAGCGGCCACCCCGCTGGCGCGTCCAAACCGAATACCAGGAGGGTCCCAAGGCATGCAGAGCCCACCGCCTCCCCCACCGCCTAGCGGCAACCCTCCTCCGATGATGCCTCCGCCGCCGCCCGGTGGAGGTATGCCTCCGATGATGCCCCCGGGTGGTGGCGGTGCGATGGCGGCTCCCGGCAACCTGGCAAGTCCTGGCCTGCGGATCGTCGGCGGTGTGATCGACCTCGTCATCCTGATCGTGATCAACGGCATCATCGGGACGATCCTCCAGAGGGTCACCGGCCTGGCGGGCGTCATCAACCTGGTGCTCGACGTTGGCTACTTCGCCTACATGTGGAGCTCGCAGGGCGCCTCCATCGGGATGATGCCCTTCGGCTTCAAGGTGCGCGACATGGCCACCGGTCAGTACCCCACGATGGGCAAGGCCGCGCTGCGCGGGCTCATCTGGGTCCTCGAAGTCATCCTCACGTTCTGCATCTTCGGGGCCCTCGGCTGGCTGTGGCAGTTGTGGGACCCGCGGAAGCAGGCCGTTCACGACAAGATCGCCGGCACCATCGTCACCACGTCCTGACAGGAGGGATCCCCCCATGCAAAATCCACCACCTCCACCGCCCGGCGACTTTCCGCCTCCTCCTCCCGGTGGCGGCTATCCTCCTCCGCCGCCGCCTGGCGGCGCCTACCCGCCTCCACCTCCGCCCGGCGGCGGCTACCCCCCTCCTCCTCCGCCCGGCGGCGGCTACCCGCCTCCTCCTCCGCTGCCCGGCGGGTACGCTCCCGCGCCGGTGCCGGCATACGGTGCGCAACAAGTGCGCTTTGGCGGATTCTGGATCCGTTTCGTGGCCATATTCATCGACGGCCTGATTGTGGGTATCCCTGTCGGCATCGTGTCAGGGATCGTCAGTGCCGTTGTCGCAGGATCCAGTAACAACAGCCAGGCGGCCGGCGCGGCGTTCACCGGCATCCAGCTGCTGGTTGACCTGATCGGCCTGGTACTCGAAATCGGTTATTTCATCTACTTCTGGGGCAAAGGCCAAACGTTGGGCATGCGCCTATTCCATCTCCGCGTAGCCGACGCGACCACAGGTCTACCTATCGGCTACGGCCGGGCGGCGCTCCGGTACTTGGGATACCTGCTCAGCGCGATCGTCTGCTACATCGGCTTGATCTGGGCGGCGTTCGATTCACGTAAGCAGGGATGGCACGACAAGATCGCCGGCACGGTCGTGCTCCAGGACTAGCCGTACGGCGCCTCTAGGGCGCACCTTCCGGAAAGCGGTGGCGCAGCCAGTCGACGATCTCCTGCAGCGGGGTGCCCGGCGTAAAGAGCTTCTCGACGCCCTGCTTCTTCAGTGTCGCGATGTCGTCGTCAGGGATGATCCCGCCGCCGAACACGACGATGTCCGTGGCCTTCCTGCGCTTGAGCTCCTGGACGACCGCCGGGAAGAGTGTCATATGCGCGCCGGAGTGGATCGACAGCCCGATCACCTGAGCGTCCTCCTGCAGCGCGGCGTCCACGACCATCTCAGGGGTCTGCCGCAGCCCGGTGTAGATCACCTCGTAGCCGGCATCGCGCAGCGCGCGCGCCACCACCTTGACGCCTCGGTCGTGGCCGTCCAGCCCGACCTTGGCCACGATGATCCGCACGGGTCGAACGGCTGTCGGGCTCATACGACCGCCTGCTCCGTGTAGATGCCGAACACCTCGATCAGCGTGTTCATGATCTCGCCCTCCGTCGCGTAGGCCCGGACCGATTCGAGGATGTACGGCATCAGGTTGTCGGCGCCGGCGGCCGCCTTCCGCAGCGCGCTCAGCGCGTTGGAGCATCGCGCCTGGTCGCGCTTCCTGCGCACCGCGCGCACGCGGGCGACCTGCTCGGCCTCGAGCCGCGGGTCGATGCGCAGGATCTCGATCGGCGCCTCCTCATCCACCTTGAAGTCGTTGACCCCGATCATGATTCTTTGCTTCTGCTCCAGCTCCCGCTGGTATTGAAACGCCGCATCGGCGATCTCCTTCTGGAAGAAGCTTGCTTCGATCGCGGGGATCACGCCGCCGAGCTCTTCGATCCGCTTGAAATAGACCTCCGCCTGCCGTTCCATCTCGTCGGTCAGGGCCTCGATGAAATAGCTGCCACCAAGCGGGTCGATCGTGTTGGCCGCGCCGCTTTCGTAGGCGAGCAGCTGCTGCGTGCGCAGCGCGATGCGAGCGGATTTGTCGGTCGGTAGAGCAAGCACCTCGTCCATCGCGTTGGTGTGAAGCGATTGGGTGCCGCCGAGGACCGCCGCCAGCGCCTCGATGGCCGTGCGCGCGATGTTCAGCTCCGGCTGCTGCGCAGTCAGCGACACGCCCGCGGTCTGGGTGTGAAAGCGAAGCTTCAGCGAGCGCTCGTCCTGCGCGCCGTAGCGCTCGCGCATCCATCGCGCCCAGATGCGGCGCGCTGCGCGGAACTTTGCGATCTCTTCGAAGAAGTCGATATGCGCATCGAAGAAGAACGACAGGCGCGGCGCGAAATCGTCTATGCGCATGCCCCTCTCGATGCAGGCATCGACGTATGCCATACCGTCGGCCAGCGTGAACGCGAGCTCCTGCGCGGCGGTCGAGCCCGCCTCGCGGATGTGATAACCGGAGATGGAGATCGTGTTCCACTGCGGCACCTCTTTGGCGCAGTACTCGATCGAATCGACGACCAGCCTCATCGAGGGTCCCGGCGGAAAGATGAACTCCTTCTGCGCGATGAACTCTTTGAGGATGTCGTTCTGCAATGTGCCGCCGAGCTTCGACGCCGGGACTCCCTGCTCTTCGGCGACCGCGATGTACATGCACAACAGGATTGCGGCCGGCGAGTTGATCGTCATCGACGTCGTGATATCGGCCAGCGGAATACCGCTGAACAGCGTCTCCATGTCGGCCAGAGAGTCGATCGCGACCCCGCAGTGTCCGATCTCTCCGCGACTTGTGGGCGCGTCCGAGTCCTGCCCCATCAAGGTGGGCATGTCAAAAGCCACCGATAGACCGGTCTGGCCGTTGGCCAGCAGGTACTTGTAGCGGCGGTTGGTCTCCTCCGCCGTGGCAAAGCCGGAGAACTGGCGCATGGTCCAGAGGCGTCCGCGGTATCCGCTCGGGTGAATCCCGCGCGTGTACGGAAACTGGCCGGGAAGCTCTTCCGGCCTGCGCGGGAGATCGTCGGATGTGTACAGCGGCTTGAGCGGGATCCCGGAGATCGTCGAGGTCTCGATGCCGTCGTCCCGCACGGGGCTGGTTTCGAAATCCTCCTTCCAGGCCTGTTTGGGATCGCGGGCGCGCACTTTCATGGACCTCCCCATCTTATGGGGAGGTGGCGCAAAGCGCCGGCAAAGCGCCTGAGCGAAGCCTCGCTACTTTTGGGGCCCTCGGTCCAGGATCTCCTCTGCCGTGTCGTAGGGCGTCCCTTCATCGAGCAGCCGTCCCGCGAGCTCCGAGTCTTCGTCCAGGGCCCGCCGAACCCGGTTGCGCGCGATCTCGGCCGCCACCTCGGCGGTCTCGTCCTTGAGCCTCTGCTGGGCGAGCTCGCGGGCCCGCCCGCTCGACTCCAGGTGCTCCCGGTGAGCCAGCACCGCCGCCCACAGCTCTTCGATGCCCTCCTGCTTCGCGGCGACCGTGGCAAGGATCGGGGGTTTCCAGGTTCCCTTGGGCGCCAGGCTGAGCATGGATCGCAGCTCCGTCACGACGCGGCCATGGCCCTCGAGGTCCGCCTTGTTGACGACGAAAATGTCCGCGATCTCCAGGATTCCGGCTTTGATCATCTGCACGCCATCCCCGAGGTTCGGGGTCAGCACGACGACGGTGGTGTCGGCCACGGCGGCCACCTCGAGCTCGGACTGGCCGACTCCAACCGTCTCCAGGATCACTTCGTCAAAACCGAACGCCCCCAGCAGCCGGATCGCTTCCCGGGTCGCCAGCGACAGACCGCCCAGGTGTCCCCGCGCCCCCATGCTGCGAATGAACACCTTCGGGTCGAGCGCGTGCCGCTGCATACGAATCCGGTCGCCGAGGATCGCGCCCCCCGTGAACGGAGAGTTCGGGTCGGTGGCGAGCACCGCGACCGAGCTCTCCTTCCTCCGCAGCAGCGCCACCAGGCCGTCGACCAGCGTCGACTTGCCGGTGCCCGGCGCACCCGTGAAGCCGACGACTCCAGGAGGTCGTCCCCGCGTTCGTACAGACGCTTCGAGGTCGCGCGCGGATGCGTCGCGCCGCTCGACCAGGCTGATCGCCCTCGCGAGGGCGCGGACGTCGCCGGACCGGAACCGATTCGCTAGGTCTTGATCCTCGTGGTCGTTCAGCTCACTACCGACCCAGGAAGCGTAGGGCGAAGTCGTGCCCCAGCACCACCACCAGACCGTAGGTCTGCTGGCCGGCTGCAGGGGGCGCGCTGGCCGGGGTCGCCGGCACCACCGTGCCCCCGAAAAAGTCCTGGAGATACTTGGCGGTCAGCGGGAACTGGCCGTTCGAGTAATCGAGGATCACCGTCGTGGGAGACGCGCGGTGGCCCACTGGATCGGCCAGCTGGAGTCCGGTCGGGTCGAACATCGTCGTGACGAGCGAGTCCAGGCCCGTGAAGCTGGTCGACGCATTGACAAACTGCACCGGCGCCTTCTCTGCGAGGGTCTTGGGATCGATCAGGACCGAGGCGAGGTACTTGTGGACCATGTTGAAGCTCGGGTCGTCGGCGCAAAGCTGAGAAACGTCGGGGCCAAGGCCGCAGTCGCCGTAATCGAGCAGGTTTCCAGGCGCTGCCGCCGAGTTCGCCGTGAGAGCGACCCGGACGATCGACGTGTCAGGCAGATTCTTGCCCCAGTCGTAAATCGCCTTCATGTCGGAAATCGACATGTCGGTGTTGATGTTCTTCTGGAGCGCGTCGAGGAGCTGCGGTGCCTTCGCAAATCCGTTGACGGTCGTCGCCTTCTTCTTGATCGCCTGCATGATGTCCTGCTGCCGTTGGGCGCGGGCGAAATCCGAGCTCTGCGCCGCCTGCTCCGCATGTCGCGATCGAGCGATCTCCAGAGCCTGCTCGCCGTTGAGGTGCTGGCAGCCGGCCTTGAAGTGGATCGGCATGAAGCCGTTGCTGTAGTTGGGATAGGAGTAGTCGTCCAGGTTGGTCGACAAGCAAACGTCGACTCCGCCGAGCGCGTTGACCATGTCGCGAAACGCGACGAAGTCGACCGCGATGTAATGGTCGAATGTGATCCCGGTGATCTTGCCAACCTCGTGCTCCGCCGCGAACCCACCACCGGTGCGGCCGGTGTACTGCGAGGCCACGCAGCAGATGATGTTGGTGTAAGGAACCTCATATGCGGCGTTGATCTTCTGGTACCAGACCCGACTGGGCGGGTTCTGAAGGTTCATCGGTACCGTTAGGTCGCGCGGAATCGATGCGAGCATCACTCGATCGGTGTTCGGGTCGATGGTCACGGCCATGATCGAGTCCGTCAGGTACGGCGCGTCGTTCTCGTAGCCGCCCATTCCGAGCAGCAGGATGTTGACCTGCTGTCCGTGCTTGAGCTTGTATGCGATCGTGCCCTGCGCCGGCTCGACGGCCTGCACGACCTCGCCGATCGGGTTGATGTGATGACCGGTCGTAGCTGTGATGAAATCGTCCAGGCGCTTGTAGGTGAGAGTCGCCGCGACGATCACGACCAGCAGCAGGACGGCCACGAACGCCGCGGGGACCGACCGGGTCAGGCGGTAGGAGACGTGGTAGCGGGATCGCCTGGCCCTAGGCCTGGCCCTCTGCATGCGCACGGAGATCTTACCGTTCACCCCCCGTAATACGGTGGAGGAGGGCGAGAGGTTACGTCACGGCGAAGGCGTGCTGTGCGTCGCCGAGCTGATGATTCCTCCGACAAAGAGGAAGAACCAGCCGACGCTGGCGACAAATCCGATGATCCCCAACACGAGCCCGATCATCGCCATGGCCCCTCCGCCCAACGCCCCACCGCTGGTGGCGATCCGCTGGCGGGAGATGAACCCCATGATGGCCGCGGTCGGGCCGAGCACGACGCCCAGGCAGACGAAGGAGCAGACGAGAGAGAGGATGCCGACGATCAGAGCCGCGACCGCCAGCCCGTCGGTTCTGGGCGCGGCATACCCGGCCGACATCGGTGCGTAGCCGCCCGCCGGCGGAGGCGGCACGTAACCGCCGCCCATCGGAGGCGGTGGGGGTGGCGGCGGCGCCATTCCACCCCCGCCGGGTGGCGGCGGTGGCGGTGGTGGCGTCATCCCACCTCCGCTCGGCGGCGGTGGCGGCGGCGGTACGTCCGACATCTGACGACCTCCTTATGCCGCTGTCGCGGCAGGGGACCCGATCTCGAAACTCCGGACGACCCATGCCTGCATCGCGAGGGCATACGCCGTCGTGAAGAGGACTCCGATACCGCAAGCGACGACACCGATCGAGCCGATGAAGCCTGCGGCGATCAGCATAAGCCCGGCGATCAGGGTGTTGGCGATGTTTGCGCGAGCCTGCCGCAGCACCACGCCGGCGTTGAGGCCTCCACCGACCCCGCCGTGATCGGTGGCGAGAACGATCGATGGCATGACGAAGTTGAGAGCCAGGCTGCCCAGCGTGGCGAAGCTGAACGCCAGCAGGCTGAGTGCGATGGCCAGCGAGATCATCGCCGGGTTGGCGGAGCTGTGTGACTGGTTGGAGGCCACCATCAAAGCCGGCACGTAGATCGCGGCCGCGACGATCGCGATCGCGAGTCCGTAGACGAGATTGACCACGAAGAGAGGGAACCCTCTGGCGATGTGGCTCAGGTTCGCGGGTGCGAGCCTTTCCTCACCGGCGCGCAGCCGGTCCAGCGATGCAAGCATCCAGCCCAGGCCGTTGATCGCGCCAACGACGGGAATCAGCAACGTGAGGCCGATGATCAGGAGCTTGGTCAGCCATTCCGGGTCTCTGGCGGGCCAGGCGAACGCATCGGTGATGCGGTCCAAGGGAGTGGGTCAGCCGGTTGCCGGTTGCGAGGTCGCCACGAGCAGCACGACGATCCAGGCCAGCGTGACCGCCGATCCGATCGCCATCGCCACCACGCCGAACACCCAACCCGCGACCGCGACGCTCCGGCCGCCCAGCGTGCCTTGCGAGCTGTCGATCCGGCTCACGGCCGACCTGCCAAGAAAATAAGCGAGCGTGCCCAGGACCATGCCGGGAATTCCCGCCGGCAACCCGAGCACGATGCCCACGATCGCGGTGACCAGCGATGCGGTCGCTCGCCCGTCATTCGACCCCGCGGCTTTGACGCGTGGCGGTGGATGATTTGGCGGCGGATACCAGGGCGCCAGCGACGGCGCGACGTCCGTTAGGCCCGTATCGATTTCAGAGGACCCCGCGAGGCTCACCTGAGGAGCGCCCTTGCGATCACCACGCGCTGGATCTGGTTCGTGCCCTCGTAGATCTGCGTGATCTTGGCGTCTCGCATCATGCGTTCGACGGGGTAGTCGGAGATGTACCCGTAGCCGCCAAGGAGCTGAACGCAATCGGTGGTCACCTTCATCGCCATGTCCGAGGCGAACAGCTTCGCCATCGCCGCGATCTTGGTCAGGTCCGGGGCCTTTGAGTCCACCTTGGTCGCCGCGCGGTACACGAGGTGGCGCGCGGCTTCGATCTGGGTCGCGATGTCGGCCAGCATGAACTGGATGCCCTGGAAGGCCGCGATCGGCTGGCCGAACTGCTGCCGGTCCTTGACGTAGTTGAGGGCGTAGTCGAATGCGCCCTCGGCGATGCCGAGGGCCTGCGCCCCGATGCCGGGCCGCGACCGGTCGAGGACGGCCAGCGCCAGCTTGAAGCCCGCGCCCTCCTCGCCCAGCCGGTTGGCCGCGGGAACCTTGACGTCTTCGAATACGAGCTGCGCGGTCGGCGACCCGCGGATGCCCAGCTTGTGCTCGAGCTTGGACGCCTGCCAGGGGCTCGTCTCTCGCTCGAGCACAAACGCCGAGATGCCGCGGTGATCGGCTTCGGTGTCGGTCTGCGCGAAGACGACCAGCGTGCCCGCCACGCTTCCCGCAGTGATGAACTGCTTGGCGCCGTTGAGCACGTACTCGTTGCCATAACGCTTGGCGCGGGTCTTCATCGCCGCCGCATCCGAGCCGGAACCGGTTTCCGACAGCGCGTAGGCGGCGACCTTCTCCCCGGCCGCGAGCGGTGGGCAGAGCCGCTTCTTCTGCTCCTCCGAGCCGGCCACGAGGATCGGGTAGGAGCCGAGCGCCTGCACCGCGAGGATCAGGGACGAGCTCGCGCAGGCCTTCGCGATCTCTTCGATTCCCATGCAGATCATCACGCTCGAGCCTGAGATCCCGCCGTACTGCTCGGGGAATGGGATGCCGAGGATGCCGTTCTCGGCGAAGAGCTTCTCGATGTCCTTCGGGTACTCCGCCTTCTCGTCGATCTCGGCCGCGCGCGGCGCCACGCGGTCCTGGACGAGCTCCCGGATCGTGTTGCGGATCGCGATCTGCTCTTCCGTGAGCTCGAAATCCATGGGGTGAGCTTAGCGGAGGACCTCGCGAGCGATAACCATCCGCTGCACCTGGTTTGAGCCTTCGTAGATCTGGAGCGCCTTCGCGTCGCGGACGTGCCGCTCGAACGGGCTCCCCGAGACCGCCCCCTCCTCGCCCGCCAGCTGCAGCGCGTCCAGCGCCAGCTGCATCGCCGTGTCTGTGCAGTGGAGCTTGGCCATCGACGCCTGGCGCGTGAACGGCCGCCCGAGGCTGCACAGCCAGGCTGCGTGGTAGGCGAGA
>Ga0207929_1000452_pt1 | contig 11331 bp, 11 predicted proteins | sample NGESurdeep072012_FD_184466 | JGI IMG/M metagenome (GOLD analysis project Ga0207929, IMG submission 184466) | Arctic peat soil microbial communities from Barrow, Alaska - NGEE Surface sample 53-1 deep-072012 (SPAdes) | ecosystem: Environmental > Terrestrial > Soil > Wetlands > Peat ... | reverse complement strand
CTCCGCCACGTGCTCTTTGACCAGCCAATCGGTCAAGTACCCGTTCATCTCCGCACCTCCTTCACTACTCCGCCACCGATCCGTACCCCTTAGTCGTATCCGCGGCCTGTGACAGTTTGGGCGGGGAGCCTGACGTCGTCCACCGAATAAATGGTCTGGTGATGGCGAACAACGCGCGCCGGAAATCAACTTGACCACGTTGACCGGCCATGCTGCGAAGATGACGGCGTGCCTGCACCTGACCCCCCGCATGCGGACGGAACTGTGCGCCTCGCCCACGCCGGCGACGCGCCATTCATCGCAAAGCTTCAAGCCGAGTCACTGCGTACTGACTACGCTTCGCTGCTCCCGACCGACGCAATCGAGGCCTTTGACGTCGAGGCCGCAGCCCAGCAGTGGGCGGCCGCAATCAGCACGCCGCCGTCGCCACGCCATCGAGTGCTCGTCGCCGTCGATCTCACCTCCCTCGTCGGCTTCGCCGCCACCGTGCCCGCAACGGACGACGACCTCGACCCAGAGCATGACGTCGAGTTGCTGGCTTTACATGTCGAGCCAGCGCATACCCGCATGGGGCACGGCAGCCGACTCATGGCCGCAGTTGTCGACTACGCGCGCGACGACGACGCCGCCCGACTCGTCACCTGGGTGTTCGCCGCCGACGACCCGCTGCGGTTCTTCTTGCGCGCGAACGGTTGGGATTCGGATGGGTCGACGCGTGATCTCGACGTCGGCGAACTCCTGCATCAAGTGCGAATGCACACCGGCATCAAAGACCCGCCCGACCTCATCGCCTAAGCGGCGGAGCCAAACGGCTAGGCGAGCTGGCGACCGACGTCGGCGAGCACGCGCATGGCCACGTTGTGGCCGGCCGCTCCGATCACCGATCCAGCCGGATGACAGCCGGCCCCACCGGCGTAGAGGCCAGAAATGCCGGTGACATAAGGCATTCGGTCGGCAAACGAGACCGCATTGTCGACGTGATGGATGTGGCCGCGAGTCATGCCGAAGTGCGCCTCGATGTCGGGCGGCGCCAACGCGAACACATCAGCCACCAGGTCGGAAGTTCCTGGCGCGAACTGATCGCAAATCGACAACAGCTTGTCGACGTAGCCGGCGCGCTCCGCATCCCAACTCGAACCAGCGATTGCGTACGGCACCCACTCGACAAACAATGCCGACGAATGATGACCATCGGCGTCTTGCAAGCTGGGATCGACGGTCGTGTGGATGTACCACTCGATCGTCGGCCACTCCGCCAGCTTCCCGGCCTTGACGTCAGCGTACGACTGCCGTAGCGACCCGAGCACATTGTCTTGTGGCAGCAAGTGAATCGTCGCGCCATGCTGACCGCGCCGCTCGGGTAGGCAGCGAAACACCGGCAGATCGGTGAGCGCGAGATTGACCTTCATGGTGGTGCCGTACTGCGTCCAGCTATCGAGTTTTTCATTGAGGGCAGGCGGAAAGTGCGCCGTGCCCACCAACTGCCGCAGCCGGAACGGATCGGTCGCGGCAACAACGATCTGCGCATCGATGGTGCGGTCACCTTCGAGGACGACGCCGCGCACCGCGTCGTCCGATATTTCAATGCTAGTGACGACGCTGCCAGTGACGATGGTGGCGCCCGCACGTTGCGCGAGCTCGACCAACGTCGACGAGACGGTACCCATGCCGCCGCGCACCACCATCCAGGTTCCGTCGGATCCTGGCAGCCGGCACATGTTGTGCACCAAGAAGTTGTGGCCTGAGCCCGGGGTATCCCACGTCGCGTCGAGGCCAGAGAGTCCGTCGGTGACGGCGTACATCGCCTTCACCAAGTCGCTGGCAAAGCCGAACCGGTCGAGATACTCCCCCACGCTGCCACGACATAGATCGATGAAGACCGTGCGCAGCTCGGGCCGAATGTAGCGCTGCGCAGTTTCGTCGAGCGTGAATGGTTCAGCCAACCAAGCGGGCGCGAGGTCGGCACGAAGCATGTCGAGTTCGGCCTGAAGCGCCTCGTCGGCGGCCCAGTCCTGCGCCGAAAAGAAATCTTCATACTGCTGCCGGGTGGCATCGCGATCGGAGCCAAGCAAGAGGTAGCGATCACCAGTGGTCGGCAGGAAGTAGTGCGGGTCGCGTCGCAATAACGGAAGCTCGATGCCGAGTTTGCGCGGCAGCTCGGGCGGCATCAATCCGAGGAGATAGGCGCCGGTCGACTGCGAAAGACCTGGGACCTTGGTGAAGGGTCGCTCTGTCCTAGCGGCGCCACCCACGGTCTCGGCGGCCTCGACGACCACGACGCGCAGACCCGACCGCGCAAGAAAGGTGGCTGCCACCAACCCGTTGTGACCGGCGCCGACGACCACGACATCAGCACGACTCAGTGACACCTAGACCCGGCCCTTCGACGGAGATACATCAACCTACCGATGCGTCGACGGCAGGCTCGTTCTAGCCTGCTGCGTATGGCGAACGCCGGCGACGTCCGCGATGTGGCTTTGGCGCTACCCCACGTCCAGGAGATTCCGAGCGAAGGCTTCGACTTCAGGGTCGGCGGCAAGGGTTTCGTCTGGTCGTATCCAGAGCGGTTGCCAGGCAAGCCACGGGTGATTCGCACCGACATCGCGGTGCTGTTCGTTGGCGACGAAGCGGAGAAGCAGGCGCTGCTGCTCGGCGAACCGAACCTGTTCTTCACCACGCCTGGGTATGACGGCTGGCCGTTGGTGATGCTGCGCCTCACGAAGGTGGATGTCGATAGGCTGGCGGAGCTCATCACCGACGCATGGCGCATGCGCGCCCCAGATTCGTTCGCTGAGGACTAGGCGGCTAGCCGAGGTGGTCGGCGCCGTCCGCGTCTTCGAGCCGGGCCAAGCGCTCAACCAACCAGTCCCAACCACTGTCGCGACCCTGCTCACGATGCCAACCCCACAACAACTCGTGCACCTTTGGCCCGTGCTCGATGTGGGCGAGCAGCGCCACGCGTGATCCCGAGGGCAGCAACTCAGACTTGAAGTACTGGCGCACCATGCCCGACCCCGCGTCGGTGGCATTGGCTGCTTCACCGCCAAGAAATGCCGGGACGCCGGCAGCTGCGTCGGCGAGCACGCCGGCGACGTCGACGGCGACGGTACCGACCGTCGGGGTGCCGCCGAGCAACACCAATTCGCCGGTGTCGTGAATCCATTCGAGCGACGCGCGCCCATCACCGGCGGCGAGCGCGGTCGCGACCTCGGCCGGCAACTGCCACGAACCGAGGTTCGTCACGAAGCTGCTCACTCGGTGAACGTCGGCGTCGTTGAAATCGGCGAGGTCGTAGATCGGCAGCTGGACGGCGTCGAGTTGCAATGATCCGACCTGCGCCGGATCTGCGTGCTCAGCGTCTATCGGGTCACGATCCGACACGTTCAGCGTCCTTCCTCAGGTCAGCCCAGCTACGGCTGAGAACACACTTACAGATCGAGCAGATCGTCGATGCCAACGGTCAACCCCGGACGCGAGCCGACTGCACGCACAGCCATAAGGACGCCGGGCATGAACGACACGCGATCAAGCGAATCGTGGCGAATGCTCAGCGTTTCGCCCGGGCCACCGAACAGTACTTCCTGGTGCGCCAACAACCCTTGCAGCCGAACCGCATGAATGTGCACGCCGTCAACCTCGGCGCCGCGAGCACCCGCAAGCTCGGACGACGTGGCGTCGGGCATCTCGCCAAGCGCGGCGTCGCGTCGGGCCTGCGCAATGCGTTGTGCGGTGCGCTGTGCAGTGCCTGACGGTGCGTCAATCTTGCGTGGGTGATGCAACTCGATGATCTCGGCCGAGTCGAAGTAGCGCGCCGCTTTCTCGGCGAACGCCATCATCAAGACGCCGCCGATGCCGAAGTTGGGCGCGATGACAACACCAACGTGCGGTGCTGCCTCGACCCAGCCGCGCACGGTCGCGAGCTTGGCGTCGTCGAAGCCGGTAGTGCCGACGACGACATTGAGCCCGTGCCCGACGCAGAATTCGATGTTGGCCATGACCGCATCGGGTGTGGTGAAGTCGACAACAACGTGCGCTGCCGTCTTGACGAGTTCATCGAGGTCGTCACCAACGTCAAGCGTCGCAACCAACTCGAGATCGGCGGCAGCGCGAATCGTGTCGCAGACCGTCGCACCCATCCGGCCCTTTGCGCCCAGCACGGCAACATTCACGATCTCGCTCATGCCACGGCGTCCGCGAAGACATCTGGCGTGAACGGACCGATCACCGCTAACGCCGGCTTCGCCGTCAACACTTCGGCGGCGATGTCGCGCACCTGGCCGAGCGTCACGGAATCGATGCGGGCCAGTATTTCGTCGACGGTGAGGATCTCGCCGTAGACGAGTTCGGCTTTGCCGAGCCGGCTCATGCGCGAACCGGTGTCTTCGAGTCCGAGGACCAACGCGCCAGCCAGCTGACCCTTACCGCGAGCGAGTTCATCGGCGGTGATGCCGCTTCGCGCCACTAGATCGACCTGCTCGCGACAGATCTCGAGCACCTGCTTGGCTCTCGCCGGCTGGCAACCTGCATAGACGCCGAACATGCCGGTCTCGGCGTGGTGGGCGGCGTAGCTGTACACCGAGTAGGCCAGCCCGCGCTTCTCCCGAATCTCCTGAAACAACCGAGAACTCATGCCGCCGCCGAGTGCGCCGTTGAGCACACCGAGTGCGAACCGGCGCTCATCGACGCGCGAGAGTGCCGGCATGCCGAACACCAAGTGCGCTTGCTCGGTGGGCCGGGTGACGACCGAAACAGCTGACCGCGCGAGCGGCGGCCGACCGCCGACGCGCGGCGGCGACGGCAGCCGATCAACCTGCGCGTCGTCGGTGAGCATGGCGTCGAATGCCTTCGCCACCAATCGCACCACCTTGGCGTGATCGAGGTTGCCGGCCACGGCGATGACCATGTTCTCGGGCCGATACCGCCGGCGGTAGTACCCATGAATTGCATTTCGTTGCAGTGCATTGATCGATTCGACCGTGCCAAGAATCGGCCGCCCCAAGGGTGTGTCACCGAACAGTGCTTCGGCGAAGGCATCGTGCACGACGTCGCCCGGGTCGTCTTCGTGCATGGCGATCTCTTCGAGAATGACGCCGCGCTCTGAATCGACATCGGCGGTGCGCACGATCGACGAGGTCATCATGTCGGAGATGACGTCGACTGCCAGCGGCAGATCGTTGTCGAGCACGCGCGCGTAGAAGCAGGTGTACTCCTTCGACGTGAAGGCATTCATCTCACCGCCGACCGCGTCGAGCGCGGCCGAAATCTCGAGTGCGTTGCGCCGCTTCGTGCCCTTGAACAACACGTGTTCGAGGTAGTGCGAGCTACCAGCCAACGCTGGTGTCTCGTCACGCGACCCGACGCCAACCCACACACCGAAGGACACCGACCGAACGGTCGGCATCGCTTCGGTGATGACCCGCAAACCCCCGGGCAGTACGGTGCGGCGCACGACCGCACCGTCCGCACCGGAGATCAGCGTTTTCGTGCTTCCGGGCTTCTGGTCGGACAGCGGGCGACGGTTCACTCCTGCGTGCTCGGCGCGGAATCGGACGCCGCAGCGCCATCGCCTGTCGCATTGCCATCAACTACGGGAACCAGCGACAGCTTGCCGCGCGGGTCGATTTCCTTGATCTCGACCTGCACCTTGTCGCCGACCTTGACGACATCGTCGACGTTCTCGACCCGCTTGCCCCCGGAAATCTTGCGCAGCTCCGAGATATGCAGCAGCCCGTCACGGCCGGGGACGAGCGAAACGAAGGCACCGAACGTGGTGGTCTTCACCACGGTGCCGAGATAACGCTCGCCGACTTCGGGCATCGTCGGGTTGGCAATCGCATTGATCTGCGCGCGTGCAGCCTCGGCCTTCAGGCCATCGGTCGCGCCGATGTAGATCGTGCCGTCGTCCTCGATGGTGATCTCGGCGCCGGTTTCGTCTTGGATCTGGTTGATCATCTTGCCCTTGGGCCCGATGACCGCGCCGATCTGATCGACCGGAATCTTGATCGTGATGATGCGCGGCGCGTAGACCGACATCTCGGCCGGCTCGGTGATGGCTTTGGCCATCACGTCGAGAATGGCGAACCGGGCTTCGCGGGCCTGGGTCAACGCACCGGTAAGAACGGACGCCGGAATGCCATCGAGCTTGGTGTCGAGCTGCAACGCGGTGACGAAATCCGACGTACCGGCGACCTTGAAGTCCATGTCGCCGTAGGCGTCTTCGGCCCCCAGGATGTCAGTGAGGGTGACGTATTCCGTCTTGCCGTCAACCGTTTCGGAGATCAGGCCCATCGCGATACCGGCGACCGGTGCGCGCAACGGAACGCCAGCGGCGAGCAACGCCATCGTCGACGCACACACCGAACCCATCGACGTCGAGCCGTTGGAGCCGAGCGCCTCAGACACCTGACGGATCGCGTAGGGGAACTCTTCGCGCGTGGGCAGCACGGGCACTAGTGCCCGCTCGGCGAGCGCGCCGTGACCGATCTCGCGGCGCTTCGGTGAACCCACTCGGCCGGTCTCACCGGTCGAGTAGGGCGGGAAGTTGTAGTTGTGCATGTAGCGCTTGCGGGTCTCGGGAGCCAGCGTGTCGAGCATCTGCTCCATGCGCAGCATGTTCAGGGTGGTGACGCCGAGAATCTGCGTCTCACCGCGCTCGAACAATGCCGAGCCGTGCACCCGCGGCAACACGTTGATCTCTGCCGACAGCTGACGGATGTCGGTCAGGCCGCGACCGTCGATGCGCACCTTGTCGCGGATAACGCGCTCACGTACGAGCTTCTTGGTCAGCGACCGGAACGCGCCGGAAATCTCCTTCTCGCGACCCTCAAACGACGGCCCGACCTTCTCGGCCGCAACAGCCTTGATCTGGTCGAGGGCGTCTTCGCGCTCGGCCTTGCTGACGATCGTGAGGGCGGTCGCCGTCTCGGCACTAACGGCCGCGGAGACCGCAGCGAACACGTCGTCCTGGTATTCGAGGAACACCGGGAACTCGGCCGTCGGCTTGGCAGCGCCGGCCGCGACCTTGACCTGTGCTTCGCAAAGGATCTTGATGAACGCCTTGGAGGCTTCGAGTCCCTGCGCCACAACGTCTTCCGTCGGCGCGGTCGCGCCGTCGCGGACCAGTCCGAACGTATGCGCCGTCGCCTCAGCCTCGACCATCATGATCGCGACGTCACCATCTGGCAGGACCCGGCCCGCGACGACCATGTCGAAGGTGGCCCGCTCGAGCTCGGAGTGGTACGGGAACGCCACCCACTGGCCCTCGACATGCGCGACGCGGACCGCACCGATCGGACCGCTGAACGGCAGGCCGGCGAGCTGCGTCGACATCGAGGCCGCGTTGATCGCGATGACGTCGTAGAGGTGGTCGGGGTCAAGCGCCAGCACGGTAATGACGACCTGCACCTCGTTGCGCAGGCCCTTGACGAAGCTCGGGCGCAACGGCCGGTCGGTGAGCCGACAGGTCAGGATCGCGTCTTCGCTCGGCCGACCTTCGCGGCGGAAGAACGAGCCGGGGATGCGGCCCGCGGCGTACATGCGCTCTTCGACGTCGACGGTCAACGGGAAGAAGTCGAATTGGTCTTTCGGGTGCTTGCTAGCCGTGGTAGCCGACAGCAACATGGTGTCGCCGAACCGCGCGGTTGCTGAGCCGGCGGCCTGGCGAGCCAGCTTGCCGGTCTCGAATCGGATCGTGCGGGTACCGAATTTGCCGTTATCGATAACAGCGTCTGCAGCAGTGATCTCGTGGTCAGCCACGAACCCTCCAAAGGGTTGTCGTGGAGCCCGCCGAGCCCGGCGGTCTTCGCCGGTCTTCGATCGAAGTTTTCGGGGCGACCCGTCGCGGCGAGTTCGCCGTGCGGCTCACTCCCGGAAACCACTACCGAGGACCGGCCGGAGGCGGCGCTCGTTCGGGCTCCCATGTAGGTGAGAGCGGTGAATCAGGTGGAGCTAGTTGCTAGCGACGCAGACCCAAGCGCTCGATGAGCGTGCGGTAGCGGGTGATGTCTTTGTTGGCGAGGTACTTGAGCAGACGGCGGCGGCGGCCGACCAGCAGCAGCAGACCACGACGGCTGTGGTGATCGTGCTTGTGCACCTTGAGGTGCTCGGTCAGATCGGCGATCCGCTTCGACAGCATCGCCACCTGCGCCTCAGGAGATCCGGTGTCGCCTTCGCTGGTGCCGTACTCGGCCAGGATCGAATTCTTGGTCGCGGTGTCGAGCGCCACAGGACTCCTTCGAAGCTTCGTGTGCGCCCTCGGTCCGAGTCACGAGGGCAGGAAAACACACACCGGTTAGGACACCGGCATCCCGGCCACGCTACCACCCCAGTCTGTGGCCAGCCGCGGCGCGCCTCAAGCGAGCAGCAGCTGGCGGGCCTGGTCGACGTCGTCGGCCATCTGCGCGACGAGGGCCTCGACGTCGTCGAATCGGACCATCGGCCGAAGCCGAGCGGTGAAGTCGAGCGCCATGACCCGGCCGTAAAGATCCAGGCCGACTTCGTCGATCACGTACGCCTCGACTCGGCGCCCGACGCCGTCGAACGTCGGATTGGTGCCCACCGAGATCGCCGCGGCCATGCCGTCGAGCCAGCCGGCGTACACACCATCGGCCGGAATTGCGAGGTCGGGGGGCAGGTCGAGATTCGCGGTCGGGAAGCCGAGTTCGCGGCCCCGGTGATCGCCGTGGACGACAACGCCCTCGAGCCGGTGCGGCCGGCCGAGGGCGATGGCCGCCGACTCGACATCTCCAGCGGCGATCTGCTCGCGGATCCGGCTCGACGAGAACACCTGCCCCGGTGCGCCGCCGAGCCCGGCGAGTTCGATGGCGTCGACCATGAAGCCGGCGGCGGCGCCGAGTTCGCGCAACCTCGCGACGTCGCCGGCCGCTCGACGTCCGAATCTGAAGTTTGCTCCAACGACCACGTCGACCGCCCGCAGCTGATTGACCAGCACCGCCTCGACGAACTCTTCCGGCGAGTGCTGCGAGAACTCGGGGGTGAAATCAATCACGTACACGCCGTCGAGCCCGAGTTCACCGAAGAGCTCCAGGCGACGGTCGAGTGTGGTGAGCAGGTCGGGCTTCTCCGCCGGCCGCAACACGAACTCCGGCAGCGGGTCGAAGGTGACCCCTATCGCCGGCAGCCGTAGTTCGGCCGCCCGTGCGAGAGCGCGGTAGACGATGCGCTGGTGGCCGCGGTGGACGCCGTCGAAGATGCCGATCGTGACGACCGTACGGCCGAGATCGGCCGGCACGCCGCCCGTGCTGTCGCGCCAGACCTGCCAGCCGTGCACCCTTGTGCTCCTCGAATCGCTCGCCTGCAACGGCAGCAGTGCCTTGGAGCCAGCCTCCCATAGGGTGATCGCCTCACACGGTGTGCGTGCGGCCCCAACGCGACAACGCCCTCATCGCCCGCGACCTGTCCTTCGGCAGCGTCGCTCCGGCTGCGATTCTTCCCGTCGTCTTCGTTGTGGGCCTGTTGCGTTCGCACCCGCGTCGCGTCGCCGATGGCATCGTCGCGCCGGCGACGGCGTGAGGTCGATGGAGCGGCAATATCGGCTGATGTATTTGATTCGGGAGATCGCTCGGGCCGGTTGGTCTCGGCCCCCAGGAGCTGCAAACAATTCTTGGGCCGCGCTGGACGACAGCAGCGTCGGCCGATCCGGACCCCGGATGGAAGGTTCTTCGCGTCAGCCGGTGAAGACCGCGAGAGCGCGCGCGACGCCGTCGCGATCTTCGAGCAGAGCGATGAACTCGCCGTCGGGACCGAACGCAGCAACGGGCAGGTCCCCTGACATGGACGGCGTGAGCTTGCCGCCGTGCGACAACCTTTGCGTCTCGTCGGCATCGAGGTCGCGGCGGACGAAAGCTGCCGCAGCCGCCTCGTTGAGGGCAGTGATGGTGAAATCGGCTTCGAGCTCCGAGAGCGTGCGCGCGCGGCTCAGGTCGAAGGTGCCGACCCGGGTGCGGCGCAATGCCGCGAGATGACCACCCACACCGAGGGCGGTGCCGATGTCTCGGGCCAGCGCCCTGATGTACGTGCCGGTCGAACAGGTCACCTCGACATCGACGTCGACGAACAGCTGATCGGCGTCCGTCACTTCACGTGTCGCACCGATGGCGAAGCGACTGACGGTCACCGGCCTGCTGGCAAGCACGACGTCCTCCCCCGCCCGCACCCGCGCGTAGGCCCGCTTGCCGTCGACCTTGATGGCGCTGACCCCAGGCGGACGCTGCTCGATCTGCCCGGTCAGCTGCACCGCGGCTGCGGCGACCGCTTCTTGCCCGACGCCGACCGGCGAGACGTAGTTCAGTGGCTCGCCCTCGGCGTCGTCGGTCGACGTCGTCAGGCCGAGCCGGATTGTCGCGTCGTAGTCCTTGTCGTGCAACGCGAGGTGTCCGAGGAGCCGCGTCGCCCGGCCGATCCCAACCAGCAAGACACCCGTCGCCATCGGATCGAGCGTGCCGGCATGCCCGACGCGGCGAGTTCCGGCCAGCCGGCGCACTCTGGCGACGACGTCGTGCGATGTGAGCCCTGCTGGCTTGTCGACGACCACCAGCCCGCCACGCTGCGGCGGCGACACCGGGTCCTTCGACATTTACTCCGCCGCGTTGGGCGAGACCCGGTAAGGATCGGCGTCTCCGGCCGGCACTGCGCGCGATGCGACCTCGTGCACGGCCGCGTCAGCGTCACGAGCCTTGGCCAGCAACTCGTCGATGTGGTGCACGTTGTCGAGCACGCCGTCGAGCACGAAGGTCAACGTCGGCGTGAAGCGCACTTGGGTTTGCTTGCCGACTTCCGATCGCAGCACCCCACGCGCACTCTCCAGCGCCGCCGCGGTCTCGGCGCGAGCGCTGTCGTCACCAAGCACCGTGTAGAAGATGGTCGCGTCGTGCAGGTCACCGGTGACGCGCGCATCGGTGATCGTGATGAAGCCCAGGCGGGGATCTTTTACTTGCCGCTCAAGTGTTTCGGCCACCACCACCCGAATGCGGTCGGCCAGTTTGCGTGCTCTCGCGTGATCGGTCATGACTCATCCTCTTCCCCAATGAAGCGCTGCCGGCTCGACAACACTTCGACCTCAGGCCGTGCAGACACCAGACGGTCACAGGCCTCAAGCACCTCTACACAATGCGCGGCATCGGGCGCCACAACAGCAATGCCGATCAGCGCGCGCCGGTGCAGCTCAAGGTGCCCCGCCTCAGCAACCGAAACCTCGAACTTCTTGCGTACCTCCGCCACAATCGGCCGCACCACCGACCGCTTCTCCTTCAGCGAATGCACATCGCCAAGAAGCAGATCGATCTCAAGTACCCCAGCAAACATGCGCCTGCC
>Ga0207929_1000451_pt1 | contig 11332 bp, 7 predicted proteins | sample NGESurdeep072012_FD_184466 | JGI IMG/M metagenome (GOLD analysis project Ga0207929, IMG submission 184466) | Arctic peat soil microbial communities from Barrow, Alaska - NGEE Surface sample 53-1 deep-072012 (SPAdes) | ecosystem: Environmental > Terrestrial > Soil > Wetlands > Peat ... | reverse complement strand
TGCACGATGTTGTCGGAAAGATCGTGCTCGCCGGCGGAGATGAAGATCTTGGTGCCGATGATCTTGTAGCTGCCGTCGGTCTGCTTCACTGCCTTGGTGCGCAACAGACCGAGATCGGTGCCGCAATGCGGCTCGGTCAAATTCATGGTGCCGGTCCATTGCCCGGCGACCATTTTCGGCAGGTATTTCGTCTTCAGCTCGGGCGCGGCGTGCGCGAGCAGCGCGGCTATGGCGCCTTGCGTCAGCCCCGGATACATGGCGAAGGCCATGTTGGCCGAACAGAACATTTCGTTCACCGCGACGGTGAGCGTCGCCGGCAGGTCCTGGCCGCCGAACTCGGCCGGGGCCGAAATGCCGATCCAGCCGCCCTCGACCAGATGCGTGAAGGCTTCCTTGAAGCCCGCCGGTGTGCTGACGCTGCCGTCGGCGCTGCGCTTGCAGCCTTCTTTGTCGCCGACGCGGTTGAGCGGGGTGAGGACTTCTTCGCTGAACTTGGCTGCCTCGCGCAGCACCGCTTCCACGACATCCGCCGAGGCGTCGCCGAAGCCAGGGAGATTGCCGTACCGGTCCAGATGAAAGACGTCATTCAACAGAAACAGCGTCTCGTCCACAGGGGCTTTATAGCTCGGCATCCGTCCCTCCCGGCGTCCAGCCCACGCGGTTAACGAATCGTTAACTATTGGGCGATTGCGACCAGTTCAAGAATGGCCGCGGCTATCCCCAAAGCGCGCAAGCGGCGGCGAAACCATCGCGCATCCGGATTACAGCGGCGTTAAGCCACCGCCCGGGGCCGCGACGCCCAAAACCGCGGGGAAATTCCGGCACTTCGGTCCGATCGTTAACCCGGTATTTACCCTGACCAGCAAAAAGTCGGGGAGAGGACTGCGGACCGCGCCGTTATCCATTCGTTGTTAAGGCGTGGCGGTTCCACGGCGAGCCCTGAGGCTCATTCACCTCCGCCTTGAACGTGGGTGCGAGCAATGAAATTTGGCGTCCCGTGGGGTCCCAAAAAGATCCGTCCGGAAACCCGCGAAACCGCCGAACAAGCGGCGCGTCGCGCCGGCATGTCGCTGGAAGATTGGCTCAACACCATGATCATCCGCCAAGCCGAGCTGGCAGGCGCGCAATCGCCTGCCCCGGCCGGTGACCATCTTCGCAATGACGACATTGCCGCGGTAAACCACCGGCTTGACGATCTTACGCAGCGCTTCGAGCAACTCACGCGCACGGGGCCCGCAGCCTATGCGCCAAAACGCAGCCGCGAAGAACCCGATGATCCGCCGGCCGCCGAATTGCCGCCGACGACGCCGCCAAATCCGGAAATGCCGAGCGTGCGGTTGCCGCCCAGTCTCGAGCGCGCCGTCGCCGAGATCGTGGCGCGCCAACGCGTGCTGAACGGCGAGGCCGCGCCGGCACCGCGGCAACAGCCGCCTGAATCCATTGTCGCCCCGCCGGCCGCGTCACAGCCAAAGCCGCAGGAGGCCGCTGTCATCACCGCCCCGCCGCCCATACCTAAAGCACAGCCGCAAGCGGCCGCCTCCGTCGTGCCCGCACCGCCGCCGGCGCAGGATCTGTCGGGCCTGGAAGGTCAACTTCGCCAAATTACCGCCCAGATCGAGACGCCGCGCAAACCGGATATCGAGCTGGCGATCCATGACTTGCGCGACGAGCTCAGCGACATCGGCCGCACGCTCAGCGAGGCGATGCCACGCCGCGCCCTCGAAGCCATCGAAAGGCAGATCTACGACCTCGACCGGCGCATCGCCGAAGGGCGCCATGCCGGCATCGACTCCGCCGCGCTCGGCGGCATCGAGCAGGGACTTGCCGAAGTACGCGATGCGTTACACGGACTGATGCCGGCGGAAAATCTGGTCGGCTTCAACGCCGCAATAGCCGGCGTTGCGCACAAGATCGATCTCATTGTCGGCCAGAATGACCCCGCGACCCTGGCGCAGCTCGAAAGCCATATCGTCACGCTGCGCGAAATGACCAATCATATAGCCTCCGACGAGACGGTTGGCAGACTCGCCGCCGAGGTGCAGGCGCTGGGCGATAAGATCGAATCCATGGCCGGCGCCGGAACCGGCGGCCAAGCGTTCAGCCATCTCGAACACCGCATTTCCATACTCTCGGACGTGCTGGCCGAGCGCACGCAAAGCCACGACGGAGCGCCGTCGCGGCTTGAAGCGATGTTGGAATCGCTGCACGACAAGATCGAGCAAACCTCGCGCGGTACTGGCGACGCGTTCAGCCATCTCGAACATCGCATCGCCGTACTCGCGGACACGCTGGCCGATCACGCGCAATTCGGCGCCGCTGCGCCGTCACAGTTGGAAGCGCTGATGGAATCGCTGCTCGACAAGATCGAGCAGATGCAGAACACGCGCGGCCACGACGATGCCTTCGGCCATCTCGAAGATCGCATCGTCCAACTGGTGGAAAAGCTCGACGCTTCCGACTCCCGCCTCAGCCATCTGGAAGGGATCGAACGCGGGGTCGCCGATCTTCTGGTCCACATCGAAGATATGCGGACGAACAAGGACGCCGGCGGATTGCGCGAGCAGAGCCTGCCGCAGGTCGACGACCTCAAGCACGATATCGCCCGCACCCACGATGCGCTGGAAGCGGTGCATGACACGCTTGGCCATGTCGTCGACCGTCTCACCTCAATTGAAAATGACATTCGCGGCGAAACGGGTGCGCGCGGGGAGACCGACCACGACGTTCAGCCGGTCCGTACGGTCACCGACGCGCCCGACCTGGCGCCGGCGATGCCCACGCCCTCAACGGCGATCGCGCCATCGCTTGCGCCTCGGCTCACGCCGGCGGGCCCCCAGATGCCGATCTCTTCCGGTCCGACGGAAGATGAGCCGCTTGAGCCCGGCTCCGGACCGCCGACTTTGCAAGCCAATCCGGCCGCCCGCATTGCTTCGCAAGCCGCTCGCGGCGGCGCGGCACCTGCGGTCGCGCCTGGCGGAAAATCCAGCTTCATCGCCGCCGCGCGCCGCGCCGCTCAGGCCGCCGGCCAACACCCCGACGCCCGCCCGCGGGCGGAGCCGTCATCCGACGCGCAAGGACCCGAAACCGCATCGCTGCGCGCTAAAATGATGAAGCGGGTCAAATCGCTGTTCGTCGCGGCCAGCATCATCGCCATCGTGGTCGGATCGGCCCAGATCGCCGGCAACGTGTTCAATCTCGGCAAATCCACAACCCAAACGGCGGAAGTACCCGCTTCAGATCCCGAGACCACAGAGGCGGTGGAAACCCCCGCGCCCGACGCGACCGCCAGCATTCCCGCCGGCCCGCTCGCCCTGCCGAAACAGCCGGAAATAGAATCGCGCGCGTTGCCGCCCAGCGGCTCCGTCGCGGCTGCGCCTCCGCCGGGCACAAACCAAATTCTGCCAGCGATGCCGTCGCTGTTTGCGCCCATGCTCGGATCGAACAACGACATCACCGGATCGATTTCTCGCCCGGCGACACAAAGCCTGGCGGCGCCATCGGCACAGCCAAGCCAGGATTCGGCCGACGGGCTGCCAGCCGCCATCGGCGGACCCAAATTGCGCGACGCGGCGCTCGCCGGCGATGCTCCCGCCGCCTATACGGTAGCCGAGCGCTTTGCCGAGGGACGCGGCGTGCCGGCCAACATGGAGCAGGCAGCGCATTGGTTCGAGCGCGCCGCCAGCAAGGGTCTGGCGCCGGCGCAATTCCGCTTTGCCAGCCTGCTGGAAAAGGGCTTGGGCGTGAAGAAAGATCTCGCCCGGGCGCGCCGGCTCTATCTCGCCGCCGCCAAGCAGGGCAACAGCAAGGCGATGCATAATCTCGCCGTGCTCTATGCCGAGGGCGTCGACGGCACGCCGGATTATGCCACCGCCGCGGAATGGTTCCGCAAAGCCGCCAACCGCGGCGTTGCCGACAGCCAGTACAATCTCGGCGTGCTGTGCGCGCGCGGCCTCGGCACCGACAAGAACTTTGCCGAGGCCTACAAATGGTTCGCGCTCGCGGCGACCCAAGGCGACCGGGAAGCGGCCAAGAAGCGCGACGATATTGCGGCCCAAATGGACGCATCGTCGCTCGCCACCGCCGAGAAAATGGTCAAAAGCTTCGTGCCCGAGTTGCAGCCGCAAGGCGCCGCCATCGTACATGAGCCGGCGGGCGGCTGGGATCACGCCGCCGGCGCGCCGCCGGCCGCCCAGCCGCCGTCGGCCGGACCGCTGGCGCTCGGCGGCCTCGAGGCAGGAAATCAGTGAACAAGCGCATCCGATCGCGCAAAAGCGTGATCGGCAGCTTGTTCATCGCTAAGATCACTTCCACCGATGGCCCAGAGTCGCTGCTGGATCCGCAAGACGCGGCGTTGACCGCAAGGTGAACCCCGGCGTCGGCGCGGACCGGCCAGCGGCGTATTGGCCGTGAACGCCGGACGATGTCCCTTGCAGATTTATCTTCCGATCGCCGACATGCCCGTCAACATCTTCCTCGTGCTGGGGATGGGGCTCGCGGTCGGCTATATTTCCGGCATGTTCGGCATCGGCGGCGGCTTCCTGATGACGCCGCTGTTGATCTTCATCGGCGTCTCGCCGGCAGTAGCGGTGGCGAGCGTCGCTAGCCACATCGCCGCTTCCTCGTTCACCGGCGCCATCACCTATTGGAATCGACGCGCGCTCGACATCGCGCTCGCACTGATGCTGCTCGGTGCCGGCATTATCGGCACGGCGACCGGCGTCTGGCTATTCACGACCTTGCGCGCGTTGGACCAGCTCGACTTGATGATCGGGCTGTCTTACGTGACGCTGCTGACGATTGTCGGCGGCCTGATGATCTACGAAAGCGTCCGCGCCGTGATGCGCGCGCGCCAAGGCCTGCCGGCCACCATCCGCCGGCCGGGCAGCCATACCTGGCTCCACGGGCTGCCTTTCAAGGTTCGGTTCAAGCGCTCGAAAATCTACGTGTCGGCGATTCCGGTCTGGGCGATCGGCTTCACCATCGGTTTCGTCGGAGCCATCATGGGTATCGGCGGCGGCTTCCTGCTGGTGCCGATGCTGATCTATTTCCTGCGGGTCCCGACCGCGACCGTGATCGGCACTTCGATGGTGCTCACCCTCGTCACCATGGCGTCGGCGACGGTGATGCATGCGGTCACCAACCATCTGGTCGACGCGGTGTTGGCGTTGATCCTGATGATCGGCGGCGTGGTTGGCGCGCAATTCGGTGCGCGCACCGGACAGCGAATGCGAGGCGAATGGTTGCGCCTCCTGCTCGGCCTCCTAGTTTTTGCGGTCGGCCTGCGTTTCGCGTTCGAGTTGGTCGTGCAACCCGACGATCTGTACTCAATCCGCTACGTCAGGGGCGAATGATGCGGCGGACCGCACTCACCCTCTTGGCGGTCATGCTGGCCTGCGACGCCGAGCCGGCGGCCGCCGAGCGGCTGGTGGTGTCGCTGTCGAACCAGCAGGTAGCGATCAATTCGAACTTCGTCGGCGAGAACCTGGTGCTGTTCGGCAGCATCGAGCCCGACGCCGGCAAGACCGCGCTGCGATCCGCCTATGATCTTGTCGTCACCGTAACCGGACCGCGCCAGACGCTGCGCACCCGGCGCAAGCAGCGCGTGCTCGGCATCTGGGTCAATGTCGACTCGCGCGAATTCGTGCGCGTGCCGTCTTATCTCGCCGTCCTGAGCAACCGCCCGGTCGCTCAGATCGCACCGCGGGATACCTTGCGACGCTTGCAGATCGGGCTCGACAATTTCCTGTTGCCGCAGCGCATCGGGCCGGACATTGCCGATACCGTGCGCGACGAGCCGTTCCGGCTGGCGTTCGTGCGGCTGCAAGTCCGGCAGGGTTTTTACCGCGAAATCGCGGCCGCGGTGACTTTCCTCACGCCGACCGTATTCCGCACCGCTATTCCGCTGCCGGCCGACGTGCCGACCGGCAAATATGCTTTCGACGTCAAGCTGTTTGCCGAGGGCGCGATGGTGGCGCGCACCAATTCGGCGCTGGAAGTGACCAAGGCGGGCATTGAACAATACGTCGCCGACGCCGCGCGCGACCACGGCTTCTTGTATGGCCTGGTCACTATGCTGATGGCGCTGCTCACCGGCTGGATCGCGAGCGTGGTGTTCAAGCGGGAATAGATTTCAATCCGGCAGGCAACGCATGGCGGCGAAGGCATAGAGCCTGCGCTCCCCCAGCATATGCGCCGTGAACTTCAACGTGCCGAACAGGTCGGCGAAGGCGGCATCGCGCACGTTGAGCCCGCCGGTAAAGGCGCCGAACGCGGGCATCACCAGGCGCGTCGCGTCCGCTGCAAAGCAGCGCCGGCTGACGGCGCGCCCGCGATGCGCGACCCTCGCCACCGGATGCAGATGGCCGGCAATTTCGCCGGCGGCGCCGGTCGGCAAATGGCGGAACGTCAGGCCGCCGACGGTCACCGCCGTCTCGAACACGCCGCCGATCGCCGCCGCCGGCTCGGGATCGTGATTGCCGGCGATCCAGATCCAGTCGCGGCCGCGTTGCAGGGCGCATAATGATTCACGGTCGTCGCGGCCAAGCCGTGCCGGACCGCCGCCGTCATGGAAGCTGTCGCCGAGCGCGACCACGCAACGCGGCGCGAAGCGCGCGACCAGGCGGGCAAGACGCGCCAGCGTCGCCGCCGTATCGTAAGGCGGCAGCAACATGCCGCGGGCGGCGAAACTCGAGCCTTTTTCCAGATGCAGGTCGGCGACCACGAGCAGGCCCTGCTCGGGCCAATACAGCACGCCGTCGGGATCGGCGATCAAGAAAACGCCGGCAACGGCGATGCCTTCGTTCCGGATTGGCGCCGCGCTGCGTGCCGCTAAAATCACTGCATCGCCTCCTTCACCAATTCGTCCGCCGCCTCGGCCAACAGCGAATCCGACGCCTCGCCATAGACCGTCTCGCGCCCAATCTCCAGCATCACCGGGACCGCCAGCGGCGAGACGTGGTCGAGCGATTTATGGATGATTCGGCCCTTGATGCGCGAGAGCATTTCGCCGAGCCGCTTGATGTCGAGCAACCCGCTGGCCGCATCGGCGCGCGCCGCCCGCAACAGCAGGTGGTCGGGCTGATGCTTGCGCAGCACGTCGTAGACCAAGTCGGTCGAGATCGTGAGCTGGCGGCGCGATTTCTCCTCGCCCGGGAAGCGCCGCTCGATCAGCCCAGCGATGATGGCGCAACTGCGGAAGGTGCGCTTCATCAGCGCCGATTCGGCGAGCCAGGCTTCCAGATCGTCGCCCAGCATGTCCTGGTCGAACAATTGGGCGAGCGGCAGGTCGCCGCGCGCGATGTGCATGCCCAGATCGCCCAGGCCCCACACCGCTAGCGCGTATTCATTGGCGACGAAGCCGAGCGGTTTTTGTCCGGCCCGCTCCAGCCGGCGCGTGAGCAGCATCCCCAAAGTCTGATGCGCAAGCCGCCCTTCGAACGGATAGCACACCAGATAATATTTGGCCGCGCGCGGGAAAGTTTCTACCAGCAGATCGCCGGCGGCCGGTAGCAGCGAGCGCCATTGCTGGATTTCCAACCATTCGCGCACCTGGGCGGGCAAGGCGCGCCAGGTATCGCTGTGCGCCAAGATCGACCGCACGCGCGCCGCGAGATAAGTCGAGAGCGGAAATTTGCCGCCTTCGTAGGCCGGCACTTTCGGGTCGAGCGCGGTCGAGCGCGACGCGTATACCTCGTTTTCGACCAGGGCCTCGTATTTGAGGATCTCGCCGGCGAACACGAAGGTATCGCCGACCGACAGCATCTCAATAAAATATTCCTCGACTTCGCCGAGCAACCTGCCGCCGCGCGGAATGGCGCCGGAGCGGCGCGAGCGTACTAGCCGCACTTTCAGCATGTCGGCTTCGACGATGGTGCCGACGTTCATGCGGTAGCGCTGCGCCACGCGCGGATGGGTGATGCGCCAGCGCCCGTCCTTCCCCTGCCGGATCTTGGCGAAGCGTTCGTAAGCCTTGAGGGCATAGCCGCCGGTGGCGACGAAATCGACCGCGGCGTCGAAATCGGAACGGGCCAGCGCCGCATAGGGCGCGGCAGATCGCACTTCCGCATAGAATTCGTCGGACAGAAACGGCGCACCGACGGCGCGGCCGAGAACGTGCTGCGCCAGCACGTCGAGCGCGCCGGTGCGCAACGGCGGCGTGTCCTGCGCATTCTCCGCCACGGCGTCGATGGCGGCGCGGCATTCCAGCACCTCGAACCGGTTGGCCGGGACCAGCACCGCCTCCGAAGGTTCATCAAGGCGGTGGTTGGAACGTCCAATTCGTTGCAGCAGGCGCGAGCAGCCCTTGGGCGCGCCGACATTGATGACGAGATCGACGTCGCCCCAATCGACGCCGAGATCGAGCGACGAGGTGCAAACCACCGCGCGCAATTTTCCGGCCACCATGGCGTCCTCGACCTTGCGGCGCTGGGCGACATCGAGCGAGCCGTGATGCAGCGCGATCGCGAGATTGTCGTCGTTCGCACCCCACAATTCCTGGAACAGGAATTCCGCCTGGCTGCGCGTGTTGACGAAGACCAGCGTGGTCTTGTGCGTCTTGATCAGTGCGTAGATTTCGCCGAGCGCGTGGCGCGCCGAATGGCCGGCCCAGGGTAGCTGTTCTTGCGTGTCGAGCATGGTGACTTGCGGCTGCGCCCCGGCTTGCGCCACGACCAGGTCGGCGCGCGCCTCGCGGCCCGTAGGCTGCGGCACCAGATAGCGGGCGAGATCGTCGGGCTCGGCTGCCGTCGCCGACAAGCCGACGGTGGTGATGTCCGGCGCCAGCGCGAACAGCCGCGCCAGACCGAGCGACAAAAGATCGCCGCGCTTGGACGTGACCAGCGAATGCAACTCGTCGAGCACCACGCGGCGGAGCGAACTGAATAGATAAGGCGCGTCGGCCGACGCCAGCAGCAACGCGACCTGCTCCGGCGTGGTGAGCAGAATGTCGGGCGGATAGCGGCGCTGGCGCTGGCGTTTGGACGCCGGCGTGTCGCCGGTGCGGGTTTCCAGCCGCACGTTCAGGCCCATCTCGCGCACCGGGATTTCCAGGTTGCGCGCGATGTCGACGGCGAGCGCCTTGAGCGGCGAGATATAGAGCGTGTGCAGGCCTTGCGGGCGTCGAATGTCGCGCCCGGTCGAGGCCAGCCGGCGCGGCGCGGCGGCAGCGTTGTGCAGTTCCACCAGCGTCGGCAGAAAGCCGGCCAGGGTCTTGCCGCCGCCGGTGGGCGCGATCAGCAGCACCGAACGCCCTGCCCGCGCTTTGGCGAGCAATTCGATCTGATGCGGGCGCGGCGCCCAGCCGCGGCCGGTAAACCAGCGGATGAACACGTCCGGCAGCAGCGGCGTGGTATCGGTCCGATCGAAGGCGGTTGCGGGTTCCATTCTGTGATTCTAAGCATATCTGAAGTCGCGCACGCCAATCGTGTTAGGCTGGAAACATGACCGAAGACCGGACCACCCCAGGAGAAAAAGCGATGAGCAACGGCACCGTCACCAAGGTTTTCGGCGGCTCGCCGCTGGCGGTGCTGCTGCGCCTGATCCTGGTGTCGATCCTGGTCGGCGTCGTCCTCGCGGCGCTCGGCCTCGATCCGTACGACATCGTGCGCAGCGTGGAGCGGCTGATCCGCTCGATCTGGAACATGGGCTTCGACGCGTTCCGCTGGCTTTGGCGCTATTTCCTGCTCGGCGCGGTGATCGTGATCCCGATCTGGATCATCATGCGCGTCGTCAATGCCCCGCGCGGCCGCTAGCCCGGCCAACTCTCCGCCGTGATATCCGCTGCATCCGAGCCGACCATGGACGTCAGCGAATTGCGGTGACCGCGCTTGAGCGCCGCCAGCAGGTCGGCCTTAATCTCGGTGACCGCCCCGATGCCGCGGTATACCAGCCCGGTGTAAAGCTGCACCAGCGTCGCGCCGGCCTTGATCTTGGCGATAGCCGTGGGGCCGGAGTCGACGCCGCCGGCGCCGATCAGCGGAAACACCCCCTCGGCACGCACGAAGGTCTCCGCCAGCATGCGGGTCGAAAGCTTGAACAGCGGCCGGCCGGACAGCCCACCCACTTCCCTGGCCTTATCGCGCTCGCGCAGCGAGCCGGGACGCGAGATCGTGGTGTTGCCGACGATCATGCCGTCGACCCGGTGCTTGCGCGCGATGCCGACCGCGTCGTCGAGATCCGACAGCGTGAGATCGGGCGCGATCTTGACCAGCACCGGCACCGGTCCGACGCGCGGGCGCGCCCGCTCGCGCGCGTCGAGCACGCGGGCGAGCAGGTCGTCGAGCGCCTTGGCCTGCTGCAGATCGCGCAAGCCGGGGGTGTTGGGCGAGGAGACGTTGACGGTGAAATAGCTGGCGACCGCCGCGAAGGTTTCGACCAGCCACACATAGTCGCCGCTGCGGTCGGCGCTGTCGCGGTTGGCGCCGATATTGACGCCGACAATGCCGCCCTCGTCGGCGCGCGCGGCCAGCCGCTTGAGCGCCGCCGCGGCGCCTCCGTTGTTGAAACCGAGGCGGTTGATCACGCCCTCGTCGGATTCGAGCCGGAACAGGCGCGGGCGCGGATTGCCGGCCTGCGGCAGCGGGGTGATCGTGCCGACCTCCACAAAGCCGAAACCCAGCCGCAGCAGCGCGTCCGGGACCTGGGCGTTCTTGTCGAAGCCGGCCGCGATTCCGACCGGATTGGGAAAATTAAGGCCAAAGGCGCGGACGCCCAGTTCGCGCGCGTCGGCGGCCGGCCGCGACAGCGGCATGTAGCGTAAGGCCTTGATCGCCAAGGCATGGGCATCCTCCGGGTCGAGGGCCCGCATCAGTGGGCGGGACAGGCGGTCGAAAAAACCGATCACCGCATTCGGCTCCGGGTTGGATGGACTTTGACCCTATCGGCGGGGATGCCGCCTGTTCAAGGCACGGCGCAAGGAAACGGTTGCGGAAGGGCGACTCACGGCTATAATTCCTATATATTGGACTAGAATCTTATAAGCACCCCGGGGCCCCGGACTTGCCATGCTGACACACAACCAGATTTGGACTGCCATCGACCGGCTGGCCGCTCGCGCCAAGCTAACGCCTTCTGGTCTCGCCAAGAAGGCCGGCCTCGACCCGACCACGTTCAACAAGTCCAAGCGCATCACCCCTGAAGGCCGGCCGCGCTGGCCGTCCACCGAATCGGTGGCCAAGGCGCTGGCGGCCACCAGCACCAAGGTCGACACTTTCGTCAACCTGATCACCGACAGCGGCAAGGTGGCGATTTCGAACGTGCCGCTGATCGGCTTCGCCGAAGCCGGCGCCGGCGGTTATTTCGACGACGGCGGTTTCCCGGTCGGCAAGGGCTGGGA
>Ga0207929_1000449_pt1 | contig 11358 bp, 15 predicted proteins | sample NGESurdeep072012_FD_184466 | JGI IMG/M metagenome (GOLD analysis project Ga0207929, IMG submission 184466) | Arctic peat soil microbial communities from Barrow, Alaska - NGEE Surface sample 53-1 deep-072012 (SPAdes) | ecosystem: Environmental > Terrestrial > Soil > Wetlands > Peat ... | reverse complement strand
AATCCGTAATTAATCCAATCCCGGGAAGGAGAGCAGAGCCTGCGGCGAAGCCGCACGCTCGATGAGAGGGAACAGTCTGGTTCCCTCTCATAAGGCGGATCGAAGATCCGCCTAACTGGCGTAGTCGAAGTCGTCCGGCTCGGAGTCGTCCCAGTCCGGGAAGCGCCATCGGAACAGGCGCTCCTGGATCTCGAAAAGGCTGTCGAGGGTGTCCTGGACGTGCCCCCCGTCTCTCAAGGGCTCCCGAACGTGGTTGGGCATCGTCTCGACGGCCTCCCGGAGCTCGGCCCGGACCGGCGCGGGCACCGTCTTGACCCCGTCCCGGTTCATCTCCTCGAGGCGCCACAGGACCCTGTCGGTGGCCTCCAGCATCCGCTGGAAGGCGTAGCGGCGCCGGTTGTGCCGGCGGAGCGCCATCTCCTGCTGCTCGATACGAGTGCTTGTTCGGTCGATCATCTCAGCTACCTTTCTTAGCTTACTGGCTCGAGGAGCCAATCACCAAATCGGAGGTTTTTGTGGCCCCAGACCCTACTCCCGCCTTCCTCGGCCGCCTCGAACGCCTGTTTCGGCCGGTGGACGGCTGGGGCGAGTTTCGCCGGGGCGCCCGGAAGGCGGCGGTCGTGTTCGTCCTGTACGAAGCTGGCGTGCGCTGGGAAGTCCCTTTCGTGAGGCGCCGGGCCGACCTGCGCGATCACCCCGGCCAGGTCGCGCTGCCAGGCGGCGGCGTCCACGAAGGCGAGTCGGCCTGGGAGGCCGCCCAACGCGAGGTCGCCGAGGAGATCGGCGTGCTGCTGGGCAGCCTCGTTCCGCTTGGCGCCGGCGACCCCATCTACGCCTCGGTCTCCAACTTCTCTGTCGTTCCCTTCGTCGCCTACCTGCCTGGCCCCGTGCCCCCTTTCGTCCACGAGCCGAGCGAGCTCGAAGGGGTGCTCCGGATTCCGCTCGAAAGGCTGCTCGACGACAGCGCCTGGCTTGAGTCGGCAGACCCCTTGCGCTTTCGCTACCTCGCCCACGAGGAGAGCGTCGTGTGGGGCCTGACCGAGCGCATAGTGGCCGGCCTCGCGCCGAAACTGCGACAGGCACTCGATCCCCAACCCGACGCCGGCGGCTAAGCGGGGCGGCTTCCCGCCTACTTTTTTGTCGAAGCCCTCGCCTTCAGCTCGCGCAGTTGGCTCAGTGACAGCGCCAGGAAGCCGCCGAGGATAAGGACGCCAAAGACGTAGGCGGCGACGAGATAGATCATCGGGCCGGCTCCGGCTCGCGCGCCGCGGCGCCGACGAGATGGGCCGACGCGGGCGAAGGCGCTTCGTCCATCAGCGTCTCGATCCGGTAGCGGATGGCGACCATGACGGCGGCCAGGAACAGCGTGCACGCCATCGTCACCATGAAGGTGAACAGCATCTCCGGAGGCAGCGCGTTGCTCACGATTACAGGCCCCGGGTGGTGACCCCGCCACCAGGTCACGCTGAAGTAGACGATGGGCACGTCGACGAAGCCGAAGATCCCGACGACTGCTGCGAAGCGAGCAGTCTGCTGTCCGGGCTCAGCGAGACGGCGAAGGAGCAGATAGCCCGCGTAGATGATCCAGAGCACCAACGTCGACGTGAGCCGTGCGTCCCAGGTCCAGAACGTGCCCCATATCGGCTTCGCGTACAGCATCCCCATGACGAGAGTGACGGTGGTCAGCACCACGCCGACCAACGCGGCTGCCCTCGCCAGGCGATCGGCCCGCGCGCTCTCGGTTCGCAGGTAGACAGCGCTCCCGCCCAACACCACGGCGAAGCAGGCGAAGGCCGCGATCGCTGCGCTGACGTGCAGATAGAAGATTCGCTGCGGTTCCTTCTGCAGGTAATCCTCCGGCGCGTAGAAGAAGATCAGGGCTCCCGCCGCGAGCATCAGCAGCACTGCCAGACCGGCCAGCCTTGTGTACCTAGTCATCGAGGACGAACCTCGCCGCGAGCGAAGTGAGCACCAGGAACAGTATGTCGAAGTCGATGAGCAGGGCCACCGCCTGGTTGTAGTTGCCGCTGGCGCCCATCGCCACCTGGACGGCCTGGCCGCCCGCGACGATGAACGGAATCCAAAGCGGCAGCGTGAGCAGCGGCAACAGCACCTCTCTCGAGCGCACGCGTGCGACGATGGCGGCGAACAGGCAGCCCACGGCGGCCATGCCGACCGTCGCAAGAAGAACCGCCACTATCAGAGCGGGGTTGAGCGGCGTACCAAAAAACAGCGTCATCGCGGGCAACAGGACCATCTCGCAGACGATCAACAAGAGGGCGGCCGCGATGGCCTTGCCGGCAAATATCGCCGCAGGGGGCGCAGGTGTGAGCAGCATCGCTTCCAGCGAGGCCTGCTCACGCTCGGCAGCGAACGCGCGACCGAAAGCGACCAGGCCTGCAAACACGAGCGCGAGCCACAGCACCCCCGGTGCGATGACGGTCGCGTTCCGGGAGTCGATCTGGAACCCGAAGTTCGCGATCACGAGCGCCAGCACGACGAACTGGCCGAGCGCGGGGACGAGCTCACGCGTACGCCATTCAGACGTCAGGTCTTTTCTGGCGACGGCGTAGGCGACGGATATCGATCGGGTCACCGAACCACTCGCAAGCGAGTCCCGGCGCCCAGCGACCTGCCGTTGCGTAACACGATGGTTCTCTGGCACAGGCGGTTCGCAAGCGCGTGGTCGTGGGTGGCCAGCACCACCGTTCGGTCGCGCATGACGTTGGCGAGAAGGTCGGGTCCTCCCGAGTCGAGGCTCGCGTCGGGCTCGTCGAGGACCAACAGGCGTGGACCGTGCAAAACCGCGCGCCCAATCGCTAGGCGCTGCTGCTCACCACGTGAAAGCCGTCCCGCCGGTCGACGCGCGACGTCAGTGAGCCCGACCAGGTCCAGCGTCTCCGGCACGCGCTTGCGGTCGACGTCGTGCAAAGCGCAGAAGAACTCAAGATTCTCAACCGCGGACAGCGCCGGATACAACCCCGGCGCGTGGGCGACGAAACCGATTCGCGCCCGCAGAGCCTTGCGCTCGCGCACGGCGTCGAGTCCGAAGATCTCGAGCCGCCCTGAGGTGGGACGTGCAGCGGTGGCGAGGATGCGAAGGAGAGTGGTCTTGCCGGCGCCGTTGTCACCCAGCACCGCCAGGTGCTCGCCCTGGTCGAGGGCAAGATCGACGGAGTCGAGGGCAACCTCTGAGCCGTATCGCTGGGTGAGCTCGTGGGCGACTATCGCGCTCACTGCGTCCCCTCGCTACCGTGGGCCGTCGTCGGTGCGGGCTCCTCAGCAGGCGTCTTGATCAACGGCCACAGCACAAACGGGCCGGCCGCGAACAGAAGCAGCGTCGCGACGATCAGCGCCACCTATGCGGGCTGCGGGCTGGCCGCACGCGCGACCTGGAGCTCGAACGCCCTGCGCCTCTCCCCCACGTTGCCCAGGATGACGCCCAGGATGATGATCGCGCCGCCGGCCCAGATCCAGGTGACCAGCGGGTTGACGAAGATCTGGAACGAAGCCGAGCCGTCATCGTTCAAACCCGCGAGCACGACATAGACGTCGGCGATTGGCGTGCTGCTTATCGCCGCGTGCGTCAGCGACTGCCCACCAAGCCCGGCGTAGGTTGCACGCGCCGGCTCCAGGGTCTGATCGCCCAGTCGCATTGCGCCGACGAGCTCAGTGTGATCGGCGAGCTGCCGTTGGTCAGCGCCGGTGTAGGTCAGCGTGTATCCGGCGACTGAGACCTGCTCTCCGGGCTTGAGGGAGACGTCCCTCTCTTGCTGCCAGAAATGTGATCCGGCGATACCCACGACCAGCACTACCATGCCGAGGTGCGCCAGGTAGGCGCCGTAACGCCGCCTCTTTCGCACCACCACCGCGGCCGCTTGCGCCAAGCCGTGTCCCGACCGGCGCAGCTTGAGGCCCATGCGTGCGTACTCGACGATGCATGTGGTCCCCGCCGCGGCGGCCAGCGGGATCGCGAGGAGTGCAGGCACAGATCGCACGCCCGCCAACAGGAGAGCCGCCAGCACGATCCCTACAGCAGCGATGGGCCACCTGAGCGATTGGAGCAGGGTCGCACCTGCGTGGCGCCAGGGCAGAAGAGGTCCGGCGGCCATCAAAGCCAGGAGCACCACGAAAAGCGGGCCTGCCGCGCGTTCGTAGTAAGGCACGCCCACCACCCGTTCCTGGCCGAGCATGCCCGAGACGAGGGGCAGCACCGTCCCCCAGAAGACGACGGCGATCACCCCGATCAACAAAAGGTTCTGCAGCACGAACGCGCTCTCTCGGGACACGGTGGGTGCAGGACGGCTGGTGCTTGCCAGCGAGCCTGAGCGGAACGCCAGCAGGCCGACCGAGAAGATGAGGCAGACGAACAGGAACCCGAAGAACCAGGGCCCGATCGCGCTGACCGCGAACGTATGCACGGAAGGCACCACACCGCTGCGAACGATGAAGGTGCCGAAAACAACCAGCAGGAAGGCGAGAATGACGAGTCCGAAGTTCCACGCCCTCAGCCTCCCTCGGCGCTCCTGTACCTGCGATGAATGCAGGTAGGCGGTGGTCGCCAGCCAGGGCATCAGGGCCACGTTCTCGACCGGGTCCCAGCCCCAATACCCGCCCCAGCCGAGGACGTGGTAGGCCCACCACATGCCGAGCACGAGGCCGGTGCTCTGGAGCGCCCACGCCATCAGCGCGAAGCGGCGAGTGTGCGCAATCCACGCGGCGTCCGACCGCCCGGCCAGCAGCGCCGCGGCGGCGAAGCTGAAGGGGATAGCGAACGACGCGAAGCCCGCAAGCACAACGGGCGGGTGGATTAGCATCCCACCATCGCGCAGGACCGGATTGAGGCCCAGGCCGTCCGGTGGCGTGATGGAGAGGAGGTCGAACGGGCTCGCGACGAGCACCAGGACCACCAGCAGAAAAGTCTCTATCGCGGCAAGGATCCCGGCGGCGTAAGCGGCAAGGCGCAGCCCGAGCCTGGAGCTGGCCACGAGGGAGGCGCTGCCGAGAAGAGCGAGCACCAGGGCCCAGTAGAGGAGCGAGCCTTCCTGTCCGCCGTAGAAGGCAGCTGCGACCAGCGGCAAGGGCGTCGACAGGTCGCTGTGCTCGGTGACGTAGGCGAGCGAGAAGTCGTGCGACAGAAGCCCGACCTCGAGCAGCACCGAGGCCAGGACGATCATCGCCGCGCTCGCGTAAAAAGCACGGCGGCCGACCTGGACGAACGCAGCGTTCTGCCGCCAACCCGCCCAGAAAGACAGCAGCGCCGCGAACCCGCCCATCACGAGCCCCGCCAGCAGGGCGCCGGCGCCGAGGTAACCGATCACTGCGTGTATGGGGTCGTGGCGAAGCGTGACGGGCATTTCGCCAGGACGGCCCGCGCGTGGAAGATGCCGTCGGCTCCGAGCGTGCCCTCCGCGACCACGGTGATCCCAGGCTGGAAGATGTCGGGCAGCGTGCCGTGGTACTCGACAGGGATAGAGGCAGTGCCGTCCTTTTCGGTGAACTGAACCTGGAGCCCGCCATCGCTCCGCTTGACGTCGTTCTGCACGACGCCGGCGACGCGCACGTCACCGCTGGTTGCGTGCGCGCGCAGCTCGGACACAGTCAGGTAGTACTCGGACGAGCCGCCTGACGCGGAGTAAACGAGGTAGCCGACGCACGCTGCGACGAGCGCACCAAGCAGTGCCCACTTCAAGCCAGGGATCACGCGATGAGCCCCAGGTAGTGGTTGATGGTCGGTGCGTCGAGCGGTCCTGCGAACGAAGCGACGACCATCCCTTGCGCGTCGATGAATACAGTCACCGGAGGCGCGAAGACGCCATACGACTGGTAGTCGCCATCGACGATCTGGCCGACCGGGTAAGGATGGGGATGCCGCTGCTCGAAGTCATGCAGCGAGCCCGAGGTGTCTTGCATGGCGGCGCCCACGAAAGCGATGCCTGGGTGGGAATTGGATGCGCCGGAGAGCACTGGCAGGTCTTCGGCGCAGCTCACGCACCAGGACGCCCAGAAATCCAGGACCACGGGTTTGCCACGCAGATCCGAAACCCGCAGCTGCTTGCCGTCGAGCTGCTGGATCGCGAGTCGAGGGGCCGCATTGCCGATCAGAGCCGGTCGTTGCATGGCCGCATGCTGGAGACCCCAGGCCAGGGACAGCATCAGGACTGAGCCGAACGCAATGGCGCCCGCCGCTATCGCTGCGGCTCGAGCTCCAGGCCTCCGATTCACGAGGCTGAGTCTAGTGATACAGAGTTGGCCTGCGCGATGCGCGCGTAAAGCCTCCCGCTGGGCTTCATCCGCCTCTCCAGAGTCTTGCGATCGACGTCGATAAGCCCGAACCGCATCGCGTAGCCCCGGGCCCACTCGAAGTTGTCCAGGTTCGTCCAGTGAAAGTAACCGCGGACGTCGACGCCATCGTCGATAGCCAGCAACACGTTGGACAGGATGTCCTTCAGATAACGCTGCCGCCATTCGTCGTCGTTGCTCGCGAGCCCGTTTTCGGTGATGAACACCGGCTTGCCCAGGCCCTTCAGCTCATTCAGCACGATCCGCATCCAGGCAGGGTCCGACGTCCAGCCCATGTCGGTCACGGGAGTGTCGGGGACGTTGAAGCGCCGGATGAACTGGTGCTCAGGCAGCCGGCGATCGAAGGCGCACATCTGCCCCCAGTAGTGGGCGATGCCGACATAGTCCGCGGGCGCCTCGACGACTCTGCCCAACCTGCCCGGGGCTACCGGCCACCGGTCAAGTGCCAGCTGGGCGACTTTCGTCGCCCACAGGTCGCGCCGTTTCTCGGTGGCGGGCAACATCAGGAACTTGTGGTGGGAGAGCCCGACCAGTGCATCCGGCCAGCGACGCTTGATGGCGCCATAGGCCAGCTCGTGCGCGCGCCGCATGTTGCTCGTCACTCGATACAGACCGGCGACATCACCCTGGCGCGCGGGCGGAAACTCGCCGACCACCCAGCCATTCGCGGCATAGATGTTCGGCTCGTTGATCGTGCACCAGAGCCCGATGAGGTCGCCAAGCTCATCCACCATGCGATGGACAAAGGGCATGAATGCGTGGGCTGAACCTGAGGCTGCCCAGCCGCCCTTTCGCGCGAACCAGAGCGGGCTCGTGAAGTGGTGGAGCGTGACCATCGGCTGCATGCCCTGCTCGCGCAGCTCGCCAAGGACATCGCGGTAATGCCGAATCTGGCGCGAGTCGAACTCGCCCTGGGACGGTTCGATCCGAGACCACTCGATCGAGAGGCGGTGTGCGTTCTGCTTCATCTCGCGCAGCAGCGCGAAATCCTCTCGATAGCGGTGGTAGTGATCGCAGGCGACCGCCGACGTGTCGCCGTTGGCGATCCTGCCGGGCTGCTGCTCGAACTCCCACCAGTCGTTGTTGCGGTTGTCGCCCTCGACCTGGTGGGCGGCGCTGGCGGTGCCCCAGAGGAACCCGTCCGGGAACCGCCCCGAAGGCGTCACGAAGGTACGGCGCTCGCCGGGCTCGCGATCGTTGGAGGCGCGATGTACTCCCAGGCGACGGGCTTGTCGCCCTCGAGGTCGACCTGGAGCACGCCAGCGCGGTCGACCACCTTTCGGTACAGCTCGCGCTCGTTGTGGGCGCGGCCGTCCAGCAGTATCCACGCTGCCTGCAGCGGGTCGGCGTGGCTGATTATCGCCATCGTCTCGCCAGGGTGCTCGCGAGCCAGGCGCTTCATCACGTCCAGCACGCGTCCACCCAGCTGGTCGATCGCCTCGTCGCCCGGCAGCAGGCCGCGCCTGGCCTTGTGCACGAACCAGAGCGGGCGGCGGACGGGGATCTGCCAGTAGGGCAGGCCCTGGAGGTAACGGCTGAACTCGGCCTCGCGCAGCTCCGGATCGGCCTCGAGAACCGCGGGCGAGGCCAGGCGGGAGTTGATCAGCTGCGCAGTCTCGTGCGCCCTCGCGAGCGGGCTGTGGACGATCCGCTTGAGACCGGATGAGGCCAGCCGATCGCCGACGGCGAGCGCCTGCGCGCGCCCCAGGGCGCTGAGCTGGAAGCCATCGAGGTGCCCGTAGAGAAGGCGCCGTGGGTTCTCGACGTCGGCGTGCCGGATCAGAAAGACGCGAGTGGATCCCAAATCGACGTTGATGCTACGGAAGCGGGGTGGCTAGAAGCGGAATGCGCCCACCGAGGTGCGGTTGGTGCCCGCGGAGCGGCCCGCCTCCAGCGCCTGGTACGCCTCGCGAAGCAGGTTGCCCGTGTACTCGCGCCGGTTCATCAAGCCGGCTTCCACCTCGCCCGTAGGCATCACCCCGATGGTGGCGGCCCCGCAGCTCACTGTGATTCGCTGCCAGTTGCCTCCCGTCGCGAAATCGTGCGCCGCGATCCCGCGCCGGATCTTGTCGGCGGCGAGGGTCGCGCCCTGCTCGTTGGTTTCGGGCAGCACGATGGCGAAATGCGGCGGACCGTCTGCATCTAGGAAGGCGACGGTGTCGGTGTCGCGGATCGATATTCCCAGCCGTTCCGATATCTCCCGAAGGAGGCCCTCAAGCTGGATGTGGCCCAGCTCCTTGTCAATGTGCTCGGCGTGGTCGAGCTCGACCACGAGCACCGACAGCGGCCGGTGATATCGCACCGCTCGGTTGGCTTCCTGGCCGACCAGTGCGTTGATGAATTTCGAGTTCCAGATGCCAGTCACGGGGTCGACAACTCCGAACAGCGGGCTCGACGAGCGGTCGGTCTGGCTGTGGCCGCACGAATGGCAATACTGAGATCCGTCAGGCAGCTCCGAGCTGCAATACCAGCAGGTGGACATTGGCGCAGTCTATATGAGGGAAAACCAACCTGTTTCTGGACTTCGCCGCGGCATCTCGCCCCAAACTTGGGTTCAGAATCAACGCGTGGGTCAGCGAGAGCTCTTCGAGGCCTCGGCCGGCGCCGAGCCAAGCGCTCCCCTGGCGACGCGCATGCGCCCCCGCACCTTCGACCAGCTCGTGGGGCAGCGACGGGTGGTCGACGTCCTCCGGGAGCTCACACGCTCCGGACACCTGCCAAGCATCGTGCTCTGGGGCCCTCCGGGCAGCGGCAAAACGACGCTCGCGGGGCTGCTCGCCAGCGAGACGAAGGCGCGTCTGGTCGGGATCTCCGCCGTCACCGCGGGGGTGGCCGACCTTCGAAAGCTGGTGGCTGAGGCCAAGATTCACCGCAGGGCGGGGCTGCGCACGATTCTCTTCATCGACGAGATCCACCGGTTCAACAAGGCCCAGCAGGACGCGATCCTCCCTCACGTCGAGGACGGCACCGTGACCCTGATCGGCGCAACCACCGAGAACCCCTCGTTCGAGGTCATCGCACCCCTTCTCTCACGCAGCCGCGTGTTCCGCCTGGAGGCGCTCGAGCCGGAAGAGCTCAAGGTGGTGGTCGAGCGAGCGCTGGGCGAGATCGGCGCGAGCATCAGCCCCGATGCGCTCGACGCCCTTCTCGAGAACGCCCGCGGCGACGCGCGTGTCGCCCTCAATGGTCTCGAGGCGGCCGCGGCCCTGGCGGGCGAAGGCACGATCGAGGTGAGCCATATCGAGAGCGCGCTCCAGGAGCGGCACCTTCTGTACGACCGCGCCGGCGACCAGCACTACGACATCGTGTCGGCCCTCATCAAGAGCGTTCGCGGCAGCGATCCTGACGCCGCTGTCTACTGGATGGCTCGAATGCTCGAGGCCGGCGAGGATCCGCTGTTCGTTGCCCGCAGGCTCGTCATCTCGGCGGCCGAGGACGTGGGACTCGCCGATCCGCAGGCGCTGCAGGTCGCCATTGCAGCGCAGCAGGCGGCGCATTTTGTGGGCATGCCGGAAGCGGTGCTGCCTCTGACCGAGGCGGCCCTGTACCTGGCCCTGGCGCCCAAGTCGAACTCGGCGCTCACGTCATATGGAGCGGCTCGCGAGCTGATCGAGCAGACGGGCAACGAGGCCGTCCCGCTTCACCTTCGCAACGCGCCGACCGGCCTCATGAAGTCGATGGGCTACGGCAAGGGCTACAAGTACGCGCACGACTTCGAAGGCGGCGTGGCGGACCAGGCGCACATGCCTGAGAAGCTCAAAGGACGCAAGGTCTACAAGCCGGGCGCGAGGGACAAGAAACCGGGGTAAGGCGACTTGGAGCGAGAAAGACAAAGTCATGGCCGGGGAGACCCCGGCCAACCCTGCCACGCTGGTTCTAACCGTAGACTTTCACGGCTCATGGCTGATGCCCTCGTCATTTTCAAACCCGACGGGTCTTACCGGCTAGCCGCGCGGGCCGGCATATGGGGCTGGCTGTCGACCGAGCGAGATTGGAAGGTGGAATCTCTCGCCTGGTTCCAACCGCCGGCGTCCTTGATCGAAAGCCACTACGACTTTCTGAAAGGCCGGCCCTTCTTTCCCTGGCTGGTCGACTTCATGAGCGCGCTGCCGCTCGCGGTTGGACGCGTGACGGCTTCGGGAGAGGCGCTGGAGCAGATGCGCCACGATCTGGGCGAGACGCGCATTGCCCAGTCGCGGCCCGGATCGCTACGCGAGCGCTACGGCATCTTCGGAGGCGTGAACTGCCTACACCTGTCGGACTCTCCTGAGTCGGGCAGCGCCGAGGTCGCCCGCTGGGCGAAATTCGTGCAGCTGGACCAGGTGAGCGCCGACCTTGCCCTGGAGACCGACAAGCCCGACCACACGTACCACTTGCGGTCGCTGGCCACGCAGGTGGCGGCGGGAATCCACGTCGAGCTGGCGTCCCAGATGATCCGCGAGCTGCTGGCCGAGGAGACAGGGATCGACGGCGCCCAGCTTCAGGCCCTCTGGAGAATCACGCTCGGGGCGCTGGCTTAGCCTTCTTCTCCGGCGCGCTTGCCGGCTGCGGCGCGGGGTGCGCGTGGATGGTGACCGGATGCGTGAACAGCTCCGAGTTGGGGACGATCACCATGTCGCCGGTTTCGTTGCGGAGCAAGGTCACTCGTAAGCGCACTTCGGACACGGTGCCGCTGCCGCGCTCCAGCGAGATGTGGTCGCCGATCTTGATGTTTCGCTCCAACAGGATGTAGTAACCGGACACGTAGTCCTTGAGCAGGTCCTGGGCGCCAAAGCTCGTGATGACGATGGCCGCCACTATGCCGAGGATCGTTACGTTGTCGCTGCGCACGGCGATACCGAAAGCGAAAAGCGCGCCGATGACTATCAGGGCAACCGTGATGACGCGGCTGCCGACGATGACGACGTTCTCTCGCAGCCCGCGGCGCCGCAGCGCTTCCGCCACCTGCTGCGCGACGAACCGGGCGGCGACAACGAAGACGACGAAGACCAGCCCCGCCAGCAAGATGTAGAGCAGCGGGCTCGCAGCGATGTCGCGAAGCGACATCTACTTCTC
>Ga0207929_1000448_pt1 | contig 11364 bp, 7 predicted proteins | sample NGESurdeep072012_FD_184466 | JGI IMG/M metagenome (GOLD analysis project Ga0207929, IMG submission 184466) | Arctic peat soil microbial communities from Barrow, Alaska - NGEE Surface sample 53-1 deep-072012 (SPAdes) | ecosystem: Environmental > Terrestrial > Soil > Wetlands > Peat ... | reverse complement strand
CAGGTGAAGGAGGGCTATCTGGCCGATCTGATCGCGGTGAAGGGCGACCCGACCAAGGACATCTCAGCGATTCGCCAGGTGCAGCTGGTGATGAAGGACGGGGCGATCTACAAGCAGTGAAGGTACGAACTAGCCTCCGATAGTGAGCTCACCGTGAAGAGGAGCCGCCGAGTCCTCGCCGACCCAGACGTCATACGCACTCGGCTCGACGGCCCATGCCTTCGTGCGAGGACTCCAGAATTGGAGCTCGTCGCGACCCAGTCGGAAACTTAGAGTCCTGGTCTCGCCTGGCTGCAACGGCACTCGGCGGAATCCTTCCAGCTGGCGAACCGGCCGCGACGCCGAACCGGAACGCTGATGGATGTAGACTTGAGCCACCACGTCTCCGGGCACGGCACCGGTGTTCCTCACGTCAACCGCAACCTCGGTGCTGTCGCCTGCTTTCATGCTGGCCTTCGAGAGTCGAAGATTGGTGAACGCGAAGGTCGTGTAGCTGAGACCATAACCGAAGGGATACAGGGGCTTGCTTGAGATGTCCCAGTAACGTGACGTGAACTTCGGATCGCTTTCCGGCGCCTGTGTGAGATTGTGATTGTAGTAAAGCGGTTCCTGACCCGCCGAGCGCGGCCAGCTCACGGGCAGTTTTCCGCCCGGGTTCACGTCGCCAAAGATCACGTCGGCGATCGCGTTGCCGCCTTCCACTCCCGGCAGCCACGACTCTAGAATGGCCGATGCATGTTCCGCGATCCAGTTGATCTCGAGGGGCCGTCCATTCACGAGTACGACCACCAATGGCTTGCCTGATGATGCCGCTGCTTCGACCATTTGCTCCTGAATCCCCGGCAGATCGAGCGTCCCGCGCGACGCGTTCTCGCCACTCATCAACGCCGGCTCACCAACGACGGCGATGATGACATCGGCCGATTCCGCGGCGGCTTTCGACTTCGCCAGCCAGTCTGCTATCTCGGCGGGCGTTGGCGGCTTTGCTGGCGCACGACCCAAAAACGCGTCGAACATTCCCGGAAATGTCTTCGATACTTCGGGGCCCGGAACGTACATAAGATGAGCTCCCGCACCGAGTCGATTCCTGAGGGCAGCGAGCACGGTCACCGCAAGTGGATCCGCCGTGCGCGTGAAGATGCCCGCGGGAGTGGGACCTCCCGTAATGTCCGCCGGCGAGTCGGCCAGCTTCCCGATGACAGCCACGTTCCGGATCGTTTTCGAGAGCGGCAGCGCGTGATGCTCGTTCCTGAGCAGCACCATCGACCTAGCTCCGAGGCGGCGCGCCAGCGATCGGCCCGTCGCCGAGGCGTCCATCGCGACGGCGGATTCGTCCACGTAAGGATGATCGAAGAGACCGATCTGGTACTTGATCTCGAGAATCGGCAACACGGCCGCGTCGATCTTCGCCTGCGACACCCGTCCGCTCGAGACCAGTTTCGCGAGCGTGGTCTTGTACGTTGGACTTGCCATGTCCATCCCGGCTCCGGCGGTGACTGCCTTGTAGGCGGCGTCCGACGGATCAGATGCGTATCCGTGTGTCTGGAGACTGGCGATCGCGAACGCGTCCGAAGCAACGAAGCCGCGGAAGTCCCAGTCCTTTCGCAGAACATCGGTGAGCAGCCACGGATTTCCACTGGCGGGAACGTCGTTCAAATCCATGTAGGCCGACATCACACTACCCACACCCTGCTTCACGGCGGCATGGAACGGAACCAGATACACGTTCTCCATCAACTCCTCGGGGACGTACGATGCGTCGTAGTCGCGCCCCCCTTCTGCCGCGCCATATCCCGCGAAGTGCTTCACGCACGCGACCACGCTGTTCGGTCCGAGTGCGGCGCCCTGGAATCCGCGCACCTGGGCCCGAGCCATCGCGGCGCCGAGATAGGGATCCTCGCCCGCGCCTTCCTGAATCCGCCCCCATCGAGCGTCGCGCGCGATATCGACCATCGGCGTGAACGTCCAGCGGATCCCCGCACTCCTGGTCTCGGTCGCGGCCAGCGCCTGCGCCTGTTCTTCCACGTCAGGATCCCAAGACGATGCCATCCCGAGGGGTGCCGGAAAGGTCGTGCGATAGCCGTGGATGACATCCAGCCCGAAGAGCAGCGGAATGTGCAGTCGGCTCTTCTCGACCGCGAGATGCTGCATGCGATTTATTTCTTTGGTATCTGCCAGCCACAGAATGGCGCCAATCCGACCGTGCGTGAGGTCGTCATCCGATGCGCCCGATGCGAAGCCTCCCATACCGATGCCGGCGGTGAGATTGAGCTGCCCGATCTTATCCTCCAGGGTCATTTCCTTCAGAAGAGATCGGGCGCGGCGCGCTGCTTCAGCGCTCACGGTCGGGGCTTGAGCGGAAGCGCCAGCGGAATGCAGAAATCCCGCGCCCACCGCAACCTGCAAAAGAAGGAGTGTTCGCGACGGTCGCCTCGTGCGCAGAAGCATTGTTCTTGTCCTCACGGCTAGGTTCCCGCCGGACGCGGTCTTGGCAGCGCAGTCGGCGGAATGAGATTGTTGAGACGCATGTAGTTCGCGAGCTGGCTGTAATGATCCGCCAGGTCGAGCGCGTGCCCAAGTACCATTCCCGCGCGCGCGACAGTTCGCGAGTTTCCACCAAAGGTGATGGTCACAGCCACGCCCAGCTTCGCGAAGTAAGACACTCTCATATATATAGCTCTGCGGGACGATGAAGGACTCTTATAGTGCGCGCGAGTCGCGAGTTGCGCAATCGAGCGCTTCACGCCTCGCCGGCGCGCGCTGTAATATTGAGTTTCCTCGTCCTCATCTCGCTCTGCACTGCCCGCCTGCTTCGTTCCCGCTATCCATGATAAAAACCGTTAGCAAACTCTTTTTTTTCTGCGCGGCACTCGCTTCAACCGCTTCCGCGCAATCACCCACCCCTTCGCCTGCTGACCTCGCCCGTTGGTCGCGCGAAGCGGCCGCCGTCACGATCACCCGCGACGACTGGGGAATTCCGCACATCTCGGGAAAGACGGACGCCGACGCGGTGTTCGGTCTCCTCTACGCCCAGGCGGAAGACGACTTCAACCGTGTCCAGACCAACTACTTCGACGCCCTTGGGCGCGCGGCCGAGTGGGAGGGTGAAGGCGCGATTTATCGCGACCTCAGAATGCGGCTGATCAACAATCCGGATTCGCTCAAGGCGCTGTATTCCCGCAGCCCGCGCTGGCTCCAGTCGGTGATGAATGCGTACGCCGACGGATTGAATTATTACCTGTACAAGCACCCCGAGACCCAGCCAAAGGTCATCGCGCACTTCGAGCCGTGGATGCCGCTCGCCTTCAGCGATGGAAGCATCGGCCCCGACATCGAGACGGTGAACCTGACGCAGCTCGCCGCGTTCTATGGAGGTCGACCGCCCAGTGTCAGCTCTGCGCCCCCTGAGCGTCGCGATGACCGCGGCTCCAATGGAGTCGCAATCGCGCCCTCCAACACGCTCTCGCATCACGCGCTCCTCCTCATCAATCCGCACACGTCTTTTTTCTTCCGCGCCGAAGTGCAGGTCACGAGTCAGGAGGGTTTGAATGCCTATGGCGCGGTAACGTGGGGACAATTCTTCGTGTATCAGGGCTTCAACGACCGCGCGGGCTGGATGCACTCGTCCACCGGCGCTGACAACATCGACGAATATCTCGAGACCGTGACGAAACGCGGCGACCATTTCGTCTATCGCTACGGCGCGGAGGAGCGGCCAGTGGCGGAGGAGAAAGCCGTCGTTCGCTACCGGACTCCACAGGGAATTAAGGAAAAGGATTTCACGATCTACCGCACCCATCACGGGCCGATCGTGCGCGAGATGAGCGGCAAATGGGTTGCCGTGAGACTGATGCAGCGGCCGATGGACGCGCTGATCCAATCATTCACGCGAATGAAGGCCATTGATTACAAGTCCTTCCGCCAGACGATGGAGCTCCACACAAATTCGTCCAATAACACGACGTTTGCCGACGCCGACGGGGACATCGCTTATTTCCACTCCAATTTCATTCCGAGACGCGACACGTCCTTCGACTGGACTCGCCCGGTCGATGGCAGCGATCCGCGCACCGAATGGAAGGGCGTGCTGTCCGTTGACGAAAGTCCGAACGCCCTCAATCCGCCGAACGGCTGGGTCTACAACAGCAACAATTGGCCATGGTCCGCGGCGGGGCCGTTCAGCCCGAAGCGGTCGGATTTCCCGGCGTACGTTGAGATCAGCAGGGAGGAATCGCCACGCGGACGCCACGCGCTGAGAGTTCTTCCGGACAAGAAAGATTTCACCATCGCTTCACTCATCTCGGCCGCGTACGACAGCTGGTTGCCGTCCTTTGCGCGGATGATTCCGGGGCTGCTCAAGTCTTACGACAATCTGCCGGCGTCCGATCCGCTGAGGGCAAGCCTCGCCAGTCCGATCGCCTCGCTGCGCGGATGGGATTACCGCTGGGGGACCAATTCGATCCCGACGTCACTCGCCGTCTTCTGGGGAGAGGATCTCCTCAATCGCGTCGGCGCCGAAGCCCGCGGAGCCGCGATGTCAGCGGAGACGTACGTCATCGATCGCGCGACAGACGGGGAGCGACTTCAGTCGCTCGTCGCCGCGAAGACAAAACTCGAGCACGATTTCGGGAACTGGCAGACGCCGTGGGGAGAAATCAACCGGTTCCAGCGCATCAAAGACGACATCGCGCCCAGGTTCGACGACTCGGCGCCGAGCATCCCGGTTCCTTTTGCGTCGTCGAGGTGGGGATCTCTGGCGTCCTTTGCAGCGCGCGCGTATCCGGGAACGAAGAAGTGGTACGGCACCAGCGGCAACAGCTTCGTCGCGGTGGTCGAGTTCGGGGACAGCGTGCGTGCGAGGGCGATCACCGCGGGCGGCGAGAGCGGCAACCCGTCGTCGCCCCACTTCAACGATGAGGCGCAGCGATACAGCACCGGCAATCTCAGGGACGTGTACTTCTATCCGTCACAGCTCAAAGGTCACATCGAGCGAGAGTATCATCCCGGGGAAAGCGACTAGAGGCGCTGCGGACGTGGGTGCGATGAAAGCGCACCCACGCCGCGCACCAGAGCGGTCGATCAGTTGTCCTCGCCGGAATCATGATGGCGAGGCTTGGCTATTACTGGGTCTATACTTTTGGCGTGCGCCAGCGCCCACCGCCCCACAGCTTCGCCGAGATTCCGGCCCGCCGTGATGTCGAACCGGTAGTGAATGCCGGCGTACATCCGCGATAGCCCGGCATCCGTCACCCATCCGTTCAGCTCGGCGGTCCGGTCGGGAAAGATTGCGCTCAGGACCGTTGCGGCAGCTGCCGAAATGCAGGAGTGAGCCGATGGATACGACGGATGGTTCGGCACAGGGAAGGTCAAGATGATCCCCGGATCGGCCTGTGGCGGGCGGATCATCCAATAGGTGTACTTGGCGTCGAAGCAGCCGATCAACGCGTCCATCTGCGCCGCGTTTGTCAACGCAAAAGTACGGGTCGCCGCGCGCTCGTCCAGCGCGTGCGCTACTATGTAGTCCGAAGCGGCGCGATCCCAATAACCCGGCGGCGTGAATGTGCCGGTCGGGAAGTTCCAGAACAACGCGGTCGCCAGCTGCGACTGCGTCCGGCCGTCGGATATCGTCCGAATCTCGTGGAGATCAGTCAAGTATGCCGCCGATCCGAACGCAGGTGGCGGCGGCGGCCTGAACTGATCGCCGGACGTGAGGAAGTACGGCGTGACACCCCCCAAGGTGGCGCCGGCCGGGGGTCCGTTGGGAATCCACAGCCCAGGCCCCACCAGAACGGGCCCGGTGAAGGGAGCGGTGAAGTGATCGGCCCGCAGGCGTGCCACCATATTGTCACCGGCGCTGCGACCTGTCGCCAGGCCCCGTGTGAACTGCGGATTCACGTTGCCCGGAGTGGCATTGCCTTCCGTTTCCACGAGCTGCTCCAGACTCGCGGCTGCCGCCGGGAAGAAAAAGCTGAGCACCTGCGCCGAGGCGCCCGCCACCGCGCCGCGCTGGGCTTCGAGCGCGCTTCGGCCACCCTTACCAACGCCGTTCTCCCTGAGCTCCCCGTCTTTACCGTGATCGTCGATCGCCGCCACAGCTTGGTATTGAGCAACGCTCACAGCCGCGTACACTCGGGCTGCGGCCAGTGGGCTCAGATTGTTAGCGCCGACCAGCGTGCGCGCCTGCTCCTGCCAGCCGATGCTGGCGGGCGCGACGAAATCGGAGACGCCTCGACTGGCACTGGCGCTTGCAGGTGCTGTCACTGACGTCAACGGTGAGGTACTCCCGTCCGCGCACGATACCATCACGATGGCGGCCGCCATCAATCCGATAGATCGGCAGTGGGAAATGCATGACATGCGACATCCTCCTTCAAGGTTGGTTGAAAGGCGTTGCATGGCGGGCGCGGGGTTGCCGGGCGACGGCCATGCTCGTAGAATCGGGAAGTTGCCGGCGGCCTCTCCCCTGACTCTCCCCTCGCAGGTAAGAGCGGCCCATTGGCCCAAGCGAGAACCCGTTTGATAGAGCTACGCACGTTCGGCACACTGGATTTGCGCGGTTCTGATGGCCGCGAGTTCCGGGCTGTCCTCGCGCAACCCAAGAGGCTGGCGCTGCTGGCCTATCTGGCGGCGGCCGCGCCCGGCGCTCCCGGTGCTTCCACATTCCACCGCCGAGACACTCTGCTCGCCCTGTTCTGGCCCGACCAGGACGTGACACGCGCCCGCGCCGCGCTCAGCCGCGCCGTCCACTACCTCCGCGCATCACTCGGCGAGGGCGTTGTGCTGAGTCTCGGAGACGAGGAGCTGGGTGTGGACCCCGCTCGCATCTCATGCGATGCCACGCGATTCCGAGAGGAGCTGAGCAAAGGACGGCTGGCAGAAGCGCTCGAGCAGTATCGCGGTGACTTTGTGGAAGGGTTTTTTCTCTCCGACTTACCCGAGCTCGATCGGTGGATCGAGAGCGAGCGCCATCGATTCCGGGACAGCGCGGCGGGCGCGGCGCGCAGTCTGTCGAAGTCCGCCGAGTCGAGCGGGGATTTCGCGATGGCGCTGCACTGGGCCAGACAGGCGTCATCGCATGCCCCCTACGACGAGCCGGATGCGCGTCGCGTGCTGCTCTTGCTCGGGCGGTTGGGCGATCGTGGAAGCGCCCTCGAGTTCTTCGAGCGATTTGCCCGACGATTGCGGAGTGATCTGGAACTGGATCCGTCCCCGGAGACGGTTGCGGCACTCGATGCAATCTCGACGGCGCGCCAGGAGCGGGCAGCCGCATCTACGACTCGGATTTCCGCCGCGACGACGCCTGGAGAGGCTGCCGCGAATGTCCCACGGCCTTTGAACGCCGCGCCAACTTCTGCGACGGTCGCATCCGGGAACGGCCGATCGCGTTGGCGTGTGGCAACTCTCGCCGCATTGACGGGCCTGATACTGGCCGCGGCGCTGGTCTGGACCGAATTCCACAAGAGCGCCGGCGCCGAGAAGCCACCTTCCATCGCCGCCGAGAAGCCGCCTTCCATCGCCGTGCTGCCGCTGGCAAATCTCGGCGCGGATACGAGCGCTCAGTATTTCTCGGACGGGATGACGGACGAATTGATCGCCACGCTCAGTCAGGTCGAGGGACTGCGCGTGGCGGCGCGGACGTCGTCATTCGTCTACAAGAATCGAAACGTACCGCTGGCGGAAATCGCGCAGGCGCTGAACGTGAACGCCGTGCTGGAGGGCAGTGTCTGGCACGAGGGCAATCGAGTCCGCGTCACGCTGCAGCTGGTCCGCGCCCGCGAAGGCTACAGTATCTGGTCGAAGACGTACGAGCGCGAGGTGCATGACGTGTTCGCCCTGCAACAGGACATCGGCCGCGATGTGGCGGGCGCGTTGAAGGTGCAACTGGTTCCGAACAAAGGACCGGTGAGCGGCCGGACAACGGATCCGGAGACGTACGACCTGTATCTCTGGGGCCGATACTACTGGAACACCCGCACGCGCGACGGACTGCTGAAGGCGACGGGGTTCTTCCAGCGCGCCATCGCCCGCGATTCGAGCTACGCTCCGGCGTATACCGGATTGGCGGACTCCTACAATATCCTCGTCACGTATGATGAGCAGCCGCGGCCGCGAGAGATCATGCCGAAGGCGAAAGCGGCGGCATTGCGCGCGCTGGAGCTGGACTCGACGGAAAGCGAAGCCCACGCGGCGCTGGCGTACGTCGCCACCTGGTACGACTGGGATTGGAAAACCGCCGACCTGCATTTCCGCCGCGCGCTCGCGCTCAATCCGAGCAACCCCACCGCCCATCACTGGTATTCCATTTATCTCATGGCGACGGGTCACGTCGCGCAGTCACTTGCCGAGATAAATACTGCTCGTGAGTTGGATCCGGCCTCGCTCTTCCTTCGGGGCGCGGATGGCGTTCGGCACTTTATGGCGCACGATTTTACCGGCGCCGTTCAGCTGATGCAGCCCGCATTGGAGGTCGGAGCAAACACGATACCCGCGCTGCCGTGGCTCGGACTTGCATACGTGCGACTGGGACGAGCGCAGGACGCTATCGCCGTCCTCGAACCGACAAGCCGTCGGGCCGACGTGCGGGCGGGAGTGCAGGCAGTGCTGGCGGTTGCGTACGTAGCTGTGGGCCGGCAAGCCGAAGCTCGCGCACTCCTTCACGCGCTCGAAACGAGGGCGAAACGCGAGTACTATCCACGAACATGGCTGGTCCGGGTCTATGCGGCGCTGGGCGACAAGGACCGAGCGCTGACGTGGTTGGAGACAGCGTACGACGAGCGCGACGGCTGGCTGACAACCGCGAACGTCGATCCGTCGTTCGATGCTCTCCGCGGCGAGCCGCGCTTCCGCGCGATTCTGGCGAAGATCCGATTGCAGAAATGACAAGCGCGGGCCTTTCATCGAGCCCACGCCGCGCGCTCTTCTCTCGTCAGCTCGGGAACGACTCGGCGCCCCTCTTTGTCGGAGCGAAAGGCTGCCTCGATGATTGCCATCACCGTCGCACCCTGCTCCGGCGGTACAGGGTTCTGCGCGCGGCCGAGCAACGCTTCGCGCAACGCGACATAGTATCCGCGCTGATCACCACGTGCCGCCTTGAGCGCGCGCGTATCGCCGGTGGCCCCGACGTACAGCACCGCATCATCCGGATCGAGCCCCCAATCCGTGGCGCCCGGCAACGTGCCAGCGCGGAGCTGATCCTCCTGAATATCAGGCTTCTGTTTCACCACGCTCGCCCGCTCGCCATGTACGAAGAAACGCGCGCTACCGCCGGACACGAGCGAGCCGGCTCCGAGCGTCGCGACCATTTCACCGTAGCGTAGCACGAGCTGGAAGAAGTCGTCCGTTCTCGCGCCGCGGCGTTGCTTCGCGAGCGTCGCCTGCACGCCGTCCGGAATTCCGAACAGCAACAGCGTCTGATCGATGAGGTGGGGCCCAAGGTCGTAGAGGAGTCCCGCGCCCGGACCGGGAATCTCGCGCCAACGCTCACGGACATCCGGGCGATAACGATCGATGCGCGATTCGAACAGGACGATCCTTCCTAAGAGATCCTGGCGTATCGCGTCCTGGACGGTGAGAAAATCGCTGTCCCAGCGCCTGTTCTGGAACACCGAGAGGAGAACGCCCTTCTCCGCCGCGACGGCCGCGAGATGTCTTGCCTCTTCGACAGTGATGGTGAATGGCTTGTCCACCACCACATTGTGGCCGGCACGCATCGCCAGCTCGGCGAGCGGCGCGTGCGTTTCATTTGGGCTCGCGATTACGACGAGGTCGATATCGGGATGCGTTGCGAGCGCCTTCGGATCGGACACGACGTCGGCATCGCCCAGGACGGCCTTTACATCGGCCGGATGGCTGGATGACACGGCGGTGATCTTGTAGCCGTCTGTCGCCTTGAGCAGCGGCACGTGAAAGGTCTTCGATACGAAGCCGAAGCCGATCAGTCCGACTCGAATTGCTGAGTCTTCACGCATACGAGATGATGGCGCGCGAGGTGCAGAGTTGCCAGAAGCGATCACACACTCTACTCTCCGAATCGACCATGAAGATCGTCGTCTTTGGCGCCACCGGAAACGTTGGCCAGCGTGTTGTCGCCGAGGCGCTCCGCCGCGGCCACGAAGTCGTCGGCGTCGTTCGCGATCCATCCGCCGTCCAGTCGCCGGACAAGCGCGTCCGTTTGGTCAAGGGTGACGCCACGAACGCTGATGACGTTGCCAGAGTCGCGCGCGGTGCCGACGCGGTTGTCAGCGCCATCTCGCCGCGTCCCAATGCGCGCGGTCTCCCCGCACCATCACTCGCCGCGAACTCCCGCGCACTTATCCAGGGACTACGCTCGGCTGGCGTGAAACGCGTTCTGTTCGTCGGCGGAGCGAGCAGCCTTGAGGTCGCGCCGGGCAAAGCACTCGCGGATATGCCGGACTTTCCCGAGGCGTACCGTGAGGAAGCGCGTGAGGGACGCGAGGCGCTCGGCATTTGGCGCAACGAGGCCAAGGAGCTGGACTGGACCTATCTGAGTCCCGCCGCGGAGATCGCGCCCGGCAAGCGGACGGGAAAGTACCGCACGACCGACGACAAGCTCCTGGCCGACGATAAGGGAAAGAGCTTTATCACCTTCGAGGACTACGCGGTCGCGGTGCTCGACGAGCTGGAGCGTCCGCAGCACGTAGCCAAGCGGTTCGGCGTGGCGTACTGACGAATCCGTGAAAGTCATAGTGCTCGGCGCCGGTGCGATCGGCGCCTATTACGGCGGGCAGCTGGCGCGGACGGGACACGATGTCACGCTCTACGCGCGCGGCGAGAATCTGACCGCGATCCGCCGTCGTGGCCTGGAGATCCGAACGCCTGAGGGATCTACGGTGGTGCAGGTCACGGCCACCGATCGCGCCGACGAGCTCGGCGCCGCAGACTTCGCGATCCTCGGCGTCAAAAGTTATTCGCTCGATTCGATCGGACCTGTGGTCCGACAGACCGCCGAGAAGGGAGCGGCGATCCTTCCCTTTCTCAACGGCGTCGAGACTACCGACCACTTGTTGAAGCTCGGCGTGCCGCGCGGCGCGATCCTCGGGGGAGTGACGCGCATCAGCGTGGCGCGGGTGCAGCCGGGTGTCGTCGAGCGGCGCGGCACCATTCAGAGCGTGATCATCGGTGAGCTAGATGGGCAGCCGACTGATCGCGTGACGCGGATTGCTACGGCGTTCCGCGATGCCGGCGCCGACGCGCGCGTCTCGAACCGGATCGAAGTCGATCTCTGGCAGAAGTTCATCTTCCTTGCCGCAATCGCTGGAGCTTGCGGGCTCGCCCGTGCTCCGATTGGAGTCGTACGCGGGCGCCCGCTCGGCCGCCGATTGTTTCAGCGTGCGGTGCAGGAAG
>Ga0207929_1000446_pt1 | contig 11377 bp, 11 predicted proteins | sample NGESurdeep072012_FD_184466 | JGI IMG/M metagenome (GOLD analysis project Ga0207929, IMG submission 184466) | Arctic peat soil microbial communities from Barrow, Alaska - NGEE Surface sample 53-1 deep-072012 (SPAdes) | ecosystem: Environmental > Terrestrial > Soil > Wetlands > Peat ... | reverse complement strand
GCTGCACCGACGAACGTTATCTCCAAACAGCTATCCTTCTGCTACTGCATCGCGCTGAAACAGGATCGTGAGCCGTTGCTCGTCCTGCGACATCAGCGCTGGCTCCCATCCTCCTCTGCTTCTCTCGTTCAGAAGATCGGTGAGGGTGTCTTCGTCCTCGCGCGTATGCCGCGTCAGCTTGACCACGACAGCCTGGTATTCTTTCATCAGGGATTAGAGATTATGGGCCGGTGAGTGTTCACAGTGCTAATGCCGGAATCGTGGGGCTAGAATGATCGAGCGCGTCAAGGAATTCCCCTCTCTGACTATTATCCGGCATCCCCTCGTTCAGCACAAGCTGACGATCCTGCGGGATAAGCAGACGGAGACCAAAACCTTCAAGGAGCTCGTCGATGAGATTGCCATGCTCATGGCTTACGAGGCCACCAGTGAGTTGAGTCTCGAGCCGAGAGAAGTAAACACTCCGCTCGAGAAAACGTCGGGGTGGCATATCAGCGGCAAGAAGCTGACGCTCGTTCCGATTCTACGCGCCGGACTCGGAATGGTAGAGGGAATTCTCCGCCTTGTGCCATCAGCACGGGTGGGCCACATCGGACTCTACCGGGACCACAGCACCTTGCAGCCGGTCGACTACTATTTCAAAGTACCCGGGGACACGGCCGAGCGAGACTTCTTCCTCCTCGACCCGATGCTTGCCACCGGAGGAAGCGCTGCTGCCGCTGTCGCCTCGCTGAAGAGAGCAGGCGCAAACCGGATTCGATTTCTTTGTTTAGTCGCCGCTCCCGAGGGAGTCCGGTTTCTCAGCCGGGCGCATCCAGATGTCCAGATCTATTGCGCGGCACTTGACCGGGAACTCAACAAGCAGGGCTATATCCTGCCGGGCCTTGGAGACGCTGGAGACAGATTGTTCGGCACCCGCTGAACGCTAGCCGAACCATTCCCTGGGGTTCAGCTTCTGTTGGTCCGCGGCGTCGATGACCCATTGCTGGCTCTGTGCATCTGTCACCTCGCTGGCCACCAGCTCGAACCAGGTTGTCGCCTTCTTTACATCCCCGATTCGCCTCCAGAGCTCACCGACCAGATAGGTGAGGATTGCTCGCTCTTCCCTCGGAACGATGTCGTAGGCTTGGAGCGATTCCTCGAACATCCACCCGGCCTGACGCCGGAAGTACCGCTCCGCTTCCGCATCTCCCTCATCGACACAGCACCAGGCGGCACGAAGAAGGAGATCCGCAATGTGGCGAGGATCGAGGCCCTGCCATTGAGCGACCTTGGCGGCGGCCTCATACTTTTCCGAGCCACAAACTAGCGACGGTCGAAGCGGAGCAAGCTCCGTGAGAACGTGCTGTTTCAGCCCCGGGCTCACATCTGTCGCAGGCGTAAAATCTGCCTCTCCACCAGAGTAGCCGCATTCGCTGCACATGTGGATGAGATAGGCAAGTGGCTGCGTTCCGGCAGCCCGTTCGTGAAAATCGGTCCTTTTGCCCCCGAACGCATTCGTGGAAACTACGCTCTGGGACTTGAACTCGTTGTCACATACGGGACAACGAAGCTCGATCTGACGCAGCGTTGTCATGGCTACTCCTCCTTTCAGCGCTTCGAAGCTCAGAAATACAGAAGGAATATCTGTGCCACGATTTTGAAATCGATGCGAAAGAGATCGGCCTTGTTGAGAGTTTCCGTGGATTGTATCTTCTCGCATCGCAAAACCCGCGACTGGCTCACCACCCCGCGACCTGGTCGTTGATGCTCATCAACCTACTGCCTGACTTTTTCGCAGTTCACAACAGTACAGACCGTGTCGCCGCCTATCTCCGCTACTTTGAAAATCACCGCCGCTTCCTAGAAGCCTACTGGCACAACTATGTGCTGGATCCGGCGGGGCCGCATTTTCTAGAAGTCATTCGCTCAGCCGCACTTGCGAGTCGTGTAGACCTTCGCACGATGCTCGAGAGAATTGACGTCGTCTCGCTGGCTCGAAATACGGAAGAGCAATGCCGGACCCTTTTCGATGTCGACACGGACATCGACGTTGTGCTCATGGTTGGCGTCGGCGCGGCGAATGCCGGCGAGCTTGTGGTCGAGGGAAAGGGAATCGCATTCGTTTGCCTCGAGCATTTCACCAGCGTGACCAACCCGGAGACCCAGGGCCTCGGACTCGATCCGGAATTGATCCCGTTGTGGCTCACCCACGAGATCGCGCACACAGTCCGCTATACCTCGCCTACCAGTCGGAGCGAGATGAAACAGCTGATCGATGATGCGGGCGGTTATTACTCGTATTGGGAAACCGGCAGGCGTGCTTCGCTCCGCGAACTCATGATCAACGAAGGGCTGGCCACAATTGCGTCGAGAACAATCAGCCCCGGACATGCAGCGTGGGAGTACTACGGTTACACGAGACGTGAGTACGCCAGTGTCCGAGAGCTCGAGCCTTTGATGACGAGAGCGCTAAGCAACGATCTGGATCGTGCCGGTTTGGGGCTGCGTCTCAGGTATCTCTCGGGCGGGATGAGCGATGACGCCCGAACCGTCGAGCGTCACGTCTTCCCCGAGCGAAGCGGCTATTTTCTCGGCACGAAGATGGTTGAGGCGGCTGTCAACTCACGCGGGCTTTCGTGGGCGATCCGTGCCGGTGCCGGCGAGATCACATCGCTTGCCAGCTCTGCCGCTGCCTCGGCCTAGAATCACTTTCCAACACAGAAAGAGCTAAACACCCGGTCGAGCACATCCTCGACTTCCACGGCGCCAATCAACTCTTCGAGGGAATAGACCGCGGTCCGGAGGTGGACTGCAGCGACCGTCGCCGGAAGCTTCTCTTCCCGCCACGCCTCGGTGAATTGTTTGAGCTCTGAGCTGGCAGTGCTAATCGCGTTCCGATGACGGGCTCTCGTTAGTATGGGCAAGTCGGGAATGATCTCCCCGTGCCGTGTATCCAGCGCCTCGTCGATCGCGTCCAGCAGCTCCCGAAGACCAGTTCCTGTCTCAGCGCTGACCGGAATCACAGTCCGTGAGAGCAAATGTTCGTCGCACTTTGATACTAAATCACTCTTGGTGAGAACCGCCAGAATCGGCGCCGTAGAGCTACTACTGACCAGGCTTACCGTTTCCTCGAGGCTTCTCGAATCCTCCGCGCATGCAAGCACTATGTGGGCACTTCGCATATAGCGCTCGCTCACCTCGATGCCAAGGCGCTCAATTCGGTCTTCCGTTTCCCGAAGCCCTGCGGTATCCACCAGACGGAGGGGCCACTTGCCGCTATCGATCACAGCCTCGAGAGCATCTCGCGTAGTCCCGGGCATTTCCGTCACGATCGCACGGGATCTGCCCAAAAGTGCATTGAAGAGAGAGGATTTCCCCGCGTTTGGCGGGCCCGCGATTACGACAATCGCGCCTTCGCGGATGACCTCGCCCGCTGGCGCGGTAGAGAGGAGCGCTTCGAGAGAGCTCGTAATTCCTTCCGCGGCCTGATCAATCCTTCCTCGCGGAACTGGTCCGTCATCTTCTTCCGGGAAATCGACATCGTAGGCAATTAGCGCCTCGAGCCCGATGAGCTCATTCCTGAGGCTCAGGAGGCGACGTGACAGCCCTCCATCCAGCTGGCGGAGAGCCGTCATCTGCATGATGTGAGAGCTCGCATCTATCAGGTCACCGATCGCCTCAGCCTGAAGGATATCCAGCTTGCCATTGAGTACGGCTCGACGCGTGAATTCCCCGGGCGTTGCTTGTCGCGCCCCCGACGAAATCAGAGCCGCGACAATGGTGCTCGGAACGAGGTAGCCACCATGCGTCGAGAATTCGACCGTGTTGTCACCGGTGAAGGAACCAGGGCTCGGAAACAGCGTGACCAGCGCTTGATCGAGTTTCTGCTCTCCATCAAATACATCACACAATTGGCTTACGCGCGGTTCCGGCGATGGCAGTCGCAGATGCTTCGCGGCAATCGAAAAAGCATCCGGTCCACTGAGTCTGACAAGAGCGACTGCACCACGCCCCGGTGCGCTTGCGACCGAGACGATCGTGTCCTCCAGTTGCACGGCACTCGTGCCGGCGGATATCACGCGGTCACCGCAGGAAGAACGAAGGTGGTGCCAGGCTCCAGGATTTTTACAGACGGATGGAGGGGGTGGTCCTGAAGCGTTACTCTGAGTCTGTCGATCGCATCGAAAGCAGTCGACGTAACGTGGTTGAACGTCCCCCAGTGATATGGGATGAAGTACCGCGCGTTCAGCCTCTCGAAGAGAGTGAGCGCATCGCTGCTCGTCAGATGTCCTTTGCGAAATCCCGGCTTCCACCACGGGGCGTGCCCGATTGGAAGAAGGGCGAGATCAAGATTACGTCCGTTGGCAACCAGATGGTCCTCGACCAGATGTGTCGTCTCGGAGGTAAGGGCCGTGTCACCGGCAAAGAAGCACGACACCGTATTCGTATCAATGAGATACATATTAGTTGCGCTTCTCCAGCGATCCACGCCATAGCGATTTCCTTTGTGCGTCGCCGAGGCTGCCCGGATTTTTACGCCACCGAGCTCGGTTCCCTCGCCTGCCGCAATCGCAACCGCATGGCTATACCCCTGCTTTCCCAGCCATTTGGCAATTGCCGGTGGAGCGAACAGAGGAATGTCTTCCGGAAGTGCGTCGAGGGAAGCAAAAGACAGGTGATCGGCATGCGCATGTGTCAGCAGGATTGCATCGAGTTTCGGAAGTGCTTCGAGAGCGATGCCTGGTGGGCTCACGCGCGCTAGAAATTTGCCGAGTGCCGGATCGAAATTGGGATCCGTGAGGATTCGTTTTCCTCCAATTTCAATTAGTAGCGTTGCGTGACCAATGTACGTCACACGCAGCATGTATCCCCCTTACCCCGCCGGACGTGTCTTTGCGCGTTCCCTCGCCAGCAACCACTGCTGTGGAAGTGCCGCGATGTTTTGCGCCGTGTAGTAAAGATTGAGGCCTGAGGCCATGTTGAGCAGCACCACCGTCATCATCACGGGGAACATGTAGCCCATCATTTTCGCCTGCGGGTTTGGAGGAGCATTGCGCATTCCAATCCAGGACAGCACGTACATGGACGCACCCATGAGCAAGGGCAGAATATAGAGCGGATCCTTGATCGAGATGTCGTGCAGCCACATGAATGGCACACCGCGAAACTCGATCGTATTCTGGAAAACGAAGAACAGTGCGAAGAGAATCGGCATTGGGAGGAGCGCCGGCAGGCATCCGGTCAATCCAGCGAAAGGGCTCACTCCTGCGTCATGGTAGACTTTCATTATCGCTTCGCGCTGCTGTACCGGATCTTTGTACTTCTTCTGAGCAGCTGCCAGCTTCGGTTGCAGCTCCTGCATCTTGAGGCTCGAGCGCATGGTGCTCTGATTGAGCGGCCATAGCGCGAATCGCACCAGAATTCCCAGAATGACCAGCACCCACCCATAAGTCAGATTGAGGCGATTGTGCATCCAGAGCAGAGCCTGGATAACCTTTGATGCAATCGGATGCACTACGCCCTGGAGGAAGCGCCAGCCATAGGGGTTTACGTGGTCGAAGTCCTGACCCATTCGCTGGAGACGCTGTGACTCCTGCGGTCCTGCGTAGACCTCGAACGAAAAGCTGCCATTGCGAACTTCCTCCACCACGCTTGCCGATGCACTTGTCGCGATCTTCGAAGTGCGTGTCCCGCCAGCCAGAGTCACCTCGCTGAACGGCGTACCATTGGGCAGCGCCAGGATTCCAAACACGAAGTACTTGTTCTTTATGGCCACCCAGCTGAGCGGCCCGGCTTCGAGCGTTTTTTCTCCGGGGTCCAGACTGCCGAAAAGCACGCTTCGAGCATGGTCTCGCTGTGGCTTGAAGCTGTAGGCTAAAGTCCGATGATCCCCAATTGTATCGGCCTCGGTTGGTTGTAACGTTTTCGGAAGCTCCGTAATCAGATACGCCGGGCCCTGTGCTCCCACAATTCGGCCCAGGACACGGATCGCATAGCTTGCAGCCGTGTCCTGGGAGACCGTGTATGAGATCGAGACGTCGCGATTCTTTACCGATGCGTTGTAGGTAAGAGTCTCGTCTCCATTTGCGTTCCTGACTCGCGTGAGCGTAAACGGTGCCTGCGACAGATCCGTCGTATCCGTAGGCGTAACGAGCTGATAGCTCAGAAGCGGCGAGCCGGGAATTCCGAGATCAACCAGACCGCCCTTGGTCGATCGATTCTTATAGTCTCGAGTCACAATCGACACCGGAGCCGCACCGATGTTGCTGAACCTGTAGATCGTTTTCGGCATGGTGACTACCGTCGTTTCAGCAACCGGTTGCATCTGGGCATTGCCTGCTGTCGCCTTTGTTGCTCGACCCTGTGAGCTCGCGGTTGCCGGAATTTGCGTCGCGGAAGACTGCGTGGCCAACGGCTGCGTTGAAGACGCAGCGGTTTTCAGCCCTGAGATCGAGTCCTTCCCAATCGCGCTATTGTTCGAACGCGGCGGTTTGACTGGCGGAAACAACAGCTGAGAAATCGCAATGACTACAAGCGAGAGAAAGAGAGCTAGAAAGAAACGCTTATCCATTCAGGGAACCGGGTCGTAACCGCCCGGCCGAAAGGGGTGGCATCGGAGAATTCGACTCACAGTGAGCCTCAATCCCCTCATCACTCCGTGTCGCTCGAAGGCTTCGAGTGCGTAGGCCGAACATGTTGGATAGTAACGGCAGCTGGCCGGCAATAGCGGTGAAATGACTAGCTGATAACCGCGAATCAGAACGATAAATATGGACCGCATCGCTAGCGCGACATTCGCGAAGCCCACTCACCGATTGCACCTAAATCGCCGGCAAGCTGTGCGAAGGTCGATTCATAAGCTGCAGGCTTCGCACGAATCAAAACGTCGATCCCTTGCAGCCCAGGCAGCAGTTCGATTCTTACGAGCTCACGCAGGCGACGCTTTACACGGTTCCGATCGACAATCTTATGCCGGTGCTTCGGAACGACTACCCCAGCTCTCGGATGCAATAACAGGGAAGCAGATGCCCGGGCCTCCAGACGCTCGGTTTGCATTCGCTTCCCTGTACGCCTTACTGTTTCCAGATCGGTTTCGCTCGTCAGCCGGCGGCTGCGAGGAAAGGCGAACGTTTTAGGCGCCAGCGTATTTGGTCGGCAGTTGGACAGTAAGCCGTTTGCGTCCCTTCTTGCGGCGGCGGCTAAGAACTTCACGTCCCCATCTGGTAGCCATCCGCAATCTGAAACCATGGGTGCGGATACGGCGCTTATTGCGGGGACGGTAGGTGGGCTTGCCCATTACAATGCTCCAGAAACAAAAAAGAACAGGTGCAGTACAGAGTCGGTAAAACTATTCCAGCATTGAAGATAGTTCAAGGCAGGTGAAGGAGTTAACGTCCTGCTCGTTTGACTTTTCCACATAAACCGGGTAGGGTAGCGTGTCATGTCGCTCAGCCCCGCAGAAGTCTGGAAACGCCTCCTCGACCGCGCCCGTCAGGAGCTCCCTGATCAAACCTTCCAAGCGTGGCTCGAGCCTACGGAAGCTCTTTCCATCGAAGGCAGTACCATTTTTGTAGGGGCTCCCGATCAGTTCACGGCTGACTGGAACGACTCCAAACACTCTGAACTACTGTCGAGCTACGCTCCGATCGTCCTTGGCTATCCACTCAGCGTTGCATTCCGAGTCAACGAAGAGCGAAAAAAGCGTTCTCAGATGGATTTTTTCGTCAGCCCGCCTCCCGTATCGGCCAAACCACCATCAGCGCAGAACGGAACCAGTTCACCGCCACTAAGTGAACGGTATACGTTCGATCTTTTCGTAATTGGGAAGTCAAATGAGCTCGCCGCCGCGGCCGCACATGCGGTCAGTCAGGCACCTGGAAAGGTCTACAATCCACTCTTCATATATGGTGACACAGGCCTGGGAAAGACCCATCTGATGCAAGCGGTAGCACATGAAACACTTAAGCGCAGTCCGAAGACCCGGATCACATATGTGGGAACGGAGCAGTTCATGAACGAGTTAATCGGCTCCATCATGGACCGAACCGGACCTGAATTTCGCCGGCGATACAGAGAGACCGACCTGCTCCTTATCGACGACGTGCATTTCCTGAAAGGAAGAAAGGAAACGACCCAGGAAGAGTTCTTTCATACCTTCAACGCACTTTACGAAGCCGGGCGCCAAATTGTGCTCACGAGCGATCGGCCTCCATCAGAGATCGCGGGCCTTGAAGCACGGTTAATCAGCAGATTCCAGTGGGGAATGGTAGCTGATATTGGATTGCCTGATTTCGAGCACCGTGTCGCTATCCTGAAACAGAAGGCACAGCTCGACCGATTGGAACTCACGATACCGGATGATGTTGTTCACTTCATTGCGGAGCACGTTCGTTCGAACGTGAGAGAGCTCGAAGGATCCATTATCAAGCTTCTCGCTTACGCTTCCCTCAAGCACAAGGACATTACGGTTGACGTCGCACGAGAAGCTCTCCGAGACAAGCTTCGCGCGATCGAAGGGCTCGAGCAGGAAGGAAATACCTCCCTCACTGTCCTCGCGATTCAACAAGCTGTCGCCAAGGAATGGGGAGTCACCGTAGACGGGCTTCGCTCTAAAACGAGAACGAAAACACTTACCATACCACGGCAGATAGCCATGTACCTGGTGCGGGAGCTTCTCGCCACCCAGCTCGTCGAGATTGGAAATGCCTTTGGAGGACGTGATCACTCTACGGTGATTCACAGTCTCGAAAAAGTTCAACAAAGCATTCTCCATGATCCACAACTAAAATCCCGTATTAATCGAATTCGCACTTTGCTCGAAACTATCAACTTCCGTCCCACCTCTCGTGTGGAAACCATCAAGGCTTCCTAGAGCTGATGTCGACAAGCTCTCACAACTCATATTACCCACATCCGACCACACATCACCCAGCATAGCGGAAATCCTGCTCCTACCATAAGTTAGACCCATTCGACGAAAGTCCACAAAACCTGCTACAGCTACTATTCTAAGTCTCTTATAAAAGACTACTTAGTACGCCACATGAATCTCCACAGGGGAAGGGATGCGCTTTACGATCTCTCGTGAAAAGCTTCAAGAAGGACTCGCTGCGGTGGCAGCAAGCATCCCGGCGAAAACAACGTTGCCAGTACTAGCCAATATTCTTCTGGAGACGACCGATAAAGGGATCAAGCTATCGGGGACGGATCTTGACATCGCTGTTAGCACTGAAGTAATGGCCGATGTAGAAACGGCAGGAGCTGTAACAGTTCCGGCGAAAAAACTAAGTGAAATTGCTCGAGAACTACCACCGGCTCCGGTCAAGATCGCTGCAGTTGGGGAACAACGGGTAACGCTCGATTGTGGACGCTCTCGGTTCAAACTACTTGGACTCCCGAGAGATGAGTTTCCAACCTTTCCATCGGTGCGGTTTAACGAGAGCTGGAGAATCAGATCAGGTGATCTGCAGCAGCTGATTTCTCACACGTCGTTCGCGGTGTCTTCTGAAGAAAGCAGACCGATCTTGAACGGTGTTCTATGGGAATTAAGGCCGGATAAAATGCGCATGGTGGCGACCAATGGTCATCGGTTGGCAAAGATGGAGATGCCGATTAATTCAGCCAACGCGCCAGCCAGTGATCTGATCGTTCCTCCGAAGGCCCTGGAACAGGTGAGAAGGCTCTTTCCTGCGGAAGAAGAGCTCGAGATTGCGCGTGGAGACAATCATATCGGTTTTAGATCGCCATTCACGGCGGTTTTTACCAGGCTTATCGAAGGACCGTATCCGAACTATGAACAGGTCATTCCGAAAGACAATGATCGAGTAGCAATTGCGGACAAACTTGCTCTTGCAAGCGCTCTGAAGAGAATGTCTGTAATCGCTTCCGATCAGACTCATCGGATCCGGCTTTCGTTCAACTCGGGTATGCTGAAATTCAGTGTGCAGACTCCGGATTTGGGCGAAGCCCAGGATGAACTTCCTATTCGCTACACCGGTGATCAGCTCGATATTGGTTTTAATGCCAGCTATCTCCTCGAGATTCTTCGCTATATCCCGACCGATGAGGTGCGGCTGACGTTCAAGGCGCCGGAACGTGCGGCAACAGTGGAGCCGGAAGGCTGGAAGGATCCTGCATCGTACATGTGCCTCGTGATGCCCCTTCGACTCGTCGACTAGCGTACAGCTACGAAGTCCTGCTTCGATATTTGCTTAAAGCGATGGATCTTGCCTGACACCGTGATTGCCAAGTCGAGATCCTGTTCTGTGTTGAGCCGTACGATGCGTCCGTCTCTCGGGCTCACATAATAAACTGCATTCCCAGTCCCCTTCGCATCGAGCATCAGCGGATGCTGTTGCTGCGCTCCTTCCCCATGGGCCTGGATCGAATCAGTGCGTTGCACCACCAGCACCAAGTCACCCTGGTATGCAATTTCGCCTGATACGATATACGATCTGGTAATACGCGCTGTCGTTGGAATCATGCCCTGACATGCCTTCAACTCCACGGAATCCCTCCAGCCACTTCCTTGTGAAACCGGAGTGGGAAAGCGTATGAGCAGGTTGTGAAGGTCTGCTAAAAGTGCCGAGCTGACAGAGTTGCATTTTTCAGCGACGCTATCGGTTTCCACTATCAGACTGTCACCTACGAGTGTCCCGGAGAGTTGAACAGGCAGTTGTACGGATTGTGTGGGACCGATCGTACCCTGGGTTGTCGTTGAAAATGTGTCGACAGCAGCGGTGAAATGAACTGTGTCGCCGAGTCGCTCGAGCGAGAGCGACTCGCGTGTAGTGTTCGTGGCAATTTCCTGGTGGGAGCCGGAGTCTGAGTTGCTCTCTATCCTGGCACTTCTGGAGATCTGGTAGAGAATAGCGCCCGGCGCATAGTTGAAAGTCCACGAGCCGGCTGTGGGCGGCAGGGGCGCTGGATTCGGTAGCGAAGGCGATGGTATTGGCCGCCCAGCCTGTGGCACCGTGGACGTTGTGCAGGCGGCCGCGAGGTAAGCGATGAAATACCAGTTGCTGGTTTTTCGGCGCATCGTCTCGCTCTTTATCGAGCGCGTGGTTGAGAAAAACGAACAACCTCCGACGGAGTAGCGTCGGAGGTTGTTGCATTGTCGGCAAACGGTCTATAAGCCGGGTTCTGTCGGGCTACTCGCGTAACCCGGACGATCATTTCTCTACGAACATGGTCACCCATGCTCTCTAGCAGCCTACCCGCGGTGTCTTGATCGAGGTGGACGCCTCTCGCCGCATATTTGGCCTTGCTCCAGCTGGGGTTTGCCATGCCGCACATGTTGCCATGCGCGCGGTGGGCTCTTACCCCACCGTTTCACCCTTGCCACCCGTGAAGATGGCGGTCTGTTCTCTGTGGCACTTTCCGTCGCGAACGGCTC
>Ga0207929_1000444_pt1 | contig 11406 bp, 10 predicted proteins | sample NGESurdeep072012_FD_184466 | JGI IMG/M metagenome (GOLD analysis project Ga0207929, IMG submission 184466) | Arctic peat soil microbial communities from Barrow, Alaska - NGEE Surface sample 53-1 deep-072012 (SPAdes) | ecosystem: Environmental > Terrestrial > Soil > Wetlands > Peat ... | reverse complement strand
GCAGCTATTCGCCCAGCGCGCCCGCGAGCACAACGTCTACGTCGCCTTCTGCGGGCTCATCGGCGGCCAGGACGAGCTCGTGTTCGACGGCAGCTCCTTCATCGGCACGGATGCCAGCCAACCTGGGGGCGCCTCGCCAAGGATGAACTGATCCGCGACTCCGGCCGTCGGTCCAGATGAGATGCGCCAGATAGTCCTGCCCGACCCACTGGCGGGGTTTGTCGTCAACTCGACGGAAGTGACCCTTTCTCCAGCGCACGGCAGATATGAGACACCTACCCGACTCGAGCCATCTTCCGACCCCACACCGATGCCGCTATGCGGCTCGGACGGCGCCCCGCAGGAGGCGATCACCAGAGGCACCACAAGCACGGTAAGCCACCCAGAACCCGCCATCCTTCAGCCCTGCCATCGCTCGAACAATTTCCTTTTCCGATCGTTCTCCCAGCGCGAGCATAACCACCGCGCATCCGGCCACCTGCCAGCATCAGACCAGAGCGCCGTCTACCCCTCACCTCGGTCGTCAGCTAGCCGGCTGCGGGCAGGGAAGCCTCGATCAGATCGACGATCTCGGCGGCGTCCGGCTCGACCTTCGGGCGGAATCGGTGCACCTCGCCGGCAGGCGTGACCACGAACTTCTCGAAGTTCCACTTCACCTTGCCGGCCTTGCCTTCTGCATCCGCTGTCGTGGTCAGCTCGGCGTAGAGCGGATGCTGAGAGCGTCCGTTCACCCTGAGCCTCTCGAACATCGGGAACGTGACGTCGTAGTTCTGCGAGCAGAACTCCTTGATGGCCTCGGAGCTGCCGAGCTCCTGCAGGAACTGGTTGCTCGGGAAGCCCAGCACCGTGAAACCGCGGTCGCCGTAAGTCCGTTGCAGCTCTTCGAGCTTCTTGTACTGCGGCGAGAGACCACAGCGGGAGGCCACGTTGACGATCAGCTTGACCTTGTCGGCGTACTGGGCGAGCGAGGTCGGCTCGCCATCGATGGTGACGAGCGGGATGTCGTTGAGGGTCATGCCAGTACCTAACGCCGCAAGTCGTGGGACTAGTCCTGCGACGACCCTCCGGGCCTGCGGCTCATTCGCCCTTGCCCGTCCGCGTCTGCTTCGAGTGCAGCGCAGCCAGCGCCGCGTTGACGACGACATTGCGGTCCTCGTCGTCGAACCCGGGCCAGGACCCGCGCGGTCCGGGATGGCTGTGGGAGGTTGCGAACACGGCACCTTGAATGGCCCCGACCGCGCACGTTGCCCGTAGCAGGGCCAACCGGTCGTCGGACCGGGCCAGGCCGTGCACGATCCCCGCGAACATCCGGTCGGGCTCGCAGCTGGCCTTGAGCCGCAGGGCCGCCGACGGGTCGCCGTGCAGGACCCCCATGACCTTGGCGCCCTCGCCGGACAGCACGGTCAGGAGCTCGGTCAGTACGTCGATCTCGCCGAGCTCGCCCGAACCCGCTTTGGCGGACAGGTCGGTGAGCCCGTCGATCAGCGGCTCCATGAGGGCGTCGAGAAGGGCGTCCTTGGACGAGAAGTGGTAGTACATCGCGGCCGTGGTCAGGTCGAGGCGCTCGGCCAGGTCGCGGATCGAGGTACCGGCGAAGCCACGCTCGCTGACGAGCTCGAGGGCCACCGCGAGGATCCGGGCACGCGTGTCCACCGCAGTGGTCCTGGCGGGGCGTGACATCCATCCTCCTGATCGGATCCGGCATCGTGTAAGTTACTTACCGAACGTTCACCAAGTACGAATCCAAGGAGTCTATCTTGGCCGGTCTGGCACGGTGGTGCTTCCGGCATCGTCGCATCGTCGTGCTCGGCTGGGTGGCGGCCATCGCGGCGCTCCTGTGGCTCACCGGTGCCGTCGGCACGGCATACTCCGACAGCTTCTCGCTGCCCGGCACCGAGTCGACCAAGGCACTGAGCCTGCTGAGCTCGAACTTCCCCGCGCAAGCCGGCGACTCCGACACGATCGTCATCCACGTCAAGAGCGGGAGCGTTCGCGACCCCGCGGTCCAGTCCAAGGTCTCCTCGATGCTCGCCCGCGTGGCCACGTCGCCGTCGGTGGCCTCGGTCGCCAGCCCGTACGCCGCTGCCGGCGCTGCGCACCTGAGCAAGGACGGTCGTACGGCATTTGCCAACGTGATCTTTGCCAAGCAGACGCAGGCTCTGCCCGCGGCGGACGTCAAGCACGTCATCGACCTGGCGGAGTCGGCTCGCTCCCCGGGCCTCGACGTCGAGCTGGGCGGCAACGCGATCAAACAGATCCAGCAGACCCCACCCTCCAGCAGCGAGGGGGTCGGCCTGGTCGCCGCTGGCATCATCTTGTTCATCGCGTTCGGGTCGCTGTTCGCCATGGCCCTCCCACTGCTCACTGCGGTGGTGGCCCTGGGCAGCGGTCTGCTGGCCGTCGGTCTGCTCTCCCACGTGGTGAGCATCGGGACGGTCGGACCGACGCTGGCCGGGCTGATCGGCCTCGGCGTCGGCATCGACTATGCGCTCTTCATCGTCACCAGGCATCGCGCCGGAATCCAGGGCGGCCTCAGCCCGGAGGAAGCCGCTGTCCGTGCCCTGGACACGTCCGGCCGCGCGGTCCTGTTCGCCGGCGGGACGGTCTGTGTCGCGCTGCTCGGACTGTTGGTGCTCCGCCTCAGCTTCCTCAACGGGCTCGCTATTCCCGCTGCGCTGACCGTGCTCTTCACCGTCGCCGCCGCCACCACGTTCCTGCCCGCGATGCTGGGCTTCCTCGGCCCGCGGGTGCTCGGACGCAAGGAGCGCCACCGGCTCGCGACGGAAGGACCGCATGAGCCACACGCCCAGGGATTCTGGGCACGTTGGGCGGCACTGGTCGAGCGGCGGCCCAAGCTGCTCGTCGTCGGTGCGACCGTGGTCATGCTCGTGCTCACGCTGCCGGTGCTGTCACTACGACTGGGCTCCTCCGACTCCGGAAACGATCCTTCCGGAAGTGCTACCCGCAAGGCATACGACCTGTTGGCCGAGGGCTTCGGTCCCGGCTTCAACGGGCCGCTGCAGCTGGTGGCCGAGGTGAAGAGTCCTGCTGACACCGCGGCACTCGCGGCGTTGGTGGGCACACTGCGCAGCGAGTCCGGGATTGCCTCGGTCACGGCGTTCCCGACGGCGCCCGGCGCCAAGCTGGGCGTCGTCCAGGTCGTCCCGACCACCTCCCCCCAGGACGCGGCGACGAGCGACCTCATCGGGCACCTGCGCAGCTCGGTGATCCCGGCGGCCGAGCAGGGGACGTCGTTGCAGGTCTACGTCGGGGGGACGACCGCGATCTTCGACGACTTCGCCGACGTCCTCACCTCAAAGCTCCCGCTGTTCATCGTCGTCATCATCTTGCTTGGATTCCTGTTGCTGCTGCTGGCCTTTCGGAGTCTGCTGGTGCCGGCGACGGCGGCCCTCATGAACCTGCTGGCCGCCGGCGCGTCCTTCGGTGTCATCACCGCGGTCTTCCAGTGGGGCTGGGGCACCGACCTGCTCGGGCTCGGCAAGGCAGGTCCGGTCGAGGCGTTCCTGCCCGTGATCATGCTGTCGATCCTGTTCGGACTCTCCATGGACTACCAGGTGTTCCTCGTCAGCAGGATGCACGAGGAGTGGTTGCACACCGGCGACAACCGTCTCTCGGTGAGCCGGGGTCAGGCCACGACAGGCCGGGTCATCACGGCGGCCGCGGCGATCATGATCTGCGTCTTCGTGGCCTTCGTCTTCGGCGGTCAGCGGGTCATCGCGGAGTTCGGCATCGGGCTCTCGTCGGCTGTGTTGCTCGATGCCTTCGTCGTCCGTACGGTGCTCGTCCCCGCGATGATGCACCTCTTCGGTGCGGCCAACTGGTGGTTGCCCACGTGGCTCGACCGACTACTTCCCCACCTGTCCGTCGAGCCGGCGGACGAGGCACTCACTCACTGACCAGGTCAATCGACCCCGGAGGTCCTCGATGTCAGCATCTGCTCGGCAGAGCTCAACAGAGTTCGTCATAGCCTTGTTCACCCGAGACTGACGATCGACGCACATGAGCCACTCAGCAGACATCCAGCGGGACGGACGCCCGGCCTATCTGGCGACGCCGATCGTCACCGTCGGCCGCCCCGGACCGTGGCCGGGCGTCGTCGTCGTGCACGACGCGTTCGGGGTCACCGACGACATGCGTGAGCAGGCCGACTGGCTCGCAGCCGCAGGTTACGTCGCCGTGGTCCCGGACCTGTACGCCGGAAAGGCCGCCGTGCGCTGCGTGAAGGGCATGTTCGCCCAGCTCGGCGCCCAACAGGGGCCGGCGTTCGACCAGATCGCCTCGGTCCGGTCCTGGCTTGCCGCGTCGGCTGACTGCACCGGGACGGTGGGCGTGATTGGTTACTGCATGGGCGGGGGGTTCGCACTGCTGCTGGCTGGACGGCCCGGCTGGTCCGCCTCGAGCGTCAACTACGGGATGGTGCCGGACAATGTGGCCGAGATCCTCGCGGGCGCCTGCCCCGTGGTGGCCAGCTTCGGCGGCAAGGACAAAGGACTGCGGGGCGCCGCGAACACCCTGCGCCGCGCGGCGGCCGAGGCGGGTGTACCGGCCGACGTCAAGGAGTATCCGCAGGCCAACCACGCGTTCATCAACCGGATCACGGCAGTGTCACCGTTGACGCCGATGTTGAGGGTCGTGGGAATCGGCTACGACCACGCAGCAGCCGCCGACGCCAAGAACCGCATCCTGGCCTTCTTCGACACCCACCTGCGCGAACCGTCGCCGACCTCGGACAACCAGCCCGCGTGACTTTGAGGGGGTCGACGAGGTCGCAGAGCTTCGATCACCGCTGGGTACCACTGCCCCTGCCCGATGGGCGGGTGTGCTCGGGGTCCAGCATGTCGGGTTCCGGCGTCGCGAGCGCCAGCCGCAGGAAGTGCTGTACCTGTGGCGAGGGCAGGTCGGCGCGACGGCGCAGCACCGCGGTCTCGACGACGGGAACGTGCCGGCTCAGCGGTCGAACCACGACCTCCGGCCCTGCCAGCCTGCGCACGGACGAAGGCAGGACCGACACCCCGAGCCCGGCGCCGACCAGTGACAGCACGGTGTGCACGAGCTGAACCTCGCGCAGCGAGGGCTCGAAGCCGGCGAGCCGGCAGGCGTTGACCAGCTGCGGTTGCAGCCCACCCCAGACTGCGCGCGCGGGGGTGAGGAAGGTCTGATCGGCCAGCGTCGCCAGGTCGACGCGGTCCCCGGTCCGATCGGCCAGGGCCGCCGGGAGCACGGCCACCAGCGGCTCACGCTGCACCACCGCCACGTCCAGGACTGGAGCGTGACCCACGCCCACCCCGGGCGGTGGCAGGTGCACCACCCCAAGGTCGGCTCGGCGCGCGCGAACGTGCTCAACCACCTCGTCGGGTCCGTCCTCCAGAAAATCGAGGACGACGTCGGGCCGCTCCTCGTGGTAGCGCCGCAGCAGTGGCGAAAGCACCGTCCACGCCGTGGCGGACACGAACGCGATGGTCAGCCGCCCCGCGCGGCCCTCACCGAGCCGGCGCACCGAGTCGGTGGCGGCGTCGACACCGGCGAGCAGCCGCCGCGCATGCTCAAGCAGGTGGGTTCCGGCTTCGGTGAGGTCAACGCCACGGCGGTGCCGAACCAGCAGTGTGGCGCCGAGCTCGTGCTCCAGCCGGGCCAGCTGCGCACTCAATGGCGGTTGGGTGAGGTGCAGACGGGCGGCCGCCCGGGTAATCGACCGCTCCTCGGCGACGACAACGAAGTACCGCAGCTGGCGCAGGTCCATGGTTCATCGTATGGCTAGGAGTCGAAAGAAGTATTGGACATATGGCGCAGGGTGCTGGACCGTGAAGGGGCTCACCGTCGATGAGGCCCAGGAGGTCGGGTTGCACCAGTTCAGCTATGAGGCGTTGCCCGGCCGGGTGGTGTTCGGGGCGGGCACGGCGCGGACCGCGCTGGCCGCGGAGCTCGACCGGCTGGAGGCGTCGCGGATCCTGCTCGTCGCTACCGAGTCCGGTGAGGCGCTCGCCCGGCACCTCGCCGAGCCGTTCGCCGACCGGGTGGTCGCGGTATTCACCGCGGTCCGGCCGCACGTTCCTGTGCCCGTTGCCGAGGCCGCCCGAGCGCTTGCGGCTTCGGTCCGCGCCGATGCCTTGCTCAGCGTGGGCGGCGGATCGACCACCGGCACCGCGAAAATCGTTGCACTCACCAGTGGCCTGCCCATCGTGGCGGTTCCGACCACCTACGCGGGTTCGGAGGTCACTCCGGTCTGGGGACTTACCGATGGCGCACGCAAGACCACCGGGACCGATTCACGGGTGCTCCCTCGCGCCGTGGTTTATGACCCCGAGCTCACCCTGACACTGCCCACCGAGTTCTCGGTGGCCAGCGGTCTCAACGCGATGGCGCACTGCGTCGAGGCGTTCTGGGCCCCGAGGCGCAACCCGGTCTCCGCGCTGGCCGCCGAAGAGGCAATCCGGGCGCTGGCCGCGGGGCTACCTGCGGTCGTCGCCGATCCCACCGACGTCGCCACCCGGTCCGACCTGCTCTACGGCGCCTACCTCGCCGGCAGCGCGTTCGCCGTCGCCGGGTCGGGGCTGCACCACAAGATCTGCCACGCGCTCGGCGGCGCCTTCGACCTGCCCCACGCACTCACCCACGCGATCGTGCTGCCACACGTGCTCGCCTTCAACGCCCCAGCCGCCCCGGACGCCGCGCACCGGATCAGCCGCGCGCTGGGCAACGACGACCCGGTCGCCGCCCTGGGCGCGCTGGCAGCCCGGCTCGGCATACCGCGCGGCTTGCGCCAGCTGGGCATGCGCGAGGAGCAGGTCGACGAGGCCGCGGGCCTGGTCGAGGGCAGCGTGCCGACCGACAACCCACGCCCGGTCGACCGCGCCGCACTGCGGGAGATCATCCATGCCGCCTGGGCGGGCGCACCGCTCGCCACCAGCGCACCTACCGGGGAGGACTCGTGACGCCATCCGCCGACCCCACAGACCGCACGGTCGACCAGGGCGCCCGCGAGCAGGCGGTCACCGAGGAGGTGCTCACCAGCTTCGACGCCAGCGGCTCGGCGCGCTACCGGGAGATCATGCAGAGCCTCGTGCGGCACCTGCACGGCTTCGCCCGCGAGGTCCGGCTGACCCAGGCCGAGTGGGAGCAGGGCATCGAGTTCCTCACCCGCACAGGGCACATCACCACCGAGAAGCGCCAGGAGTTCATCCTCCTGTCGGACGTGCTGGGGCTCTCCATGCTCACCGTCGGGATCAACGCCCCGGCAGCGGCCGGCGCCACCGAGTCGACAGTGTTCGGGCCGTTCTTCGTCGAGGGCGCACCCGAGGTCCCACTCGGCGGTGACATCGCCCGCGGTGCCAAGGGCACCCCCTGCTACGTCACCGGCACCGTCCGCTCGGTGGGCGGGACTCCCCTGCCCGGCTCCCGGATCGAGGTGTGGGAGGCCGACGAGGACGGCTTCTACGACGTCCAGTACGAGGGCGACGTCAGCGCGGGCCGCGGGTGGCTGCGCTCCGGGGAGCTCGGTGAGTACGGGTTCTGGTCGGTGCTCCCGTCGCCGTATCCCATACCCGACGACGGCCCGGTCGGCGACCTGCTCAAGGCCGCCGGACGCAGCCCGATGCGCCCGGCGCACCTGCACTTCAAGGTCGACGCCCCCGGACACCGCACGCTGATCACCCACATCTTCGTCGCCGGTGGCGCGCACCTCGACCATGACGCCGTGTTCGGCGTCAAGGACAGCCTCGTCCACGACGTCGTCGAGGAGCCCCCGGGAACGGCTCCCGACGGCTCGACCCGCAACGAGCCCTGGACCCGCATCACCTTCAATATCGTGCTGGCACCGGAGCAGGAGGACCAGTCATGACGACAGTTGCCGACGCCACGTCTGGCGCGGACCTGGAGAACGCTGCCGCCGCGCAGCTGGGCGTCACCGAGCAGGGCGATCTGGAGACCGACGTCCTCGTCATCGGCAGCGGGCCCGCAGGAGGCGCCGCCGCGCTCGCGTTGGCCACCCTCGGGGTCGAGCATCTCGTCATCACGAAGTACCGGTGGACCGCCAACACCCCGCGCGCACACATCACCAACCAGCGCACCGTCGAGATCTTTCGCGACTTCGGCATCGAGGACGACGTACTCGCCCATGGCACCCCCCACGCCCTGATGGGCGAGACGGTGTTCTGCACCAGCCTGGCCGGTGACGAGATCGGCCGGGTCCGTGCCTGGTTCACCCACCCCGCCCGTGAGGCCGACTACGTGCAGGCCAGCCCGTCGCCCAACTGCGACGTGCCGCAGACCCTGCTCGAGCCGATCATCATCGGACATGCGGCCTCACGCGGCAGCCGGATCCGCTTCGACACCGAGTACACAGGCCTCACCCAGGACGACGACGGCGTGACCGTGCAGGTGCGCGACCGGGTCACCGGCGCCGAGTTCGCCATCCGCGCCAAGTACGTCATCGGCGCCGATGGCGGCCGCAGCCAGGTCGCGGCCGACATCGGTCTGCCCTTCGAGGGCCAGATGGATGTCGCCGGCAGCATGAACATCGTCCTTCACGCCGACCTCTCGGCCTACGTGGAGCACCGGCCCAGTGTCCTGTACTGGGTGCTACAGCCCGGCGCGGACGTCGGAGGGATCGGGCTCGGCCTGGTCCGCATGGTTCGACCCTGGAACGAGTGGCTCATCGTGTGGGGCTACGACATCGACTCCCCGCCACCCGAGGTCGACGACGAGATGGCGATCCGGATCGTCCACGGGCTTGTTGGTGACGACACCATCCCGGTAACGATCCGGTCGACCTCGCTGTGGGGCAACAACAAGATGTACGCCACCCGCTACCGCAACGGGCGGGTCTTCTGCGCCGGCGACGCCGTGCACCGCCACCCGCCGTCGAACGGGCTGGGCTCCAACACCTCGATCCAGGACACCTACAACCTGGCCTGGAAGCTCGCCTACGTGCTGCGTGGCACCGCCGGCGAGGGCCTGCTGGACTCCTACGACGCCGAGCGCGCGCCCGTCGGCAAGCAGATCGTGCTCCGCGCCAACAAGAGCATCGAGGAGTTCGGGCCGATCTTCGAGGCTCTCGGGCTCACCGACACCAGCGACCCGGAGCTGATGCGTGCCCGGATCGCCGCCCGAACCGAGAACACCCCTGAGGCCGCCTACCAACGCAGCGCACTGCGCACAGCGCTGGAGCTCAAGGACTACGAGTTCAACGCGCACGGCGTGGAGCTGGGTCAGCGCTACGCCTCATTCGCGGTCGTCGGCGACGGCACGCCGGAGCCGGTCTACACCCGCGACCCCGAGCTCTACTACCACCCGACCACATGGCCCGGCGCCCGGCTGCCGCACGTCTGGCTCGGCCGCGACGGGCGCCGTGTCTCGACCCACGACCTGGCCGGCAAGGGCCGGTTCGCCCTGTTCACCGGCATCGCCGGCGAAGCCTGGGCCGACGCCGCGGCCACCGTTGCGGCGAAGCTCGACATCGACATCGCCGCACACGTCATCGGACCCGGCCGCGAGCACATCGACCTCTACGACGACTGGGCCCGCGCCCGCGAGGTCGAAGAAGACGGCTGCGTCCTGGTCCGCCCCGACGCCCACGTCGGGTGGCGCAGCGCCAACCTGGCCACAGATCCAGCCGCCGAGCTGCACCGGGTGCTCACCGCGATCCTCGCGCTGCCCACACAGTGACGACCAAACCAGGGGGCAGCCGGGGGCGGACGAGCCGATACCGGCGGCCGCAAGCGTCCCTCGACCAAGCTGTCGCGGATACCCGCATTCAGACCGCGTCGAGCGCGGCCAGCTCTTGGAGCGACAGCGTGACATCCGCCGCCTGAGCGGAGTCGCGGATGCTCTCCGGTCGCGAGGCGCCCGGGATGGGAATGACCTGCGGTGACTTGGCCAGGTGCCAGGCAAGGCACACGACCTGCGGGCTCAGACCGCGTGCATCGGCAACCTGCTGGAACCGCGCGAAGCGGTCGCCCAGAGCCGCGGCCGACGCGATCCCGCCGAGCGGGCTCCACGCCAGGAACGCGATGCCGAGCTCGTCGCACAGCTCAAGCTCCGGCTCGCTGCCACGGAACGCCGGCGAGTACTGGTTCTGCACCGAGGCCAGGCGTCCACCCAGGATCTCCTGGGCGAGCCGGATCTGCTCGACGTTCGCGTTCGAGATACCTGCGAGACGGATCATCCCCGCGTCCAGGAGGTCGCGGATGGCGCCAACGGAGTCGGCGTACGCCACCTTCGGGTCCGGGCGGTGGAGGTGGTAGAGGCCGATCGCCTCGCCGCCCAGACGTTTCAGCGAAGCCTCGGCCGCCGCCTTGAGATACTCGGGTCGGCCGTCGACATACCAGCTTCCGTCACCAGGGCGGAGGTGTCCGCCCTTGGTAGCGACCAGCACATTCGACGTGTCGCCACCCCAGGTCGCGATGGCCTCGGCGATGAGCGACTCGTTGTGCCCGACCTCGCCCGCGTGCAGGTGATAGGCATCCGCGGTATCGAAGAGCGTCACACCCTGATCGAGGGCGGCGTGGATGGTGGCGATCGACCGGGCCTCATCCGGCCGCCCCTCGATCGACATGGGCATGCCACCCAGGCCGATGGCACCGACCTCGAGATCTGCAATTCGTCTTGTCTTCATAGCTGGTCCTTTGCGTCGGGGGCTGTGCCGTCAGATCGTGCAGCGTCCGGGCCACCAGGGCCGGGTTCTCTGCCGACCCGACGAAGGTGAGCGGGCGCTCCTCGGTCCACGCCCGCTGCAGCACCTCGAGCAGCTGCTCGGCGGACTGGGCACCGGACATACCGTACAACCGGTCGACCACGAAGAAGGGCACGCCCCGGATGCCCAGGTCCCCGGCCTGCCACACTCGGGTCCTGAGCACCGGAAGGACATTGCATGGAGCCGCTGGCCGACTGCGACGTGCCGGGGTGGTGGCGGCGACTCGGGCTACCGGGTGTGGTCGACATTCACACCCACTTCCTGCCCGCGCGGATGATGCGACGGGTATGGGCGCACTTCGACGAGGTCGGGCCATTGATCGGGCGCCCCTGGCCGATCGAGTATCGCTGGGAGCAGGACAGGCGGTTGGCCCACCTGCGGCAGATGGGGGTACGCCGCTTCACCGCGCTGACCTACGCGCACCGGCCCGGTATGGCGGCCGACCTCACCGACTTTGCCTTGGAGCTGTCCACAGCCGAACCCGACTGCATCCCCAGCGCGACGTTCTTCCCTGAGGACGGCGTCCTGGACCAGGTGCGGACGGCACTCGAGCGGGGTGCGCGGGTGTTCAAGATCCACGCGCAGGTGGGCGGGTTCGACTTACGAGAGCACGCACTGGACGAGGTGTGGGGACTGTTGGCAGACGCTGCCGTCCCGGTGGTCGTGCACGTGGGCAGCGGCCCGGTTCCTCGGGA
>Ga0207929_1000443_pt1 | contig 11408 bp, 14 predicted proteins | sample NGESurdeep072012_FD_184466 | JGI IMG/M metagenome (GOLD analysis project Ga0207929, IMG submission 184466) | Arctic peat soil microbial communities from Barrow, Alaska - NGEE Surface sample 53-1 deep-072012 (SPAdes) | ecosystem: Environmental > Terrestrial > Soil > Wetlands > Peat ... | reverse complement strand
CGTATGCGCGTTGCGGCTGCCTGAAGACCAGGCAGGCCGTCCAGACGCCGAGGATATACCCGACCGTGAAGAGTGCGAATACAAGGCCCATGGCTTCATTGCAGGTCTACAGGCAAGAGGTCCAAAAGTCGCCCTAAGACGGCATTGCCGCCTGCCCTATATACGCAGGGTTGACCGGACCCCGACAACGGATCCACCAGCGTTTCATGGCAACTTGCGGCCTTCGGCTTCTCGTGTCGACGTTAGGTTAGGACCCGCCCGCAGTTCGTGTTATCCCGAAAGACCCGCTTCAGATTGGCCTAATACCGTCGGCAGCGTCAGCGGTTAGAGCCTCGAGCCGCTTTGCGATCGACTCGGCGAGCTCTGTGACGGCGGCCTCTGCCGCTTGTTGCAGGAGCGAATCGTCGAACTGCTTGCCCAAACTGCCGAGAAGCGGCTCGTACATGCCGCACACCGTCAGCCTGGTGAAGTGAGCATCCTCCGGTGCAAGCTCAACCGTTCCCGTCATGACAGGAAATAACCGCTTGATGAACGTCGCTTCCCAGGTGATGGAAACCACGGTACAGTCGCCGTCGGTCAGTGGTTGGTCGACCTCAACGACGGCATTTTTCTGGTGCCTAAGACCGGCCACGCTTCGGCCAACCTCAGCATGCACAGGACCATCGAAGCTTGGTAACCACTTGCCAGGATTTGCGGCGAGGGCAGCCGTGACCGCCGCCATTGGTCGGTTGATGCAGACAGAATGCTGGACGAGCACTAAGGGGTGAGCATCTACCTCGAGTTGCGGCGCCACAGGTGCCAACTGTCCCCCTCCTCCAGGGCCGGACGGCCCGGAAGACGAGGACATGCCACGGCTATGAGGCCCCGGGTTCAAATTCGAGTTCGCTGTGGCTGTATATCCAGTCGGAGGCACTTCAAGACATCGCCTTCCACCTAATGGGGATGCATCGGCGGTGGTCGCGATGCTGACAACCCCGGTAGCACCGGCTAGTCCAGCGGGACGGTCTCGCTAGGAGAGTCAGGTTCAAAAGGCATAACGGTTTTTGGCCCTTCATAATCGCTGACGCCGTCATCGCTCGGCGGTACCATGCGGCGGTGCCGGGACCCGAAACCGAAGACTGGCCCGAATTGCCGTCTTCGACCGAGTCCCGGTTTGCGGTGGCTGTCCACGAAGCCGGTCATGCGATCGTCTTCGCGTGCTTAGGGTTCGAGCTCCAGCGCGTGCAATTGTCGGAGCCGGGATCCAAACTAAGCGGCTCCACCCTTAGCGGGGAATTTGTGGCGGCAGAACGCACCGACCTACTCGCCTCTCTGCTCGCCGGTGACATGGCTGTTGATGCGATCTGCGACTCTCGCGTGTCTGCAGAAATGAAGTCAGCTAGGAATCAGCAGTTGCTTCGGAAGCTCGACCGCGAGTTGGGCATCACACAGCTTGAGAAACGCATCGCGCGCCGTAAAGCCGGTGAGGTCGTCGAAGCTCAAAGGAAGCACATCATCACCATTGCCAATGCGTTGATCGCGACGCCTGATGGTCTTTTGGAAGGTGCGTCGCTCGACGAGCTGCTAGCGCCTGTCCGCAACGAATGCGGCCGACGGTGATGCAGATGCCTGCGTGTCTTTCGGCGCGGGGCTTCCAATCAGGTGACGATGAATGTGCCGCCCGCGAATCCCCCTGGCTGTTCGCTTACAGGCGGCCGAGCGAAGCGTTCGGCCGAACCTTCGGAGAAGGCAAGGCGATCGCCTGGTTTGCGCCGAACTCTTCGGACCGCCTGACTTCCGATCCGCGTGATGTTGGGATCCTAGGACTACGATATCTTCAAAGTGATGTCTGATCCGACCCGGCGTCGATCCAATGACAAGTCGGGTACTGGTCGCAATGAAACGAAGGCAGCTGTGATCACCCCCACCGTAAGGCACCCGGAACCGACCAGAGCTATGCTCGCCGCCGACTCCGATCGTGGCCATGCCCACGAAGGACGGACGATCGCGCGACAGAGCCCGATCCCCTACCATCACCAGCTTTTTGAGATCCTCCGTGACGCCATCCGTGGCGGCATCTGGCCACCGGGCGCGATGATCCCCTCCGAGGCCCAGCTTGCGGAGACGTACGGCATCAGCCGGACGGTGATCAGGAGTGCCGTCCAACGGCTGGCCGTCGACCGGCTCGTGGAGCGGATCAAGGGCAAAGGCACTGTCGTCGGGGTCTCTGAGATAGACCGAGACGCCTTTGCGACCGCGGGCGAGCGCGACATAGAAGGGCGTGACCGCGATCTGGCTGCGCGGGAGCGTGATGTCGCGGCCGAGCTGCGTGACCGAGAGGCCGAAGCGCGTGACGACGCGGCGGGTGATCTCGACCGAACCGCAGGGGATCGCGCGGCGGGCGACCGTCAGCATGCGGCAGACGAAGGTGCCCGGGCTGCCTCGGGGCGCGCAGACGCTGCGGACAATCGCGCCCAGGCCATCACTGACCGCAAGGTTGCTGCCGAAGATCGCGCGCTGGCCATCCACGACCGCAAGGTTGCGGCGGACGATCGCGCGCAGGCCTACCTGGCTCTGACCGATCGGCGGGTTGTCCAGCTCCACCTAGAAGCCGCCAACGCCGACCTCAAGAAGAGCATGGCGGCCCGAAACGCCGAGCTCGAAGCCAGCAACCGGGAGCTCGAGGCCTTCACCTACAGCGTGTCACACGACCTCCGTGCATCACTCCGCGCGCTCGATGGGTTCTCGCGGTTGCTGCTGGAGGAGAACGGGGCTGAGCTGTCGGCCGAGGTCGCCCACCGGCTTCAGGTCGTCCGCGACGCAGCTCAGCAGATGGGTTTCCTGATCGATGATCTGTTGAGCGTCTCGCGGATCGGTCGGCTGGAGCTGAAGAAATGAGACGTTTCCGTGGTCTCATTGGTCGAAGAGGTCGTCGACGAGCTTCGCGAGGCGAATAAGGACGGGAGATCGATGTGACGGTGGGCGATCTGCCGCCTTGCAAGGCTGACGCTTCCCTGCTGAAGCAGGTCTTCCGCAACCTTCTCGGCAATGCGTTCAAGTTCACCGGCACGCAGGCTCATCCGCGGATCGAGGTCGGCTGGCCGCACGGCCCCTGTGTCCTGGTCGTCGATGACGAAGCCGCCAACCGCGATTGGCTGAAGCAGGTGCTGGAGCCGGCAGGCTTCACGGTCCTACTTGCAAACGGTGGTCAAGAGGCCATCGAGGTGGCCAGAGCGCGCAGGCCCGATCTCCTGATGCTCGATCTCCTGATGCTCGATCTCCTGATGCTCGATCTCCTGATGCCGAAGGTCAATGGCTTCGACGTGGTCGAGGCGCTGAGCGAGCACGAAGCGACCAAGACGATCCCGATCATGGTCCTCACCGCCAAGCACCTGACCGGAGCCGACATCGACCAACTCTCGCACTGGCGTGGAGGCGGTGGCCATGGCGAAAGATACAAGCTCGCCTTCCCGTTGAAGCGCGCAGCCCCGATCGCGCGCACCGGCCTCCCAACGGCAGTTGCAAGTGGTCCTGAACAAACCGGTGGCTGTCCCAAGCGCGGGGTTGTCCACGACACTGACCTGTTGGGATGCTTCTATAGGCTGTGAACCCTCTGAAGGAGCTTGAAGATCCTCCGCGCAAGGTGACGCTTTAGGAGGCGTCGGACTCACGGTCACTCTTGCCCTCCCTCTGCAGTGACAGGCTTGCCGCAGGATCAAGGTCCTTCAGCGTGACGACCACAGCTCGGCCTCCAACAGGTGGGCGAAACCCGAGTCGTCCTCGACGACGAGGACATCTCCACGTTGCGCATGCTCGCCAGCCAACGGGACGGTGAAATGGAAGAGGGATCCCTTGCCCAGGCCTTCGTCTTGAACGTAATGCTGGCCAAGGACCTCACAGAGAGAACCAGTGACTCGAGCCCAGCCTCGACGCTCGGGCGTGTCCCTCAGCTCGCGCTCGCGTCCGTGCAGCACCATCAGAGTTGGAGCGCTTCTTCCTAGCGAGGGGTGTGCGCAGCTCGTGGCTCCGGAGCGACACCAAGTCGTCATCGGCGCAGTTGGCTTCGCTGACGGAGTCTTCGTCGGCGACCGCCGACATGGCTGCTTGGCCCCCGAGGGGCGTGCTCAAACCGATGACCTAGAGCCGTCCGGGGATGGTTTGGTACGGGTCACGGCCGCCTCTCCACCAGGCGTGACGCGTCGCCCAGGACGATCACGCGCGTGCTCGAAAGCGCAGCGGGGAACCCGTCCCCGAATGCGCGTTGGGCTGCCTGAGGACCAGGCAGGCAGGCAGTCCAGACGCCGAGGATGTACCCCGACCGTGAAAAGGGCGAAGACAAGGCCCGCGATCCCCATTGCTCAGGTCTACGCGCAAAAGGTCTCAAAGTCGCCATGCGCTGACACTGACGGCCTGCCATCGATTCGTAGGGTCTGCATGCCCTGAAGCTCAGCGGTGGGGTGCCTTCCGATCTCCGAGCGACGGGTTTGCAGCTCGGCCGCGCGGCTCGGCGCGTTTCGGAAGGCGCATTCGGCCTTGCAAGCGCGCGGTGCTACAGCTCGATGAGGCCCAAGCGGGCGGCCGCGATCACCGCCTGGAGCTTGGAGTGCACCCCTAGCTTTTCGATCACATGGCGGACGTGCCACTCCACGGTGTGCGGCGCGATGCTCAAGCGCGCCGCCAGCGTCACCGTGTCGTGCCCCTCGGCCAGCAGCCGGAGCACGTCGAGCTCGCGCGGTGTGAAATCGGCAAACAGCTTCTCTCGAGCCAGCTTGTCGGTGACCACCTTCCGCTGCCGTGCGATCGCCTTGGCGAAGAGCGCGACGGGGATCAGGACCTCGCGCACGGCCGCCTTGCGGACCGCTTCAATGATCTGATCCGCGGTTGCCCGCTTGGTCAGGTAGGCGGTGGCGCCGACATCGATGGCGTCCAGCAGCGCGGCCTCGGACTCATCGGCGCTGTGGAATACGATCGCGGCCTTCGGGACCGCGGACCGTATCTTGGCTGCCGCGGCCGGCCCGCTCAAATCGGGAAGGCGGAAGTCCATGAGCACCACCGACGGCTTCTTCGTGGCCGCGAGATTCGCGGCCTCATCGCCGCACCGGGCGATGCCGCACACACTCAGGTCGTCCTGGCTGTCCAGGACTTCGGCGATCGCCGAGGCCAGGAGCGGATGGTCCTGAACGACGAGCACCCGTATCGGGGTGCGCGAGGAGGGACTCAACGGCACTGCGGGTTCGGACACGCGTAGTTCAGGAAACCTCCGAGTGGCCTCAAGTTGCGCGATCATTCGGTTCTCCTTAAAAGTAAAGGGGGTAAAGCCAAGCCAAGGCTGCGTTCCACCCTAGGATGCTAAGATCCTAGGATTATCAGTGGCAAATGTCAATACCGCTCAAAATTGATCGCCGAGGGCTAGGCATAAAGACACGTCGAAACCTTTCGGAGCTCGGTCACCCTCCTCTCGCTGCAACGATGCCTGGAAGCCAGGCAAGATGAGTCACTCCGAGATCGAATTAGTAGCCGCCTGGCGCACTCGACATCCGGCCTGGGCTACCTGTTTTTGCCGTCTCGACGATCTCCTATGCGCCAGACAGCCGGCGGGTGGCGCGCGGGCTCTGAGTCTTCTGCGCGAAGCGGGCTGCCTTCACGCTTACGATTCGGCACGACTCGTTTATCGGGGCAGCATCCTAGGATCCTAGGATGCTTTAAGACGGCGGGGGCCGTTTCGCTGCAAAATGAGTTGTTGTGCGGGCTCGTGAGGGGAAATCAACCGCCAGGCCCGATGGACCTCGCGTCGCAGCCGGTCGCACAATCGACCGAAGCGGCCCGATACCGTATCACCACCAGCTTTACGAGATCCTCAGCGACGCCATAGACCGAAACGTCTGGCAGGTTGGCGAGATGATCCCCTCCGAGGCCCAGCTGGGGGCCAATTACGGCATCAGCCGGACCGTGATCCGGAAGGCTCTCGACCGGCTGGTTGCTGCCGGCAGAGTACAGCGCCTGAAGGGCAAGGGGACCGTCATCCAGCCGGTTCGGTCCGGCAATGAGTTCAACCGCGCCGCGATGGATTGGGCTGAACTCTTGGGAGCGTCGCCCCTTGGCCGCATCTTTGACTCCCATACAGTCCCGGCCAGCACAGTTGACGGGCGGCTCGGCCTCGACGCCGATCGTGAAGTCTTCCAGATTACGTGCCTCCAAACGCAGGCAGCGAAGCCGGTCGCGCTGACCCAGCTCTTCCTTCGGACAGACGTGACCTCTGCCGTTGAGCGAGCGGCCCAAGCCGGTGACGCGCTCAAGTTGGAAGAGCACGGCTCCGCGCTAAGACTCCAATTAGAGACTCGGTATGGCGTGCAGATGATCCGTTCCGAGGCGACCATCGAACCCACGTTGTGCGGCGAATTCGAGGCCACGGAACTGGGGTTCGACGGGCATCAACCCGTCTTCTGCCTAACTACACTCTTCTACGACCGGAACGGAAATCCCATCGCTTACGGCCGCACGATCTTCACCCCTGAAAAGTCCCGTATTACGTTCGTGATGAAGCACGAGCAGCCACCGCCAGGATCGGTCTAGCGTTTCGCGTAGGTCCACGCCTACCGTGCAAGCAGCCTGATCGGTCGGCCGCCACAGACCTGCTGGGAGCAGGCGGGGCAAGGCACGGCAGGGCATGCGGGCCGACTCGGGTGTGGGATGCAAATACCACGTCACGGGTCAACGCCCAGCTTTGGAGGTACCACCGGTAACGTCGCGTGGTCGTTCGCGGGCGCTGACGGCGGCAGCCAATCCGACGGCCAGGCGCCACTATTAGACGACGCATGAGGCTGGGAGGGCTATTGAGCGATTATTCCGCAACGCCAATTGCCGCCTGACGTACTTTCTGAACCCCACACCTGGCAGCAACGACTCAGGTCGTCCGAAGTCGTAGGCCGGGTATCTAAAGAAACCGGGCACTCTGGGTTTGTTGGCGGGCTCGCTTCTCGAGTGATTCAGATGGTTCGAATGCGATAGAAGAGCACCGGGTGGGATTTCGAGTTCGCCGTGTTGTATATCCAGTCGGGCGCACTTCAAGACATCGCCTTCCACCGCCCGAGTCCGAGTCCGGCACTTGCGGCTCGCGAATCGCCCGTATTAGGTCGAACCGGGGAGAAACGGCGCACGACCACCTCGACGCGATGATCAGCGGGTACCCGGCGCAGTTCTGCTCGACGGAATTCACCGCGAATCATCTGACCAGCGCGATCATCGACCTTAGTGCTGCTGAATGATCCTCGCCACGCGCTGCGCAACATCCGTCGCCGTAGCCTCTGTGATCGATCCGTCAGGTCCTCCTATGAGCACCCGGACGAAGATGTTGCGGTCGATCCAGTAGAACCAGAACTGGGTCCCCTTTCCTGCAAGGTGCTGCGTGTAGTCGTAAGAATCTTGACCGAGCGCAGGTGGGTGAACCAGCTCTTGACCGTGTTGACCCTTCTGCCCGCCGATGCCGCCGGTAAAGAATGACCTTGCCCCGGCCGGGTCGTTGAACTCGTCGACGAGAATGGCGACCCGCCTACTGTCATCGCCGCCGTACGTGAAGTCGGCCTCATAAGCGCTCCACCATCCATTGTCCCGGTATGCACTGTCGTCAGAGGTATCCCCGAGCATGCCCTTGGTGCTCGTGATTGATCTTGTCACCTTGGTATCGATGCTCCACCCTTGGGGCAGGTCCGCGACAGAGATGACAAGGGAGCTTGGTGCAGTCGTAACCGGATGGGGCGGACCGGGATGGGTTATCTGACTTTCGCACGCACCGACTAGAACGGCTATTGCTAGCAACGATATGGTCATTTTCGCGGTGCTGCCACCGCGACCGGACAACGCCTCGGCTGGTGACGCCCGGCGCGCCATTTCCATCACGACTGACAACGCCCTCAGTCGCGCCGGGGTTACGTTCGATGGCGCGACATAGTGGTACTCGCGCCGGGAGTCGAACCCTGAACCTTTGGATTGAGAGTCCCGAGCTTGGCTGACTGGGAGTTCCTCCGGCCGACCCCCGAGTTCAAGTTGATGCACTTTTGGCAAACACGGGGCACCCCGGCGATCGTGTGCATCAAGCGAAGTGGAGTTCGCGTGGCATTGTCTGATGGTGCTTCGCGCTGGTGACCGAGACGTCGCGGAGTTCCGCGTCGCCGGGGCGATTGACAAATGGTGCAGCCAGAACGTAGTCATTCAACTCGTTCAGGCCCGGGATGGGGCTGGACCCACTCTACCTAGCAGACTGCGCGCCTCAGATGCTGGACCGAAGGCTTCTTCCGCCTTGGCCCGGAGCCACGTGCAATAGCTTGCCGGCGTCTCAGCCGGACCAATTTGAGTCAGCCGAGAACGTCGTTCACTGCCGCGATCAAGTCGCTGTCGGTGGCGCCGAGGAGCCGCGCTTGCTGCACGTAGGCGCGAGCTCGTTCATGCACCAGGGCGCCGCGCTTTTCCTGTGGCGGTGCTTGAGAGGTCAGAACCCGAGTTCCCCCGCCGCGGTGAGTGCGGACCAGCCCAGCGGCCTCCAGTTCACGGTAGGCGCGGGCGGTGGTGCCCACGGCAAGTCCCAGGTCAGCGGCCAGCTGGCGGACCGGGGGCAACCGGTCGTTGCGGTGGAGAACTCCGTTGGCGATCAAGGTGAAGAATTGGACGCGGATCTGCTCGAAGGGAGGTACCGGGCTCGTCATGTCGACGACGATCGCGGGCAGTTCGGTCATCCCTCACTGTGCTCTGGAAACGCCGGCGGCTCCGTCAAACGCGGGAACAGGATCGCGAGCATGAACCAGCACAGAGCGACCAGCGAACCCACGCCGGTGGCGACCAATGCCCAACCCGCAGCGTGGACCATCAGCGGCCCACAGTTGTCCAACAGCTCCAACCCGGAGATCAGACCGATTCCAGTCAGTGGGCCGGCCACCAGGACTCCGTAAGCCGCGCTCACTGTGAAGGCCGTCTGACGGCGGATCGCATCCTCCAACGCCCGGGAGGCGGAATCGGTGCTGACCCTTGGTCGACGTGCAATTCTACGAACGGTAAGCGTCGCGAGAATGAATCCGAGCAAGATCACCACGCCGGTCGGCGCCGAGTAATAGATGCCTGGCCAGGGACCCCCCACCGAGGTCGTCCCATCTGCGCACACAATGCTCAGAGCACGTCCCGCCCGCCCAAGATCATCTGGTACCGCCACGAAGGTCGTCGCACAGAGCACGAGCGCTAGAAGCGCGGTGATGAACCCGATCAGGATCAGCATCCGGCGCGGCAGGTAGTCCGTGACGTTGCGGATCTCGAGCTGCGCGTGCCGAGTTGGAGTGCGGCCAGGACCGGGTGCGGTCAGCTCACCGACAAGTACTCCGGCAAGAACGCCGCCACCGATTACCGGCATCGAGAGCAGCGGTCCGATCCCGAGACTGTGACTGTCGCTACTGACCAGGTACCCGCCGACCAGCCCCACCAACAGCCCCGCTACGCGCCAAAGAATGACCCGCCGAGGGGTCGGGACGGACCCGAAAACCATGCCCCCAGCCGGGGAGCGCGGCGCGAGCCACGGTCGAGCCAGCACGGCGCCACCAGCGGCTAGGACTAGGACAGCCATGAAGCCCGCCACTGCCACCGCTACCGCACCCACTTGTATCATCTTGACGGTACAAGTAGATCATGTCAGCAGGCTTTGTGTCAAGAGGGTGATACAAGCTTGCGAAGCTCTAAAGGATCGTGCCTGATCCGTGGAGCTCCGGGCCGAAGCGGAGCGTTCGGCCTGCGGGCCGGGGCTCAAATCGTGGCGAGGATCGAACGGGACGTCGATGGTCCCGCGTTTCCACTCATCGATGAAGAACCAGCTTGCGCACCGCGATCAGGGCCGATCCAACAACCAATAGAGGAATAAGCAGCGCAGCGGCATAGAAGACGTCTGTCGCTGGGTCAGCGGTTTGGCAGGACGGTGGTTTGCATGTGGCCAGTAATTGGCCCAATACAAGTGTCCAAACTGCGCCGAAACCCGCGACGTATGCGCAAACACATGCGACGAACACCCCGGGCTTCGGAGGCATGCGCCAGACGAGCAACAAGACCATGGCCGCCCAGAGAACCAGCGGGATGGCCAGTGGCGACGCTGCCTCGAGGCCCCATAGACCGTAACCGACGCCGAGGCCCGCCGAGATCAAGATCTGGACGTAGACCCCAGCTGGCAGCTTCATGCTTACCACCAGAATCCACCGTGGCGTGCTTCGCGTCAACCATGGAGGAGTGGTGGCAAGGTGGAGCTGGTGGTTGGTGTGCTGGACGAACCGCATCCCGCGATAAAGTGACCCAAAGGCGTACCACCATCGATCCAAATTGAGCCGCGGCCGTGACACTCGGTTTGTCTGATCTGGACGCCCGCCGGGTCACGGCCGGGTCACACATTCCCGGCACCGAGCGGTCATCAGCGGTAACCAACGGACACGCAGGCGCCGAGATTTGTATTCAGGAGGAGCATGGCGGGTACGGGAGGATCTGGTCGGACACGCTGGCGAGACGGTTCGGGACCGTGAGGCCCCGGGTTCAAATCCCGGGCCCCCGACCAGTTTTTCGAGTTCACCCTGTGTCATCCTTCGAGAATCGGCAATTAGGTGGCCTGCGACTAACGGGATTTCTCTGTCACTGGCCGATCCACCGGCACTCGTATGGGTTGCGAATGAGAACTGGGTATCGACGAGTGAGCCGGCAGATGGTCGCGGTCACCCTGACCGCGGTGGCCTTGACCACCTGTGGCCAGCAGGCGGCTTCGCCCAACGCCTGGGACCTGAACCACGTCGGACCGGTCAAGGCGGCCGATGCTATTCCCGAACTGATCGCTGCTCTTCGCTCTCAGCTCAAGCCCGACCCAGTGGCAGGCGTTGACGTTCCGACCGTTTACGCGGCCATGGACAAGCAGCTGGCGCCTCTCCTGGCAGATTTCCAGGCACTGCTCGTCCAGGCGCCACAGCAGATCGGCACGGCGCCTGGCCCGATCGTCAAGGGCTCAGTTGCGCAATCCGCGGGCCAAGCGTCCGTTGCACTGCTGGCGGCAAACGTCCCCGGCCGCGAGTACTTCATCAACAAGACCTATGACGCAGGGGAGCAATTCACCGGGGGTGGCATGGTCGAAGATGTCAAGGGGGTGTCCGAGGGGTACGCCGAAAACGGCCAAGTCGTAATTCACATGGACATGACCGGGGAGGCAACCAAGGTCACGGGTGACGGTGCTACGGCCCAGACATCGGTGCTCGTGCAGAGCCTGCTCATAGGAGAGCGCGTTGCAGCAGATGGAACAAAGACCGGCCAGAAGACCTATGTCGACCTGTGCCCGGACGTTGCGGGCCTGAGTCACGGCAAGCTCCACTTCGAATTGGGTGCCGGGGGCCAGGTGGACGGCCCCGCTGGCCAGCAGGGTGGCCAAG
>Ga0207929_1000440_pt1 | contig 11429 bp, 12 predicted proteins | sample NGESurdeep072012_FD_184466 | JGI IMG/M metagenome (GOLD analysis project Ga0207929, IMG submission 184466) | Arctic peat soil microbial communities from Barrow, Alaska - NGEE Surface sample 53-1 deep-072012 (SPAdes) | ecosystem: Environmental > Terrestrial > Soil > Wetlands > Peat ... | reverse complement strand
GGAAGACGTAAATGAACTCGGGCACGGTCGGCGAGTCTACGGGACGTCGATCAGCGCCCGCTCGTGCGCCAGCCCCCCGCCGTCCGGACTACATATCGTCGAGGGTGAAGTTCCCGGGTTGGGTCGTCGGCTGAGTCGTCGACGGTGGCGGCGTGGCCGGCTGACCCGGTGCCGGTGCGGGTGCGGCGGCGGCTTGCGCTGCTGCGGCCTGGGCGACCTGGGCGAAGTGCTCATCGAGCGCGACGAGCGCCGCATCGACCGCTGCCTGGTCGCCACCATGACGCTGTTGGCGATAGACCACTTCACCAAGGGCGCGGTGGAGTTCGTGTTCGGAGCGGGACTGCTGTATCGCGCCGACCTTGGCCTGTCCTTGTGCTACCGCGGCGGTCGCGGTGGCCTTTGCTTTGTCGAGGAATCCCATTACGTCACTACCCTCCGAACAGACTGCCGAGTGGATTGCTTGCCTTCTCGTCGTGCCCCATGTGCGAGTGCTTGACGATGGCGTGCGCGAGCGAGTCGATGGTCATTGATTGAAGTATGACAGTGCCGTCGCCTTCGAGCGTGGCGAGGTTGAAGCCGTTGCCGCCGAGCAATCCGCTGACGACGGTCTGCGCATTCATGGCACCGATGCGCTCGACGCCGTACTTAACAGTTTCTTCAAAAGCGACCAGACAGCCGGTGTGCACTTGAATCTTGCCGCCGTACTTTGCCGGGTTGAGCTCGATGAAGTTTCCCGCGCCGGCAATCAACAAGGTGCCGACGCCGGTGAACTTCTCGAGGATGAACCCCTCGCCACCCTTGATGCCTTGCCGCAGGCCACTGAACGCAATGTCGAAGCCGACGCTTGATTCGGCGCCGACGAAGGAGTTCTTCTCGGCGAACCAGGCCTTCGTACCGTCAAGCTCGATCGCCCGCATCTCGCCGGGCAGGGTGCCGGCCAGGCTCACCAACCCAGCGCCGCCGCGTGGCGTAAAGTACTGGAAGGCGATGGTCTCGCCCGCGAGCACGCGCTTGCCTACGTTCATCGCCATGCCCATCAAGCCGCCCGAGCCGCCCGCCTGATTCTGGCTGGCGATATGCGTCTCGACGGCAACGTTGACCGTCTTCCACAGAAACTTTCCGGCGTCGGCGTAGATGGTCTGCCCGTCAGCGACTTGGCACACTGCCATCTGCATGGCATTGCCGACGATCTTGTGAGAAACGGTCATGGCCGGGATCCCTCCAACAACTGTCCAACCGAGGTGACGGCACGACGGTACCGAGGAACGCCCCCAACGGGTAGCCGCCCGATCGACCGGACGTACCTCTCACCTATCTGCCGCGTCAGGGTTGTGCTGGCGGCACATTCTGGTTGAGCCGGAACAGATTCTGGGGGTCGTACTTCGTCTTGACTGCCACGAGCCGATCCCATGTCGGCACAGGGTAGGCGGCGCGGACGCGGTCGGCACCCTCGTCGCCGAGGAAGTTGACGTAGGCGCCGGCCTCACCCTGCTCGAGGGCGGCCGCGAAGTCGGTCACCCATGCAGTTCGCAGCGCCCGATCGTCGGCACCCTCGAAGAACACGGCGAGGTTGGCCATGATCTTCGCGTCGCGATGCGCGAACGCGGTCGCGTCGGCCGGCACTCGAGCCATGGCGCCGCCGAGCACGCGCAACTGCGCCGCGCGCATCTGCGCGTCGGATGCCTCAAGCGTGTCGATGATCGTGATGGCAACCTCGCGGTCGACGTGGTCGAGAAACATGTTGCGTACCACTGCCTTGGGCCGGTAGCTCGGGTCCTCCGGCGGGTACAAGTCGGGAAACGGCATCGGTTTCAACATGTCGGCGATCGGCGTGGCAAGTGCGCGGAAGGGCGCAAGCACACGATCACCGCTCGCCGCGTCGCCGGCGTACGCCAGCAGAGCCATGACGATCACCTTGCCGTGGTATTCCGCCGGTACGAACGGCAGCGGCGGGCAGCTCATGACGTTCAAGATCGTCGACAATTCATCGGGCGCCGCGTCAGCAGCAGCGACGAAGCCGACGATCACGTCAGGCGTCGCGGGCAGGATCAGAATGCCGCCGACGACCTGGCCAACTTGGTGCACCCGGAACTTGAATCTCGTCGCTATGCCGAAGTTCCCGCCACCGCCACGGAGGGCCCAGAACAGCTCGGGGTTGTGGTCGGCATCAGCAAAGACAAGGTTGCCGTCGGCGGTCACGAGCTCGACGGCGAGCAGATCGTCGATGGTGAGGCCGTACTTGCGAACCAGGTAACCGATGCCGCCCCCGAGGGTGATGCCACCGATGCCCACCGAAGCTGTGTCGCCGAATCCGGTGGCCAAGCCTTGCGCGGCGAGCGCTGTCGAGTACTCACCCGCCGTCAGGCCAGTCTCAGCCCATGCGGTGCCGCCGTCGACGTCGATGTCGAGTGCGCGCATGTCGCGCAGGTCAATGACGATGCTGCCATCGACCACGCTGTGCCCGGCGCCGCTGTGACCACCAGAGCGGACGGCGAGTGGCAGCCCGCTCTCGCGGGCGACTCCGACAACGTAGGAAACCTCGCGCGCGTTGGTGGGCCGGACGATGACGGCGGGTCGGGCGTCAACGGCGCCGTTAGGGACTACGCGAACCTCGTCGTACTCATCGTCGCCCGGAGCGATGACGCGGCCGGCAACGTCAGCGCGCAGCTTTGAAATCATCGAAAGCACACTAGGCGGACTCGACCAGCCGATCGGCGTGAGTCAACGCCACGTCGTAACGGTGCAAAACCAGCTCGACAATCTCCGAAGCAGCACCGAGCACTTCGGTCACGACGTCGGCGCCGGCATCGTGGAAGCGATCGGGCAAGTGGCCGGGCGCCAACACGTAGGCCGCAATCGCCACTTGCCGCGCCCCGCGCCGGCGCACGTCGGCAACCACGTCGTCGATCAGCGGGGGGCCGGCGGCAAACCCTACGGTCGCGCCCATACTCGCCGCAACGTCGGCGAGTTCGGCGTTCGCCATCACATCCGACGTGCCGACGGCGCCAAGCACAAGCGCGTCGCCTGGCTCAACACCCGCTTCGGCCAAGCGTCGGCGCACGAGATCGAAAAGCAGCGGGTGCGGGCCGAGCACCGCAGCCTGCTTGATCGACAGACCCGGGTGGTCGGACGACGCCTGTTTGAGCAAACCCGGCAGGTCGACCTTGGCGTGGTAGGCCGACGTCAACAGCAGCGGCACCACCACGACCTCGGAAATGCCTTGCTGGGCAAGGGATTGCAGGGCTAACGGCACGTCGGGATCGGAAAAACCGAGATGCGACAGGACGGCGACCAGCCCAGGCCGCTCAGACCGCACGCGCGCAATAAGGGCTTCGAGTATCGGCTCGGCACGTGGATCAGGACTGCCGTGTGCCACCGCGAGCAAAGCGGGACTTGTCACGCCGACCCACCCCGGTTTCGGTCAAGGCCACGATAGAGCGCAGCCACGTCACCGACAACCATTACCGCCGGTGCCTTCACCCCTGCTGCCGTTGTTCGATGACCGATCGTGTCGAGCGTGCCGACAGTGGTTCGCTGATCGGGCATCGTGCCGTTCTCAATGATTGCGACCGGTGTCGTGGCGTCGCGGCCTGCGGTGATGAGTTCTTTGGCGATGCGCTCGACCCTGGTGGCACCCATCAGCAGCACCAAGGTGCCGTCGACCGCGGCCAGCTTGGCCCAATCGAGATCCTCGTGGCCGGTGACCACGGTGAACTGCCGAGCGAGTGCGCGATGCGTCACCGGGATGCCCGCTGCCGCCGGTACCGCGATGGCACTGGTGACGCCGGGCACGACCTCGCAGTCGATGCCGGCTTCGACGCACGCGAGCAACTCTTCGGCGCCCCGACCGAAGACGAACGGGTCACCGCCCTTGAGTCGCACGACTCTTTTCCCTTGCTGCGCAAGCGAAACCAGCAGTGAATTGATCGCGTGTTGAGGCAGCGTGTGGTTGTCAGGGGCTTTGCCCGCTTCGATCACCTCGACGTCGGGCGCCAGCTCATCGAGCAACGCTCGTGGGCCGAGCCGATCGACGACAACGACATCGGCTTGCGCCAGCAGACGGCGTCCGCGAATCGTGATGAGATCGGGGTCACCGGGGCCGCCCCCGACGAGTGCCACCCGACCGGGTGCGTCGGCCCGCCGATGTGCCCGCACCGGTAGTTCGCCGGACTCGAGCAGCAGCCGCACCGCATCACGAATCGCCACCGACCGCAGCGGATCGCCCGCACTGATCGCCACCACGATGTCGTCGACCCGCGCAACGGCCGGCGTCCAGGCTGCCGAGTCGGCTGCTGCCGACGCACGCACGCACCAGATACCGGCGCGTTCGGCATCGGCCGCCACAATGGCATCAACCTCGTCACCCGCGCACGCCTGCACCAACCACGCGCCGTCGAGATCGGCCGCGCGATACGCACGTGCGTGCACGACGATGCGGTCATCGGTGAGGAACGTCGACCTGATCGCGACGACGTCAACCCGCGCGCCCGCATCGGCGAGCGCAACGGCACGTCGTGCACCGACGGCACCCGCCCCGACGACCAGCACCCGGCGTCCGGTGAGGTCGAGCAGCAGCGGGTAGCCGGTGTTCATGACCGTTCGCCGCCCGGCTTTACTCGAATCGCATCGCCGACAAGACCAGCCGCAAGTGTCTGCCCGTCGTGTTCGTCGATCAAAAGAAAGCTGCCGGTCAGTCGGTCGTCGACATAGTCGTCGACGGCAAGCGGCCCGGCGACGCGCAACGTCACGCTGCCGATCTCGTTGAGACCCAGTGAATCGGCGCTCTCGTGCCCAAGTGTCTCGATATCAAGGCGGTAGTTGACGCTGTCTACGATGGCCTTCAGCACCCTGGTCGTGTGCTTGATCGTTACCCGGTCGCCGGCCTGCAACGGTCGGTCAGAGAGTTGACAGATGGTGGCGTTGAATTCGCGAACGACGCGAGGCTCTTGGCGCGGATGCACGATGAGATCGCCGCGACCCACGTCAATGTCGTCGGCCAATCGCACGGTGACCGACTGCGGCGCGTGCGCAAGTGCGACCTCGCCGTCGAACGTGTCGATGCCGACGATCGTCGTGGTGACACCCGCGGGCATCACCACCACAAAATCGCCACGCTCGATGACGCCGGAGGCCAGTTGCCCCGCATAGCCGCGATAGTCGGCCGCGCGCACGACGAGTTGAATCGGCAGCCGCGCCGGCTGCATCCAGGCGTCGATGCCCACGGGTACGACTTCGAGGTGGTCGAGCAACGTCGGACCGTCGTACCACGGCATCGAGGTCGAGGCGTCGACGACGTTGTCGCCCAGTTGCGCCGACACTGGGATCACCATGTGGTCGGTGACACCGAGCACCTCGGCCGCGCTGGCGAACTCGGCCGCGATTGCCGTGAAAGTGGATTCATCGAAGCCGACGAGATCCATCTTGTTCACCGCAAGAACAAGATGCCGGACGCCGAGCAGCGCGGCGACGGCGAGATGGCGACGGGTCTGTTCAACGACCCCCTTGCGGGCGTCGACCAGGATGACGACCAACTCGGCGGTTGAGGCGCCGGTCACCATGTTGCGCGTGTACTGCACGTGCCCCGGCGTATCGGCGAGCACGAACTTGCGGCGAGTGGTGGTGAAGTAGCGGTACGCGACGTCGATGGTGATGCCCTGCTCGCGCTCGGCCCGCAACCCGTCGGTGAGCAGTGCGAGCTCGACACCGTCGGCCCCCCGGTCGCGGCTGGCGCGCTCGACCGCCTCGAGAGTGTCGGTGAGCACCGACTTCGAGTCGTGCAGGAGCCGACCGACGAGCGTCGACTTGCCGTCGTCGACCGACCCGGCGGTGGCGAACCGCAACATGTCAATGTCGCGGTCGAGCCGCAGCGGACCCGCCGGCGCTGGGGCGGTTAGGGTCGCGTTCACCTCAGAAGTCTCCACGACACACATTTCCTAGAAGTAACCTTCACGTTTGCGATCTTCCATCGCCGCCTCCGACAGTTTGTCGTCGGCGCGGGTGGCGCCGCGCTCGGTGATCGTGCTCACCGCAATCTCGGCGATCACCTCGGCAATGTCGGCCGCGGTCGACTCGACGGCCCCGGTGCAGCTCATGTCGCCGACCGTGCGGTAGCGCACGACCCGCCGCTCGATCGGCTCGCTGTCACGCGGGCCGCCCCACCCACCCGCCGTCAGCCACATGCCGTCGCGTTTGAACACGTCGCGTTCATGTGACAGGTAGATCGAGGGCAGGTCGATCGACTCGCGCTCGATGTACTGCCAGACGTCGAGTTCGGTCCAGTTCGACAGCGGGAACACCCGCACGTGCTCCCCCGGCCGGTGCCGCCCGTTGTACAGGTTCCACAGCTCGGGTCGCTGCCGGCGCGGATCCCATTGACCGAACTCGTCGCGCAGACTGAAGATGCGTTCTTTCGCGCGCGCCTTCTCTTCGTCGCGGCGGCCGCCGCCGAAGACGGCGTCGAACTTGTTCGAGACGATGCCGTCAAGCAACGGCACGGTCTGCAACGGATTGCGAGTGCCGTCGCTGCGCTCACGAAGCTTGCCGTTGTCGATGTACTCCTGCACGCTCGCGACGACGAGGCGAAGCCCGAACTGCTCGACGACGCTGTCGCGATAGGCCATCACTTCGGGAAAGTTGTGGCCGGTGTCGACGTGCATCAACGGAAACGGCACCGGTGCTGGCCAAAACGCCTTGCGGGCCAGGTGCAACATCACAACTGAGTCCTTGCCGCCGGAGAACAACAGCACCGGTCGCTCGAACTCGGCAACCACTTCGCGAATGATGTGAATGCCCTCGGATTCGAGAACCTCGAGATGCGGTAGGTGTAGCGCCGGCCCCAGCTCGCCAGCGGTGGGCACGGTGTCGGCGTAGCCGCCGGCTCTGTTCTTATCGACGCCGTTCATACTGACGCTGCTCATGCCAGCCCTCGCAACACCAAAGCGGCGTGCACCTGCGCGGCTGACTCATCGACGGTCAAGCCTTGGGTGTCGAGCCGAACCTCGGGATCGACTGGCGCTTCGTAGGGACCGTCGACGCCCGTCAGCCCGCTAACTTCGCCGGCCCGCTGCTTCGCATACAGGCCTTTCACATCGCGAGCCGAACAAACGTCGAGCGGCGTTGCGACATGTACCTCGATGTAGGCAACGCTGTCGGTCTCGTGTTCGACCCGCACCTGGGCGCGAGCGTCCGCGAACGGCGCGATCACGGCGACCAACACGGTGACCCCGTTGCGGGCCAGCAGGCGGGATACGAACGCGACGCGGCGCACGTTGGTGTCGCGATCGGCTCGGCTGAAGCCGAGGTCACCCGTCAAGTTCTCGCGCAACACATCACCGTCGAGCACCTCGACGCGATGACCTTCGGCGATCAATCGCTCGCCAAGGGCACGGGCGATCGTCGACTTGCCCGCGCTCGGCAGGCCGGTCAACCACACCGTGCAACCCAGACGCCGGTCGGTCGGCGAGTTCGCCAGCCCGTCGGCGTCCGTACTGAGGCTGTTGTTGTCTATAGCGGTCATAAGTTGATGCCACACTCGGTTTTCGCTTGACCGGCCCACCGGCCCGAGCGCGGATCGGCGCCAGTTTCGACCCGCTTGGTGCACGGCTCGCAGCCGATCGACAAGAAGCCGTCGTCGATCAGGGGGCTGACCAAAATGTGGTTGTCGGCGATGTAGGCGTCGAGTTCGTCGTGGCTCCAGCGCGCAATCGGATTGACCTTCACCTTGCCGCGTCGCGCGTTGTATTGCACGACCGGTGTGGCCGCCCGTGTCGCCGATTCGTCGCGCCGCACGCCGGTGGCCCACGCGTCGTAGTTCGCGAGCGCTACTTCCATTGGCGCGACCTTGCGCATGTCGCAGCACCGATCAGGGTCTCGGGCGTACAACGCCTTGCCGTACGCCGCATCTTGCTCGGCGACGGTGAGAACAGGGTTGACCGTGATCACGTTGACGTCGTAGACCGCGGCCACCGCATCACGCATACCGATCGTTTCGATGAAGTGGTAGCCGGTGTCGAGGAAGACGACGTCAATGCCCGGCTTTGCCTTCGCAGCCAGCGAAGCGACCACCGCATCGCCCATCGATGACAACACGCAAAAGCGCGGGCCGAAGGTGTCAGCTGCCCACCGCAGAATCTGATCGGGCGAAGCGTCGTCGAGCTCGCGCGCGGCCTCGATCGCGATTCGCTCAAGGTCGGGGCGCAGCACCCCGCGAGTGGTCTCGCTCATGACACCGCGAGTGGTCTCGGTCATGACACCTCCAACCCGACGAACTTCAGCGTGAACACTCGAGCGCAACCACGGCAGTGCCACGAACCGCCTCTGTCACCGTGCGGACGAAGGTCTTCGTCGCCGCAGTACGGGCAGTAGAACGGAGTCGCCCGCTCGCCCGCGCCCGCGTCGTCGCCACCGGTGGGAGGGCCGGTCATTGCAGATCTCCTTCGTCGGCCCGGTGCACCCACGTCGTGAAGCGCTCGCCGTCCGCCCGTTGTTCCAGGTAACGGTGGGCCAGCCGCTCGACGTAGTCTTCGAGCTCGTCTTCGGTGACCTTCAACCCGCGCAGCTTGCGGCCAAAGTTCGCGCCGACGCCGAGGGTCCCGCCGAGGTGCACCTGATACCCGCCGACCTGCTCGCCGGCGGCGTTGGTGACCAGCGACCCCTTGAGCCCGATGTCGGCGACCTGAAACCGCGCGCACGAGTTCGGGCAGCCGTTGAGGTTGATGGTCATCGGACTGTCGAAGTCGGGCAGTCGCTTCTCGAGTTCGTCGATCAGCGTCATCGCCCGGTTCTTCGTTTCGACGATGGCGAGCTTGCAGAACTCGATGCCGGTGCAGGCCATCGTCTGTCGGCGGAACGTGCTCGGCGTGACCTGCAGATCGAGTGCCTCGAGCCCGGCGGTCAGCGAACCGACCTGATCCTCCGCGACGTCGAGCACGATCAGCTTCTGCTCGACGGTGGCGTGCACCCGGTCGCTACCGTGCGCGGCGGCGAGGTCGGCGATCTGGTTGAGCTTCGTACCCGACAGTCGCCCGACGCGCGGAGCGAACCCCACGTAAAACTTGCCGTCCTTCTGACGATGGACGCCGACATGGTCGCGCCGTCCGTCGGCTGGCTCGATCGGTGGCGGGCCGTCGGGCAGCGGGTACTTGAGGTATTCGGTTTCGAGCACTTCACGGAACTTTTGGACGCCCCAGTCGGCGACCAGGAACTTCAGCCTCGCGCGGGTGCGCAGCCGCCGGTACCCGTAGTCGCGGAAGATACTGATCACGCCGACCCAGGCCTCGCGGACCTGGTCGGGCTTGATGAACACGCCGAGCCGCTGCGCCATCATCGGGTTGGTCGAAAGGCCGCCGCCGACCCAGAGGTCGTAGCCGGGTGTGCCGTCGGGGCCGATGACGCCGACGAACGAGACGTCGTTGATCTCGTGGATCGTGCAGAGCGGACCGCAGCCGGTAATAGCGGTCTTGAATTTGCGCGGGAGGTTCGAGAAGGCCGGGTCGCCGACGTAGAGCCGGTCGATCTCCTGGATGTGCGGCGTGGGATCGACAATCTCACTCGCGTCGACTCCTGCTACCGGGCAGCCGAGCACGTTGCGCGGGCTGTCGCCGCAGGCTTCGAGGGTGCGTAGGCCGACGGCGTCGAGCTCGTCCCAGATCGCCGGCACGTCTTCGATCCGGATCCAATGCAACTGCACGTTCTGCCGATCGGTGACGTCAGCGAGGTCGCGCCCATAGCGGGTGGCGATATCGGCGATGACGCGCAGTTGGGCCACGCTGAGCTGACCGCCCGGAATCCGGATCCGCATCATGAAGTAGCGGTCGTCGAGCTCTTCGGGCTCAAGTAGCCCGGTCTTGCCGCCGCTAATACCGGGCCGGCGCTGGGTGTAGAGGCCCATCCACCGCATCCGGCCGCGCAGGTCGGAGCCGTCGATGGAGTCGAACCCGGCCTTGGAGTAGATGTCGAGAATGCGGCGGCGCACGTTCAGCGCGTCGTCGTCCTTCTTCATGCGTTCGTTGACGTTCAGCGGCTCGCGCATGCCGAGGGCCCACTGCCCCTGGCCGCGCGACTTCCCGCGGTCGGCGTGCTGGGCGCGAACATGCGTCCCGGCGGGCGGGTCTGTTGCGGACGGGGTGGGGGCCGACATGCGTGCAGTCCTTCGGATCGGCAGGCGCAGGCGCAACCGGGCTGAAGCCTTACGGCAGCCGGGCGACCGCGCCCGGGCGGGGGCGACGGATCAGGCAGCCGGCAGACATGCCGCGCTGGAGACGCGCAGCAAGTCGACGTGCAGGCGCGCAACGAGCCGAAGTGTGGGCATGCTGGCGCGCGACGTCATGCTGCGAGAGTCGCACACCCCTTGAATTCCTGTCGAGCCAGTGGACATTGCCAGCCCCATTCATGATCACGAAGGGTTTCGCAGCCCAGGGCCCGCCAACCCTTCGTGATCATGGGAAGGGGTGCTAGCTCGCGCCGCGGCGCCAGCGGCCGACGCCCCCGCCGACACCCGCGGCGGCTAGCGGCTCGCCGGTTACTGGCTCGGTAGCTACTGGCTCGGTAGCCACTGCCTCGGCGTCCGCATCGGATGCGACCTCGTCGTCCACCCTGTCGCCACCCTCGGGATTGGCCTGACCGGCGTTGTGACTCCAACCCCATTCGTGCTCGGGGAGCACCGCTGTGGACGCAGCTGCGCTCGGGTACGCAGTACCGGGCTCGCCGTCTTCCGACTCCTCGGGATCCTCGGGTTGACCGAAGTCGCTGGCCGAACGCTCGACCGCGTTCATTGGGAGCCCCCGCTCGGTGCGCTTGATCACTGCGACCGCGCGACCGAGATCAGGCCCTACGGCCAGGGCATCAATGTCGACCGACTGTCGCTTGTCGCCATCCTTCGTCTCGTACGGACGGATCGACAGCTTGCCCATCACGATGACCGAGGACCCCTTCTTCAACGAGATCACCACGTTCTCGGCCAGCGCGCGCCAGCAGGTGACGCCGGTGAACAACGTTTCACCATCGCGCCACTCGCCGGTGGCGCGGTCGAGCCGGCGCGGTGTCGACGCCAGTCGAAATGACGCGACCGCGTGACCATCTTTCGTATGCGCCAGTCGTGGTTCGGCAACCACGTTGCCCACCACGGTGACGTGCGTGTCGAACATGTCTGTCTCCTCAGCGTCTCTTTCAGTGCCTCGCGGCCCTGGTAAGGCGGCCACCTGCCGCACTCGCCGAGGATGTCGCCACGGCACCGGCATCGACCGCGCGCGCGCACCGGTTGTGGACGACCGCAACGAATACGGCGGCTGTGGACAACGCTGTACCGACAGCGACGCGGTAGCGGCAGCGGCGAACACGATGGGCGTAACCTTTGATCCGCCGTCAACCGCGGCACCTCGATGAGCGGGCGCCCGTAGCTCAGCCGGATAGAGCACCTGCCTTCTAAGCAG
>Ga0207929_1000439_pt1 | contig 11445 bp, 16 predicted proteins | sample NGESurdeep072012_FD_184466 | JGI IMG/M metagenome (GOLD analysis project Ga0207929, IMG submission 184466) | Arctic peat soil microbial communities from Barrow, Alaska - NGEE Surface sample 53-1 deep-072012 (SPAdes) | ecosystem: Environmental > Terrestrial > Soil > Wetlands > Peat ... | reverse complement strand
TTGGCCGGGGTCCCCCCGGCCATGACTTTGATACCTCTGGGGTCCCCGCGACGCAGTCGCGGGAGGCAGCCCTGCGGCGGAGCCGCACGCTCGATGAGAGAGGACCGACTGGTCCTTTCTCATATTTTCTTCGTCACTCCCGCTAGTCTCCGGCGATGAGATTCCAGGTCGCTGAAAGCGCCGCGCTGGTCGGCCGGAAGTAATTCCGCGATCTCGACCATGATCGCGTCGGAAGCCTCCTGGTGCGAGACCCTGGTTCCATCCGGTCGCTTCGATGCGACCAGGAACGGTTTGCCGAACGTGATGCTCACAGGCACGCGGCGCGGCCAGTGCGCGCCCTTCGGCAAGCATTCGCGAGTCCCGGACAGTCCGACCGGGACGACCGGGCAGCCCGCTTTTTGAGCAAGGAAGCCCGCGCCCGGTTCCGGGCTTGCCAAGACCCCCGAATCAACGCGCGTGCCCTCCGGATAGATGATCAGCGCGTGTCCTGACTTCAGCAGATCGAACGAGCGCTTGAGCGCGGCGCGATCTGCAGTGTGCCGCACCACCGGGAATGCGTGATACCACCGGAAGAGCACCTCGACGACGCCCCCCTTGAAGTACTCCGACTTCGCCATGCTCCAGCTGTCAGATCGAGGGGAGAACGCCGGGACCATCGGCGGATCGAGGGTGCCTGAGTGGCTCGGGCAAATAATCAGCGGGCCGGTTCTCGGCACGTTCTCTGTGCCAACCACGCGAAAAAGTCCGACCACGTAGGTGCGCGTCATCGTGCGCATAAACCAGCGGAGGAATCCGTACATCATCTCGCCTCGCCTCGCTGGGCGATGTGGCGAAGAATTACATCGACCACCTCATCGACCGTCAGATGGTCGGTGTCGATGACGATCGCATCGGGTGCCGGCCGGAGCGGAGCCACCGCTCGCTCGGTGTCGACACGGTCGCGGGCCTCCACCTCTCTGCGCATCGCTTCCTGGTCAACCACCTCGCCTCGCCTTTCATACTGCGCGGCGCGCCTCCGAACTTTCTCTTCGAGACTAGCGGTGAGGAAGAACTTGTAGTCCGCGTCAGAGAACACGACGGTGCCGATATCTCGACCCGCCATCACGACCCCGCCCTGTCCAAGGCGTCGTTGCTGCGCCACCAACGCCTCGCGCACGCCCGCGATTGCCGAAATCCGCGGCAGCGCTTCCATGTGGTCCGCGTCAAAGATCCCTTCCGTCAGCTCGACACGATCGGCCCAAACCCGGTCGCCGTCGACCTTCAACTCCGTCTTTCTTGCAAGCTCGACGAGCCCATCGACATCACTCGGATCGATTCGGCGCTCAGCGGCCAGCTTGGTCACCGCGCGGTACATCAGCCCGCTGTCGACGAACGGAAGGACGAGGGCTTCGGCCACTCGCTTGCCGACGGCGGACTTTCCTGACGCCACACCGCCATCGATGGCGACGATCACTTCAGCGGGGGGGTTGCGCCGGGATCTGGCTCTGCCAGGCCCGCCGCATCCAAGGGGGGCCCTCCCCCCTTCAAGCCGATACCCACGGCCCGGCGGAGCGCAGTCACCTCCGCGTCGCCGAGCAGTCGCCAACCGCCAACCTTGAGGCGGCCGATCTTCAAGGGTCCGAACCCGACACGCCGAAGCGAATGGACCTTGTGGCCGACCCCATGCACCATTCGGCGCACCTGCCGGTGGCGCCCCTCGCGAATGACGATTCGGACGTCTGCCAGCACGGAGTCCCGACTGCCCGGAGTCACCGCGACTGTCTCGACCTCGGCGGGAGCGGTGACGCCCTCCTCGAGCTTCACACCCGTGCGAAGGGTTTCGAGGTCCGCTGCGGTCGGGTTGCCGATCACCGTCGCGATGTATTCCTTGGCGACCTTGTAACGCGGGTGCGTGAGACGAAACGCGAGCTCGCCGTCATCGGTGAGCAGCAACAGGCCGGATGTATCGGCATCGAGCCTTCCGACTGGGAACAGTCGGTGACCGGCCTGCCCCTCATCTCCGACCACATCGAGAACTGTCGTGCGCGCCTCCTCGTCACGGGCGGTGGTGATCACTCCGAGCGGCTTGTTGATGACCACGTAACGGTGCCTGGTCACCGGCCGTACCGGGTTGCCGTCGACTGTGACCACGTCTTTGTCGGGGTCGACGAACATACCGGAGGGCGGCGGGACCTCGCCGTTCACGCGCACCGCCCCTGACGCAATCAACGCGTCTGCCGCGCGGCGGCTGGCCACCCCCGCCCTGGCGAGAAAGCGGTTTAGCCGCTCTTGGTCAGAGGATTGGTCGGAGATGTCCCCACCTCCGTGCGGTCGAGCCGAGGGGTGGGCAGGTGATCGAGCGACTCGAGACCCATCACCTGGAGAAACCTCATCGTCGTGCCGTACAGCCTGGGCAAGCCGGGCCCGGTGCCGCGGCCGACCTCGGTGATCAGATTGCGGAGCTCCAGGTTGGTGAGCACGCTCTCGCAGTTGACGCCGCGCACCTCTTCGATGCGCGACCGTGGCACCGGCTGCTGGTACGCCACGATCGCCAGTGTTTCGTAGGCCGCAGGCGAGAGCTTGCCTGAAACCTCCGGGCGAAGCGCGCGCCGTACAGCGGCTGCATAAGCCGGGCGCGTGGCGAGGTTCAACTCGTCGTGGTGGCGCATCAACATCACGCCACGTCCCTCCAGAGAAGCCTTCAGGTCTTCGAGAGCCTGCTCCACGGCTGTGCGGTCGCTGCTCGTCGCCTGTTGCAGCTCACGCAGCTTGATCGGCCGGCTGGAGGTGAAGAGGATCGCCTCGAGCGTCGCTGACAGCTCGCTCATCCTGCCGCGACCTCAGGTGCACTCCTGGATTCGATGTGGATTGGTCCGAAGCGCTCCTTTTGCCGCACGCTGATCAGCGATCGCCTGAGCAGCTCCAACACTGCGACGAAGGTGACCACCGCCTCGAGACGGTCTTCTGATTCCAGGATCAGCTCGAGCAGCTCGATCGGCCCAAGGCGCAGACGGCTGGTGATCGCGTCCAGCTTTTCCTCCAACGTCCACGTCCGTCCCGTGACGACAAGGGGGCGCGGCGGGACGCGTGCGAGCACGCTGTTGAACGCGACGACCAGCAGTCCCACCTCGAGTGGCTCTTCCTGTCCTGCCGCATCGACCTGCCGCGTGGGCGGCGGAAACGCGAACGGCTCCTGCTCCGCGCGGGTCATCATCCCCTCTGCCATCTCCTTGTACGCGCGGTACTCCTCGAGACGCAGGCGGACGTCCTCCTCCCAACCGAGCAGCTCGGTCTCCTCATCGGTGGGCCGCTCGCCGGGCAGGAGGCGGATCGACTTCAAGAGCAGGAGTCGCGCCGCCATCCACAGGAACTCCGCCATCTCGGCAGGGTCGGCCACCTCGCGCCCGGCCAGCTCGATGAGGTAGGCGTCTGTGACCTTGGCGAGGGAAACCTCGAAGATGTCGACCTCCTCACGTTCGACGAGGGCCAGCAGGAGCTCGAGGGGCCCCTCGAACACAGGCGTCTTGACGTCGAGGCGCGGACCAGCGACAGGCGGTTCCAACGGGGCTAAGGCTATCGCAGGTTCACCTGGTGGAACTTTTCGATGCGAGCCATCGCGCGCCAGCGTCGCATCAGCGACTGCGGACTCGTTGTTTGGCTGGAGTGCGCCAGGCGCGCTTCGATTTTCTTGCTCAGCACCTCGCCCACGTCGACCTCGAGCGTCGGCTGCAGCCCGCCAAAGCACCATGCCTCCGCGGTCTCGTGGGGCAGCCCTGCTTTCGGAGAGGAGAGCAGGTCCCGCGCGCTCGGCCACGCAGCGTCCAGCGCGACGCGGCCCACCACCCGATGGTCGGGATGAAAGCGATAAGGAACATTCGGGTCAAAGGTCAGAAGCACATCGGGCTTCGAGGTGCGGATCTCGGCGACAAACTCCTTGCGCAGCTCGAGGCTCTCCACCAGCTCGGCATCCGGGTGACGGAGAAACGCCACGCGCTTGACTCCGAGCACATCGGCCGCGAGCTCCTGCTCGCGTTCACGAATCTGCGCCATCTTGGCTCGAGACTTCGTCGTGTCGCGCGCGCCCTTGTCGCCTGAGGTCGCCAGCACGAAATCGACGGCCACTCCGCGTCCCGTCATCATCAGCACGACGCCGGCGCAGTAGAACTCGATGTCGTCAGGGTGCGCCACGATGCAAAGCGCGCGCTTGATCCTCTTGTCATCGGGACCCGAGAACAACCGCGGCATCAGCGCCTAGCCTCCTGAAGCAGCTCGTGCGCTCGCGCGATCGCCTTGGGCGTGACCCCTCCGCTCATCATCCGCGCCAGCTCTTTCGCGCGATCCTCATCCGACGTGAGCTCGCGCACCGAGACCACGTTGCGCCCGTCCTCTCCCGGGACCTTTTCCACCAGCAGGTGGTGATCGGCGAAGGCGGCGATCTGCGCGAGGTGCGTGACGACCAGTACCTGGTGCCTTGCCCCCAGCGCCTTGAGCCGCAGCCCGACCTGGATGGCCGCCTCGCCGCCGATCCCTGCATCTACCTCGTCGAACACAAGGGTGGGCAGCCGGTCGGCATCCGCGCCCACCGTCTTGATCGCGAGCATCAGCCGCGCCAGCTCTCCACCGGAGGCGACTCGCGCCAGGGGCGCGATCGGCTCGCCGGGGTTCGCCGAGAACATCATCTCGCCCGACTCGGCGCCATTGGGTCCGACCTCCGGCCGGGCTCGCAACTCGACCTCGAATCGGGCGCCCTCGAGCCGCAAGCCTGTCAGCTCCGCAGCCACGGCGACCTCCATTCGCTTCGCAGCGGTCGTGCGCGCTTTTGTGAGGCGTGACGCGGCCGCTTCGAGCTCGGCCCGACACCTGTCACGTTCTTTTGATGCGGCGGCAACCGCAGAGTCGAGGTCCTGCGTCGCGCCAAGCTGACTCTCGAGGCGCGAGCGCTCCGCGATCGCGGCTTCCACTGTCCCGCCGTATTTGCGCTTGATTGTTTCAAGCACGGCCAGGCGAGATTCCAGCACCTCGAGCCTGGCGGGGTCCGAGTCGAGCAGGTCGGCGTAGCGCCTGATCTCGTCGGCAACGTCGGCGACCTCGCTTTCGAGTGCCGCCAGCCGGGCTGCCTGGTCGCGCAGCCGCGGGTCGAGGTCGGCTGCTGCCGAGACCGCCACCGCGGCGCGCGCAACGCCGTCCTCTCGGAGCGCGGCGCCGGCCTCGCTGCTGAGCTCGGCAATGCGAGCGGCATGCCGCACCGCGGAGCGCTCCGCGGCGAGCTCTGCGTCCTCGCCAGGGCGAGGGTCGGCCGCACGCAGCTCTTCGAGCTGCCAGCGCAGGTATTCCTCCTCCCGCTGTCCCCTGGAGCGAAGCCTTTCGAGGTCGGCGAGAGTCTCGAGCGCCGCCCTCCAGACCATGTGTGCAGCGGCGACCGCAGCACGCATCTCGTTGGCGCCGGCGTAGCCGTCGAGAAGGTCGGTCTGCGTTTCCGAGTCGAGCAGGGCGTGGTGCTCGTGCTGGCCGTGCAGGGCAACCAGTTTCCGGCCAAGCTCGCGCAGCTGGCTCGGGTTGGCGGCCCGGCCATCGATTCGGGCTGAGCCGCGCTTGCCGATCTCTCTTTGCAAGACCACCGAGTCGAATACGCCCTCGATCGTCGCTTTCTCCGCGCCGTGCCGAACCTGGTCGGCGCCGCCCCGGTCGCCGAGGCTGAGCCCCAGCGCGTCCACGATCAGCGACTTCCCGCTCCCCGTCTCGCCGGTGAGGAGGTTGAGCCCGGGGCCGAAGCGCACGCGGGACGCCGCAACGAGGGCCAGGTCGCGGACCTTGAGCTCGCGCAGCATCAGTTCAGCTCGCGCAGCATCACTTCGGCTCGCGCAGCATCACTTCATGGGAACGAGGGGTCGCCCCCAGCCGAGCTTTTCGCCTAAGCGGCGGTAGAAGGCTTCCGGCGGAGTGAACCGCACCACCTTCAATCGCCGCGCATGAGAGCCGCATCGCAGCGTGTCACCGGTCTCGACGGGGCTGCTGCGGCGGGCGCCGTCCACCCGCATCTCGGCCGGTCCTCGCACGACGGCGATGCTGATGTCCTGGCCGGGAGGAAACACGATGGGCCGGACGGTCAGCGCGAAAGGGTTCATGGGCACGACCACGAGATCGCGAAGCGTGGGTTCAAGGATTGGCCCGCCGCTGGCGAGCGCATATGCGGTCGAGCCGGTGGCCGTGGCGACCATGACCCCATCCGCATCGATGACCCCGACCGCCTGCCCGGCGACGTCGATCTCGACTCGAAGCATGCGAGCGTCCCCGGCGCGGTTCACCACCACCTCGTTGAGACCAATCGCGCGCACGAGGTCTTTGGTTCCTCGTCGCAGGGTCACCTCCAAGATCGTCCGTTCCTCGATTCGGTAAGCGCCTTTGAAGAAGCGGGCCAGCCCATCTGCGATCTGGTCCGCCTCGATCTCGGTCAGGAAGCCGAGGCGTCCCAGGTTGACCCCGAGGATCGGGATACCCCGCGGCGCGGCGAGCCGCGCCCCCGCGAGAAACGTCCCGTCTCCACCGAGGGTGACCATCAGGGTCGTGTCCTTCAGCTGGGTCGCCACCGCGCTGTCGGGACCGTCCCTGTCGGCCTCCCACCAACCGATCTTGCGGCCCTTCAGAGCCTTGATGGTTGCGTCAACCGCCGACCTTTCGGCATGAGGCGCGTGGAGGATGCAAACCTTGAGCGAGGTTGCGGCCGGCCGGCGGGCAGTTGATGGGCTCACGATGGGACGAGGTCCAGGAAGATCTCCTGATTGCCGTCTGCGCCCGGGACCTCTGATGGCGCCACGGCGCGAACCATGTAGCCGTTGGCAAGGCACCACGAGCGAAAGCCGTCGAGAGCCGCCTCGATCACGCCCTGGTCCCTGACGATGCCGCCCTTCCCCACCTCCGACCGTCCCACCTGGAACTGCGGCTTGAACAGCGCTATGACCTCCGCCCCCGGCGCGGCCCGGCGCATGGAGGGAAGGATCTTTTCCAGCCCGATGAACGACACGTCGATGACGATGAGGCTCACAGGTTCCGGAAACGACTCCATCTCTCGGGCGTTCACTCGCTCGATCACCACGACCCGAGGATCCTGGCGCAGCCGCCAGTGCAGCAAGCCACGGCCGACGTCGATCGCGTAAACCTTCGCCGCCCCTCGGCGCAACAAGACATCGGTGAAACCCCCGGTCGAAGCGCCGATGTCGGCGCAGACGAGCCCGGCCGGCTCGACCCTGAATGTAGTGAGCGCAGGCGCGAGCTTCAACGCGCCCCGGCTTGCGTAAGCCGGACCCTCCTCGACCGAGATCGCGGCATCGTCGCTCACCGAGCGATCCGGGCGCCGGACCGTCTCACCCGCCACGCGAACCTTGCCGGCGATGATCAACGCCTGCGCCCGCTCCCTGGACTCGGCCAGGCCGCTCCTCGTGACCAGAATGTCCAGCCGCGGCACGGTTAAAGGATGAGCCCGGCCGCCACGCCGAGGACGGCGCCGACGAGCACCTCCACCGGCGTGTGGCCCAACAGCTCTCGCAGCTTCTGTTCCTGCACACCCCGCATGTGAACCAGGTCTTCGACCAGCCGGTTCAGGATGGCGGCCTGGCGGCCGGCCGCACGGCGAAGGCCCGCAGCGTCGTACATGACCACGAACGAGAAGATAAGGGCGATCGCAAACTCGGGAGAAGTGGCGCCTGCATGTTTACCGATCGCTGTGGTCAAGCCCATGACGATCGCGCTGTGGCTGCTGGGCATACCGCCTGTCACCGCCAGCACCCTCAGGTTAAGCCGGCGAGCGCGAACGGAATAGATGATCACCTTGGCAGTCTGGGCGATCGTCCACGCCACCAACGGAGCCAGCAGGTAAGTCATGTCTGGAGTGCGACGACGAGCTGGTCGGCGCGCGCCTTCAGCGATTCCAGGCGGCGCTCCGCCTCGGACAGCAGGCCCGCGGCCTGCTGGTGGGCCGTGACCAGCTCGTCCAGCGGGGCTGAGCCTTCGGCCAGGAGCGAGATGTTGCTTTCTAGCTTCGCCAGCAACGCCTCGAAGCTGAGCGCTTGAATGTCGTCCCCTTCGCCAGGAAGACGAAGCTGCTGAGCTGACGTCATGTCACGCTGGCAGCGACCCTGCCCAGGATGCCGTTCACGAAGCGTCCGGCCTCCTCGCCCGAGAAAGTCTTGGCCAGCTCGATCGACTCGTTGATGGCCGCCTTGGTCGGCACATGCCGGTCAATGGTGATCTCGTAGACGGCGATGCGCAGGATTATGCGGTCCACCTTGGCCATCTGCTCGAGCTTCCAGTGCTCAGAGGTGGCCGACAGGATGCCATCGAGCTTTTCCTGGTTGGCCATCACCCCGCGGACGAGCTGCCCGGCGAAATGGGCCACGTCGCTCGTGGCGGCGCCTTCGGCTGCGTGGTAGCGCAGCACCTCTTCCGGATCGTCCTCTGAGCTCTCCAGCTGGAACAGGACTTTGAGCGCCAGCTCCCGCGCCTGGTGACGTTTACCCAATCCCTAGTGGGCGAACGCGACGCTCGAGACGAAGACGTTGACCTCCCCCACTTCCAGCCCGAGCATTCGCTCGGTCGCTTCGACGACGTTGGCCTGGACGGCGCTCGCCACCTCGCCGAGCTTGCCCTCCGAGTCGACGGTGATGAAGACCTCGAGGTGGATCGAGCGGTCCGCCTCGACCTGGACCCGAACGCCGCGGTGCGCCGTCTGGCGACGGACCCAGTCCCCGAAATGGCGGGCGGCCGTCTCGTCCATGCCGGCGACGCCCTCAACCTCGCACGCCGCCAAGGCGGCGATGCTGGCGATCACCTCGTTGGCCACGCGAACCGCACCGTGGCTGCCGTTCTGTCCCATCCCCGGCATGCTACCAGCCGAGCCGCAAAGTCGAGGCGGCTAGGCACGCTCCATGTACGTGCCGGTGCGGGTGTCGACCCGGATCACGTCGCCCGGCTGGATGAACAACGGGACCTGGATCTTGGCGCCCGTTTCCAGCTTTGCCGGCTTGGTCGCCCCTGACACCGTGTCGCCCTTGAAGCCGGGATCCGTGTCCATCACCTTGAGCTCGACGTTGATCGGCAGCTCCACGCCGATGAGCTTGTCGTCGTATCGCAGCAGGTACGCGGGGCTCCCCTCTTTCAAGAAAGGCAGCACGTCCTCGATCATGTCCTCGTCGACGGCGACCTGGTCGTATGTCTGCGTATCCATGAAGTAGTGATGGCTGCCGTCTCCGTACAGGTACGTGGCTTCCCTCTTGTCGATGCGGACCGTCTTGTACTTGTCGCCGCTCCGAAAGCTCTGTTCGAAGATCGAGCCTGTCAGCAGGTTGCGAAGTTTCGCTTTGATCACGGCGCCGGCCCGCGCCAGCTTGATGTGCTCGACGCTGACGACGCTGAGGAGCTGCCCGTCCATCTCGAACATCGTCCCGTTGCGGAAGTCGTTGCTGGAGATCACTTGTGCTCGGCGAGATAGTCCATCGCCAGGAGATAGCCGGTGAAGCCGAGACCCGTGATCACTCCCTTGGCTGCGCGGGCAGTCACGCTCTTGGAACGGAACTCTTCACGCGCGTGAATATTCGACAGGTGGACCTCGACCGTCGGCACCGCGAGCGATTGCAGGCAATCGAACAGCGCCAGCGAGTAGTGGGACAGAGCCCCGGGATTGATGACGATACCCAGGGCGCCGGGCGCCTCCTTCTGCAGGTGGTCGATCATCTCGCCTTCGTGATTGCTCTGGAAGACGCTGACCTCGATCCCGAGCTTGCGGGCCTTCGCGCGCACCGTCCTCACCAGATCGGCATGCGAGCGCGTGCCATAGATGTGAGGCTCCCGCTTCCCAAGCAGGTTCAGGTTCGGGCCGTTGACGATCACGATGCGTTTCATGCCAGCGCCTTACGAAGCACGCGGCTGACGATCGCTCCAGGCACCGCATGGCCGGTCTCGGCGTGGCCGAGCCGGCGTGGCAAAACCCAGGCGACCTTTCCCCGCCGCGCCTTCTTGTCCCGAGGAATCGCGGCGAGGACTCTCGCCAGGTCCACGTGCGGAGGCCGATCCGGCAAGCCGTACGCCGTCAGCATCGCGTCCTGCGCCTCCACGAATCGCTTGGTGCACAGATCCATGGAGAATGCGATCCTCGCCGCGACACGCATGCCAAATGCCACCGCCCGGCCGTGAGAGATGCGAAACCCGCTGGCGGCCTCGAGCGCGTGTCCGGCGGTGTGGCCGTAGTTCAGGATGGCGCGAGGTCCAGCCTCTCGCTCGTCCTTGGCAACGACCAGCGCTTTCGCCATCACGCACTGGAAAACCACCTTCTCGAGCGCAGCACGGTCGCCGGCGACGAGGCGGTCGCGGTTTTTCAGCAACACCTCGTAAAGGCCGCGGTCCATGGCAACGGCGTACTTTACAACCTCGGCAAACGCTTCCCTGAAGTTGACGGGCGGCAGGGTTTCAAGGAAGGCGAGGTCGGCGATGACCGCGGCGGGTTGCCAGAAGGCGCCGATGGCGTTTTTCGAGCGCCGGCCATTGACACCGGTCTTACCGCCGATGCTCGAGTCAACCATCGCCAACAGAGTCGTCGGGACCTGCACCACCCTGATCCCGCGCTGCCAGATTGCCGCGCCAAAGCCTGCAAGGTCGCCGACCGTCCCTCCTCCGACCGCGACGACGCAGCCTGCCCTGTCCACCTTCTCACGCTCGAGGAAGCCGAGTAGATCACCGAGCGCTGAGAGCGACTTGGAGCGCTCGCCGGGTGCGATCACATGGATTGGCGATTTCACGCCGGCGCGCTTGATCGTCTTGGCGACCTTCTTGGCCCACGGCAGCACGTTGGCGTCGGTGACGATCGGCGCGGCTGTCGCATCGAGTCTTGCGACCGCCCCCCGAAGCTCGCGGTTGAGATTGGTCCCGATGACCACGGGGTAGCTGCCCGCCGGCGCTTCGATTATCAGTCGGACCAAAGCTTCAGGATGTCTTCGGCGACGACGTCCGCAGGGCGGTCTCCGTCGACGCGGTGGATGGCTTCCATGTAGCGCGGCCGGCGCTGGTGGAGCAGCGCTTCGAGCTCCGCCCTGGACTTGCCGGCAAGCAGAGGGCGAGTGGTTGTGCCCTTGATTCTGTCCCAGATCAAATCGAAGCCACAATCGATGAAGACCGTGGTCGAGCGCTCAACGATGATCTTCCAGTTCGCCTCGTCGATCGGTGCTCCTCCGCCAAGGGCGACCACGACGCCGGGCTGCAGAAGATCGGGCAGGAGTCGCGATTCCATGGCGCGAAAGGCAGCCTCACCACGGGTCGTAAAGATATCGGTGATCGACATTCCAGCCTCGTTCTCGATGACGAAGTCGAGATCCTGGAATGGAGCGCCCGCTCCCTGGGCGACGAGCACGCCGACCACGGACTTGCCGCAGCCCATGAATCCGATGATTGCCAGCGGCGGCTTCAGACGCCGCTCGGGTG
>Ga0207929_1000438_pt1 | contig 11453 bp, 8 predicted proteins | sample NGESurdeep072012_FD_184466 | JGI IMG/M metagenome (GOLD analysis project Ga0207929, IMG submission 184466) | Arctic peat soil microbial communities from Barrow, Alaska - NGEE Surface sample 53-1 deep-072012 (SPAdes) | ecosystem: Environmental > Terrestrial > Soil > Wetlands > Peat ... | reverse complement strand
GTGGCGGGCCGACGACAACTACCACCGGCGATTCTTCGACGGCGGCCAACACCCGATCGAGCAAGCTCTTGCCACCGACGACGAGCGCGGCCTTGTCGACGCCGCCGAGTCGGCGCCCAGCACCGCCGGCCAGCACGATCGCATCGGGGAAGGTCGTCAACACGCCGCCTTCATTAACAGAGTGCGGCGTTGTCGACGCCGTCCTCCTCGCGCAGCCGTTCGGGTTCGTAGGCCAGCCGGTAGCCGCGCTTGACGACGGTCTGCACCACGCGAGGCGCGTCTATCGCCGTCCGCAATCGGGCGACGGCCACCTCGACCGCATGGTCGTCGGCGTCTTCTCCGCCAGAGAGAGCCTGCCTCAACTCGGCCCGCGCGCGCACGACTCCTGGCCGCTCGGCGAGCAACCGCAAGATCGCCATCGCTCCCGGCGCGAGCGGCTTCAGCACGTTGTCGACGACCGCGGCCTGGCCGCGAACCTGCAGCCATTGACCGGCCACCGGCAACACCGGCGTACGCCGTGGCAGTTCGGTGACGACCTCGCGCGCCAACGCGCCCAGACGCGCACGCTGCGGCATCACGAATCGAATGCCATACCGCTGGAGCGGCGCGGCCGTAATCGGGCCGACGCACGCCATCAGCACGTCGCGGTTGAACGCCTCGATCAGCACGGGCAGTCGGCCAACCTCGTCGGCACAGCGAAGCAGGCTGGCGGCGGCCGGCGCACTCGTCAGCGTGACGCATTCGAGTTGGCGGGTGGCGACGAGCTCGACGAGTCGTTGTAACGGCGCCGGGTCGTCGGGCGGCGCCCACCGATACACCGGCGCCTCGATCACTTCGGCCCCGGCCATGCGCAAGGTCTCGCTGAAATCGAACAGCGGTTCACCATGAATTTGGACGACGATGCGACAGCCTTCGACGTCACCTTCAAGGAGGTGCTCCAGCACCTCCGACGATGACTCCGATTCGGGTGACCATTCCTCCTGCAACCCGACCGCTCGAAGCGCGCCGCGTGCCTTCGGTCCGCGCGCCAGCAGGCGCGCTTTCGACAACGAGCGAATGAGACCGTCGGCGAGTCCCCAACCTTCCGCGGCTTCGACCCAACCTCGAAACCCGATGCCCGTCGTCGCGACCACAACATCGGGCTGGGTAGCGATGCACTCCCGGGTGACGGCGAGCAGTTCGGTGTCATCTTCGAGCGGGATGATGCGAATCGCCGGCGCATAGACGACCCGCGCCCCGCGCCGCTCAAGCAACGAGCCCAGTTCTTCGGCCCGCCGCGACGCGGTCACCGCAACCGTGAACCCAGCCAGCGGCGGCACGTCTTTGATCGGGTCGAGACGCACGGGAGCCACCACTACGGCATCCCGACACGAACGGTTCCGTCGACGACCTTCACGGGATACCACGGTAGGGCCTGGGTCGGATCGTCCAGACAACTGCCCGACGATAGGGCGAATGCCTGCTTGAACATGGGCGAAAAGACCACAGCCACGCCCGCTCGGGTGCCCACCAAGCCACGGCTCATGACGTTGGCACCCGAGAACGGGTCGCGATTGCCCACCGCCCAGACGGTGTCGTCATCGAGCCGGTACACCGCGACCTGGCACCCGTGGACAAGCGCGGCCACTCCGCGCTCGCGCACCAGATCGGCAAGTGCGCAGACCGCCACCCAATGGACGGCGTCGGTGGCCCCCGGTGGTTCGGTGATCGCGCTCGAGTCGGTGCTCGCTGTCGGTCCGGTGATGGTCGTCACGACGTGAGCACCTCCAAACTCGGCCCGGCCACCAAGACCGCCCGCTCGGCCAGCGTCGCCGGTCGCGGCTGGTCACGTTCGGAGACGAACACAATGTCAGGATCAGGCGTGCCGGGAGCGTTCACAAACGAAACAAACCGCGACAGCTTCGCCGGATCGTCGAGCGTCGCCGCCCACTCATCGACGTACGACTCGATGTGGCGAGCCATCGCCTGATCGAGTTCTGCACCGATGCCGAGCACATCGTCGACGATGACCTCACGAAGGTGCGCCAGCCCGCCGTCCATCGATTGGATCCAGACGGCGGTGCGTTGCAGGCGGTCGGCCGTGCGGATGTAGTACATGAGGAACCGGTCGATGTAGCGCACCAGCGTCTCGGTGTCGAGATCGGTCGCGAACAGCTCCGCGTGCCGCGGGGTGAAGCCGCCGTTTCCGCCGACGTACAGGTTCCAGCCATTCTCGGTGGCGATGATGCCGAAGTCTTTGCCGCGTGCCTCCGCGCATTCGCGCGCACAGCCGGAGACTCCTGCCTTGATCTTGTGCGGCGACCGAAGCCCGCGGTACCGAAGCTCGAGGTCGATGGCGAGGGTGACCGAATCTTGAACGCCATATCGGCACCAGCTCGACCCGACGCACGACTTCACTGTGCGCAGAGCTTTTCCGTACGCGTGACCTGACTCGAAGCCGGCATCGACCAGGCGCTTCCAGACATGCGGCAGCTGCTCGAGCCGCACACCGAGCAAGTCGATGCGCTGGCCGCCGGTGATCTTTGTGTAGAGGCCAAAGTCGCGGGCAACCTCGCCGATGACGATCAGCCGCTCGGGGGTGATCTCACCGCCGGCGATGCGGGGGACGACCGAGTAGGTTCCGTCACGCTGCAGGTTCGCCATGACGTGGTCGTTGGTGTCTTGCGTCGCGGCGTTCTCGCCGTCGAGAACGTGCTCGTTGTGCAGGCTGGCCAAGATCGACGCCACTACGGGCTTGCAGATGTCGCAGCCACGGCCGCTGCCGTGGCGCGAGATCAACTCGCTGAAGGTACGGATCTCGCTCACTCGCACGATGTCGAACAGATCGGCGCGCGACACCGCAAAGTGCTCGCACAACGCGCGGCTCGAGTCGACTCCGGCCTCGACGAGCAACGACTTCAGCATCGGCACACACGAGCCGCATGATGTGCCCGCTCGCGTGCAGGCCTTCAGCGAACTGACGTCAGTACAGCCGCCATCGGTGATTGCCGACAGCAACTCGCCTTTGGTGACCGCGTTGCACGAACACACCTGGGCATCAGCTGGCATCGACAGGCCTGGGCCAGAAGAGGCCGGCAGGATCAGCGATTCAGCTGGTTGGCCGAGCCGCCGGCCGACCATGGGTCGAAGCGCCGCGTACGACGATGCGTCACCGACGAGCACGCCGCCGAGCAACGTTGAGGCGTCGTCCGACACCACGAGCTTCTTGTAGACGCCCGACACGTGGTCGGCCCACACCAGCTCGAGCGCACCGTCCGATGTTGCGTGTGCATCGCCGAAGCTCGCGACATCGACACCCAACAACTTCAGTTTGGTCGACATGTCAGCGCCGCCGAAGCGGGCGTCGCCACCGGCGAATTGGTCGGCCAGAGCCTCGGCCTGCGCGTAGCCCGGTGCGACCAGGCCGTAGACAGTGCCGTCGACGCTGGCACATTCACCGATGGCGAAAATCGCCGGGTCCTCGGTGGCACAGCGATCGGTGACCAGCACTCCGCCACGGGGGCCGACGGCGAGATCGCACGCCCGCGCAAGCTCATCACGCGGCCTGATACCGGCGGCGAAAACGATGGTCTGCGCTTCGATCTCGGTGTCGTCGGCGAACCGAAGGCGGGCGACTCTGCCGTCGGCACCGGCCTCGATCTGCTTGGTGCTACTGCCGACGTGCAACGAGATGCCGAGATTGCCGATGAGCCGCTTGAGTACCGCACCACCACCGGTATCAACCTGCACCGGCATGAGTCGTGGTGCCGCTTCGACAACGTGCGTGCGCAGGCCGAGCGACATCAACGCATTGGCCGCCTCGAGGCCTAACAACCCGCCCCCGATGACGATGCCGGCGGTGGCGCGGGCCGCGTGCGCGCGGATCGCATCGAGATCGTCGAGCGTGCGGTAGGGCTCGCAGCCCGGCAGGTTGTTGCCGAGGATCGGCGGGATGAAGGCGCTAGAGCCGGTCGCGAAGACGAGCGCGTCGTAGGGGTGCTCAATGCCGGACGCGCAGCGCACGAATTTGCGCGCTCTATCGACCAGCTCAACCGCGTCGCCCAACGACAGCGTGACCCGATCGGACTCGAAGAAGTCGGGCGGCACCATGCTGAGGTCGGCGGCCGTGCGCCCGTCGACGTACGACGACAGCGCCACCCGGTCGTACGCGGCGTGGCGCTCTTCACCGATCACCAGAATGCGCCAGCCGCGCTCGACCCCGTTTGCCCGCAACGCCTCGAGAAATCGCTGGCTAACCATGCCGTGGCCGATGACGACCATGCGACGCGTTTTCATGACGCCTCCACCGGTGTACGGAGCTCGCGGCGAATGGGTGGCTCAGGAACCGTCGCCGGCATCTGCATCGCCGCCTCGTCGGCGCCGGTGTCGGCCCTCACCAGCCAATCGACCAGCCCGCACACGACGTCGGTGCACCCGCCGCAGCCCGTTGTCGCCCGCGTTTCGCTCGCGACCGCATTGAGAGTTCGCGCGCCACCCAGCACGGCGTTCTGAATGACCTTCTTCGTGACCCCATTGCAGGTACAGACGGTCGTGCCGAGCGGCATAAGGGCCGGCGTCGTACCGGACGTCGCCGACGACCCTGCCGACGATTGGGCGAGGAGCGACAACCGATCCGACGGCAACACCGCATCGCGCTGGTACAACTGGCAGATCGTGGCGATGCTGGCAAGCTCGCCCACGACGACGGCACCCTGCAGCTTGCCGTCGCGCACCACCAACTTCCGGTACGAGCCCTTCGCGGTGTCGGTCACCATGACGATCTCGTCCAGCTCGTCGACAGGTTCGGTGTTGCCCATCGACGCAACGGTCAGGCCTTCAGCCTTCAACCGGGTGATCGATCGTGAGCCGGTGTAGCGCGCCGCCGGATCAGAGCCGGTGATGTGATTGGCCGCCATGGCGGCGTGTTCCCATGCAGCGGCCGCGACGCCGTAGACACGATCGGAGAACTGCGCGCAGTCGCCGATCGCGAAGATCCGAGGGTCGTCGACCGACCGCATGGTGGCGTCGATCACGATGCCTCGGTCGACCCGAAGCCCGCACGCGCGGGCGAGCTCGACGCGTGGTGCGGTGCCGGCGGCGATCACCAACAGGTCGGCGAGCACGTACGAACCGTCGGCCAGTTCGACTCCGCCGAGCCGCCCGGCGTCATCGATGATGACCCGCTTCGCTGTCGCCCCGAGTCGCACCGCAATCGCGAGCCCGTGCAGCGCGCGACCGAGTACGTCGCCGGCAGCGGCATCGAGTTGGCGATCCAGCAGGTGGTCCGAGCCGTGCAGCACGATGACCTCGGTGTCATGCACGGCCAGGGCTCGCGCGGCCTCGATGCCGAGCAGTCCCCCACCAATGACGGCGACGCGGTGCGCTGACCGCGACGCGACCAGCAACTCGCGGCAGTCGTCGACCGTTCGGAGGAAGAACGCGTTCGGGATCAAGGTCTCGTCGTCGCGACAAAGTCCCTCGATGTTCGGGATGTTCGGCTCGCTGCCGGTGGCGAACACCAACACGTCGTAGTGCATCTCGCGGCCGGCTGCCGTGCGTACGACCTGATGCGCGCGATCGATGCCGACGACAGCATCACCAAGCCGGACGTCGACCCCGTGCGTCTCGTGCCACCCCGGGGCGCCGAGCCTGATGTCGTCGAGAACGTGCCGACCAGCCAAGACTTCTGACAGCAGGACGCGGTTGTACGCCTCGTGCACTTCGTCGCCGAGGATCGTGATCGCAAGCATGTGGTGCGGATCGCGGCGCCGTAGATCCTCGGCCAAGCGAGCCCCGGCCATACCGTTGCCGACGATGACGACGTGCGGCGCGGTCATTGCTCGATCCGTTCAACGCGGGCGGCGCACACTTTGAACTCGGGCATCTTCGAGACCGGATCGAGAGCGGGATTCGTCAACTGGTTCGCGTTGCCGTCGCCGGCCCAGTGAAACGGCATGAAGATCGTGTCGAGCCTGATGTGATCGGTGAGCCGGGCCTTCGCCGTCGCGGAGCCGCGGCGGCTGACGATGCGGACGTGATCGCCGTCCGCTACATCGAGGTCGGCGGCGAGAACGGCATTCAGCTCAACGAACGCTTCGGGAGTGACCTTCACCAGGTCGGGCACGCGCCGGGTTTGCGTGCCGCTTTGGTAGTGGGCCAGCACCCGGCCAGTCGTCAGGTGCAGCGGATATTCGGCGTTGAGTTCCTCCGCGATCGGCCGGTGGTCGACGTCGACGAATCGCGCGCGGCCATCAGGAGTCGCGAACGATTCGGCGAACATGCGCGGCGTGCCATCGCTACCAGCTGGGCACGGCCAGTACACGCCGGCTTCGGAGTTGAGACGCGTGTCGTCGATGCCGGAGTAGTCGGCGATGGCACCTGCGGTTGCGAGCCGAAGCTCGGCGAACACCTCTGCCGGCTCGGCCGCAAACCCGGTCGAACACCCGAGCCGGTCGGCGAGTGCCGACAACACCTCGAGATCGGTGCGCACACCAGCGGGTGGGGCCATCAGCCGTTGCCGCTGCAGCACGCGACCTTCGAGGTTGGTCACGGTGCCGCCCTCTTCGGCCCACTGCGCCACCGGCAACACGACGTCGGCAAGTTCGGCGGTCTCCGACAGGAACGGGTCGCACACCACCAACAGATCGAGCGAGCGCAACCGGTCGGTGACGCGTCGCGAATGCGGCGCAGACACGACCGGGTTGGTGCCCATCACAAGCAGCGCCGACGGGCCGTCATCGGTGCCGAGCGAATCGAGCAGTTCGTAGGCCGATACGCCGACGCCCGGCAGACTGTCTGCATCGACGTCCCACACCTGCGCGATGTGCGCGCGGGCGACCGGGTCATCCAGCTTGCGATAGCCCGGCAGCTGGTCGGCTTTCTGCCCCATCTCCCGGCCGCCTTGGCCATTGCCCTGGCCGGTGATGCACCCGTAACCGCTGTTCGGCCGGCCCGGCAACCCCAACGCCAGCGCGAGGTTGATGAACGCCGACACGGTGTCAGTGCCTTTGCTCTGCTGCTCGGCGCCTCGTGCGGTCAACAACATCGCCGAGTTCGCGGTCGCGATCATGCGGGCCGCCCGCCGAATATCGGCGGCCATGATCCCGGTGATGGTTTCGACCCGTTCAGGCCAGTACTCGTTTGCGCGCCGACGCACTGCATCGAACCCGGTCGTGCGGGCAGCGACGTAGCCGTTGTCGACCAGTTTGTCGCCCACGACGACGTGCAGCAGGCCGAGGGCGAGGGCGAGGTCGGTACCGGGTGTGATCTGCAGGTGCAGCGTGGCGTCTTTCGCCGTTGGCGTGCGCCGCGGATCGATGACGATCAACCGGCCACCCGCAGCGCGTTGGGCTGCGATGTGCCGCATGAACGGCGGCATCGTTTCGGCGACGTTGCTGCCGATCAGCACGACGACATCGGCGGCCGCGATGTCGGTAAGCGGAAACGGCAGCCCTCGGTCGAGACCAAACGCGCGCATGCCGGCCGCGGCAGCGCTCGACATGCAAAACCGACCGTTGTAGTCGATCTTGCTCGTGCACAGCGCGACTCGAGCGAATTTGCCCAGCAGATAAGCCTTTTCGTTGGTCAGGCCGCCGCCACCCAAGACGCCGACGGCATCTGCTCCTTGCGTCTGCCGCAGCTGATGAAACCGATCCGCGATGAAGTCGAGCGCGGTCTCCCAGTCGACCTCCCGCAACGGGCTATCTTTGGTCGCCCGCATGAGCGGAGCAGTGAGCCGCGCATCCGATGTGAGCAGCTCCGCCGACGTCCACCCCTTGTGGCACAACCCGCCGCCGTTCGTCGGAAACTCCCGACCGGCGACGTCGATGTCGCCGGTCGGGAGCTTGGTCAGGGTCATCGCGCATTGCAACGCGCAGTACGGGCAATGCGTGTCAACGCTTCGAACTCCCGGCTCCAGGCCGAGTTCCGAACTCACACGCGCCCGCCCATACGGTGAACCGCAGCGGGCCGCAGGTACCCCGCCCACGTCACCGTCAGGCAAATCGCGTAGGCAGCAATGAATCCGATGTAGGCGCTGTTGCCGTTGTGAAACGACAGGAACGACTGGCGGAAGCCCAGGTTGACGAGCACGCCGCCCGCTGCTCCGATGGCGCCGGCAATGCCGATCACCGCAGTCGCGATGCGGGCTGCTTGCGGCTGACTCGGTCGCTGACCGGTTGCGGACAGCGGGCGGCCGAAGATCGAGGGGATCATCTTGTAGGTCGAGCCGTTGCCGATGCCGCTGAGGATGAACAGCAGAACGAACCCGAGCAGAAACAGGCCAAGTGACTTCTGTAGCGAAGCAACGAGGACGACGGTTGCGCTCAACGCCATCGCGGTGAAGTTCCAGAAGGTGACGCGGGCACCGCCGAAGCGGTCAGCCAGCCGACCACCGATCGGGCGCGCCACCGATCCGAGGAGCGGTCCGATAAACGTGAGCTGGGCTGCCTTGAGCGCGGTGTTGAAATGCGGGTGAAACTGCACCTGCAATACCTGACCGAAAGCGAAGCTGAAGCCGATGAACGAGCCGAAGGTGCCGATGTAGAGCAAGGAAATGACCCAGGTGTGCCGGTCGTGGCAGGCGTCACGCATCGCCCGCTTCGAATTGCGCACGGTTCTGAGGTTGTCCATGCCGAGCGCGGCGCAGATGGTCGCAATCACGATGATCGGAATGTAGATCGCGATGACCAGGCGCGGATGCGTAACGCCGGCCGTCGTCAACACCAGCAAGCCAAGCAGCTGCACGGTCGCGACGCCGATGTTGCCGCCGCCCGCGTTGACGCCGAGGGCCCAGCCCTTCAACCGGATCGGGTAGAAGTTGTTGATGTTCGCCATCGAGGAGGCGAAGTTGCCGCCACCGACACCAGCCAGCGCGCCCGCGATGAGCAGAGTTGTATAGGTGACCCCCGGCTTCAGCACGATCATGGTGAAGGTGGCCGGCACGAGGAGCATCAGCGTGCTGAAGATCGTCCAGTTGCGGCCGCCGAACTTGGCGATGGCGAACGTATAGGGCAGGCGAAGACCGGCACCGACCACCGTGGGCACGGCAGTCAACGTGAACTTGCCGGCTGCGTCGATGTGGTACTTCGGGCCGAGGAACAACACGATCGCCGACCACAAGCTCCAGATGCTGAACCCGATGTGCTCGGAGAGAACCGAAAACACCAGGTTGCGACGGGCCACCACCCGGCCGGTCGACTCCCAGAACTCCAGGTCCTCCGGCTCCCACTCGGTGAGGTTGTGCCGGGTTGATCCAGCTGACGAGGTCAGCTCTTCGGTGTTGTCGACGGCGATGCTCATTGCGGCCCTTCCGCTCGGGTAGGCCGTCAAGCTAAGCGGCGCCGGTTTCCGCCGTGTGTGTCAGAACGCACCTGAACGAAACATCTTCCGCACATCGCCGAAGTCGCCGCTGTGAGAAGGGATTGAGCCTGTCGACGCTCTCGAGTGCGGGTCAGCGACGGACGTAGGCGATGCTCATGCCCCAGAGGCACACGATCGCGACGAGCGTGTAGGCCGAACCGATCGCAACTCTCGTCGAGGGTCTGATCGCGTAGTAGGCCGCGTCAATCCACTTGCGCGTGCGCCAGCGCTTCACCAACTCGAAGATCCCGATGATCAAGATGAAGATCAGCACCGGGCTCGGGTGCAGAACCGCAAAGACGCCGGCAGCAGCCAGGCCGACGATCCACAAGGCCGGATGCAGCGCGCCGGCGACGCGGCCGCCGTCAAGTGGCAGGGCCGGCACCAGGTTGAACAGGTTGATGAAGAACGCGGTGTAGGCCAGCGCGCGCAGTAGCGGTGAGCTGAAGACGTGCGACAGCTCGAGGGCGACAAGGGCTCCAACTGTGCCGACGGCGGGGCCTGCAAGTGCCGCCGTAGCTTCGTGGCCGACGGATTTTGGCGCCGACTTCATCGTGACGAACGCGCCCATGAACGGAATGAAGGTTGGCAACGATGCCTTCACTCCCATCGACCGCAACGCCACCATGTGGCCGACCTCGTGCACGGCGATGAGCGCGACGAAGCCGACCGCGTACCACCAGCCGAAGATGAACGCATAGGCCACCACCGAGATCACCATGCTGGCGGCGAACTTGAACTTCACCAGCACGGCGCTCGCCTTGAGCAGCAGGAAGAGTTTCGTCAGCAGCCCGAACTTCGCGGCTACACCCACGCCTGCGGCCGCACCGCCACCGGCTTCGCCCCACCGCTTCTTGTTCTGGTGCGGCGCTGTGACGGGTGGCGGGTTCAGCGACGACGGGTAGTCGGCGGGCAGCGGCTCGCCCGGCACATAGAGATAGGGCCGCTGTACGGACGGCGGCGGCGCAGCCTCGGGTATGCCTTGCGGGTCGGTCACAGCTTCTGAGCACTCCGGTACGTCGGTTGCTTTCAGTGTAGGCGCGCGAATGGCGCGCCGCGGCCGCTACTCCGCGACGGGTGAAGATCGCAACGGCCCGACGTCAGGAGCAGCGAGTGGTGCGCCCTCGAGGGGCTGGATGTCATCGCGACCCGGTTGCTGAATGTCATTGCGACCCGGTCGCTGAATGTCATTGCGCGCGATTGCGGCATACGCGACCAACAACACGATCGCAGCTGTACCGATGAGAGCAACCCGACCGTCGCCGTAGCCCAGTCCGGTCAGCGTGCGTCGCTTGCCAAACCAGTCGGCGATCGACGCGCCTATCGGCCGGGTCAGCACGTAGGCAAACCAGAAGGCGAACACCGCGTTCAGCTTGCGTGCTCCCCAGCCCACTGCGGGCAACGCGATCAGCCCGGCGAACACGATCGCCGACGTCCGAAAGCCCCAATGCATGGTGATGGCAGTCAGGTCTCCGGCCGCCGTCCCGAGTGCGAAGGTCATCAAGACGGTGAGCCAGTAGTAGGTCTCGCGCCGTTGGGTCACGATGCTGTGAATCGAGAGCGTCCGCTCGCTGCGGTACCAGAGAAAGAACACGACCGCGAGGCAGATCGCGTAGAACAACGTCGAAGCGACGTACGGAACGCCGAGGCCCTTGTGCAGACCGTCGGCGGCGACTGTGCCGAACACAGCCACCATCGACACAGCTAGCCAATACGCCGCAGCGAGGTAGCGACGAACTCGAAATTGCAGCCACAACGCGGCGGCGAGCCCGAGCGCTCCGAGGCCCACGGCGAGCACCCGGCTCACGCTGCCGAGGTAGTCAGAGGTGGCTTCACCAACGCCCGTCGTCAGGACTTTGATGACCCAGAACAACACCGTGACCTCGGGCACCTTGGCCGCAAGGGGCGACCAATCACGAGGTGGCGTGTGAGCAGTGGACATCGCGCTTAGCGTACTGGGGTGCATCCGGCGCAGGTGCCGCTTGGCGAGCGTCCGCCCGCAGCGCCCATCGATAGTGGAGGTGCCGGGAATCGAACCCGGGTCCTTCGGTACCTAGCCAGGGCTTCTCCGGGCGGAGCCTGCATTGTCTTTCTCAGCCCCGACGGTCACGCAG
>Ga0207929_1000437_pt1 | contig 11454 bp, 12 predicted proteins | sample NGESurdeep072012_FD_184466 | JGI IMG/M metagenome (GOLD analysis project Ga0207929, IMG submission 184466) | Arctic peat soil microbial communities from Barrow, Alaska - NGEE Surface sample 53-1 deep-072012 (SPAdes) | ecosystem: Environmental > Terrestrial > Soil > Wetlands > Peat ... | reverse complement strand
TAGACCTCGATCGCCTCCTCCCGCCGCTTCACCTCTTTGCGCGCGACCCGCTTGACGAGCTCGTCGTCAAGCGCACCCGCACCCGTCTCCTTGCTCGCTTTCACCAATTCGCTTTTGAGAAGCGAAAGGGTGCTCAAGCCGAGCTCGTCGCGGCGGCGCCGTGCTTCCACCAGATCGGACTGAATTCGGTCGTAGAGCGCCACGGCGGCGATTGTCACACACCCAGTCGGACGCAACCGTCCGGAGGTTCGGCTGGAGGGCCGGCCGAGAGATTTGGGCTCCAGGTGGTTCAGATGGGCCGCATGGGGGCCAAAGATCCGGTCGGCATCTCCTGCCGAACCTCCAATCGCCGATAATCGGCCCCAATGCTCCTACTCATAGGACCGGCCGTAGCCGTGATCGGGATCGTGGCCGTCGTGTTTGTCATGCGCCACAAATCCGTGGAGAAGCGCTCGATGTACTCGTCGCGACGCTCGCAGATCGAGCACAAGGTACGCGCGGCGCGCCAGCGCACGCTCGGGCCCGGGAGGCGCGGCGAGAAGGCGGACAAAGGCCAGGCCTTCGAGGAAACCGCAGCCGCCGCCCCGACGCTCACCTACGAGGCGACGGCCTACGCCAGCCCCCCGGTCGCCCCACCCCCTCCAAAATCGCACTCGGCTCCCGCGCAACCGGCTTGGGATTCGGGACCCGTCAGCACCCCGGTGGATACGCCGGCATATACCCCACCCGCCGCTCAGCCAACTCCCCCCGCCGCCGCCCCCGCGTATGAGCCACCACCGTTTGAGGCCCCGGAGGCTCGCCCAGAGTGGACTCCCGCGCCTGCGACACAGGCCGAGCCCGAGCCTGCGCCGCGTGCAGCCGAACCGGCATCGACGTCGGCCGGTGCAGGCGCTTCGTGGTCGGTCGTCGGCGAAAGCAAGGGTCTGGCCGAGCCCGAGCCCGCCCCCAAGAAGAAGGGCTCCAAGGATCCTCAGACAGGAGCATGGTCCCTCGCCTCAGGCGAGGCGGCGGGCGACGAGGCCGACGAAGGGCCGAAGAAACCCAGCGCAGTGATTGCGATCGCGCAATATGCATTGCTCGTCGTCGGCCTCGTGACGGTGCTCATCGGAGTCGTCGTGACGGTGGCCAACTCGCACGGCGGCTAAGCGTCGGGGCCGGTCACCGAGCTCAGCGATCAGTAAGGTCAATCTTTAGCGCTGCTACACCGGTGATGCGGCGAGTATCGCCGCCGCCAATCTCTGACCTCCGTCCGTCATGACCGTATCGGTGATGACCGCGCGGTAGCCGAGCGCTTCGACCGCCGGTGCCAGCGCCGCATCGCGGCTGTCGATCACAAAAGCGCATGCAACGTCCGCATACATCTTCGCCACGGCAACCGGAGACGCTTCAAGTCCCAACGCTTGCATCATCGCCACCGTCGGGCCCTTGAGAGCGACGCCGCCGACGATCGGAGCCACCGCCACTGTTCGATCGCGAGGCACATGAGAACCGACCACCCGAAGGATCGGTGCTATGGAGATGAGCGGGTTGGATGGGCCGATCACCACCAGGTCGGCGCTGGCGAGCGCGGACAGAACCTCGGGAGTCGGCTTCGCCGACTCGATGCCTTCGAACTCGATTTGGCGCAGCGCCGGCGCCAGCCGCTCCCGCACGAAATATTCCTGGAACGAGAGCTCTCCCCTATCAGTGGCAAAACGAGTGCGGACGCGCTCATCGGTCATCGGCAGCACAGTCGTTTCGATTCCAAACCGGCGGCACAGATCCAACGCCGTCTCGGTGAGGCGCCGGCCACGCCGAAGCAATTCCGTCCGAAGCAAATGCGTGGCAAGGTCCTTGTCCCCGAGTCGAAACCAGACCTTCTCACCCAGCCGCTCGAGCGCCTCGAGTGTGTTAAACGACTCGTCCTTGATGCCATAACCTGCTTCGTCATTGAAAGCACCGGCAAGCCGGTAGACGGCAGCGTCAAGATCAGGGCACACCAGCAGGCCCCAGAACTCGTCGTCGTCAGCGGTATTGGCGACCACCGTGAGGTCGCTCGCAGGCACCGTCGACTGGAAGCCTGAGGCGAGCATGGCCCCTCCGGTGCCGCCGGCGAGCACGACCACCTTCACCGGAAAAGGTCTTCCGCTGCCGGCCGGATGAGCTCGCGCCCGCTGCCATTCCCCTCGAGCTCGAGACCGCGTACGACCACGACAGGCGTCCGCCGTGTCTTCCCCATCACAAGGCCTGCCGCCGCAGCCACCTCATCGGCCACGGCGAGGACTGTCGCGTGCAGCTCCTTGCCCGCATCGTCGACCCGCCCGCGCATGTCGAACAGGGCTGGCATGCCTGCGACGCCGAGAGCCACGTTGACGATCCCCAGCCGCCAGGGGCGGCCGAACGTGTCCGACACGATGACGCCCACCGTGGCACCACTGACCTCGCGCAACCGCTCACGGAGTCGCGCGGCACTCGCATCAGGATCGACGGGAAGCAGGGTCACCACGTCCGACCCCGGGATGTTGGAATGATCGACTCCGCTGTTGGCGCACACAAAGCCGTGGCGCGTTTCCGTGATCAGTACACGCTCGGTTCGCAGGATTCGCACGCTCTCGTCGAGGACCACCTGGACAAACCGCGGGTCGGGTTGGGCAATCAGGTCCGGCGCCAGGCGCACGGCGTCATCGCTCGCGGTGACATCGGCGAGGTTTCGGGTGCGGCCCTCGGCCTTGGAGACCACCTTCTGCGCAATTACCACGATGTCGCCCGCCACCAGGCCGATCCGCGCGCCGATGAGCTGCGCAAGGTCGTCGCCGGCACCAATCTCGGGCAGGCCGTCGACGCCGATGAGCTCCAAGCGCCTCAATCCATGCGCCGCCGAGCGTGCTCGAGATCCTCTGGCTCATCGAGGTCCAGAGCCATCGCGTCCGACTTATGGACGGCAAAGTTGACGCCCTTCGTCTCGGCCTCTTGCCGGAATGCGGTCAGCGAGTCCTCGCCGAAATGCAACGAGATCGCGTCCGGGGGACTGATGTACAGGGCATTCGTGCCTCCCCGGCCGATTGCAGGCGCGGCCACCACCGCCGGTGGTGCAACGCGGCCGGCGACGTCCAGCATGTCCCTCACCGACTTCGCGGTCACAAGCGGCAGGTCGCTGGACAAGATGAGGACCGCACGGGCCTTGCTCTTGAGCGCGTGGGCGATGCCGCGCTTCGCGGCCACGTTCTGCCCTTGCTGCCGTCTTTCGATCACTGCCTCCGCGCCTAGGCGATCGGCGATCTCCTTTACCTCGGCGCTGCCGCCGACGACAAGGCGATGGTCACCTGCGGATGCGGCTCGAATTGCTCGCTCCGCATTTCGAAGGGCGAGGGTACGGCGCGCCTTTGCGTCGAGGACGTTGCCCAGACGCTGCTTGGCCTGATCGAGATCTTTGACCAGGACGATGACCCAGGCGCCTGTACCGTCGCCTTCCTTTACGGGACCCTGCGTCAGCCCCATTGAGCGCGAATCCGAGGCAGGATCTGCGAACCGTAGAGTTCCAGGAACCGTGCCTGGTCGTTGCCAGGCGCATGAAAGACAAGGTGGTTGAAACCAAGGTCGAGGTACGGGCGAAGCTGCTCGAGGTGCTCGTCCGGGTCATTCGAAACGAGCCAGCGGCGATGCGCGACGTTCTCGACGTCGCGCGCGAGGCGCTCCATCTCCCGCGGATCGTCGATGCCGGCCTTGGCCTCAGCAGGAAGAGCGAGGGCTGCCCAGATCTTGGTGTCCTCCATGGCGCGGTCGCGATCGGTGTCGTAGGAAACCTTGACCTCGATCATTCTGTCGAGGCGGCTGGGGTCGCGGCCCGCTTCTGTCGCACCCTCGGCAAAAGAGGGCAGCAGCTGCTCGGAGTAGAGCTCCATGCCCTTGCCGGAGGTGCAGATCAGGCCGTCGCCCGCGCGCCCCGCGAACTTCGCCACCTGCGGTCCGCCGGCGCCGACGTAGATCGGAATTGGCTTGTCTGGCTTGTCGTAGATCGTGGCATTCCGCGTGCGGTAGTACTCGCCGTCGAAAGTCACCAGCTGCTCGTTCCAGAGCTGTTTGATGAGACGCACCGCCTCACGGAGACGAGCGAATCGCTCCTTGTTGTCGGGCCACTGGATGCCGAGGGCGCCCTCGTTGAGGTGTTCGCCGGTCCCGACGCCGAGGATCATGCGATCCGGGAACAGCGAACCAAGCGTTCCAAAAGCCTGGGCCACGACTGCAGGGTGATAGCGGAAGGTGGGCGTCACGACCGACGTGCCTAGCGCGACGCGACGCGTTCTCTCGCCGGTCGCCGCCAGCCACGCGAATGCGAAGGGCGCATGGCCGTCCGAGTGCCGCCACGGTTGGAAGTGATCGCTGACGAATACGCTGTCGAAGCCGCGCTCCTCGGCAGCGACGGCGAAGTCGAGCAGGGTGCGCGGGCCGAATTGTTCGGCCGACGCCTTGTAACCGAGCCTGAGCATCTGTTTCAACCTCTAGCGCCTGTAGTAGCGCTTCCAGCTGAAGGCGACGCCCCCCACTGCCGCCGCTATCACGACGACGACGAGGGCGATGAGGGAGTGGCTGTCAAAGTTGGCGATCCCCGGGATGAGAAGCAGCGCAAGCGCGCCAACCGCGAGCAACATCATGGCCACCAGCGTGACGGCGCGGTGGATCTTCATCGCCCCACCAGCTTACCGGCGCACGCGCTAACGTCGAGGAGTGGGAGCTGAGGAGGCGCAAACCATCCACCTCGAGTCCGTAGCCTCCACCCAGGACGTGGCTCGCGACCTGCCGCTCGGCTCGGTGGTGATCGCCGACCACCAGACAGCGGGCCGCGGGCGCCTCGAGCACCGATGGGAAGCGCCGCCTGGAACTGCGCTACTCGTCTCCTTCGTCCTCGCCCCGAACCCACTGCTGAGCCTGGCGGCCGGCGTGGCCGCGGCTGAAGCCTGCGATCACAGCGTGCGGCTTAAATGGCCCAACGACCTGCTGCTCGGGGGCCGCAAGGTCGGCGGCATCCTGGTCGAGGCGACGTCCGCGAAAGCCGTTTGCGGAGTCGGCATCAACCTCACCTGGGCGCCCGAGGGTGGCGCGATCTTGAATCAGCCTCGGGACTGGTTGCTGGACCGGCTGCGCATCGCTGTGGAGAGATGGAGCTCAGCGCCCCCGAAAGAGGTGCTGGCGCGGTGGCGCGAGCTGTCTGACACGATCGGAAGGAAGGTGCGCGTGGAGCTGCCGGATCGCGCCTTCGAAGGCGTCGCCCAGGACATCAACGAGCGAGGCGAGCTGTTAGTCGACGGCGCAGTGGTGAGCGCGGGGAGCGTCAGGCATCTAACTGACCAATGATTTCGGGCAGCACCTCGCCGGCGCGGCCGTGGATCACGACCTCGGCGAGCGAGTCTAATGGTGTCGGCTCGGCGTTGATGATGATCAGGCTCGCGCCTGCGCGGACTGCCGCCAGCGGAATGTCGGCGGCGGGATGCACCACCAGCGACGAGCCGACGACGAGCATGACGTCAGCGCTTTGTGCCAGAGCCAAAGCCTCATGCATCGCCGACACTGGCATCGGTTCACCAAACAACACAACGGTCGGTTTGAGAAACATGCCGCCGCACGACTTGCAAAGAGGCGGCATCTGCACAGCCAGCCTGGCCTGTACGACGGCTCGTGACTCTCGCATCCCACAGTCGAGGCACTGCACAGTGCGACTGGACCCATGAACCTCGACCACGCGACGGCTACCCGAGGCCTGGTGGAGCCCATCGGTGTTCTGCGTCACTATCGCCACCAGAACGCCTGCGGCCTCAAGCGCCACCAGCGCCAAGTGGCCAGGGTTGGGTCGCGCGGCGAGGGCGATATCACCTCGCTCCTTGGACACCATCCAGTAGGCGGTCGGATCCTGCATGAAGGAGTCGATCGATGCGACCTTGACCGGGTCGTACTTGGTCCATAGCCCGCCCGCTCCACGAAAGGTCGGGATGCCGCTTTCCGCCGAGGCTCCCGCGCCGGTGAACGCCACTCCCCTGCGAGCAACCGAGAGAAGCTCGGCCGCGCGCTCCACAGTCATGCCTAGGGTTCTTGAGCCGCCGCGAAAACTGACTGCTGGGCGTAGCGGTGCTTGTACGTCTCGTAGGACTCGAGGGCAGACTCAGTCGGGATCTGCACCCACGGCGCTTCGCGATGCTCGCGAATCGCGCTCACCCTCAAGACTCGGAATTTCTCAGCCGACTTGCCCTTGAGCTGAAGGCCTGGCATCTCGTCGACGGCGATGTACTCGGTGCACGCCTCAAACGTCGGCCAGCCGATAAGAATGTTGAACGCGGGCGCCGCGCTGCAGAAGCGTGCCGCAGTGTTGACGGTGTCTCCGAGCGCGGTGTACTGCAGTCGATCCTTGCTTCCCATGTTCCCCACCACGGCCGGCCCCGTGTTGATGCCGATGCCCCAGCTTACGGGCGGCAGGCCGTGCTCGACGAGTTTCGCTTGCAGAGCGGAGGCTTGCGCGATGAGGTCATACGCGCAACGCAGCGCGAGCAGCGCGTGGTTGGGCTGGGTGGCAGGCGCATTCCACAACGCCACCACCTCGTCGCCAACGTACTTGTCGATCGTCCCATCCCACTTGAGGATGAGCGCGCTGATGTCGTCGAGATAGTGCTGGATGACTGCAAGCACGTCCTCTGCGGCCATTGCCTCGGACATGGCCGTGAAGCCACGAATGTCAACGAACAGCAGCGTGAGGTCGCGACGTTCGCCCCTGGAGATGATCTCGCCGATGGAGTGTGTGGCAGCGAGCTGCCTGACGATTCGGGGATCGACGTAGTGGCCGAAGATCCTCTCGACCTTGCGCCTCTCGCGATCCTCGAGAACGTAACGCGCGGCCATTGAAAACGCGGCTGAGAGGACTATGGCGATCGGTGCGTATAGGGGATCGGCCAGGTAACCGGACTTTCCGAGAAGCACGATCACGCCGTAGTAGGCGACGAGCAGCGCGCCGATGAAGATCACAGCGACGCGGAACGACAGCACATACACGATGACCGCGACGGCGAGCGACAGGAGAACGATCGCCAGCAGCATCGAGTTACCGGGCTGAACGCGGATGTAACGATCGGACAGGATCGTGGTCATCGCGTCACCCTGGATCCGATAGCCGTAGTTCTGATTGTCGAGCATGCAGCGCAGCCGGCTCGACGGACAGAAGCTGCTGTCATGAGTGAAGCCAACGGCTTGTGAGTAGACGTCGCTGCCATCGATGAGCTTGGAGCCGACGATGACGATGTGCCCAGTGATCTGGTCTGGGTTCGGGCAGCTGGCGTTTTCGGCGTCCTGGTAGCTGCAGCTCGGACCGCCGCCCCTGGTGAAGTTGATCAGCATCTGATTCCCAACCAGGGGTATTCGATGCGGCCCAAATGTCGCTTGAGTGCCGCTTGCGTTTACCTCGAGCGGGTCGGCGATCCCAGTCGATATTCGAAGCGCCTGGAGGAAGGCCGGCTCGTCCGCCTCATTCTCGTTGCAGGTCGCGCTGGGGTCAGGGCGCAGCACGACGCCTCGGACGTTGTTGGCGTCGTCAGGCGTCCCCAGGCCGCGCTCGCCCACCGCGGCAGCAACGCCCGAGAATTCCGGAAATGGCGAGACATCTGCTGTACAGACCAGGACGACGTTGCCGGCGGCCTTGATCGCGGCTGTAAGCGGCGTGTTCGTGTCGAACGGATGACCTGGAGTGCTCAGCTCGGGGTCACTGGCGGTCGGGCCGAGCGGAAAGTCGAAGAGGATGACTGCCGGGTGAAGGCTCGACAGGTAGTCGATGACCCTGGCGTGGTCTGCGTTGGTCAGAGTGCCGACGGCGATCAGGGACGGCTGGTCGAGCGCTATGAACGTCACGCTGCGATCAGGGGCCGGCGCTGGGAACAGCTGTTCCTGAGCCGCAAAGAAAGGGCCACTCATCACGCCGCGGGTGCTGAGCACCACGACCAAAAGGCCGGCCAGGAGTCCCGCCAGCGCGAAGCGCCAGGCGAGGCGCCAGTCGCCCAAACGCTCGCGGACCATGCGCCGCTATGTTAGGCAGCGTGCGCCTGGGTGTCCCGGATTCGCGGCGAACCCTGGCGATCTACGTCGCGGCCGGGGCTTCTTTCGCGGCGCTGTCGGCGCGCGGTCTCACCGTGCCGCTCTATGCGCATGAGCTAGGCGCCGACCGCTTTCAGGTCGGTGCGCTGTTCTCAGTCGCAACTCTTGCCGCCGCCCTTCTGTCCATGCCGGCAGGGGTACTCATCGACCGCTTCGGCACGAGGACGCTGCTGATCCTCTCGCTGATCATCGCGGCCGGCTCTCAGCTGGCGATGGCCGAAGCCACGACAGTGGCGCCGTTGTTCGTCTGGCAGATCGTGGGCGGCCTCGGAGCCGGAGCCCAGCAGGCAGCGCTATTCAGCGCCATCACCGCCCTGGTGACGAGCGGCCGGCTCGGGCGCGCGATGGGTTGGCTCACGTTCTCGATGCAGTGTGGGTTTTTCATCGGCCCGTCGATCGCCGGCCTCTTGCTCCAGTGGCTCGACCTGCGCACTGACATCGCCGTGACGACCGCCTTGCTCGTGTTCGCGATCCCTGGCGCCATGGCGGCCAGCACTGCGCCACAGTCGAGCCAGAGGCTGGAATTGATGAAGCCCCTCCGTGCACTCGTGACGCAGCGTGCGTTCGGCCCTGTCGTCATCGGCCTGCTGGCGGCGACGCTGGCGTGGGGAACCGTTGGCGCATTCCTGCCGATCTTTGGCAAGGAAAGCCTGGGCCTGCCGAACTCCCAGATCGGTCTGCTCCTGGCCATCCAGGCAGTCGCCAATGGCCTGGCGCGCATCCCCGGAGGCAGGCTCGTGGACCGTGCGAAGCACCGCTGGCCGATCGTGTTCGTCGGAGTCATGGTGTGGTCGGTGGCAGCGATAGTGCTAGGCCATCTGAGCGGATTCTGGGCACCGGTGGTCTTGCTCGTCGTCGCCACACCCTTCGTCGCCACTGTCTACGTGGCAATCGGGGTTGTCTTCGGCGACCTCTCGATTGGGTCCACCCGCGGAGTGACCATGGGCGCGTACGGGACAGTGTTGTTTCTGGGTTTGGCCGCCGGCCCGCTGGTCTTCGGGCCGATCGTCCAGGCGTACGGTTACGCCGCCGGCTTCACTGCTTGCGCAGCGGTCGCGATGGTGCTGGCAATCGTGATGGCCGCGTTCCACGCCGAGCCGTTTCGGCCGCGCTCCGAGATCCCGCTACCTCCGCCCGCGCCGGGGACATAACGGCGGGTCTTCGACCCGCCTTACAAGAGGAAACCAGTCGGTTTCCTCTCGTCGGCGGGCGCTGCGCGCGCGCCTGCTCTCTTTCCCGGGATTGGATTTATTACGGATTGGTCTCTCCATGCAACGCCTGGATGCAATCAGGACAAAGTCATGGCCGGGGAGACCCCGGCCAACCCTGCCGAGCTAGATAGCTTGCCGAGAGTTCTCAGCTTTCCTTAGCGTTGGCCTTAGGTGTGGATGGGCGAGCGCGGGACGTCCCGTCGGGCTGGAGCGTCCCGACGTATTCGGCCACCACCTGGCGGTGGCTGGGGAACGCAAGCGGTGGCAGCGAATCGAGCGTGAACACCCCGACCTCGAGCATCTCTAGGCCAGGAACCGGCCGGCTGCCGGCCGCAAGCCTGGCCTGGTAGGCGATCCCGATCATGCTGGGAGCGGTCCGCTTGGCGATGTGATAGACGCCGATGAGCCGCGTCATCTCGACGCCGGCGCAAATTTCTTCGAGGCATTCACGAGCCGCCGCGTCCCAGGGATCCTCGTCGTCGTTGACAAAGCCGCCCGGCAGGCACCACAGGCCGCGGCCCGGCTCGATCGACCGGCGTCCCAGGAGAATTCCGCCCTCGACCTCGATCACCACCGCCGTCGTGACCTTGGGATCGTGCCAAAGCACGAAGTCGTCGTTGGGGCACGCCTCGACCTCGCGGCCTTCGACCACGCGCGTCACGAGCTCGGCGCCGCAGTTGACGCAGTAGTGGCTCACCTACCGAACTCTAGAGACCCTTGGGAACCGCGGAGACAGCTGCTACGCGTGCTGTTTCGTGACTGCCGATTTCATGTCCGCGACGCGGACCTGGTTGCGCCCCCCTTGCTTGGCGGCATACAGCGCCTGGTCCGCGCGCTCCATCAAGGTCGTGAACATCGAAGGCTCCTCGGTCGCCGCCACGCCAATGCTGATGGTCAGCTTCAGCCCGCCGGGAAACGTCGCCGCTGCGACCTTGGCGCGGATGCGCTCGGCCAGGGTACGCGCTCCCTGCTCGGTCGTCTCGTGGAGGATGATGCCGAACTCCTCACCGCCGTAGCGCGCGCAAACGTCCGACTCCCTGGCGCCCGAGGTGAGGATCTTGGCCAGCTCGTGCAGCACCGCATCGCCCTCTAGATGGCCGTACGAGTCGTTCACCTGCTTGAAGTGGTCGATGTCGATCATCAAGAACGCGATGCTCTTGTGATAGCGCCGGGCCCGGTGCATCTCCTGCAGGTATCGCTGGGCCAGCGCGCGCCGGTTAGGTAACTTCGTGAGCTCGTCCGTGAGCGCGTTCTCCTCCTGAGCCTGAAACAGCTGGGCATGCCGGATGGCGATGGCGCCCTGCGAGGCGACTCCGTTGAGAAGGTCCGCCTGGTCGTCAGTCAGCTCCCGCCATGCATTGAGGTAGAGCTCCATCGCGCCCATCAGCTGGCCCGATCGCTGCATCGGCACAACCAGAACGTGCTGCGGATGCCCGCCTGCCTCGAGGCCGGGCGAGGCTTCCTCCGCCAGCTTGAGCACCTGGGGGCGCATCGCCGTCAGTGCAGTGCGCAGAGGCTCCTCCTCGAGGTGGCGGACGACCCCCTTGGCCCGGTGCGCGAGGTTGTACTCGGCCTCCCGGCGCATCTCGTTGGTGCCGGGGGTCATCAGGTACATCGCCCCGGCGACGGCCCCCATGATCCTGCCGGCGTGCGTGAGGGCCACGTTCAGGACCTCCTCGAGCGCCAGAGATGAGTTGACGGCCGAGGCGATCGCCAGCAGGAGGCCGGCCCTGTCTCGGGCGCCGCTCTCGTCCGCGAGGGCGGCCTGAAGCTGCCTCGTCGTCCTGCGAAGACGCATCAAAGACACTGTCAGCAGGACGAAGGCGATGACAAGCAGAATCGAAGTCACGAGCAGGACGCTCGCTATATCCGGCACAGAGCCTCCCCCTTTTTGAGTTGCCCTAGGTTAACGCCCCTGGCCGCAGGGTTGTTCGAGCTATACTCGGCCCGACCTGGAGCCGATCTCTTTCGACGACCTTCCCCTTGGCGGCGAGTGGACGACCCGGCGGCGCACCATCTCCGAATCTGAGATCGCGCTGTTCGCGGCCGTAGCCGGCGACTTCTCCCCGCTCACCATCGATGCCACCCACCGAAATGGCCGCATCGCCTCTCCCGCGCTCCTTGTCGCCATGGCCGT
>Ga0207929_1000436_pt1 | contig 11458 bp, 11 predicted proteins | sample NGESurdeep072012_FD_184466 | JGI IMG/M metagenome (GOLD analysis project Ga0207929, IMG submission 184466) | Arctic peat soil microbial communities from Barrow, Alaska - NGEE Surface sample 53-1 deep-072012 (SPAdes) | ecosystem: Environmental > Terrestrial > Soil > Wetlands > Peat ... | reverse complement strand
TGGGCCCTGGCACCCGGGCGGTTTCGATCCGGTGCCGATGCGGGATTGCGCAGGCGGAAGTGAGGCGGGGAAATGATGGACACGCAACGTCTCGTCCTGTTTTTCATCTTTGGCTTCTCGCTGCTCATGCTCTGGAACGAGTGGGAGAAGGAGCATCGGCCCCAGCCCGCGCCACAGGCGCAGGTATCGTCCGCAACGACGATATCGACGCCGACCAGCAAGTCCGCCGATACGCCTGTGACGCAGGCAGTGCAGCCTGCCCCCAATGGCAATGTTCCCGGTGCGGCTGCGCCGGCTGCCAAAGGTGAAACCATCGTAGTGCGTACGGATCTCGTCGTTGCTGAGATAGACACACTCGGAGCTACGCTGAAGCAGGTAGAGCTTCTGAAGCACAAGGAAGCCAAGGACTCGGAGAAAAATCTGGTGCTGCTAGGGCCCGAGCATCATTACGAGGCGCAAAGCGGATTAACCGGGGAGAGCGGCCCGAATCACCGTACGCTCTGGACCGCACAACCGGGCAGCACCACGCTCGCCGCTGGCCAGAATACGCTTGAAGTGCGGCTCATTGCGCAGGGCAAGGACGGACTCGCGGTGACCAAGGTTTACCGCTTTACGCGCGACAGCTACGTGATAGACGTTGCATTTGAAATTCGCAACGCCGGCAGCGTCCCGGTGACGCCGTATGCCTATTTTCAGCTCACGCACGACGGCAAGTCTGCAGTGACCGGGAACGCCATCGCGAATTCCTTCGGCGCACGGAGCTTCAATGGCTACGCGATCTACACCGACGAGAAGAAATTCCAGAAGGTGCAACTGACCGACGTCGACAAGGGCAAGGCGGACTTCGTCAAGCAAAGCAGCGATGGCTGGCTGGCGTATGTGGAACACTATTTTGTCGCCGCGTGGTTGCCTGCGGCTAAAATCGCGCGCGAGTATGCGGTAATAAAGGGCCCTGACGGGATCTATGTCGGCCGGGCACTGATTTCCACCGGGCCCATTGCGCCCGGGGCGAGCGCGAAGCTGGATGTACCCCTGTATGCGGGGCCGCAGGAGCAGAGCCGCTTGGTCGCAGTCGCGCCGGGCTTCGACCGGGTGGTCGACTTCGGCTTGCTCACCATCATTGCCGAGCCGCTGTTCTGGCTATTGGAGAAGTTTCATGGCCTGAGCGGCAACTGGGGTATCGCCATCATCCTGTTGACCGTGACGGTTAAGCTCGTCTTTTTCCCGCTTTCTGCGACCAGCTACAAGTCCATGGCGAAAATGAAGCTGATCACCCCGCGCATGACCAAGATCCGGGAAATGTACGGAGACGATCGCGCCAAGATGAACCAGGCGATGATGGAGCTCTACAAGACCGAGAAGATCAATCCGCTGGGCGGTTGTTTTCCGATCCTGGTACAGATACCGGTGTTCATCTCGCTCTACTGGGTGTTGCTCGCCGCGATCGAACTGCGGCACGCGCCGTTCATGCTGTGGATTCAGGATCTCTCGGTGCAGGATCCCTACTACGTGCTGCCGATCCTGATGACGGTGAGCATGGTGCTGCAGACAAGGATGAATCCGGTGCCGCCCGATCCGGTGCAGGCGAAGGTGATGCAGTTCATGCCGTTCATTTTCAGCGTGTTCTTCTTTTTCTTCCCGGCTGGACTGGTGCTGTACTGGCTGGTCAACAACATTCTTTCCATCCTTCAGCAATGGCAGATCCAGCGGATGTTCAACCGCGACAAACCTGCCCATGCCAGACGGTGAAGTAGCGACGAACCCGGTCGCCCCGGACACGATTGCCGCCGTTGCCACCCCGGTAGGGCGGGGCGGAATCGGGATCGTCCGCGTGTCCGGCCCGAAGGTGCCGCAAATCGCGGGCAAAGTGATCGGGCAATTGCCCGAAGCCGGTAAAGCCGTTTTTCGTTCGTTCCGTGACGCTCGCGGCGAGCGCGTGGACGAGGGCATCGCCTTGTACTTCCAGGCACCGCACTCGTATACCGGGGAAGCCGTCCTCGAGTTCCAGGGGCATGGCGGGCCGGTGGTAATGCAGGACGTGCTCGGAGTGGTGCTCGACGCCGGAGCACGCCTCGCTGAACCAGGCGAATTCACGCGGCGGGCGTTTCTCAACGGCAGAATCGACCTGGCGCAGGCCGAAGCGGTGGCCGACCTGATCGACGCTGCCAGCCGGGAGGCGGCGCGCTCGGCGTTGCGTTCCCTGAGCGGCGAATTTTCCTCTGTAATTGCCAGCCTCGTGACCGGGCTTACCGAGTTGCGCGCTCTTACGGAAGCGATGCTCGATTTTCCGGATGAAGGAGTGGACTCGCTGCATCGGAACGATGCCGATGCGCGCCTTGAGAAACTGCGGGCTGCGCTCGAAGACGTGATTGCGAAAAGCGGGCAGGGAAGCCTGCTTCGCAACGGCATTCACGTCGTGCTTGCCGGCCGGCCGAACGTCGGCAAGTCGAGCCTGCTCAACCGGCTGGCGGGCGAGGAGCGCGCCATTGTCACGGCTACGCCGGGAACCACGCGCGATGCCTTGCGCGAGTCGATTCAGATCGAAGGCGTGCCGATCGTGGTGGTGGATACCGCAGGACTGCGCGCGTCGAGCGACGAGATCGAACGCCTCGGCATGATGCGTACGCGTGAAGAAATGGGGCGTGCCGACGTCGTGCTCGTGATTCTAGAGGCTGGCAAGAGGGAAGCGCCCGAAGAGGAAATTCCCGGCGCTGGCGCCCGGATCACCATCGTCAACAAGATCGATCTTGTTCCGGGTTCTGTCGCGGGGCGACACGGAGACGAAGTGCATGTGTCTGCAAAGACCGGCGCCGGTCTCGATGCGCTGCGTACGGCCTTGCTCCAGGCCGCGGGCTGGAATTCGCGCGGTGAATCGGTGTTTCTGGCGCGCGCGCGGCATCTACGCGCCCTCAAAACCGCACAGGCGCAGCTTGCCGCCGCGGCTGCGCAGGGCGGCGCGAACTGGGAGTTCTTCGCCGAGGAACTGCGCCTCGCGCAGGCTGCGCTGGGCGAGATCTCCGGGCGGGTCAGCGCCGACGATTTATTGGGGGAGATTTTTTCCCGCTTCTGCATCGGCAAATGAAAGCGGCGCGCGATAGCTGGGTCAATCCGGTCGTTGCGCTTGCACTGTGCGCCACGGCCGGCGCTCTGTTTTCATGGCTGAAGATGCCGTTGCCGTGGATGATCGGTCCGCTGTTGGCGATGGCCACGGGCAATTTTTCTGGGACGCGACTGCGTTCGATTCCCGGCAGCCGCGTGGACCGGATTGCTCTCGCCCAATCGCTGCGTATCCTGGTGGTAATTGTTCTGGTGCCGTTCGCGATTACCTATGCCGGATTTCACGGCGCGGATGCCTACAGCGCGTCACCGGTGCCGTTCGATTTGCCAAAGCTCGCGATCCTGTTCGGCATCGGGGCGCTGGCGGGTGGCGCGCTGACGCTGGCGCGGTGCTGGCGAGTGTCGTCATATCGATCGGGTTAGCTGCGGCCTTGAGTGTCGTTCTTGCCCGGCTGACCGGACTGCCGTCCGCCAGCTTGATGCTCGCGATCGCGCCGGGCGGCATCGCCGAAATGTGCATTACCGCCAAGGTTCTGCAACTTGGTGTTCCGCTGGTCACAGCCGCGCACGTCACGCGCGTACTTGTGCTGATCAACGCCACCGCGCCGATTTACCGCGTTGCCCGGCACCTGCGTGAGCGCGCTGGTCATTGACTATCGTTTTGGTATTTAAGGGAAATCCGTCTCGTCCGGCGGAGCCTCGCGGGGGCCTGCGCCACACGGTAAAATTGCGCCCACGAAAATTCCGCCGGCCCGCGCAATGTGCCAGGGCCGTTTTGTTTTTCAGGAGGGTATTTGATGAGCGACCGCCGGGCCCCCGAAACCGATTCTTTCCAAGCGCCTGCATGGGTTCGCCACGGGAAGCTGCGTGACTGGGTCGCCGAAATGGCGCGGCTCGCCAAGCCGGACCGGGTGGTCTGGTGCGACGGTTCGCAAGGCGAATACGACCGGCTCTGCGCCGAGCTCGTAGCCAGCGGCACTTTCATCAAGCTGAACGAAAAACTGCGCCCAGGGAGCTATCTCGCGCGCTCGAATCCGACCGACGTGGCGCGGATGGAAGACCGGACGTTCATCTGTTCGGTGCGCAAGGAAGACGCGGGACCGACGAATAACTGGATCGATCCGGCCGAAATGCGCGCCACGCTTGGAAGGTTGTTCGACGGGTGCATGCGCGGACGCACGCTCTACGTGGTGCCTTTTTCCATGGGGCCGATCGGTTCGCACATCGCGCAGGTCGGGGTCGAGCTGTCCGATTCGGGGTACGTCGCGGTCAACATGAAGCTGATGACGCGCATGGGTCGCGCGGTCATCGAGCATCTGGGCGAAGACGGGGCGTTCGTGCCCTGCGTGCATTCGGTAGGGGCGCCGCTCGCGCCGGGCGTGAAAGACGTTTCGTGGCCCTGCAACGAGAAGGAAAAGTGGATCGTCCAGTTTCCCGAGTCGCGCGAAATCTGGTCCTTCGGCTCCGGTTACGGCGGCAACGCGCTGCTGGGAAAGAAATGCCTGGCGCTGCGCATTGCTTCGGTCATGGCGCGCGACGAAGGATGGCTCGCGGAGCACATGCTGATCCTCGGCCTCGAGTCGCCCGAGGGCGAGAAGCACTATGTGTCGGCGGCTTTTCCGAGCGCCTGCGGCAAAACTAATTTCGCCATGCTGATTCCGCCCGCGGCGTTCGCCGGCTGGAAGGTGACCACCATCGGGGAGGATATCGCCTGGATCAAACCCGGAGCCGATGGCCGTTTCTACGCTATCAATCCCGAAGCGGGCTTGTTCGGCGTTGCACCCGGAACCTCGGAGGCGACCAACCCGAACGCGATGAAGACACTGCGCGCGAACGTCATCTTTACCAACGTGGCGATGACGCCCGATGGCGACGTCTGGTGGGAGGATATGACCAAGGAGCCGCCCGCCCGGCTGACCGACTGGCAGGGCAAGGAGTGGGTTCGCGGCTGTGGCCGCGTGGCTGCGCATCCGAATGCGCGCTTTACCGTCGCAGCTTCGCAATGTCCCTCGATGGATGCGCGCTGGGAGGATCCGAATGGCGTGCCCATCTCGGCGTTCATTTTCGGTGGACGGCGGTCTTCTACGGTGCCCTTGGTGGTTGAGGCGCCGAGCTGGGAGGACGGCGTCTACATGGGCGCCACGCTTGGCTCGGAAACGACGGCTGCGATTACCGGCAAAGTCGGAGTGGTGCGGCGCGATCCCATGGCGATGCTCGCGTTTTGCGGTTATCACATGGGTGATTACTTCGCGCACTGGCTCAAGATGGGCAAGACGGTCTCCCGCCCGCCGAGGATTTTCCGCGTCAACTGGTTCAGGAAAGACGCCAACGGAAAATTTATCTGGCCCGGCTTCGCCGACAACATGCGCGTGCTCAAGTGGATCGTGGATCGCTGCGCAGGGAGCGCGCAAGGCGTCGATACCGCGCTTGGCGTGATTCCGCGCTATGAGGATCTGAATTGGGCGGGATTGGAGCGTTTTGAGCGCGGGCGTTACGAGGAGCTTACCCGCGTCGACGAGCGCGCCTGGGGCGAAGAGCTGAAGTCCCACGACGAACTCTTCGGTAAGCTCGCCGGCCACCTGCCGCAGGCGCTGGAGTTGCGCCGTGGCAGCCTGCACCAGAAGCTCGCCGCCTAGCTTCCAGTTGTTGTGATGCTGCATCGCAGCAATAACCTAAGTCAGCGCTGTTCCACGTGAAACATCGGGCTGGGCGCGCATTGCCTAGTTCCACGTGAAACATTCACGTATCATTCGGCCGCGGTAACCCCCCGATGCAATTTCCCTCTGAATTCGACGTCATTGTGATCGGCGGCGGCCATGCCGGCACCGAGGCCGCACTCGCGGCAGCCCGGCTCGGGTGCAAAACGCTGCTGTTGACCCACAGCATCGAAACCCTCGGCCAGATGTCCTGCAACCCCTCGATCGGCGGGATCGGCAAAGGTCATCTGGTCAAGGAAGTGGACGCCCTTGGCGGCGCCATGGCGCTCGCCACTGACGAGGCCGGTATCCAGTTCCGGACGCTTAACTCTTCCAAAGGTCCGGCGGTACGCGCCACGCGCGCGCAGGCCGATCGCCTGCTCTACAAGCAGGCCATCCGTACCCGCCTTGAGAATCAGCCGAACCTGACCTTGTTCCAGCAGGCGGTAGACGACATCCTGCTTGAGGGAGACCGGGTCGTCGGCGTCGTGACCCAGATCGGGCTGCGGTTTCGCGGGCGCGCGATCGTGCTTACCGCAGGTACCTTCCTTTCGGGCCTGGTCCACGTTGGCATGCAGAGTTATCAGGCGGGCCGCGCGGGCGACCCCGCCGCCATCACCCTGGCGGCGCGCCTGCGGGAGATGAAACTCCCGGTCGGACGCCTGAAGACGGGAACGCCGCCGCGACTGGATGGCAATACGATCGATTTCTCGGCGATGGACAAGCAGGCAGGCGACTCGCCTGAGCCGGTGTTCTCGTTTCTCGGCCGGCGCAACATGCACCCCCGGCAATTGCCTTGCTGGGTGACACATACCAACGAGCGTACCCACGAAATCATCCGCGGCGGTCTGGATCGTTCGCCGATGTTCACTGGTGTCATCCAGGGCGTGGGCCCGCGCTATTGCCCGTCAATCGAGGACAAGATCCATCGGTTTGCCGGCAAGACGGGACACCAGATATTCCTCGAGCCCGAAGGCTTGTCGACCAACGAGATCTATCCGAACGGCATCTCCACCAGTCTGCCCTTCGATGTACAGCTGGAGCTGGTGCGCTCGATCCGCGGCCTGGAGCAGGCGCACCTGCTGCGCCCGGGATACGCGATCGAGTACGACTATTTCGATCCGCGCAATCTGAAATCGTCGCTGGAGACCAAGACGGTCCAAGGGCTGTTTTTCGCCGGCCAGATCAACGGCACTACCGGCTATGAAGAGGCGGCGGCCCAGGGTTTGCTCGCAGGCCTAAACGCCGGTCTGCAGACCCAGGGAAAGTCGGCGTGGTGCCCGCGGCGGGACGAAGCCTACCTGGGTGTCCTTGTCGACGATCTCATCACGCGCGGGGTGAGCGAGCCCTATCGCATGTTCACCAGCCGCGCCGAATATCGCCTGATGCTGCGCGAGGACAACGCCGACCTGAGGCTTACCGAGAGCGGGCGCAAGCTCGGCCTGGTGGACGATGCGCGCTGGGATGCGTTCAGCCGCAAGCGTGACGCGGTGGTGCGCGAGACCGAGCGGCTGAAGTCCACCTGGGTCAATCCACGAACCCTGTCGCCGGAGACAGCCGAGCGGGTACTCGGCCAGCCCATCGAACGCGAATACTCGCTGCATGAATTGCTGCGGCGGCCAAATGTGAGCTACCACTTACTTTCTCTAATCTCTAGTTCTGTAGCCGAGATGGAAGAAGGGGTTGCAGAGCAGGTCGAAATACAGGCGAAGTATCAGGGCTATATCACTCGCCAGCGGGAAGAGGTCGGTCGGCGCGAAGCACAGGAGTCGGCTCCGCTGCCTGCGGGCCTCGACTACAGCGATGTGCTCGGGCTGTCGAACGAGGTGCGGCAGACACTTGCGCGCCAGCGACCGGAAACCATCGGCCAGGCAGCGCGCATTTCCGGCGTAACGCCGGCGGCGATTTCGCTTCTGCTGGTGCATTTGAAGCGTATGCGGGCAAAAGCCGCAACGCAGGATCCGCAGCGCAAGAAAACCGCATGACGCCGGCGGCCGCGCTGGACCGCGGGCTGGGCGAACTCGCGCTTGCGCTTCCGGGCGGCGCGGCGGAAAAGTTTCTCGCCTACCTGGAATTGCTCGCGAAGTGGAACAAGACCTACAACCTCACGGCGATCCGCGATCCGCTGCAGGCGGTCAGCCATCACGTGCTCGATTCTCTCGCCGTGTTGCGCGAATTGTCGGATCGCACGGGAACGCTTGCGGACATCGGCTCGGGCGGCGGCTTGCCCGGGATTCCAATCGCCATCGCCGAGCCCGCCCGACGCGTGACCCTGAATGACGTGAATGAAAAAAAAGGCGCGTTCCTGCGCCAGGCGGTGATCGAGCTCGGACTGACCAACGCCGCCGTGCACGTCGGCCGCGTCGAGGAATGGCATCCGGCTGCGGGCTTCGCGGTGGTGATTTCTCGCGGTTTTGCCAGCCTGGTGGACTTCCTCGCTGCGTGCCGCCATCTTGCGGCGCCCTCAGGGGTCCTTGCGGCCATGAAGGGAATTTATCCGGGCGATGAACTGGCGCAGGTGCCGGCGGATTGCGATTGCCGGGAAGTGCGCCGGCTCAAGGTGCCGATGCTCGACGCCGAGCGCCATCTCGTTCTCTGCCGGATCGGAATCTGACGGTGGCCAACATTATCGCGGTCGCGAACCAGAAGGGCGGCGTCGGCAAGACGACTACCAGTGTCAATCTCGCGGCCGGTCTCGCGCAATCCGGCCGGCGCGTGCTGCTCGTGGATCTCGACCCGCAGGGCAACGCCACCATGGGCAGCGGCGTGAACAAGAGCAAGCTTTCGCGCACCGTCTATCACGTGCTGCTCGGTCTCGGCGATGCTGCCAACATTCGCGTGCGCGTCGAGAGCGGGTACGACCTCATTCCTGCCAACCGCGAGCTTGCGGGAGCCGAGGTGGAGTTGGTCGATCTGCCTAACCGCGAAGGGCGCTTGCGCGCTGCGCTCGAGCGGATCGCCGGCGAGTACGATTTCATCCTCATCGACTGCCCGCCGTCGCTCAGCCTTCTGACCGTAAATGCGTTTGCGGCAGCCGAGCAGGTGCTGATCCCGATGCAGTGCGAGTACTACGCGCTGGAGGGGCTCTCGGATCTGGTCGGCACGATCAAGCGGGTGCGCTCGAACCTGAATCCGCGGCTCGAGATCGCGGGCCTGCTGCGCACCATGTTCGATCCGCGCAATGCGCTCGCGCACCAGGTTTCACAGCAGCTGGAGCAGCATTTCGGCGACAAGGTCTACCGCACACTGGTGCCGCGCAACGTGCGCCTCGCAGAGGCGCCGAGCTACGGCGCCCCGGCGGTGGTGTGGGACAAGACTTCCAAAGGCGCGCAGGCCTATATCGAGCTGACCGCCGAGATTCTGAAAGGGTACCCATGAACAAGCCCAAGGGATTAGGCCGCGGCCTGGATGCGCTGCTCGGTGGCGACGAAAGCGCGCGCAAGGACTCCATGGCGACCTTGCCGGTCGGGGCGATCCGGCCGGGCAAGTACCAGCCGCGCACCCGCATGGACGAGAAAGCGCTCGCCGAGCTCGCGGCCTCGATCCGCGCACAGGGACTGATGCAACCGCTGCTGGTCCGCCCGGTGGGCCGCGATCAATACGAATTGATCGCCGGGGAGCGGCGCTGGCGGGCGGCGCAAATTGCCGGGCTCGCGGAAGTGCCGGTGCTGGTGCGCGAGGTTGCCGATAGCGCAGCGCTGGCGATGGCGCTGATCGAGAACATCCAGCGCGAGGACCTGAATCCGATCGAGGAAGCCGCCGGGCTGCAGCGCTTGGTGGAGGAATTCCGCATGACCCACGAGCAGGCGGCCGATGCGGTCGGCCGCTCGCGCAGCGCCACCACGAATCTGCTACGGCTGCTGAAACTGGCCAAGCCGGTGCAAGCGATGCTGATGGAGGGAGGTCTCGATATGGGGCATGCGCGTGCTCTTCTGGCTCTGGACGGCGCGCGCCAGGTGGAGGCGGCCAACCGCATCGTCGCGCGTGGCCTGTCGGTGCGCGAGAGCGAGGCGTTGGGCGCCCGTTTGTCACGCGGGCCGACCGGCCACCGCAAGCAGAAGACGGACCGCGATCTGGCGCGGCTGGAAGAGGAAGTCTCGCAGCGCTTGGGAACCACGGTACAGATCCGTCCGGGGCGCAAGGGCAGCGGCACGATTCACATCAGTTATTCCGGGCTCGATCATCTGGATCAGCTGCTGAGAAAGCTCCGCTGACGCGAACGGGCTGCGTCGGCGAACAAGACAGAATTTTGCGCCGCAACACGTTGACCCACCGTGCGCGAACCGCATATACTTTCGGCGCCTTGCAGGGGGCGGGGAAGATGAATGGCAAGCCCCTGTTTTTGAGCAAAGCGATCCGCACTGTTCTCCGGTGGCAATTGATCGCCACCGCCGCCTTGGCGCTGTTGGGTGGACTCTTAGCCGGCGGGCACGGCGCGCTGTCCGCGGCCCTGGGCGGCGCGGTCAGCTTGTGCGCTGGCTGGGCGTCGGGGATGGTGGCGGCGAAGGGGACGAAGGGGAAGACGCAGTCGGCAGGGGGAATCCTGGTAGGTGCGTTGCGAGCCGAAGGCGTCAAAATCGGTCTTATCGCCGCCCTGCTCGGAGTGGTGCTTGCGACATATCAGGACGTTGTCGTGATTGCGTTCCTCGGGACTTTCATGGTGACGGTGATTATTTTTTCGATGGCATTTTTTGTCCGCGAGAACTAGAAGCGATCCGCAATGGCAGCCGGCAAGGAACTGGACCCTACCGAGTACATCGGTCACCACCTGACCCATGACGCGGTGCCGTTCATCGGCGACGGCGGCTTCTGGACCGTGCACCTGGATTCGCTTGTCGTCGCGATACTGCTCGGCTTCGTCGGCATCGGCCTGATCTGGTGGGTGGTGCGCGGCGCGACCTCGGGCGTGCCGAACAAGCGCCAAGCATTCGTCGAAGTTCTGGTCGGGTTCGTCGACGAACAGGCGAGAGGCATCTTCCGGCACGGCGACCGCAACAAGTTCGTCGCCCCGGCCGCGCTCACGGTGTTCGTCTGGGTGCTGCTGATGAATGCGATGGACTTCCTGCCGGTCGACATCATCGCGCTCGGCACCCACCACATCTCGGAGCACGGTTTTCGCATCGTGCCGACGGCGGATGTAAACACCACGTTCGCGCTCGCGTTGACGGTCTGGTTCCTGATGATCTATTTCTCGATCGCCGCCAAGGGCTGGGGCGGCTGGATGCACGAACTGTTCTGCTCGCCGTTTGGTGGCAAGGTATTCCCGCTGAACCTGCTGTTCAACGCGATCGAATACCTCTCCAAGCCGCTGTCGCACTCGCTGCGGTTATACGGCAACATGTACGCGGGGGAGCTCATATTTCTGCTGCTGTGGACATGGGCCGCGACTGGCCTGGTCGGAACGATCTTCGGTTCCTTTTTCGGGCTGCTATGGGCAATCTTCCATATCCTGATCGTTGTCCTGCAGGCGTACATCTTCATGATGCTGACCATCGTCTACATCTCGATGGCGCACGAACACCACTAATCACACAGTCTTTTCGCAAAGAAAGGGAGTCACAATGGAAAAAATGCAACTCATCGCCATGGTCCAGGCGTACACCGGAATCGGCATCGGCCTGATGATCGGCCTGGGCGCGCTGGGCGCCTGCGTCGGCGTCGGCATCATGTGCTCCCGCTTCCTCGAGGCGGCGGCGCGCCAGCCC
>Ga0207929_1000433_pt1 | contig 11487 bp, 11 predicted proteins | sample NGESurdeep072012_FD_184466 | JGI IMG/M metagenome (GOLD analysis project Ga0207929, IMG submission 184466) | Arctic peat soil microbial communities from Barrow, Alaska - NGEE Surface sample 53-1 deep-072012 (SPAdes) | ecosystem: Environmental > Terrestrial > Soil > Wetlands > Peat ... | reverse complement strand
TGTTCAAGCGGGTCCCCGGTGGAGCCAGCGTCGTCGGGAAGCATCCCCGGATTGTGTACCCTCCAGATCCGGCGCGTCTCAAGCCCGACGACGTCTGCGGTTGCCCCCGATACGTCTGTACGACTTGCGCCATACCTGGGCGACCCTCGCTCTCGAGGCCGGCGTCCATCCAAAGGTCGTCCAAGAACGGCTCGGTCACTCCAACGTCTCGATCACGCTCGATCTCTACAGTTACGTGTCACCGGCCATGCAAACCGATGCCGCAGACCGTGTTGCCGCGCTCATCCTCGGGTAGTCGCAGCTGTCCCCGGCTGCCCGTAGACGCCGTCGAAAGTTCTGTGACCACTCTGTGACCACTACGGGCAGTTTGCGGTTCTCGCGCATCTGCCACACCCGCAGTGACCTGCGATGATGTGTTTAGCCAGGATGTGGGCGAGGGGGGACTTGAACCCCCACGTCCTCACGGACACACGGACCTGAACCGTGCGCGTCTGCCATTCCGCCACTCGCCCGAGTGGAGCGGCCAGCGTAGCAGGGCGCGCATGCGCACCAAGGTGGCCAATCGGGCGTCCTGGATAGCATCAGAGAGGTGGTCGCGGCACGTTTGACGTGGCCGCCGTCGTTCTACCGACAGCCGGAGGGAGGCTCGGGTGGGTGTGCTCCAGCGCTTCGAGCGCCGGCTCGGTGGCATGGTCGAGGGACTGTTCGCGCGCGCCTTCAAGTCCGAAGTTCAGCCGGTTGAGGTAGCGGCCACCCTCCAGCGCGAACTCGATGAGCGCGCTGCCGTCGTCGGCCGCGACCGCATCTTGGTGCCCAACCACTTCGTAGTCGAGCTCGGCGACCACGACTACGACCGGTTGGCGCCCTACGAGAAGCCGCTGACCCACGAGCTCGGCGCCATGGTGCGCGAGCACGCCGAAGATCAGCGCTACACCTTCGTCGGCCCGGTCAAGGTCGAACTCGCCCGCATCAAGACCCTCGACACCGGCATGTTCAAGGTGCTCAGCGATGTCGCGCCCGGTCCCGAAGGCATCCCGCCGCACCTCCGTCCGGGTGCCGCGGTCGCGAGCAACGCGCCCGCCGACGGCGTCCGATCTGCTGTGAACGTCGCTGACGACGAGCCCGCCGACGTCGCCTACACGACCGAGATTCGGCGGGTGGCCCCGCCGATATACGGCCGCGTGCGCGTGCGCGAAGGCAAGGCCGCGGCGTACGACTTCGATCTCAAGAACAAGGTGACGGTCATCGGCCGCGGCACCGACACCGACCTGCGGCTCACCGATCAATCGGTGTCGCGACGCCATGCCGAGATCCGCGTCGCCGGCGACGCGACCATGCTCAACGATTTGCAATCGACCAACGGCACCACCGTCAACGGCACCGCGGTCACAACCAAAGCCTTGGCCGATGGTGATGAGATCCGACTCGGCGAAACGACGATCGTCTATCAAGGCCCCCGAGGCTGAGCGGCGCCTATGTCAGAACTCTCGCTCTTCTTGCTGCGGGCGGGATTTGTCGCCCTGCTCTGGATCTTCGTTGTCGTCGCGTTCGGCATCGTCCGCTCCGACCTGCTCGGCGGCCCGCAAGCCCGTGTTGCCCGACCGCAGCCGAAGAAGCAACCCAGGAAGCCGGCGAGTTCACGCAAAGCACCACGCAAATTGGTCGTCGTCGCCGGCGCACTGACCGGCACATCGATCAGCCTCGGCGACACCCCCGTCACCATCGGTCGGGCAAACGACTCGACGCTGGTACTCACGGACGACTACGCCTCGACCAAACACGCCCGGGTGTTTTACCGCGACGGCCAATGGCTGGTCGAGGATCTCGGCTCCACGAACGGCACGTTCCTCGACCGCAGCAAGGTCACCCAGCCGACGCCGGTCGGCCTCGGTACGCCGATTCGCATCGGCAAGACCGTGCTCGAGCTGCGCCGGTGACGCACCAGGCGGTGGCGCCATGACACTGATGCTGCGGTTCGCCGCGCGGTCCGATGTCGGGCTGATCCGAACCAACAACGAGGACGCCGTCTATGCGGGTCCGCGGTTAGTGGCGGTCGCCGACGGCATGGGCGGGCATGCCGCTGGCGATGTGGCGAGTGCCGTCACGATCGCGACACTTGCGCCACTCGACGACGACGATCCGCCGTCCGACTTGCTCGGCATTCTCGAACAGACGATTCGTGCAGCCAACGAACAGCTACGCACCATGATGGACGCCGACGACCAGCTCGATGGCATGGGCACAACGCTGACCGCCTTGCTCTGGGGCGGCAACCGCCTCGCACTCGCACACATCGGCGATTCGCGCGCCTACCTGATGCGCGACGGCGAGCTGGTGCAGATCACCCACGACCACACGTTGGTCCAGCACCTGGTCGACGAAGGCCAGCTCGACGAGGCCGAGATTCCGACGCACCCGCAACGCTCGGTCATCTTGCGCGTGCTGAATGGCCGGCCGGACGCCGAGGCCGACCTGTCGATTCGCGAAGCGCGCGCCGGCGATCGCTACCTGCTCTGTAGCGACGGCCTCTCAGGCGTCGTGAGCAAGCAAACGTTGAGCGAAACGTTGGCGATACCTGATCCCGAGCAGGCGGTCGACGCACTCGTTGATCTGGCCCTGCGCGGGGGCGCACCCGACAACGTCACCTGCGTGGTGTGCGACATCGTCGAAGCCGACAACACCGCATCAGCAGCACCGGTTATCGGCGGTTCGGTCGCCGACGGCAGCGAAGCCCGCGTGCGCGAGCCGAATACCTCGGCCGGTCGGGCCGCGGCCCTGCGTGTGCATCGGCGTCCGGCCCCTCGTCGGGGCACCGACGCTGAGCCCGCACGTCGTCGCTGGCGCGGGCCGGCGCTGGTCTTGTTGCTCTTGATGCTCGCCGCTGGCGGGTTGTTCGGGGGCACGTGGTGGTACTCGCAGCATCAGTTCTATGTGGGCTCCGACGGCACCAACGTCGTCGTCTACAAGGGCATCGAAGGCACCGTGCTCGGCATTCACTACTCGTCTGCGATCGAGAACACCGGCATCGCGGTCTCGTCGCTTCCGGTGTTCGAGCGCGAGCGGGTCATCGACACCATTGGCGCCAGCAGCCGCCGCGACGCCGACCGCATCGTCGGGCAGTTGCATGCGACCCAAGCGCCGACCGCAACGCCCACACCAGCGTCGTCGGCGCCGGCGTCGCCGCCGGATTCGTCACCCGCAGCATCGCCGCCCGTGTCATCGCCGTCGCAGGCGGTCGCGTCGTGACCGCGACCACGAGCGGCATCGTGCGGGCGATGAAGCCACGACGGCCACGCACCCGCCGGTCGGTCGAACTCGCCATGCTCGCGTTTGCCGTCATCATCGCGCTGGCTGCCTACGCCGATGTCGGTCTCACCCGTTCGTCGAGGCTGCCGTCCGACATGCTCACGTACGGCCTCGGCCTCGGCGGCTTGGTCCTGATCGCGCACATCGCCGTCCGCCGGTTTGCGCCTTACGCCGATCCGCTGCTCCTCCCGTGCGCGGCGTTGCTCAACGGGCTCGGCATCGTGCTCATCCATCGACTCGACGTGGTGGCACCAAAGGCCGAGCGGTCTGACGCGACCCTGCAACTGGCGTGGAGTGCGATCGGCGTCATGGGCTTCATCGCCGTGCTCGTACTCGTGCGCGACCATCGCCTGCTGCAGCGGTTCACTTACACGTCGATGTTCGTCGGCTTGCTGCTGCTGTCGATCCCGTCACTTCTGCCGGCCCGATTCAGCGAAGTCAACGGCGCCCGCAACTGGATCCGGGTCGACGGTTTTTCCATCCAGCCAGGAGAATTCGCCAAGATCCTGCTGGTGGTCTTCGTCGCCGGGTTCTTGGTCTCAAAGCGCGATGCACTTGCTCTCGCCAGCCATCGTATTATCGGCATCGACCTTCCTCGCGGACGTGACCTCGGCCCGATTCTGCTCGCTTGGCTAGTGAGCGTCGCACTGCTCGTGCGCGGCCGCGACCTCGGCATGTCGATGCTGTTTTTCGGGTTCTTCATCCTGATGCTCTACATCGCCACCGAGCGACTGTCGTGGCTCATTATCGGCACCCTGTTGTTCGTCGGCGGCACCTTCTTGGCCTACCACCTGTTCGCCCATGTTCGCGCGCGCTTTGAGATCTGGCAGCACCCGTTCAAGCACGCCCAGGGTTCGGGTTACCAGCTGGTGCAAGGTCTCTACGGGTTCGCGACCGGCGGATTGATGGGCACCGGGCTTGGCAACGGCCGACCTGATCTGGTGCCGTTCGCGAAGAGCGACTTCATCGTCGCGACCATCGGCGAAGAACTCGGCCTCACCGGTCTCATGGCCATCCTGCTCGTCTACGTCGTCATCGTGTCGCGCGGGTTGCGCACCGCACTGACAGTGCGCGACTCGTTCGGCAAGCTGCTGGCCGCGGGTCTGTCGGTGTGCCTCGCCGTCCAGATCTTCGTCGTGGTCGGCGGCGTGATGCGGCTGATCCCGCTTACCGGCATCACCACACCGTTCGTCTCGTACGGCGGGTCGTCTTTGGTGTCCAACTGGGCGCTGCTTGCGCTGTTGTTGCGCATTAGCGATGCGGGGCGCCGTCCGCCGCCGACGCCGACGCCACGCCCCGACGAGGCGATGACCCAGGTGATGTCGCTATGAACAAGCCCATTCGGCGCGTCGCGATCGTGTGCTTGCTGATGTTCGTCGTGCTGCTGGTCAACGACAACGTCGTGCAATTTGCGCACGCTAAGACGCTGCGCAATAGCCCCGGCAATACCCGCGTGCTCTTCCAGCAGTACGACCGCAAGCGTGGCGACATCGCGACCTCGACCGGTGTTCCGATAGCGACCTCGGTAGCGACCGCCGATGCGTTGAAGTATCAGCGCAATTACCCGCAGGGGCCGCTGTTCGCACCGGTCACCGGGTTCTATTCGATCGTCTACAACGCCTCACAAATCGAGAGTGCGGAGAACTCGATTCTGTCGGGCAGCGACGATCGGCTCTTTGGCGTGCAGCAGTTGCGCAACCTCATCACCGGTCGCACTCCGCAAGGTGGCACGGTGGTGCTCACCCTCGACCCGGTGCTGCAAGACGTCGCCTACAAGGCGCTGGCGGGTCGCAAGGGTGCCGTGGTCGCGCTCGACCCGAACACCGGCGCAATTTTGGCGATGGTCAGCTCGCCGTCGTACGACCCCAACCTGTTGTCATCGCACGATCAAGCATCAATCAAGGCGAACTGGGCGAAGCTCGTTGCCGACCCGACCAACCCCATGCTCGATCGCGCGATCAGCCAGACCTATCCCCCCGGCTCGACGTTCAAGCTCATCACCGCAGCGGCGGCACTGACCGCCGGAGACACCCCCGCGACCGTGATTCCCGCCCCTGAAACACTCGCGCTGCCGCAGTCGACGAGTGTGTTGAAGAACTTCCATGGCGAGAGCTGCGGCGGCCAGGCCACTTTGCTGCAGGCGTTGACGATCTCCTGCAACACCGCGTTTGGCGGGCTTGGGCTCTCCCTCGGTCAAGACGCCTTGCGTCGGCAGGCCGACGCCTTCGGTTTCGACACGACCTACTCGGTCCCGATGAAGTCAGCCGCCAGTGTCTTCCCCGTTGACCTCACCGACGCGAGCACGATTCAGTCGGCGATCGGTCAGTTCGACGTGCGGGCCACGCCATTGCAGATGGCGATGGTCGCCGCCGCGATCGCCAATGGCGGTACCGAGATGAAGCCCTACTTGGTCGATCAACTGGTCGCGCCCGACCTCAAGATCGTCGATCAGACGAAGCCCTCGGTCTTGCGGCAATCGGTGTCAAGCCAGGTCGCGGCCCAACTCACTCAGATGATGGTCAACGTGGTCCAGCACGGCACGGGCACGAGTGCCCAGATATCCGGAGTAAAGGTCGCCGGCAAGACCGGCACCGCCGAAAACGCCCCTGGAGCTCCCCCACACGCCTGGTTCGTTGCCTTCGCGCCCGCCACTCAGCCGCGAATCGCCATTGCCGTCGTGGTCGAGAACGGTGGTGGCGACAGCGACGCAACGGGCGGCGCGATCGCCGCGCCGATCGCGAAGGCGGTCATGCAAGCGGAATTGAAGAAGAAGCCATGACAGATTCGTTCCTAGCTCCCCTGGGGCTTGCGCCCCAGGCGCAAGCTCTGAGCACTTACGAGAGGCGCACCACATGACGCAGGCACGGCGGCTCGGCGACCGCTACGACCTGAGCGATGTGCTCGGGTACGGCGGCATGGCCGAGGTCTTCCGCGGTCGCGACATCCGGCTGGGCCGCGACGTCGCCGTCAAAACACTGCGCGTCGACCTGGCTCGCGAAATTTCCTTCCAGGCGCGCTTCCGACGCGAGGCGCAGTCGGCGGCGTCCTTGAACCACCCGGCGATCGTCGCGGTGTACGACACCGGCGAGAGCATGCTCGACGGCGTCCCGGTGCCGTACATCGTCATGGAGTACGTCGAGGGCCGAACCCTTCGCGACCTGCTGAAGACCGAGCGGCGGGTCATGCCGACGCGGGCACTCGAGATCACCGCCGAGATTCTGGCCGCCCTCGACTACAGCCACCGCAACGGCATCATCCACCGCGACATCAAGCCGGCGAACGTCATGCTGACGCCGGCCGGCGACGTCAAGGTGATGGATTTCGGCATTGCCCGATCGGTCGCGCAGGCCAGTGTTGCGGTCACTCAGACGGCCGCTGTGATCGGCACCGCGCAATACCTGTCCCCCGAACAGGCACGGGGCGAGCAGGTCGACCCGCGTAGTGACGTCTACTCCACCGGCTGCCTGCTCTACGAATTGCTCACCGGCACTCCGCCCTTCACCGGCGATTCGGCCGTGGCGGTCGCGTACCAACACGTGCGTGAAGACCCGATCCCGCCGTCCCGGGTGAACGCCGATGTCAGCCCGGCTATTGACGCGCTGGTGCTGAAGGCGATGGCAAAGAATCCAGCGAACCGCTACCAGAGCGCCGCTGAAATGCGCGAAGACATCGAGCGCGCCCTCAGTGGTGTGCCGGTGCGCGCGACACCCGTGCTGCACGACCAGACCGTGAGCATCGCACCCGTCGTCGTTAACGATCGTCGCGAACAGCCACGTGGTCGACGGACCTTGGTCTACATCATGTTGACCCTCATCGCGCTGGGTCTGCTGTTCGTTCTCGGTGTGCTCTTCCGGCACATGCTCACAACGAAGCACGCATCGACAAATGTGCCGGTGCCCACGGTCGTCGGCCTCACTGAGGCGGCCGCAACAACGGCATTGACCGAGGCCGGCTTCGTACCGAAGACCCAGTCAGGCGCTAGCCCCACCGTCGCAAAAGGCCTCGTGGTAAGCGAAAATCCGCCCGCCGGCACGCCGCTGCCGCGCACCAGTCCGGTGACGATCACGGTATCGACCGGCCCGCAGGCCATTCCGATCCCTGACCTCACCAATAAGACCTTGCCAGATGCGAAAGCGGAGTTGGCGCGCGACAATCTCGTCCTCGGTCTGACCTCGACCCAAGATGTGCCGAAGGCCGCCAACACCGTGCTGAGCCAGACTCCAGCTGCTGGTGCGTCGGCAAATCCGGGCACCACTGTCAATCTGGTGCTGGCCAGTGGCAAGACTCGCGTGCCCGACGTCCGCAACCTGCCCGTCGATGCGGCCAAGCAGGAGCTGAGTACGAACAGCTTCGACTTCATCGAGCACGATCAACCGAGCAGCACCGTGCCCGCGGGAACTGTTATCAACCAAAGCCCCGATCACGATGCCCTGGCACCTGTCGGCTCGAAGGTCACCTTGATCGTCGCGACGACACCCGTGGCGGTCTCGAGCTCACCGCCGCCCGGCAACCCGCCCCCGAGCGTCACTCCGACTCCGACGGCGTCCGCGACGCCGTAGCTACAGAGCCTTAGCTACAGCCGACTAGAAGCCAACAGCGGCGCGGCCAACGCACCAGCTCGCCGGGGTGCGTCGGTATCGCCGCACCGCACCAGCCAGTTCGCCAGCATGCGGTGGCCGCCTTCGGTGAGCACCGACTCCGGGTGAAACTGCACGCCTTCGACGTCCAACTCGCGGTGCCGCATCGCCATGACCACACCCGACTTGGTTCGGCCGGTCACCTCGAGTTCGGGCGGCAACGTGGCCTCGTCGACCGCCAGTGAGTGGTAGCGGGTCGCGGTGAACGGATCGGGTAGGCCGGCCAGCACGCCCGTGCCGTCGTGATAGACGTCGCTGGTCTTGCCGTGCAGCAGCTCGGGCGCGCGACCGACCACGGCGCCATACGCAACCGCGATCGCCTGATGCCCAAGACACACGCCGAAGATCGGCACTCGACCGGCGCAATCGCGAATTAGGTCGACACAAATACCCGCATCTTCGGGCGTGCCCGGGCCAGGGCTCAACAGCACGCCATCAAAATCCAATGCATCGGACGCCGACAGCTGGTCGTTACGACGGACCACGCAGGTCGCCTCAAGCTGGCCTAAGTACTGGACCAGGTTGAAGACGAAACTGTCGTAGTTGTCGACGACGAGGATGCGCACCCGTTGATCCTCCCAGATCGGCCGCTCAGCCGGCTGGCAGCGCCGATGGGGAGGCGGGCGCGGTCTGCTCGATCGACGGCGAGTTCACCGTCACGTCGTTCCAGGGCAGGCGTGGCTCGGCCCAGGGAAACACCACCAGAAACAACAGCGCGAACACTCCGACCAACAGCGCGAAGCAGCCCGCGAGCTTGCCGACCAGCCCGCCGGGCAACGTGCGCCACAGCCATCCGTACATCGCTACGCCCCCTTCAATGCCGGCGGCAGACCGGCCGACTTCGGCAAGGCCGACTCGAGCAGCCCGTGCACGATCAGCCGGTGACTCGCCGAATATTTCGGGTTGCAGGTCGTCAGTGTGATGAGCGCCTGCGTCGGCTTCGCGTGCGGTTTCTCGGGCACCGGCAGAACCACGCCGACATCCGTCGGCAGCACCGACTCGGTTTGATTGACGCGGTAGGTGTAGTAGGTGTCGCGAGTTTCGATGACGACCGCGTCGCCAACCACGATGTCGCCGAGTCCGTTGAAGGGCGCCAAATACGTGGTGCGGTGGCCGGAGAGGACGAAGTTGCCGACACCGCCCGGAGTCGCCGACCCCGGGTAATGTCCCGGGCCTTTCTTCAGGTCGTCGGTCGACACGCCTTCGACGATCGCGAAGCCGTAGTTGCTGCCCAGTCGAGGAATTCGGATGATGCCAACCGCATTGCCCGGGAGCACCACCGCAACCGGCGCGGACGGCGACGCGGACGGCACGCTGCTCGAGCTCACGCCCGGGCTCGCGCTTGGCACCGCACCTGGCACCGCACCTGGCGACGGGCTGGCGGCGGACGGGCCGGCGGGCAGCGGCTTGGCCCACTCAGCTTGCAGTTGATGGTTCAGAGTCGACTGCGCATGTTGGGTGTAGATGCCGGTAAACCACAGCTCGTAGCTGATGAACAAAAAGACGATGACGCCAAGGGTGATGAGCAGTTCGCCACTGACCCGCAGCGCCAGGCTCCCTCGGCCAGTCACGATGTGGCTGCCGCAGGTGTGCTGGACGCAAGTTGCGCACTCGCCAGCGTCAGCGCCCCAGAAAACGCAGGCATTGTCACGTCAGTTTCGATGTCGACCTTGTAGCCGAGTTGGTAGGCATCGACGTACTGGCGGTAGATGATCACGTCAGGTGCCGCGTTCAGTGCCTCCTGCAAGCGCTGCTGATTGCCGATGGCCTGCACGGTGTACGGCGGCGAGTACACCACGCCGTGCAGCAACAACGTGTTGCCGACGCACCGAACTGCACTGGTCGAAATGACGCGCTGCCCCTGCAATGTCATGGCTTCCGCCCCGCCGGCCCATAGCGCGTTGACGACGGCCTGCACATCCTGCTGATGCACGACGAGATAGTCGGGCGGCACCGCTTCACGCGCGGTGCCGGGCCGCGCGGGCGCATCGTTGAGCGTCACGGTCACCGCGGGGCCGGCGACCGGTTCAAGGCCGGCAGCGTTCGCCAACGCGTCGGCCTGGTCGCGCGCTTGGGCGACGCGACTGTCCGTCTTCGCCGCATCCGACGTCGCTGCCTGGAGCCGTTGTTGCAAGGTGACCAGCTGAGCGCCTTGGGCAATGACGGTCTGCTGCTCACGGTCGACCAAGGTGTTGACGTCATCGCGGCCGGTGACCCGCAGATCGAAACCGTGCGACGTCGTGGCCGAGGTGGCGAACAGCAAGCCGGCCAGGAGCGCGACAACCGGCATTCCGTACCGCCAAAACGGCGCGGACGATCTCGGCACCGACCTCAACCTCCCGTCGTCCGCCATGTATCAACGCTGCCATCTGTACGCTAACCGCTACCGATCACCGATCACCGCCACATTGAACAGCCCGTCACATCCAACAGAAGGTGCAGGTTGCGTCGTGCCGAAGTCGCGAGTGCGTAAGACCGAGGTCTTCACGCCGCCACCGAAGCGGTCGGCGAGCAAGCGGACCAGTCCGGCGTGGCTGGCGCCGACCATGGTCGGAACCATGCTGCTGGGAGTCTTGTGGTTGGTGCTCGGTTACATCTCCAACTACGGATTCCCCGGCATGTCGCACCTGGGCGGGCAAGGCGGCAATCTGATCGAGGGGTTCGTCCTCCTGATCATCGGGCTTGGTCTAGCGACACAGTGGCGTTAGAGAAGCAGGGCGCTAACTAACCCGACAGGGGCGAACTACAGGGCTGTAACTCGTCCACAGCTGTTGTCCACAGTGGGGACAACCGGGTCATCAGCCCTTGAGTTGATGAGTCCGAGCGATCACAACGACCACCAGCAGCGCGAGCAGCGCCACTGAGCTGGCGAGCTGGGCCGCCGTCCGCTTGTCTCGCGGCGCGTATGCCCACGCCCCGGCAAGCCCGGCGCCGGCCACCAAACCACCGATGTGGGCCTGCCAGCTGATGCCCGCCATCGAAAACGTCAACACCAGATTCAAGCCGATCGTCATGGCGATCGGCTGGATGTTCAAGCGAAGGCGACGCCCGACGACAAGCAGTGCACCGAAGAGACCGAAGATGGCCCCTGACGCACCAAGCTCGGGGAGGTTGGAGGCGGTCAAGGCATAGGCGAGCACGGAGCCGGCTAGTCCGGTGAGCAGGTACATCGCTGCGAACCGGACCCGGCCGAGCAACGCCTCGAGGGGCGGTCCAACGACGAACAGGCACCACATGTTGAAAAGAATGTGGAGGAAGTACGCACCGCCGTCCGACGGCGATGCATGCAGAAACATGCTCGTCAGGAGCCGGTAGTACTCACCGTGCGCGACCCCGACGACCACGCCGTTCGTGCGATCGAAGGCAAGACCGATTTGCTCGAAGCGGACGACGAAAGCCTTCGACGACAACTCGAACAAGAACGCGAGCGCGTTCAAGCCGATGAGGGCATAGGTGACGGCGTGCGGATTCGACGTCACGCGACCACCGAACGGCGTGCGACCCTGGCGCACCGTCTTGCTCGCGGCCCGCACGCAATCGCGGC
>Ga0207929_1000432_pt1 | contig 11488 bp, 5 predicted proteins | sample NGESurdeep072012_FD_184466 | JGI IMG/M metagenome (GOLD analysis project Ga0207929, IMG submission 184466) | Arctic peat soil microbial communities from Barrow, Alaska - NGEE Surface sample 53-1 deep-072012 (SPAdes) | ecosystem: Environmental > Terrestrial > Soil > Wetlands > Peat ... | reverse complement strand
ATGCAATCTCTCAGCGTAGTTCTCGGCGAGCGCTCCTATCAAATCCATATCGGGGCAGGCCTGCTGGACGATGCGCGCCTGTACGCCCCGCATGTGAAGGGTAGGCGCGTCGCGGTAATTACGAATCCGGTGGTGGCGCCGCGCTATCTAGACCGCGTGCAGGGCGCGCTCGCCATGGCAGGCGCGCAATCGTTTCCAGTTTTGATCGAGGACGGCGAACTGGCGAAAAGCTGGGCTACCCTCGATCAGGTGGTCGACGCACTGCTCGCGGCGCGCTGCGGCCGGGACTCGGTCGTCGTCGCACTGGGCGGCGGGGTAGTGGGAGATCTCGCGGGCTTTGCGGCTGCGATCTACCAGCGCGGCATTCCGTTCATCCAGGTGCCGACCACGCTGCTGGCTCAGGTGGATTCTTCGATCGGCGGCAAGACCGCGATCAACCATCCGCGCGGCAAAAACATGATCGGCGCATTTCATCAGCCTCTCGCGGTTATCGCCGATGTGGCTGCGCTGGATACCCTGCCAGACCGCGAGCTGCGCGCCGGGGTCGCCGAGGTGATCAAGCACGGATTCATTCTGGATCCGGACTTCGTCGACTGGCTGGAAGCAAATATCGGCAAACTGCTCGCGCGCGACCGCGCGGCGCTGGGGCATGCGGTGCAGCGCTCCTGCGAGTTGAAGGCACAGGTGGTCGCCGACGACGAGCGCGAGGCGGGCCAGCGCGCGATTCTCAACTTCGGCCACACTTTCGGCCACGCCATCGAGGCCGGAGCCGGTTACGGCGAGTGGCTGCATGGCGAAGCGGTTGCCACCGGCATGGTGATGGCAGCAGAGCTGTCGGTGCGTGCCGGCACGCTGCGCCGCGAGGACGCCGACCGCATCAGGGCGCTCGTCACGCGCGCCGGCCTGCCCGTTCAGGGTCCGAAGCTCGCGGTGGAGCGCTATCTCGAGTTAATGCAGGTGGACAAGAAAGCGGCGGGCGGCAAAGTCCGCTTCGTGCTGCTCGAGGGGATCGGGCGCGCAGTGCTGCGCAGCGACCTGGATGCCCGCCTGGTGCGCGAAAGCATCGCCGCTGCAGCGCCATAGGCGCTGCCGGAGCGCCGAACTCTTGTAAGCCCGTGGTTCCACGGGTATATTTCAAGGCTCGCCTTCGAATTTTGTGCGGCGCGGCGGAAAACGCCAATAAATTAATTAAATCAGGCATTTAAGCATGAGCTTGGGATTTCATCCGGTAGCACAGGGCCTCTACGATCCGGCGAACGAGCATGACGGCTGCGGCGTCGGCTTCGTTGCGCACATCAAGGGCAAGAAATCGCATTCCATCGTCGAGCAGGGCCTCACGATCCTGAAAAACCTCACCCATCGCGGCGCGGTGGGGTGGGATCCGAAGCTCTCCGACGGTGCCGGCCTGATGATCCAGATGCCGGACCGGTTTCTGCGCGAGGAGATGGGTAAGGGCGGCGTGAACCTGCCGCCCGCCGGCCAATACGGCGTCGGCATGGTGTTTCTGCCGCGCGACCCGGCGAGCCGCCTCGCCTGCGAATACGAAATCGAACGCGCGATCAAGGACGAAGGCCAGCAGCTGCTCGGCTGGCGCGACGTGCCGGTGGATAACGCCGATCTCGCCGAATCGGCGAAGAGGCTCGAGCCGGTGATCCGCCAGGTGTTCATCGGACGCGGCGCGGGCGTCACCGTCACCGACGCGCTTGAGCGCAAGCTCTACATCATCAGGAAAAGTTCGGGGCACGCGATACAGACGCTCAAGCTCGAGCACGGCAAGGCGTTCTACGTGCCGTCGATGTCCGCGCGCCTGCTTTGCTACAAGGGCATGCTGCTCGCCAACCAGGTCGGCGAGTATTACCTGGATCTCAAGGATTCCCGCGTCGAATCGGCGCTCGCCCTGGTTCACCAGCGTTTCTCGACCAACACCTTCCCGTCTTGGGACCTGGCGCACCCGTTCCGCATGATCTGCCACAACGGCGAGATCAATACGGTGCGCGGCAACGTCAACTGGATCCGCGCCCGCCAGGGCGCGATCTCCAGCCCGGTGCTCGGCGACGATCTGGCCAAGGTCTGGCCGCTGATCTACGACAACCAGTCGGACTCGGCGTCGTTCGACAACGCGCTCGAACTGCTGGTCATGGGCGGCTATTCGATCGCGCATGCGGTGATGATGATGATTCCGGAAGCGTGGGAGAACCACACGCTGATGGACCCGAGCCGGCGCGCGTTCTACGAGTATCACGCGGCGATGATGGAGCCCTGGGATGGCCCGGCCTCGATCGCCTTTACCGACGGGCGCCAGATCGGCGCCACGCTCGATCGCAACGGGCTCAGGCCCTCGCGTTACATCGTCACCGACGACGACCTTGTGATCATGGGCTCGGAGTGCGGCTGCCTGCCGATTCCCGAGGAGCGCATCGTCAAGAAATGGCGGCTGCAGCCGGGGAAGATGTTCCTGGTCGACCTTGAGAAGGGCCGCATCATCGACGACAAGGAGCTCAAGGAGTCGCTCGCCAGCGCCAGGCCCTACGCTGAGTGGATCGAGCGCATCCGCGTCAAGCTGGATGAAGTGGAGTCGGAGAAGACCGCGCCGATCAAGTCCGCGGTGCCGCTGCTCGACCGCCAGCAGGCGTTCGCCTATACCCAGGAAGATCTCAAGTTCCAGCTGCTGCCGATGTCGCAGGCGGGCGAGGAGCCCACCGGCTCGATGGGCAATGACGCAGCGCTCGCGGTCCTGTCGAAGAAGGACAAGACGCTCTATCACTACTTCACGCAGCTGTTCGCCCAGGTCACCAACCCGGCGATCGACCCCATCCGCGAGGAGCTGGTGACCTCGCTGGTCAGCTTCATCGGGCCGAAGCCGAACCTGCTCGGCATCGACGAGATGAATCCGCCGCTGCGCCTGGAAGTCGGCCAGCCGGTGCTCGATTTCTACGAGATGGAGAAAGTGCGCTATATCGAGCGCTACACCGGCGGCAAGTTCCGCTCGCTGGAACTCGACATCACTTTCCCGGTTTCCTGGGGCAAGGAGGCGGTCGAGGCGAGGCTTGCGTCGCTGTGCGCGCAGGCCGAGGACGCGGTGCGTTCGGGCTACTCGATCGTGATCGTTTCCGATCGCCTGGTGGACAAGGAACGGGTTGCAATCCCGGCACTGCTCGCGCTGTCGGCGATCCACCAGCACCTGGTGAACAAGGGCCTGCGCACCTCGACCGGCCTGGTGGTCGAAACCGGCTCGGCGCGCGAGGTGCATCACTTCGCCTTGCTCGGCGGCTACGGCGCCGAGGCAGTGCACCCCTACCTTGCGCTCGAAACCCTGCTTGCGGCAAACGCAGGAGACCCGGCAGCAGGCTCCAAGGCGATCAAAAACTACGTCAAGGCGGTCGGCAAGGGCCTGAAAAAAGTCATGTCCAAGATGGGCATCTCTACCTACATGTCCTACACAGGCGCGCAGATATTCGAAGCGGTGGGGCTCACCCGCTCGCTGGTGGACAAGTATTTCCGCGGCACCGCCTCCTGGATCGAGGGCATCGGCGTGCTGGAGCTCGCCGAAGAGACGATCCGCATTCATCGCGCAGCGTTCGACGAAAAAGATCCCGTGCTGCAGTCGATGCTGGATGCCGGCGGCGAATACGCCTGGCGCGTGCGCGGCGAGGAGCACGCCTGGACGCCCGACGTGATCGCCAAGCTGCAGCATTCGGCGCGGCAGAACTCCTACACGACGTACAAGGAATACGCCGCGCTGATCAACGACCAGTCGCGCCGCCAGATGACTTTCCGCGGCCTGTTCGAGTTCAAGTTTGCCGATTGCAAGCCGGTGCCGATCGAGGAGGTGGAGCCGGCGGCGGAGATCGTCAAGCGCTTTTCTACCGGCGCGATGTCGCTCGGCTCGATCTCGACCGAGGCGCACACGGTGCTCGCGATCGCGATGAACCGCATCGGCGGCAAATCCAATACCGGCGAGGGAGGCGAGGATCCCAGGCGCTACCCTCCGGTGAAGGCGGGCGAGAGCCTGCAGTCGCGGCTCGGCCGCGAGCGCGTCGAAGTGGATATCCCCTTAAAAGAGGGCGATTCGCTCAAATCCAAGATCAAGCAGGTCGCCTCGGGCCGCTTCGGCGTCACCGCCGAATATCTCGCCTCGGCTGAAATGCTGCAGATCAAGATTTCGCAGGGAGCGAAACCCGGCGAGGGCGGGCAGCTTCCGGGCAAGAAGGTCTCCGAGTACATCGCCGAACTGCGCTATTCGACTCCCGGCGTCGAACTGATCTCGCCGCCGCCGCACCACGACATCTACTCGATCGAAGACATCGCGCAGCTGATTCATGACCTGAAGAATGCGAATCCCGCGGCCGCGATAAGCGTGAAGCTGGTGTCCGAGGTGGGCGTAGGCACGATCGCCGCCGGCGTGGCCAAGGCGAAATCCGACCACGTGACGATCTCGGGCCACGACGGCGGTACCGGTGCCGCGGCCTGGTCTTCGATCATGCACGCCGGCACGCCCTGGGAACTGGGTCTCGCCGAGACGCAGCAGACCCTGACCCTGAACAAGCTGCGCGGGCGCATCGCGGTGCAGGTGGACGGCCAGATGAAAACCGGCCGGGATGTCATCATCGGTGCGCTGCTCGGGGCCGACGAGTTCGGCTTCGCCACCGCGCCGCTGGTGGTCGAGGGCTGCATCATGATGCGCAAGTGCCACCTGAATACCTGCCCGGTCGGCGTGGCGACGCAGGATCCGGTGCTGCGCAGGAAATTCGAAGGCAAGCCCGAGCACGTGGTGAACTACCTGTTCTTCGTCGCCGAGGAGGCACGCGAGCTGATGGCGAAGCTCGGCGTGCGGCGCGTCTCGGAGCTCATCGGCCGCGCCGATCTGCTCGACACGCGCAAGGGCATCGAGCACTGGAAGGCGAAGGGGCTCGATTTCTCGAGAGTCTTCCACCTGCCGGATGTGCGGCCGGCGCACAAAGGCGGCCCGGCGCGCCATCATTGCGAGAAGCAGGACCACGGCCTGGACAAGGCGCTGGACAACCGGCTGATCGAACTCTCGCAGTCGGCGATCGAACGCGGCGAGAAGGTGACCATCGAGACGCCGATCCGGAACATCAACCGGACGGTCGGCACGATGCTGTCGGGCAGGATAGCGAAGCGCTATGGGCACGCAGGACTCCCGGACGAGACCATCCACGTGCGCCTGGCCGGCTCCGCCGGGCAGAGCTTCGGCGCATTCCTTGCGCGCGGCGTGTGGCTGGACCTGATCGGCGACACCAATGACTATTGCGGCAAGGGGCTTTCGGGAGGCCGGATTTCCGTGCAACCGTCGCCCAAATTCCGCGGCGAACCGACCGAGAACATTATCACCGGCAACGTCGCGCTCTACGGCGCAATCGAGGGCGAAGCGTTCTTCCGCGGCGTGGCCGGCGAACGCTTTGCGGTGAGGAACTCAGGCGCGCTGGCGGTGGTCGAGGGCGTGGGTGATCACGGCTGCGAGTACATGACCGGCGGGACGGTGGTGGTGCTCGGGGCTACCGGCCGCAATTTCGCGGCGGGAATGTCGGGCGGAATTGCCTACGTGCTCGACGAGGCCGGCACGTTCGCCAAGTACTGCAACACGGCGATGGTGGCGCTGGAGCCGCTGGCTGCCGAATCCGAGCAGGAAGCCAAACTGCCGCGCGAGCTTTGGCACAAAGGGGAGCCGGACGGAGCGATTGCCAGGCGCATGATCGAGCGCCATGTCCGCTATACCGGGAGCGCGCAGGCAAAGCGCATCCTCGAGCGCTGGAGCGAGTACCGGACCAAATTCGTCAAGGTGTTCCCGCACGAATACCGGCGCGCGCTGAGCGAGCTGGCCGCCAAGCAGGGGTTGGTCAAACACGGCCTCGCGGCCTAGCAGGAACAGCCGATGGGGAAAATCACCGGATTTCTGGAATACGAGCGCCTGGAAGAGCCGCACGAGGACAAGGATTCGCGCAAGAAGCACTATCGCGAATTCTACCTGCGGCTTCCGGACGCGGATGCGAAGGTTCAGGGCGCGCGCTGCATGGACTGCGGCATCCCGTTCTGCATGCAGGGCTGCCCGGTCAACAACATCATTCCCGACTTCAACGACCTGGTCTACAGGGAGGACTGGGAACGGGCCATCGAGACGCTGCATTCGACCAACAATTTTCCGGAGTTCACCGGCCGCATCTGCCCGGCGCCCTGCGAGGAAGCCTGCGTGCTGCGCATCAACGAGGATGCCGTCGGCATCAAATCGATCGAGCACGCGATCATCGACAAGGCCTGGGAATCAGGCTGGGTGAAGCCGCAGCCGGCGGCCTACAAAACAGGCAAGAAGATCGCGGTCGTGGGTTCGGGTCCGGCGGGCCTCGCCTGCGCGCAGCAGCTCGCGCGCGCCGGACACGAAGTCACCGTATTCGAGAAGAACGACCGCATCGGCGGGCTGTTGCGCTATGGAATTCCCGATTTCAAGCTCGATAAACAGGTCATCGATCGCCGCCTGGAACAGATGCGCGCCGAAGGCATCGAGTTTCGCAGCGGCATCTGTATCGGCAAGGAACGCCTGGGCAAGGGTATTCCCAACGACGCGAAGACCTTCCTCCCGCCGGCGAAGCTGCTCGCTGAATTCAACGCCGTGGTGCTCTCGGGCGGGGCCGAGGTGCCGCGCGATCTGCCGATCCCGGGTCGCGAACTCGCGGGCGTGCATTTCGCGATGGAATTCCTGCCGCTGCAGAACAAGCGCGTCGCAGGCGACTCGGGGGTGCCTGAGCTTTCGGCACGCGACAAGCACGTGGTGGTGATTGGCGGCGGCGACACTGGATCCGACTGCATTGGGACCTCCAACCGTCACGGCGCCAAGTCGGTGACGAATTTCGAGCTGTTCCCGATGCCTCCGGATGTGGAGCGCAACCCAGTCTGGCCGTATTGGCCGACCCGCCTGCGCACTTCTTCCTCGCACGAGGAAGGCGTGGAGCGCGACTGGTCCATCGCCACCAAGGCGCTGGTCGGCGAAGGCGGCAAGGTAAAGACCCTGAAGGCGATGCGGCTGGCGTGGAAGGACGGCAAGCCCGCCGAAATCCCGGATTCCGAATTCGACCTGCCCGCCGATCTGGTGCTGCTGGCGATGGGCTTTGTCTCGCCGGTGCAGTCGCTGCTCGAGGAATTCGGTGTCGAGAAAGATGCGCGGGGCAATGCCAAGGCGAGCACCGATGGTGCCGGCTGCTACGCGACCAGCGTTCCGAAGGTGTTTGCCGCGGGCGACATGCGCCGCGGCCAGTCGCTCGTGGTGTGGGCGATCCGCGAAGGCCGGCAGTGCGCGCGCGCGGTGGACGAATTCCTCATGGGATTCTCGGAACTGCCTCGCTAGTCTCCTGCGGGGGCAATGCGGAATTCGGTCACTGACGGTTCGGATACGAGCCGTGCGGAGAAAGCCTGCGCGTTGGCCGCGTGCAGGGTGCGCAACACCATCTGGTATTCGAATTCGCGCCCCTGGCCGGCGATCCGGTAACTCATGTTGGCGATATCGAAGCCGTGTTCCGCGATCAGGCGCCGCAATTCGGCCTCCGGCATCGTTTGTTCGCGCGGGAAGCGAACCAGGAAGTTGGCGTAGAACTCGGAGGGTATCTTGCCCTCGATCCAGCGGAAGACCGAAAGCGTGCCGAGGGTCAGGACAGTGCCGATTCCGGCCGGAAAGTAAAAGCCCATTCCGATAAGGATGCCGATCGCGGCCGTGATCCAGATCGAGGCCGCCGTGGTGAGGCCGCGCACCGTGAGCCCCTCCTTCACGATCACGCCGGCGCCGAGAAATCCTATCCCGGTCATGATGCCCTGCGCGAGGCGGGTCGGATCGATGACGACGCGGGTCACGGCGAGGCCTGTGATCCAATGCGACTGGAACATGGTCACCAGCATCAGTAGGCCGGAGGCCACGCATACCAGCGCATGCGTGCGAAAGCCGGCGGCGCGGCCGCGGTAGCTGCGCTCCAGGCCGATGATGCCGCCCGCAGCGAGCGCCGCGACCAGCCTCAGGCATATCTCGAAATAGTCGCCGCCGGTGTCCATGACAGAAATATGAAAGGCAGTGTAGTCCTGTTTTCCAAGAAGTATCAAGGAGTTCGAACCCCCTCGCCGCTCTCTGGTGCTAGAATTCCGGGCCCGACTTCAATGCCTCTCCACGTCGTCATCCTCGCCGCCGGCCAAGGCAAGCGCATGCATTCAGCGCTGCCCAAGGTGCTGCACTGCGTCGCCGGGCGGCCGCTGCTCGCCTATGTGATAGATGCAGCGAGATTGCTCAAGCCAGAGAAGATATTTGTCGTCCATGGGCACGGCGGCGCCGACGTGAAGGCCGCTTTCGCGGGCGCACCGGTCGAATGGGTGGAGCAGGCGAGGCGGCTCGGTACCGGACATGCGCTGATGCAGGCGTTGCCGAGAATTCCGCGCGCGGCCACCGTGCTGGTGCTGAACGGCGACGTGCCGCTGCTCCGCTTGGCGACATTGCGCAAACTCGTCAGGGCGGCCGCCAAGGGGCTTTCGATAGCAACTTGCGATCTGTCCGATGCGGACGGTTACGGCCGCGTCGTGCGCGATGCCCGCGGCAGCGTCAGGCGCATTGTCGAGCACAAGGACGCAAGTCCGAAGGAGCGCGCGATCCGTGAGTGGTATGCGGGGTTTCTCGCCGCGAACTGCTCGCGCCTGGCCGGATGGCTGGCGAAGGTCGCCAACCGCAATGCGCAGAAGGAGTACTACCTTACCGATGTGATCGGCATCGCGGCGGGCGCCGGGGCGCCGGTGACCGCCGTGAAGGCGACCGATCCCAGGGAAGTGGCAGGGGTGAATTCGCGCGAGGAACTGGCGATCCTGGAGCGCGCTTACCAGAATGCGCAGGCGAGGAAGCTGCTCGAGGCGGGCGTGGCGCTCGCCGACCTTTGGCGCGTGGATGTGCGCGGCGAACTCGCCTGCGGACAGGATGTCGCGATCGACGTCAATTGCGTCTTCGAGGGACGCGTGAAACTGGGCGACCGGGTCAGCATCGGGCCGAACTGCATTCTCAGAAACGTCACCGTTGCAGCCGATACCGAGGTGCATGCGTTTTCGCTGCTGGAGAACGCCGAGGTCGGAGCGCGTTGCAGGATCGGCCCCTATGCGAGATTGCGGCCGGGCGCAAAACTGGCCGAGGATGTGCATATCGGGAACTTCGTCGAAGTGAAGGCAAGCCGGATCGGCGCCGGTTCGAAAGCGAATCACCTCGCCTACATCGGCGATGCCGAGGTCGGGGCGCGGGTCAACGTCGGCGCCGGTACGATCACCTGCAACTACGACGGCGCGTCCAAGCACCGCACCGTGATCGAGGACGACTGCTTCATCGGATCGGACGCAACCCTGGTGGCGCCGGTGCGGATCGCAAAGGGTTCCTACATCGGTGCGGGTTCGACCATCAGCAAGGACACGCCGCCCGGGCAGCTCACCGTGGCGCGAGCGAGGCAAGTGTCGATTCCACGCTGGACGCCGCCGCGAAAGAAGCCGGCAGGGACCAAATAGGCCATGTGCGGAATCGTGGGCGCGGCGGCCAGGCGCGACATCGTCCCGGTCCTCATCGAAGGCCTGAAGCGCCTGGAATACCGCGGCTACGATTCCTGCGGCGTCGCGGTGCTTGTAGGCGGCCGCCTGGAGCGGTTGCGGAGCGTGGCGCGCGTTTCCGACCTGTCCGCGCAGATAGAGAAAAAGCATCTGGCGGCAGAGACCGGCATCGCGCACACGCGCTGGGCGACGCATGGCGCGCCGGTAACCCACAATGCCCACCCCATCTTTTCGCGCGGCGAGATCGCGCTGGTGCACAACGGCATCATCGAGAACCACGAGGAGTTGCGCCCCGAGCTGAAAGCAAAGGGCTATGCGTTCGAGACCGAGACCGACACCGAGGTGATCGCGCACCTGGTGCATAGCCTGTACAAGGGGAATCTGCTCGATGCAGTGCGTCGCGCGGTGAAGCGGCTCAGCGGCGCTTACGCAATCGCGGTGGTCTCCAAGAGCGAGCCGCATTGCGTGGTTGGCGCGCGCGCCGGCAACCCGCTGGTCGTCGGGGTGGGCGCAAACGAGAATTTCCTCGCTTCGGACGCGCTCGCGCTTGCCGGGACCACCGACCGCATCGCCTATCTCCAGGAGGGCGACGTCGCGGAGATCGGCCTCACGGGCTTTCGCGTATTCGATGCCGCCGGCCGCGAGGTGCAACGGCCCGTCAAGACCGTCGCGACCACCGGCGCGGCGGCGGAGCTCGGGCCGTACAGCCACTTCATGCAGAAGGAGATCTTCGAGCAGCCGCGCGCCGTCGCCGACACGCTGCAGGGAATCGAAGGAATTTCCCCTGCCCTGTTTGGGGATCCCCAAGGCAGGATGCTGGGCGACGTCAACTCGGTGCTGATTCTCGCCTGCGGCACCAGCTACTATTCTGGTCTTACCGCGAAATACTGGATCGAGTCGCTGGCGCGGCTCCCCGTGCAGGTCGAAGTCGCCAGCGAATACCGCTACCGCGACAGCGTGCCGGATCCGAAGGCGCTGGTGGTGGTGGTCTCGCAGTCGGGGGAGACCGCAGATACGCTAGCCGCCCTCAAGCATGCGCGCTCGCTCGGGCAGAAGAAAACGCTGGCGATCTGCAACGTCGCCTCGAGCGCGATGATGCGCGAAACGCGGCTGAAGTTCCTCACCCATGCCGGCGTCGAAATCGGCGTCGCCTCGACCAAGGCCTTTCCAACCCAGCTGGTTGCGCTTTTCCTGCTGGCGCTGACGCTGGCAAAGCTTGGAAAAAAACTCCCCAAAAAGGAAGAGCAGAAGCACCTGCGCAGCCTGCGCCACCTGCCGAAGGCGATTGCCGCCGCGCTCGCGCTCGAGCCGCAGGTGATCGGCTGGTCGGAGCGCTTCGCCAGGAAAGAGAACGCGCTTTTCCTCGGCCGCGGCCTGCACTACCCGATCGCCCTGGAAGGCGCGCTGAAGCTGAAGGAGATTTCCTACATCCACGCCGAGGCCTATCCGGCGGGGGAGTTGAAGCATGGGCCGCTTGCGCTCGTCACCTCGGCGATGCCGGTGGTTACCGTGGCGCCGAACGATGCGCTGATCGAGAAGCTCAAATCCAACATGCAGGAGGTTCGCGCACGCGGCGGCGAACTCTATGTCCTTGCCGATGCCGACTCGCGCATTGCCGCCTCGCAAGGCGTGAACGTGATCCGGCTGCCGGAACACTACGGGTTGCTCTCGCCGATCCTGCACGTAGTGCCGCTGCAGCTGCTGGCGTACCACACCGCGCTCGCGCGCGGCAGCGACGTCGACAAACCGCGCAATCTCGCCAAGTCCGTCACCGTAGAGTGACCGCGAATGCGGTCGCTGACGTTGTCATCGTTGGCGCCGGCCACAACGGTCTGGTGTGCGCCTGCTACCTGGCGAAGGCGGGGCTCAAGGTGAAAGTGCTCGAGCGCCGCCGCGTGGTGGGCGGCGCCGCGGTCACCGA
>Ga0207929_1000431_pt1 | contig 11489 bp, 8 predicted proteins | sample NGESurdeep072012_FD_184466 | JGI IMG/M metagenome (GOLD analysis project Ga0207929, IMG submission 184466) | Arctic peat soil microbial communities from Barrow, Alaska - NGEE Surface sample 53-1 deep-072012 (SPAdes) | ecosystem: Environmental > Terrestrial > Soil > Wetlands > Peat ... | reverse complement strand
AGCGCGAGGTCGCCGCTGCCCCACAGCAATCCAGCCATCACCACGAGGCGGCTCATCTCGCCCAGCAAGGTCGGGATCGAGCCGGTGCCCTGCACAACCAGTCCGGTAATGATCTCCGAGACCAGCAGCAGCAGCAGAATGACCGCCATGAGCTTGAACAGCTTCGACAGATAGCCCAGTCCCACGTACGGCTCGAGATCGGCCAGGCGCACCGGCATCGCCGGGTCACGCTTGGCGTTGGCCGGTGAGTGCCTGAGATCTTCCGTCGGGTTCGCGGGGTTGCCGGTAGGTGATTTGTCCATTAACTGTCTCCTGTTCCGATCCAGCGAGCGGGGTAGCCTCGCGTGTCTATGTGGGTGAACGGCCCGTGCGCTGACGTGCCAGAATATATGCCACATCCTCCTATCAGCGAAGGGTGTGCCCGCTCGACGCGGTTGACGGCATCCTGGATAACCTTGGCATCTGCAATATTCACGCGCCCGTCGTGATTGAGGTCGTCCATCTGCCCATCGCCGTCGTTATCGATGAATATGTCGTTGGCGTCGCCGTACATGTGGCGGCTCAGGGCCGCGCGGCCCCTCGGGTCCCCTCCCCCGACGTTGTATTGCGGCGTTCTGAATCCGCTCAGCACCCGGACGCCATTCGGATTGATTCCGTGCTCCTTCAGGTCCTGCAGCACGAGCTCGTCCTTGTCGATCATCTTGATGTCGATCACGATGTATTTCGGCCAGACGTTCTGCTGATCGTGCGGAAGAAAGTCCTTGATCTTGAAGTGCTCCGAGAGCTGGGTGTTCTGATTCTGTGCCGTCACCTCGATGAATCCGTTGGGCGGATCGTAGCTCACGCCCGGCCGCCCCTTTCGTGCGGCGGGCCAGTTCCCGATGTAGTAGAGTCCCAACCGGCCCGCTTTCTTCTCCGTTGCCGGTCGCAGGGTGATGACGCTGAAATCAGCAAGCGGCTTGATGGCACTTCCGACCTTGAGCGCGAGGCTCCAGATGCCGGGACGTCGTGGCGCGACGAACGTGGATGTGGACTCTGCGGCCGAGCCGGAGGAAAAGGTCGTCACGGATCCGGGCGGAAGTGTGTCGGCCAGAATCGGCGTGATCGGTGTTCCGCCCTGCTGGATTCGGACACGGAGCTTCCCGCTTTCGCCACGCGCCGGAGTAGCGAGCGCGGCGAGTGCGGCATCCGTGAGATAGGCGACTGACGGAGCAGATCGGTCCGTGAGCGCGGTCGCGATGTTGGCGCTCGCCGGTGTTACTGGGCTGCCCTCACCGGCTGCGCGGGCGCGGGCGATCGACCATGACCAACCCATGGCGAAGAGGACCAGCACGGCGATCGAAACGACATTGAACGTTCGCTCAGCTCTTCCGGGCGGGCGCCGGAACCCTCGCGGGCGTCTTTCCGGGAAAGCGAGCAGCCAGTCTCCGGTAGTTGCTTTGCGCCGCGGTGGCGTTGAACTTGAACGTCTCTCTTCCATTCTATCTCTCTAAAGCGGTTTCATGCAGGCAATCACAGACCTGTTCCACCGACTCTCGAATCTCCCGGAACTCGTGCAGTGGGCCGGACTCTTTGGCCTCGCCGCAATAATCTTCTCCGAGACTGGGCTGCTCATAGGAGTGTTTCTACCCGGCGACTCCCTTCTGGTTACCGCCGGTCTCCTGGCCGCGAGGGGATACCTTAACGTATACGCGCTGGCCCCTGTGCTGACAGTGGCGGCCATCTGCGGCAACTCAGTTGGGTATTTCATCGGTCGCGCCACGGGCCCCCGGATATTCAGTAGAGAGAACAGCCTCTTCTTCAACAAGAAGCATGCTATCCGGGCTCACGAGTTCTACGAGAAACATGGGCGCAAGACAATCGTGCTAGCCCAATTCATGCCGATCATTCGGACGTTCGGGCCCGTGGTCGCCGGCGTTGGAGGAATGAAATTCAGAACGTTCATAACGTTCAACATCATGGGTGCCGTTTTATGGATCTGGAGCATGGTCGCGATTGGTTATTTCCTGGGCAGCTATATTCCGGGAATCGACCAGCATATAGAGATCGTGGTCGCTATCGTCGTCTTCATCTCGCTCCTACCGGGCCTCATCAGCTGGTACCGGGGAAAGCGGGCGAAACAATACGACGGCTCGTCCGCGTCGAAACCCGCGCGCTCTGAGATGTAACATGCAAGAAGGCTGCAAAGCGCTCAGCGTCCGTTGAGCGAAGATCAAACAGGAGAAAGACAATGGCATTTACACTTCCCCCGCTCCCCTACGATTTTGCCGCCCTCGAGCCGCACATCGATGCGAAAACAATGGAGATCCATCACGGGAAGCACCACCAGACTTACGTGAACAATCTCAACGCCGCCATCGAGAAAGCGCCGGAGTTGGCGAGTAAATCCCTCGACGATCTAATGCGCAACGCGAGCAAGCTTCCTGAAGCGGTCCGCACCGCAATCAGGAACAACGGCGGTGGGCACTGGAATCACTCGATGTTCTGGCAGATCATGGCGCCCAAGTCTGGCGGGGAGCCCGGTGGAAATCTCGGGACCGCGATCAAGAGCGCGTTCGGGGATTTCGCCAAGTTTCGCGAGCAATTCAGCGTCGCGGGCGTGGGACGATTCGGATCGGGCTGGGCGTGGCTGATCAACTCCGGGGGCAAGCTTTCGATCACCAGTACGCCCAACCAGGACAATCCTCTCATGGAAGGCCAGAAAGCGATCATGGGTCTCGATGTCTGGGAGCACGCGTACTACCTCAAGTACCAGAACAAGAGACCCGACTACATCAGCGCGTGGTGGAATGTCGTGAATTGGAAGGAAGTCGAGAAGAGGTTCGCCGCTGCCTAGCTGACAACTGCAACTGAACGGGCGGGAGGCGCGAGTAGCGTAGTTGCCAGTGATTTAGTTCACCACGCCGGGACTTCCCTCAATGGCATTCTGGGCACAGGCAGTTGCTTGTGCCACGAACCTACCGAGATAAGTCCCCGCATAGTGAACTATCGAACTGGCAGCTATGCCTCTGGCGCCTCCCGCCTGTTCAGTTGCAGTTACCAGTGAGCCGTTCAGTTTCAGGTCTTACCGGGCCGCCTCGCCCTCTAGATAAGTGTACCCTTCCAGCCCGGCGATGTAGTCAGCGATGAACGTGTTCGCCTCTTGCCGCGCCAGCCCCGTCGCGTTCGCCACCTTGCGCCGGAACGTCGCCAGCAGATCCGACGCGCGGAACTGGACGTAGTCGAGCACCTCGGTCACCGTATCGCCGTGCACGAGGTCCGTGACCTCGTAGCCCTTGTTCTCCGACAGCCTGATGTGCACAGCGTTGGTGTCGCCGAACAGATTGTGGAGGTCGCCCAGGATCTCCTGGTATGCGCCGGTCAGAAAAATCCCGATGATGTACTGATCACCATCGTTGAACGGGTGCAGCTCCAGACTCTTGTGCGGATTTCGATCGCCGATGAAGGTCTCGATCTTCCCGTCGGAATCGCACGTCACGTCCTGAATGGTGCCGCGACGCGTCGGCTCTTCGTTCAGGCGGTGGATCGGCATGATCGGAAAGATCTGGTCGATTGCCCAGCTGTCCGGCAGTGACTGAAAGAGCGAGAAGTTGCAGAAGTAACGATCGACCATCGTCGCCTCGAGATCGTCGATGATGTCCGAATACTCACTGCGGTCCCGCTGCGCGATCCTCGCAAGCGCCCCGATCGTAGTCAGGTAGATCTGCTCCGAGATGGCGCGGTCCCGCAGCGTCAGCACTCCGCTGTTGAAGAGCTCCTGTGCGCGCTCCTTGTCGAACGTCGCATCGTGGAAAACCTCCCGCACGCGCTTCTTCGAGACACGCTTGGAGATCGCCGTGTAATCCGCGGCCATCTCGTGAAGGAGACCGGGGTGATCCTCCGTGAGATCAGGCACCGTGTTGTCTGCCTGTGACTCGACGTCGATGACACTGAGCAAGAGAAGGGCGTGATGCGCAGTCAGCGCCCGCCCTGATTCGCTGATGATGTGCGGCATCGGCAGCTCGTGTTCCCGGCACGCTTCGGCGATCGTGTAAACGACGTCGTCCGCGTATTCCTGCAGCGTATAGTTCACACTCGCCTGGGATGTCGAGCTCGATCCATCGTAGTCGACGCCGAGTCCACCACCGACATCGACGTGCGTGATGTCGACACCCATGCCGCGCAGCTCAGCGTAGTAGCGAGTGACTTCCTGCAAGCCCGACTTGATGTACCGGATGTCGGTTATCTGCGAGCCCAGGTGGAAGTGAATGAGCTTGAGTATGTCGAGCCGACCTATCGTTTTTAGCTTATCTACCAGCCTCACGAGCTGGGCTGTGCTCAGGCCGAACTTCGACTTCTCCCCTCCACTCTTTGCCCACCTGCCCGAGCCCTCGGAGTAGAGCTTGATGCGCACGCCTGCGGTCGGATTCACGCCGAGCTCGTCGGCTACCTTGAGCAGCACATCCACCTCGCTCAGCTGCTCCAGCACGATGAAAACCTGGTGTCCGAGCTTCTGCCCCATTAGGGCGAGACGCATGAACTCCTCGTCCTTGTAGCCGTTGCACACGATCAGGTGATCCGTGTGCTCCGCCAGGCCGAGCACCGCCTGCAGCTCCGGCTTGCTGCCACACTCCAATCCTACACCCGCGCTCTTTCCAAACTCGACGATCTCTTCGACCACGTGACGCTGCTGGTTCACCTTGATCGGATACACCGTCGTGTACCCGCCCGTGAAGCCGTATTCCTCGCGGGCGCGCGAGAACTTTTCGTTCAGCGACTCGATTCTCGACCGCAGGATGTCGGAGAAGCGGAGGAGCAGCGGCAATCCGACGCCCTGCTCCTCGAGATCGTTCGCGAGCTCGAACAGATCGAGCTCGCGGTCTTCCTTCGCCCGATCGGGCCGGACCACGACATGGCCCGCTTCGTTGATGTCGAAGAAGCCGATGCCCCAGCCCTCAATGTTGTAAAGCGTGCGAGCGGACGCGATCGTCCAGGGCTCGGTGGGCGCCGCCGGCGGCGACGGTTTTTCGGCCTTCGGGGGTGGAGAAATACGGGTGCTCGTCATGTCAGCATTTTAGGGTATGTCGCGCTCCAGTGGTACCGGCTGATTGTCACGGATAAAGAGTCTCGATCCGCCAGCCGTCGCCATCTCTGGTGTAGAGGTGTCTTTCATGGAGACGATTGGGCTTGCCCTTCCAGAACTCGATCGCCTCCGGCCGGACGCGGAATCCCGACCAGTACCCCGGCCGCGGCACATCTTTCCCCTTGAATTCCTTCTCGTATTTTGCAACGCGCTCGTCGAGAGCCGTCGGAGTCTCCAATGGCTCGCTCTGGCGCGACGCCCAGGCTCCAATCTGACTACGACGTTCACGAGTCGCGAAATAGGCATCCGCCTCTTCATCCGCGACTTTCGTAACCGCGCCTTCGATTCTGACCTGGATGTCGAGTGGCGCCCAGTAAAAACAGAGCGCGGCCCTGGGGTGCGCGATGATCTGCCGCCCCTTCCTCCCCTGGTAGCTCGTGTAGAAGACAAATCCGCGCTCGTCGAACGCCTTGAGCAGCACGATTCTCACCGACGGCTGATCTCGATTCTCGATCGTCCCGAGGGACATCGCGCTCGGATCGGGGATGATTGCTCGGTCGGTCTTTTCCGCGAGCGCGTAGACGCTGCGAAATCGCTCGATCGGATCCGGCGGGATCAACTAGTACCTCGTCATCGTCGGATCGACCTCGTCGATCCAACGCAGAATCCCGCCGGCCAGATTTCGCACTTCGGAGACGCCGGCGTCGGCAAGCTGCTTCGCCGCGAACATGCTCCGTACTCCAACCTTGCAGTAGAGAATCGTCTCCCTGTGCTTGTCCAGCAGCGGAATCTCGGCCGCAATCCTGCCCAGAGGGACGAGACGCGCGCCCGGAATATGGCCGAGCTGCCATTCGTACGGCTCGCGGACGTCGATGATCTCCAGCTCCTCTCCACCTTCGAGACGCTCCGCCAGCTGCGACGGCTGGATTTCGCTGACTGCGCTTCTCATCGGTTCCCCCGTCGGCGCTACGCCGCAAAATTCGTCGTAGTCGATCAGCTCCGTGATCTCTCTCGTTCCGCACGCCGGACATTCCGGATCGCGCCGAATCTCGATCGTGCGGAACGCCATCGTCATGACGTCTATCGTGAGCAGCCGGCCGACCAGCGCATCGCCTAGCCCGAGCAGCATCTTGATGGCTTCCGTGGCCTGGATTGTCCCGACGAGCCCGGGGATCACTCCCAGCACCCCGGCCTCCGCACAGCTCGGAACCAGGTGAGGCGGAGGCGGCTCGCGAAAGAGACAGCGATAGCATGGACCATCCGGCGCGCCGAACACGGACGCCTGGCCCTCGAACCGGTACACGCTGCCGTACACGTTCGGAATCCCCAGGAGAACCGAGGTGTCGTTGACGAGATAGCGTGTGGCGAAGTTGTCCGTCCCGTCCACGATCAGATCGTAGCCGCGCGCGATTTCCAGTGCGTTGCCCGATGCGAAGCGCGTCTCGTACGTTTCCACCTCGACGTTCGGATTGATGTCACGCAGGCGATCGCGCGCCGAGTCGATTTTAGAGCTTCCGACGGCCGCCGACCCATGGAGGATCTGCCGCTGGAGGTTGGAGAGATCGACCGCATCGAAATCGACAAGCCCAAGGGTGCCGACACCGGCGGCCGCGAGATAGAGAGCCACGGGCGAGCCCAACCCTCCGGCGCCCACCAGGAGCACTCGCGATGCCTTGAGCGCGCGCTGCCCGTCTTCCCCTACCTGCGGCAAGAGAATGTGCCGGCTATAGCGAACAAGCTCTTCGCGAGTCAGCTCCGTCGTGCCTCGGCTCCGTTCAATATTCACGTTGGTGGTATATTGCGCAGTGAGTCATCGAGTTCGTCAGTAGGACGCTAACTACTGTCCGTCCATCCAGCAACGCTCCACCGCCGGCTCCGAACGGTCCATGCTTTTCAGACGATTTTACGACGACAACCTGGCGCAGGCGAGCTACATGATCGCGTGCGAGAAGACGCGCGAAGCGATCATCGTCGACCCCAACTCTGACGTTGCGCAGTACACTCGCGCGGCGGGAGCCGACCGCGTGCGAATCGCTCACGTGACCGAGACGCACATTCACGCTGATTTCGTTTCCGGTGCGCATGCGCTGGCCGAGGCCGCCGGCGCCGTGCTGCATCTCTCCGGAGAAGGAGGCCGGGAGTGGGGTTATACCGACGCCGCTCTCAAGCGTGCCAAAGTGCTGCGGAACGGTTCTCCCATCGACCTCGGCACGATACACTTGCGCGTAGCCCACACGCCCGGGCACACCCCGGAGCACCTGACTTTTTTCGTGTCCGATCTGGAGCGCGGCGAGGATCCCGTTGGTGCCCTGACGGGCGATTTCGTCTTTGTGGGGGATGTCGGACGGCCCGATCTTCTCGAGCTCGCCGCCGGCGCGAAGGGAACGATGGAGGGCTCCGCGCGAGAGTTGTTCCGCTCTCTCGGGAAACTGAAGGCAGAGCCAGATCATTTGCAGATCTGGCCCGGCCATGGCGCGGGGTCCGCGTGCGGCAAGTCGCTCGGGTCGATGCCACAATCAACGCTCGGGTACGAAAAGCTTTTCAACTGGGCGTTTGGCGACATGAGCGAGAAAGAGTTCGTCGCGAAAGTTCTCGAGGACCAGCCGGTGCCTCCCCGCTATTTCGCGGTGATGAAGCGCGTGAATCGTATCGGTGCCGAGCGAGCGATCAGCCCGGAGCCTGTGTACGTGAGAACGGAAGAGCTCGAAAGCGCGCTCGAGACAGGCGCGCCTGTGATCGACACGCGGCCGGCCGCGAAGTTCGCCGCCGGACACGCGCCGGGAACGCTGAACATTCCCCTCGGCAAGTCGTTCCTCAACTGGAGCGGGGCGCTCGTTCCGGAGGACCGCGATTTCTACATCATCACCGAGGCGGAGAGCGATGACGCGGTCAAGCTCATACTCGGAGACCTGTCCAAGGTCGGCCTGGGACGCGTGTCGGGGGTTTTCCAGGCTGACGTTCTGCACGAGTGGAAATCACGTCACGGAGATCTGGAAACGGTCGCGCAGCTCGATGCGCCACGCCTCAATGAGCTTACCGGCAGGAATGGCCTTCAGGTCGTCGACGTGCGGAGCCCCGAAGAGTGGAGCAGGGGTCACTTGCCGGGCGCGATTCACATTCCGCTGGCGCGACTGCCGGATCGGATCGGCGAGCTCGACGCGTCCGCGCACATCGTGCTCCAGTGCAAGGGAGGGGGCAGATCGTCGATTGCGACGAGCTTTCTTCAGTCGCGGGGACTGACCAAAGTTTCCAACCTCGCGGGCGGGTTCGACGCGTGGGTCGCGCGGGGATTTGAGATCGACGCTGGTAAGTCCGCGCCAACCCCCCGTGAACGCAAGTCGGCGCGATCCTCAAGTGGGCGCAAGTCGGCACGATCCTCAAGTGGGCGCAAGCCTGCGCCCTCCGCGGGCCGCCGCCGGAAAAGCTAGAGGCCAGACGCCGCCCCCATGAGTCACCCGGTCTTTGCTGGAGCAGGGATGCGCCGGCCTCGCACAGATGAAGAGCCCGTGAGCTGGAAGGAGCGGCTCGAGGCACTTCGCTACGTCCCCGCCCTGTTCCGTTTGATCTGGCGCACCCATCGCGGCTACACGAGCGCGATGATGGTCCTGCGCGTCATGCGCTCGGTGGTGCCAGTGATGACGTTCTGGGTCGGCAAGCTGATCCTCGACTCGGTGATCACTGCAAAAGCGGCGCACGGATCGCTCTCGCAGGTGTGGCGCTATCTGGTGCTGGAGCTTGCGATCGTTCTCACGGGAGAGATTCTCGCGCGGGCGTCGTCGCTGATCGAGAGTCTGCTCGGCGATCTCTTCTCGAACGCGATGAGCGTCCAGCTCATGGAGCACGCGGCGAAGCTCGACCTGGCGCAATTCGAGGATCCGGAATTCTACGACCATCTCGAGCGGGCGCGGAGGCAGACAGTCGGACGCATTGCGCTCCTCAGTCTCCTACTCTCGATGTCGCAGGATGCCCTCACCCTGCTCACGCTGGCGGGAGCGCTAATCGCGTACAATCCGTGGCTTCTGCTCCTGCTCGCCGTCGCCGTGATTCCGAGCTTCCTCGGCGAAACCCATTTCGCTTCGCTCGGCTACTCGCTCCTGTTTCGCTGGACGCCGGAGCGCAGGCAGCTGGACTATCTCCGCTATGTCGGCGCGAGCGACAAGACGGCTAAAGAGGTCCAGATGTTCGGCCTCGCGCCATGGCTGACCGAGCGCTACCGCGACCTCTCCCAGAAGTTCTACGAGGAGAACCGAAACCTCTCCATACGGCGCGGAGTCGTCAGCGCGCTGCTCTCGATATTGGGCACGGTAGGCTATTACGCGGCGTACGTCGTCATTCTGATACGCGCCGTCAAGGGCGACATCACCATCGGAACGCTGACGTTCCTCGCCGCGTCGTTCGGGCGCGGGCGCGATGTCATCCAGAGCATCCTGCTATCAGCGAGCAACGTGGCGGAGCAGGCACTGTACCTGAGAGACCTGTTCGTATTTCTCGAAATGCGGCCCACGATCGAGTCGCCACCGAACGCGAGGCTGGTGCCAGCGAAGATTCAATCCGGATTTGTCTTCGAGAACGTTGGATTTCGTTACCCGGGAAGCGAGCAGTGGGCTATCCGAAACGTAGATCTCGTTCTCAGGCCGGGCGAGCGCGTCGCTCTGGTCGGCGAGAACGGCGCGGGCAAGACGACAATCACCAAGCTTCTTGCGCGCCTCTACGATCCCACGGAAGGCAGGATCACGCTCGACGGAGTCGATCTCAAGGAGTACAACCTCGCCAGTGTCAGGCACGCGATCGGCGTCATCTTCCAGGATTTCGTGCGCTACGACATGCGGTTCGACGAGAACATTGGCGTAGGCGAGATCGACTCCGTGCGCGCGGACCTCGACAAGAACAACGGAACCCCGACGGCAATCACGGATGCCGCGGAGAATTCGCTGGCCGCGTCACTCCTCCCCCGCTTCTCGAAGGGCTACCAGCAGATGCTGGGCAGAAGATTCGAGGAGGGCGTGGATCTATCGGGGGGCGAATGGCAGAAAATCGCGCTGGCGCGCGCCTACATTCGCGACGCGCAGGTCCTGATACTCGACGAGCCTACCGCCGCGCTGGACGCGCGCGCCGAGTACGAAGTGTTCCTGCGCTTCTCCGAGCTGGTCGCCGGGCGGATGGCAATTCTTATCTCGCACCGCTTTTCCACGGTTCGAATGGCGGACCGGATCATCGTGCTCCGGCACGGCAAGGTCGAGGGGCAGGGCTCGCACGAGGAGCTGCTCTCAAAAGGTGGCCTTTACGAGGAACTATTTACGATGCAGGCACAAGGCTACAAGTGAGAGGAAGGGATAAGACAAACAGAACGGGCTGGAGGCGTGAGTAGCGTAGTTGCCAGTGATTTAGTTCACGACGCCCGGACTTCCCTCTGCGGCATTTGGGGCACGGGCAGTTGCTTGTGCCCTGATACAGCGGTAGAAAAGTCAGGGCGTAGTGAACTATCCAACTGGCAACTATGCTCCTGACGCCTCCCGCCAGTTCTGTTGCGTCTGCGGAAGTTTCCAGAGCTGCCAGTTACGGGTTCAGGTACTTTCTGAACCACCCAAGCGCTTCCCCCCACCACAGCCTCTGGTTCTGCGGCTTGGCAATCCAGTGCCCTTCATCAGGAAAGTCGATCAGCCGGCTTGGCACGCCCTGGCGCTGTAGCGCCGTGAACAGCGAAAGGCCTTCCGTGTAAGGCACGCGATAGTCCATCTCGCCCACGACCACGAGATGCGGCGTGTGAAAGTTTCCGGCGAAGAGGTGCGGCGACCAGCGGCGGTACACCGAGTCCATAGCATTCTTATCCCAGTACGGCCCGCCGAATTCCCAGTCGTTGAACCAGATCTCCTCGGTCGCCCCGTACATGTTCTCGAGATTGTACACGCCGGCATGGGTGAACAACGCCTTGAAGCGGTTCGAGTGGCCGGCGATCCAGTTGGTCATGTAGCCACCGTAGGATCCGCCGGCGGCGCCCATACGCGTCGAATCCAGCCAACTGTTACGCGCGAGAGCGGCGTCGAGGCCGTTCATCAGGTCCGTATAGGCTCTTCCGCCCCAGTCCCTGGAGATCTGGTCAGTGAACTTCTGGCCGTAGCCGAACGATCCGCGCGGATTGATCGCAACGATTCCAAAACCGGGGGAAGCGAACAGCTCGAAATTCCAGCGGCCATGCCATTGATCGAGCCACTCACCCTGTGGTCCGCCGTGAATGAGGAACAGAACCGGAAACTTCTTGCCGGCCTGATACTGCGGCGGCCTGAGGATCATGCCCTGCACGCTGTCGCCGTCGGCGCCCTTGAACCAGTAGTCTTCGACTGGATTCAGCTTGAGCTGCGCGAGAAGCGCGTCGTTCTCGTATGTGAGAGGCCGAACGCCGCTGAGTCCCGGCGCCCCGACAGTCGCG
>Ga0207929_1000430_pt1 | contig 11501 bp, 11 predicted proteins | sample NGESurdeep072012_FD_184466 | JGI IMG/M metagenome (GOLD analysis project Ga0207929, IMG submission 184466) | Arctic peat soil microbial communities from Barrow, Alaska - NGEE Surface sample 53-1 deep-072012 (SPAdes) | ecosystem: Environmental > Terrestrial > Soil > Wetlands > Peat ... | reverse complement strand
ATCGCAATCATCGACTTGACCAAACCAAAAGGTGTCGGTCATGTCTCCGAACAGGTGTCGGCTATGTCCCCGGACTAAACACTTGACCCGGCCACCCAGTAGGCGCGCGTCCGCGCGCCAGTGACTCTCTTTGCGCCCGCAGACGCGGCCGCGCTGGGTGGCCGGCTCGGAGGCCGGCCATGGTGAATGTTGGAGTATGTCAAAGCAGTTTCAAGAACGACGCATCGCGAAACGCATCGCCCTGTTTCATCGCGCTCCCCGACCGCCGCGGCCCCGCGCGTCCGGGCCGCTCGTCGTAGATCGAATCCCGCCCGAAGAACCGCAGCGTCAGCGTCCGCCGCCGCATCCCCGGATGGGTCGGCGCGCCGCCATGCAGCGTCGCCGGATGGAACAGCACCAGGTCGCCGGGCGCGACCGCGAAGGAGACGATGTCGAACCGCGCGCGATCCTTCTCGATGTCCGGCAGGCGCGGCATGCTCGCGTTCGGATGCAGCGGCGCGGTATCGTCGTCGAGCTCGAAGCGCGAGCCGTTATACAGCGGCCCCTGATGCGAGCCGCGCACGAATTCGAGGCTGTCCCTTTGGCTCACGGCATCGAAGGTGATCCACGCCACCGCGAGATCGCTTCCCGCGACCGTCAGGTACGACGAATCCTGGTGCCACGGCGTGCGCCGGCTCTCGCCGCCTTCCTTCAGGAACACCTGCTCGTACATGAACCAGACGTCCGGCGTGTCCCAGATGTCGGCGATCAGCCTGGGCAGCGGCGACGCCTGCAGCATCTCGCGATAGGCCGCGACGCATCCCGGATTGTAGAGATCCTGATAGAACGTCGCGTCGCTGTGCTGCTTGAACCTCGACGCCGCCGGCCCGGGATTGGCGAGGCTCCAATCGTAGGCCGCCTGCGCCTGCGCCAACGCATCGGCATCCAGGGCGCGCGGCACAAACGCGACGCCGTCTTCGGCATAGGCTTTTCGGGTCGCCGTCAGGTCCATGCGCAATCCTTGCCCAAGCCGCCGCTTGCGTCCACCGCGCTATTCCGCAACGGCATGTTGACGCGACGCGCCAACGTGCCAGCATCCTTGGGATGGCCGATCTGCCGCCCACCGTCGTTCCGCGCGGAGACCAGGATTGGGAAATCCTGGTGCCGCTCGACAAGCTGTCCGCCTGGATGGACGGCCAAGGCTTCCCGCGCGGCGCAATCGAAAATCCACACCTGCTCGGCGGCGGCACGCAGAACATCCTGCTGAAATTCTCCCGCGCTGGGCGCGCCTTCGTCCTGCGCCGTCCGCCCAAGCATCTACGCGCGAATTCCAACGAGACCATGCGCCGCGAAGCGCGCGTTCTGGCCGCGCTGGCGGGTACCGATGTCCGCCATCCCGGCATGATCGCGGCCTGTGGCGACGATAGCGTCATCGGCGCCGCCTTCTATCTGATGGAGCCGGTCGCGGGCTTCACGCCGCGCGAGGAAATGCCGCCGCTGCATGCGGGCGACCCCATCATCCGCCGCGCCATGGGCTTGGAGATGGTCGACGCCATCGCCGCGCTCTCGAAAGTGGATTACGCCGCGCGCGGCCTTGAAGGTCTCGGCAAGCTCGACAACTATCTCGAGCGCCAGGTCGGCCGCTGGCGGGCGCAACTGGAATCCTATGCCGAGCATCCCGGCTGGCCCGGCCTCACCGGCATTCCCGGCGTCGACGCGATCGGGGCCTGGCTCAACGCCCATCGCCCGCAATCCTTCACGCCCGGCATCATCCATGGCGACTTCCATTTCGGAAACGTGCTGTTCGACCGCGACAGCGCGAAACTCACCGCCATGGTCGATTGGGAGCTGACCACGCTCGGCGATCCCCTGGTCGATCTTGGCTGGCTGTTGTCGGCGTGGCCCGAAGACGGCGCCGAACTCGGCCCCGTCAAGCCGTGGAACGGCTTTCCCAGCCGCGCCGAGATCGTCGCGCGCTACGCCGAACAGACCGGCCGCGACGTCTCCGCCGCCGACTGGTACGAGGTGCTGGCCTGCTACAAGCTCGGCGCCATCCTCGAAGGCACCTATGCCCGCGCCTGCGCCGGCCGCGCGCCCATTGAGACCGGCGATTTCCTGCACGCCTCGACCGTCAGCCTGTTCACGCGGGCGCTGAAGAAAATTTCAAAATAGCTGTCATCCCCGGCTGAGCGATGCGAAGCATCGCGAAGGGAAGGGGACCCAGGTAGGAAACATTGTAACGGTGCCTGGCACCTGGGTCCCCTTCCCCTCGCTTCGCTCGGCCGGGGATGACAGTGTACAAGCATCTCGATCTCGACCAGAGGCCCGTCTTGAGCCGCACATTCACGATCCTGCTTGTCGTCGCCATGGTGCTCGGCATCGCCGTCGGTCTCCTCAGCCATGCCTGGCTCTCGGCCGAACAGACCAAGGGCTTCACCGACATCCTCGGTCTCGTCACCACCATCTTCCTGCGGCTGATCAAGATGATCATCGCGCCCCTGGTGTTCTCGACCCTGGTGGTCGGCATCGCCCACATGGAGGACGCCGCCGCCATCGGCCGCGTCGGCGCCAAATCCATCGCCTGGTTCGTGCTGGCCTCGCTGGTCTCGCTGACGCTGGGTCTGGTCATGGTGCATCTGTTCCAACCCGGCGTCGGTCTCGCGCTGCCCACCGCCGCGGGCGCGCCCGTCGAGGCCGCGACGTTGAGCCTGTCCGACTTCGTCACCCATCTGGTGCCGCGTTCCATCGTCGAGGCGATGGCCGACAACGAGATCCTGCAGATCGTCGTCTTCTCCTGCTTCGTCGGCACCGCCATCGCCGCGACCGAGAACCGCGCCCCCGCGATCCTCAACCTCGTCGAGCAGATCGCCACCGTCATGCTCAAGATCACCGGCTACGTCATGCTGCTGGCCCCGCTCGTCGTCTTCGCCGCGCTGGCCTCGACCATCGCCACCCAGGGCGTCGGCATCCTGTTGTCCTATGCCAAATTCGTCGGCAGCTTCTATTTCGCGATGCTGACCTTGTGGCTGCTGCTCCTCGCCGTCGCCGCCATCATTCGGCGTGGCGCCATAGTGCCGCTGCTGCGCGCCATCCGCGAGCCTGTGCTGCTCGCCTTCTCGACCGCCAGTTCCGAAGCCGCCTATCCCAAGCTGCTCGAGAATCTGCAGACCATCGGCCTGCCGCGCCCGGTCGTTAGTTTCGTGCTGCCGCTCGGCTATTCCTTCAATCTCGACGGCTCGATGATGTACTGCACCTTCGCGACGCTGTTCATCGCGCAGGCCTACCACATCGACCTCAGCCTCTCGCAGCAGGTCACGCTGCTCCTCCTGATGATGATCACGTCCAAGGGCATGGCCGGCGTGCCGCGCGCCTCGCTGGTGGTGATCGCCGCCGCGCTGCCCTACTTCCATCTGCCCGAAGCCGGCCTGCTGCTCGTCCTCGCCGTCGACCACCTGCTCGACATGGGCCGCAGCGGCACCAACATCGTCGGCAATTCGGTGGCCTGCGTCGTGGTGGATGCCTGGGACGGGCGGAGGGTTACGCAACCGTCCTGACACGACGCGCGGTTTTCGTCGGCGCGCGCTTCGGTTTGCCCTTGGCCGCGTTGCGCACCAGCTCGTAGGACAGCGAGGCCAGTCGTTTGGCCTCCTTCAAGGGAACATCCGAATTCAGCTCGACCGCAATCCAGTGGCGCCGATCCAGATGCGTCTTGTGTCCGACGCCGGAATAGGTCGCCTTCAGGATGTCGATCAGGTTGGGATCGCATTTGAGCACCACATAGGCGCTCTGCATCGACATGATCGCGAAGGTCTTGTTCATGACCTTGTACATCGTGACGTTCTGGCTGTACCGGAACGTTGCCGCGCCGGTCTTGCCGGCCAGAAAGGCCGCCAGGGCCTTCACCGGCGCGCTGTAACCGATGACCTTCTTCGCCCTCATCGCGTCTGTCCTCCATCCACCGGCAGCACCGCGCCCGTGATGAAACTCGCCATCGGGCTCAAGAGGAACGCCGCCGCCGCGCCGATCTCCTCCGGCTTGCCGTAGCGCCGCATCGGCACTTCGCGCTTGATCCAGCGCGCCCAGACCTCCGCCCGCTCGCCGGTCGAGCGCGTCTCCCAATCGCCGCCGGGAAAGATGATGTTGCCCGGCGCGATGGTGTTCACCCGCACGCCGCTCGCGCCGGCGAGCTTCGCCAGCTCCTTCGACAGATGGTTCATCGCCGCCTTCGCTGTGCCGTAGGTCAGCGAGGTGCCGAGCGCGCCCAATCCCGCGATCGAGCTGATGAAGACGAAGGCGCCTTCCTTGCGCGGCGTCATGCGCCTCAGCGAAGCGCGCGCCAGCCGGAAGGCCGAGTCCAGGTTCTGCGAGAACGCCTTGTCCCAATTGTCGTCGTCGACCTCGAAGCCGAGCGGCGAGTTGTACAGCCCGACATTGGCCACCGCGCCCCAGAGCGGCCCCATCTCGCGTTCCGCCCCTTCCAGCGCTTTCTCGATGGTTGCCGTGTCGCGCATGTCGCCCGCCATCGCCCAGATGCGGTCCTTGCCGAACTGCCCGGCCAGCCGCTTGCGCTCGGCCTCCAGCGCCTCGGCGCCGCGCGCCGTGATCGCCAGCCGCGCGCCTTCCTTCAGGCACGTCTCGACGATGCCGAGCCCGATGCCGCGCGAACCGCCGGCGACGAAGATCACCTTGTCCTTCAGTTGCAGGTCCATCGCGCGCTCCTCTAGAGACCGAGAACGGCCTTCGCCAATATATTCCGTTGCACTTCGTTGGTGCCGGCATAGATTGAGCCGGCGCGGTCGTTGAGATATTTCGCCGTCACCGGCCAGGAATATTCCGGCCCCACCGGCTCCTGGTTGTGCAGGCGATGAAAGCCCGGCGTCGGGCCGCCCGGCGACACCGCGAAAGGCTGGAACGGCATCGCATAGTAACCCGTCGCTTCCAGCGCCAGTTCCGTCAGCCTCTGGCTCAGATCCGTCGACACCATCTTCAACATCGAGGATTCCGGCCCCGGCGCTTGGCCGCCGCTGAGCGACGACATCACGCGCAGCTCCACCGCGCCCATCGCCTCGACGGCAATCGCCGCTTCGGCGATCTTGCCTGCGAATTCCGCATCGTCGTTCCCTTCCGCCCTGGCGATGTCGCGGATGCGCTGCAGCCGCACGCGATGCGATGGCGAGGCTGTGCCGCCGCCGCGCTCGAACAGCATCAGGTATTTCGCCACCGTCCAGCCGTCGCCGACCTTGCCCACGACGTTCGCCTTGGGCACCTTCACGTCGGTGAAGAAGACCTCGTTCTGCACGGCTTCGCCGCTGGCGAACACGATGGGCTTCACCGTCACGCCGGGCGCCTGCATGTCGATCAGCAGGAAGGTGATGCCGAGCTGCGGGATCTTCTCTTTCGACGTCCGCACCAGGCAGAAGATCCGGTTCGCCAGATGCGCATGCGTCGTCCAGATCTTGTGGCCGTTGCAGACATAATGATCGCCGTCATCCCGCGCGCTCATGCTCAGTGAGGCGAGGTCCGAACCCGATCCCGGCTCGCTATAGCCTTGGCACCAGAAATCCTCGCCCGACAGCATGCGCGGCAAATAGTGCGCCTTCTGCTCGGGCGTGCCGTGCCCGATCAGCACCGGTCCGCACATGCCCAGCCCCATCGGCGACAACGGTGGCGCGCCGGCGGCCGAGGTCTCGCTCGCCCAGATGTAGCGCTGCACCACGCTCCAGCCGGTCCCGCCATGTTCGACCGGCCAGGCCGGCGCCACCCAGCCCTTCTTGTACAGAATGCCGTGCCACTTCATCGTGACGTCGTAATCGGCATAAACGCTGGTCAGCGAGCGCCCCGCCTTGCGCAGGTCGTCGCTCAGTTCGGCGTCCAGAAACGCGCGCACCTCGTCGCGAAACTGCGTATCGGCCGCACTCCAGCTCAAATCCATCGCTCGACTCCCGCTAATGGAACGCAGTGTGCGGAAGCGCCGCTACGGAAGGCAAGGTCAAAAGATCGCCGGCCCGTCGACGCAGGACATGTGCGCCAGCGCCGCCAGCGTCGGCCAGTTCTCGTAAGGATTGCTCGCCGCGCCGCAGACGAAGCCGCCCTTATGCGCGCGCGCGCCCGCGCACAGCTGCAGATGCACATGCGGGCCGGTGGAACGCCCGGTGCTCCCCGCCAGGCCGATGACGTCGCCGCGATGGACCATGTCGCCCGAACGGACGAGCAGCTGCCGCATATGCCCGTTCACGATGGTCGGCGCATCGGCGAGCCCGCCGACCTGCAAGGCGGTGAAATTACCCAATCCTGCGTCCGTCTCGGCGAACAGGATCTTTCCGTCCGCCATCGCATGTACCGGAGTACCCTCCTTCACCGCCACGTCGACGCCCTGGTGATGCTGCGCCCGCCCCGGCGACAACGGATCGTCGCGCCAGCCATACAGGCTCGAGACATGGCACTGCACGCCCGGCGCGAACAGCGAGCCATAGGTCCGCTCGCCGCCCGCCAGCGTCTCGCCGCCGATGGCGAAGCTCATGCCGTCGCGCGCGTCTGCGCCGGTGTAGTGGCGATAGCCCGCGAAGCCGGCGATCGCCGCCGCGCACAGGCTCGCGGCCAGCCCCGTCACCGCGATCCGCTTGCGCGCGACAGTCGCTTGCCAGGTGAGCGCGCTCTTGGCCTGCTTGGCGCCGAGCAGCACGGCGAGCCCCGCCGCCAGCGCCGGCTCGAAATAGGACGTCAGCGTGGTGTTGAACGACGCGATGCGTGCCGACGCCTCGCCGCCCGCCAGGGCGACGGCCGGCTTGAGCATCCACGGCACGAAACCGGCATAGCCGAACATGACTTCGAGCCAGACGCCGCAAGCGAACATCAGAAACGCCAGCGCATAGCCCAGCAGGCGCGACGAGGTGCGGGCGCGATGATCGAAATAGGCGTGCAGCGCCTTCAGCCCGGCGAAAGCGAACAGCGCCAGGCCGACATAGGGAAACCCGTCATTGAGCACGACATAGATCGTCGCCGCCGCGTTCAGCGCGACCGCGACCTGCATGCCGACGCCGGTCATGGTCGCCGCCAGCAGCAGGAGCACGACGCTCGCCGCCGCGTTGCCGGCCGTCTGCGGCGTCGACTCGTAGGCGAACCAGCGCCACAGCAGGCCGTGGGTGCCGCGCATGTGCGAGCGCGGCATGATTCCGGCATCGACCAGCGTCTCGTGCAGCGTGCGCGGCTGGCGCCTGGGAATGCGCGCCGGCGCCCGCACGGCGATCGCCGGCGCGCGCGTCGCGCGTGGCCGTCGTGCCAAGGCGGATCGGCTCATGCCCAACTCTTCCCAACAGCCGCATTCGGCGGCTTTTCTTGCAGTCATTCGTGACTGGAGGCGGGCATGGTGCCCGATTACGCGGGTGAGGGAAAGTTTTCCGCCGCGCGTGCCGCCGTCGCATGTATGCTTAACGGAACTCGCGAGGCACAAGATGCACGAACTTCTTCCGCTGGCGGCGCGCGCCGGCCAGCGTCTCAAGGACCGCAAGGAGACGATATCCATCGCCGAATCCTCCAGCGGCGGCCTGCTTTCGGCCGTGCTGCTCGCGGTTCCGGGCGCTAGCGCCTATTTCACGGGCGGCGCCGTGGTCTACACGCCCAAGGCCCGCGTGCTGCTGATGGACTTGCCGCGCGAGGCCGTCGTCGGCATGCGCTCGGCCAGCGAGCCCTATGCCCAGCTCCTCGCCCGCACGGCGCGCGAGCGTTTCAACGCCACCTGGGGCCTGTCCGAAACCGGCGCCGCCGGCCCGACCGGCAACCCCTATGGCGACGCCGCCGGCCACACCTGCATCGCGCTCGCCGGCCCCGTGAGCCGTGCCATCACGGTCGAAACCGGCGACCCCGACCGCGTCGCCAACATGCGCGCCTTCACCAAGGCGGCGCTGGGGTTGCTGCTGGCAGAACTGGGGTGAGCGCTAGAGTTCAGTCGCGATCAACTTTACCCACCTACTCGTCGTGGCCGGGCTTGTCCCGGCCATCCATACTCCCTGTCTGAATCGTGACTATGGGTGGCCGCCACGGCCGTAGCGGCAGCGTGCGGCGGCCATGACGGGGTTAAGGTACTGATTCAATCTGATAGCAACCAACTCTAATGCACCTCCGGCGGCAGTTCATTCGTCAGCTTGGGCACTTTGGCGAACGGCACGATCACCAGCGCCAGCACGAACAGCGCCGCCAGCAGATAGAACACGTCCTGGAACGCTTGGCTTAAAGCCTGCCGCGTCACGAACTGCGTGATCTCGCCGGACATGACCAGCCGCGCATGCGCCGCGTCGGCGCCGTGCGCGGCGAGCCGTCCGACCATGCCGCCCATCATGCTCTGGTTGCCATGGGCGAGCGCCTCGCCGAACGCCTGGCCGTGGATGCGGCCATAGTCCTGCAGCAGCGTCGTCGCGATGGCGATGCCGATGGCGCCGCCGAGGTTGCGCATCAGGTTGAACAGGCCCGAGGCGTATTTCAATTCCTCCGGCGGCACGCCGTTCAGCGCCATGCCGACCGACGGCACGATGCAGAGCAGGATGGCGAAGCCGCGGATCGCCTGCGGCAGGAACATCTCCCAGAAGCCCCATTCCGGCGTGATCCCCGAAAACAGCCAGCACGCCAGCGCGAACAGGCTGAAGCCGCAGGCGATCACGATGCGCTGGTCCAGGATGGTCGTCAGCCGCGCCGCCAGCGGCGCGCCGAACGACATGAAGATGCCGGTGATGAAGACGGTGGTGCCGATCTCCAGGCTGTTATAGCCGCGCACGCGGCCCAGGAAGATCGGCGTGAGATACGTCGCGCCGTACAGCCCGATGCCGATCACGATGCTGAGCAGGCAGGCTATGGAAAACGTCGGCCGCCGGAACGGTGACAATTTCAACACCGGCATCAGCGCATAGAAGCTGCGCTCGAAGAACACCAGCGCGCCGACGAACGAGATCCACGCCACCGTCATCACGGTCTGGTCCTCGAACCATTGATGGCGCGGGCCTTCCTCCAGCACATATTGCAAGGCGCCCAGGAACACCGCGAGCGAGACGACATGCAGCCAGTCGATGCGCTTCAGCATCGGCAGGTTCGGCTCGTCCACCTTGCCCAGCAAGGGCAGGGCGATGGCGATGAAGGCGCCGGGCACGATGTTGATGAAGAACAGCCAGTGCCAGCTCAGACTGTCGGTGATCCAGCCGCCGATGGTCGGTCCCAGCGTCGGCGCCAGCGTCGAGACCACGCCCAATATCGCCGGCACCATCGCCCGCCGCGTGCCGGTGAACAGCGTGAAGCCGGTGGCGAACACGGTCGGCACCATGGCGCCGCCGACGAAGCCCTGGATGGCGCGGAAGATGGTCATGGACTGGATGCTCCACGCCATGCCGCACATCAGGCTGGAGATCACGAACAGCACCGCCGAGGCGGTGAACAGCCAGCGCGTCGACAGCGCGATGGAGAGATAAGCCGCCAGCGGGATCATCACGATCTCCGCCATCAGGTATGACGTCTGCACCCAGGCGATCTCGTCGGGCCCGGCCGACAGGCCGGCCTGGATCGAGTTCAGCGACGAGGCCACGATCTGGGTGTCGAGCAGCGCCATGAACTGGCCGAAGGCCATGATTCCAAAGATCAAAAGCTTGCGGCCATGGCTGTACTCCGCGACCGGGGTCGAGCGGTTCAGGACATGGCCGGCGGCGCTCATCTTGACCCCTTGCAGGATTATATTATGATCATCATATAAACTTCCAAGCGAGGAAGACAAGATGCGCTACGCCGACACGCACAAGGACGAGACGCACAAGGCGCTGCTGAAAGTGGCGGCCGTGCAATTGCGCGCCAAGGGTCCCGACCGCCTGTCGGTCACCAGCGTGATGAAGGCCGCGGGCCTCACCCATGGCGGCTTCTACGCCCATTTCAAATCCAAGGACGCGCTGCTCAACGAAACGCTCGGCGAGATTTTCGGCAAATCCAGGCGTCGCGTGGAACGCCTGCTGGAAGGCCTGCCGCCCAAACACGCGCTCGCCACCTATATCGATTTCTACGTCGCGCCGGTCCATCGCGACGATCCGGCGAATGGCTGCGCGCTCACGGCGCTGAATTCGGACATGCCGCGCCAGTCGAAGAAATTCCGCGCCGCCTACGAGACCGGCGTCAAATCCCTCGCCGGCTTCCTCGCCGAACGGATGACAGCCGCCGGCATCGCGGACGCGGGCAAGCTGGCGCCCTCCATCCTCGCCGCCATGGCCGGCGCGGTCTCGATGTCGCGCACGATCTCCGATCCCGAACTGTCCGATGAACTCCTGGCTTCCACCCGCGCCGGCATCAAGGCGCGCCTCGGCCTCACCGACCTCACGCTTGCAAGCGAGACCACCGCATGACGACAACCGCCTTCGAACAACCGATCGTCGCGCCCGCCAAGCTCAGCCGCCTGCGCGCCATCCCGCGGCGCGCCGTGACCGTTGCGGGCGCGGCCATCGTTCTCGCGCTCGCCGGCATCTGGTGGATCGCGCTGCCGGCGTCGAGCGTCACGACCGACGATGCCTACATCAAGGCCGACTCGACGATCGTCTCGCCCAAGGTCCACGGCCTCGTCGCCGCGATCCTGGTGCACGACAATCAGCGGGTGAGAGCCGGCCAGCCGCTGGTACGTCTCGACGACGACGACTACACCCAGGCCGTGACGGCGGCGCAGGCCGATGTCGCCTCCGCTGAGGCCGCGCTCGGCCAGCAAGCGGCCCAGTTGGGCCTCGCCGCCGCCAACGCCCGCGCCTCCGCCGCCGCGATCCGCTCCGCCGATGCGCAAAGCGTGCGCGCCAATGCCGACCGCCTGCGCTTCGACGCGCTGGTCGTCACCGGCGACGTGCCGCGCCGCCAGGCCGAGGAGATGCGCGCCACCGCCGCGGGCGCCGCCGCCGACGCCGACAAATCCCGCGCCGCTTTCGCCGCCAGCCAGAGCCAGGTCGCCGTCGTCGAGCAATCGCGCGGCCAGCTGGTCGCCGCGCTCGCCCGCGCCCGCGCCGCGCTCACCCTGGCGAAGCAGAATCTCGGCCACACCGTCATCCGCAGCCCCGTCGACGGCGTCATCGGCGACCGCCAGGTGCAGCTGGGCGAATACGTCCAGCCGGGCACGCAGTTGCTCACCGTCGTGCCGATGAACACGCTCTACATCGTCGCCAATTTCAAGGAGACGCAGACCGCCCGCATGCTGCCCGGCCAGCGCGCCCGCGTCACCGTCGACGCGCTGCCCGGCGAGACGCTGGACGGCGAAGTCGAAAGCTTCGCGCCCGGCTCCGGCTCGGAATTCTCCCTGCTCCCCTTCGAGCCCGCCACCGGCAACTTCACCCGCATCGTCCAGCGCGTCGGCACCCGCATCCGCTTGCTCCCGGGACAACCCGACGTCGCGCGCTTGCGGCCGGGTCTGTCGGCGGAAGTGCGCGTAGAGTTGGCGCGATAGAACTGCGCACTTCTTATCCTCCCCCGTTGTTACGGGGGAGGTGGCGCGCCCGCTACTTCAGCGGGCGTGACGGAGGGGG
>Ga0207929_1000425_pt1 | contig 11610 bp, 12 predicted proteins | sample NGESurdeep072012_FD_184466 | JGI IMG/M metagenome (GOLD analysis project Ga0207929, IMG submission 184466) | Arctic peat soil microbial communities from Barrow, Alaska - NGEE Surface sample 53-1 deep-072012 (SPAdes) | ecosystem: Environmental > Terrestrial > Soil > Wetlands > Peat ... | reverse complement strand
CGTATCCGGTGACCCCGGGACCGAGGGCGTCGACGGTGCCGGCGAAGTCCTTGCCCAGCACCACGGGGAACCGGTGCTCCATCATGTCCTTGAGGTAGCCGTTGGCCACCGCCAGGTCGAACCCGTTGACCGAGGCTGCATGGACGTTCACGCGCACCTCTCCCTCGGCGGGTTCGGGGACTTCGAGCTCGCGCACCTCGGGTGCGGCACCGAAGTCGGTGAGGACAGCTGCTTGCATGGGTTTCTCCTTGTCAGCGTTGAACGTTTGGGCGTTGTCGGAGTTGGCTAGAAGGCGTATGGGCCGAAGCGGCCCCAGGCGACCACGGCTGCCAGGACCAGCAGCCCGGCGTTGAAGGTGATCGCGCTCGGCTCCTTGCGGCGCGCGTGGGTGATCGCGGCCAGGACCATCAGCACGACCAGCCCGGTCGCGGCTAGCGGGGTCAGCATGGGCGCGATGCCAGTAGCGGCGGGCAGGATCAAGCCGAGCGCGGCCGCGAGCTCGGCGACGCCGATGAGCTTCACGGTCGCCGGGGAGAAGTCCTCGACCCAAGGGAGCCTCCCGACCAACTTATCCTTGGGCTGGGTTGACTTCATGGTCCCGGACATGGCGAACATCACGGCGAGCACGACTTGCAGGATCCACAGGGCCACGTTCATGGGAGGGCTCGATTCCTAGGGGGCCGGGACGCCAAGTAACTGGACTGGGTGCTCCATTTCCAATTACCAAGGCCAACACAAGAACCGGAGTGGCTATTCCACTTGCGTTATGATCGACGGATGGCATCGCCCGGATCGTCACCAGATGGTCCCTGCGAGCCGCCCCTGCGCGCAGATGCTGAACGGAACCGAATGCGGGTACTGGCCGCCGCGCACGAGGTCTTTGCCGAGCAGGGACTTGAGGCCCCGATGAACGAGATCGCCCGACGGGCCGGCGTCGGCATCGCCACGCTCCACAGGCGGTTCCCGACCCGCGAGGACCTCATCACCGCCACTTTCGCCGTGAAGATGAAGGCTTACGCCCACGCCATCGACCAGGCACTGCAGGATCCCGATCCATGGCGTGGCTTCTGCGGCTACATCGAACGGGTCTGCCAGATGCAAGCCGCCGACCGCGGCTTCACACACGTGCTGACCCTGACATTCCCGACGGCCAAGGCCTTCGAGGCAGACCGCAACCGCAGCTACCACGGCTTCGCCCGGCTGATCGCCCGCGCAAAGGAGACCGGTCGCCTCCGAGCCGGCTTCTCCCCAGAGGACCTGATCCTGCTCCTCATGGCCAACGCGGGCGTGATCAGCGCGACCGGCGAATCGGCCCCAGACGCGTGGCGCCGACTGGTCGCCTACATGGTCCAGGCATTCAGCGCCGACCACACAGAACCCCTACCCCCGGCACCAACACCGAAAGCCATATACCGCGCCATGATCCGCCTCCAGCCGAGGAAGACGGTGTAGAAGCCACGGCCAAGCATGAACGCATCTACTCATCCTCACCAACGAACTGCGGCATAGAACAAGATCGCCTGCATCACCCAGATGACGGTCTATTCGGTACGTAGGCGGGATCAGCCCGCCTGCTGGATGCGAAGGGCAATCAGCATGTTCGTCAGCGACGTCAGCATCCAGCCAAACCGCACGGGCATCCCCGCGACCGCTTCCGTAGAGTCCAATTGCATGTCCACAGGGCCCGATCCTGAGTCGGATCGGGCCCCGTGATCGAGGACGAAAACCCTCGTTGACCTGCGGTGATGCCGTGGAGCCGCCTATCGGAATCGAACCGATGACCCATTCATTACGAGGGAGTTACATACCCGGAAAGCACTCAACTGGCTGGCACCTGCCGCGTCAACCAAGGCAACTCAGCTGGGTCAGAACGATCGGACAGAGGTCGTGTATGTCCAAAATGCGCCCACGCGAACGCTGTGTGGTCTACTCGACGCATGCCACAAAAAGGCGGGTGGCGTGATGCGCACACTTGGCCATTGGCACACGACCGTCCCATTGGCAGTGGCGGCCGTGGGGTTGCGACCTCCGGGCTATGAGCAGACAAGGCTACATGCCAGGAGTTCCTTCGCGTCCCATCGTCACGCCTCCTCCTTCGATCTTGGCTAATTGGCTCCGGTGACACCCGGCGTCCCGCGCCGTCCCACCCCGTCTTGGTCAGAGCGTTCAAGATCGCGGCTGGAAGACGGTTTTGCTAACAGGATGGGGCGCCAGGGTCTAAAGTGCCGTCCTTGACAGCAGCCGAGGTAGAGTCCTCGCCAGGCTCATCCGTTCCGGCGCCCGGAACGAGACCTGCCCGGCGCTGGCGAGAGGATCGTGCGAGTGCCGCCGAAGATGATGGCCCATGCCCGCGACGGCGCGCGTAGGTATGGCAGATCCGATCCCATCGATGCACTGGCTGTCGCTCGGTCTGCGCTGCGGGAACCAGACCTGCCGATGGCCCGCCTGGAGGGACCAGCCCGGGAGATTCGCTAAATGGCCGATCACCGGGATGACCCGGTAACAGAGCGAACTCACGCTATCAACCGACTTCGCTGGCATCTGCACGAGCTGGACCCGTCTTGGGAGCCGCCAGCGAGATGCCTCTGGCGGCCCAAGCATCTGAACGCGATCCTGCAGCGTCTGGACGGCGCCCCGGCATTGTCGCCCGGCTCGCGCGTGGCCTTGTCGAACGGTGCAGGCTGCTATCGAGCGAGATCCTGGAGTTCGACACAAAACTCGACCAGCTCGTGCGGCAGATGGCTCCCACACTGCTGGATCTGTGCGGCTGCGCCACCCTGAGCGCCGCGAAGATCCTCGGCGAGACCCGGCATGCCTACGCCGGCCACAACGGGACCGCGCCGCTGCCGGTGTGGTCCGGTAACCGCGAAAGTTACCGCTTCAGTCGCACAGGTAACCGGCAGCTCAACGCCGCGATTCACCGCTTCGCAGTCACCCAGGCGCACTACCACCCTGACGCCAGAGCCTTCCTGGCCCGGCGCCGCGCCGCCGGCGACCACAAGGCCGAATCCATCCGTGCCCTCAAGCGGCGACTCTCCGACGTCGTCTTCCGAGCCCTCATGGTCGACGCCGAACGGGTCGCCATCGCCGGCCAACCCCTGGCCGCTTGACATTGGAGCAAGTGGACTCAACCAACTCAGCGTTGCGCGTGGTACATCGCTCGGGAGACTGCTCCCATGAGTTCCGAGCGGAGGCCGAGTTCAGCGGTGCGCACGTCCACGGCCTGCGCGATGGCGGGTTGGGCGTAGCGATCTATGGATTCGCGGACGCCGGCGACCAGTGGCCGTCCTGCCGTGCCGAGTTCTCCGCCAAGGATGATCGCTGCAGGGTTGAGGCAGTTGCAGAGCTCGGCCAGCACCCGGCCCAGGGTGCGGCCCGCTTCGGTAACGACGCGCGCTGCGATTGGGTCGTTGGTGATGAAGGCCAGAGACAGGCTTTCATCGAAAGACGCGTTCTGGACCCTGATGTGCTCGAGCTGGCGCTGGACTTCGGTGATCGAGACGACAGTCTCCAGGCAGCCCCGGTTACCGCAGCGGCACCAGCTACTGGCGCCGGGCAGTTGGGTGTGGCCGATCTCACCGGCTATGCCGATGGATCCGCGGTACGTGTCACCGTTTAGGACGAGCCCTGCCCCGATGCCGTGCGAAGCTTTGATGTAAAGGAAGTCGCGACACCCTCGGGCAGAACCGAACCGCATCTCGCCCTGTGCCCCCATGTCCGCATCGTTGCCGACGTGAACCGTCCGGCCCAGGCGGCTCGAGAGTTCCTGTTCGGGGTCGAGGCCGACCCATGCGGACAGGATGGTCGCCGAACGCACCCGATGGGAACTGGAGTCCAGCGGACCGGGAATTCCTGCGGCGATGCTCAGGACCTCGGAGGCGGACGCGCTGGCGTCTGCGAGGCACCGCTGGAGCAGGACCGCTGCTGTGTCGAGCGCCGCGGCGGCTTCGTCGTCGACGTTGACGGACTTGCGGTGCTCGACGAGCACGCTGCCGTCGGTTCCGGCCACCGCGACGGATACGTGAGCATGCCCGAAGTCGATCCCGGCAACGAGGCCTGCACGCTGACAAGGCGTCAGCAGGGCTGCAGGGCGCCCACGTCCGCTACTGCTCCCTACCGTTTCCGTACCTTCCTCGACCACAAGATGGTCTCTGATCAGCCCCTGGACCCCCTCGGCAATCGCGCTGCGTGACAAGCCCGTCAGGCGACCCAAGTCGTTTCGCGTGATGCTGCCTCGCTCGCGAATGAGGGTGAGGAGCTGATGCCGGGACCGTTGTCGCCTGGCGGACCGCTCGTTCTGTGGGGGCACCCCGCGAGTTTACCATTCATCCTGTAACCGGAGTGAAACGGCCTGCATTCAAGAGCCTTGACAAACTAATGGTGGCGTTCTAGCGTCATTTGTGCTCAATGACCCGATATGTGTGCAATGACCCGAAGGGCGGGAACGCGACATGACTGACCCGAACTCCAATCGGAGAGACACTCGCAGCAGCAAAGGCTCTTGGCTGCACCGTCCCCGACGCAGCCTCGTGCTCGGATCATGCCTGCTCGCAGGGGCAGGCATGATCGCCGCGACGTCCGTGACGTCCTTGGGCAGTGCGTCGGGCGCGCCCAGCGCGAAGTCGGTTTGGGGCAACGGCGCACTCACCGATGCCGAGTTGTTGTCACTGGTGTCGCAGATGACGCTTTCTGAGGAGACCGGCCTGGTGCACGGTGGCACCGACACCACGTGCGCGACGACGCTGCCCCTCGGGTGTGTCGGCCAAGCCGGCTGGATCCCGGGCGTGGACAGGCTCGGCATCCCACCGCTGCGCATGACCGACGGGCCCGCTGGTGTGCGGCTCGGCCACGTCGAGACCGCACTGCCCGCGCCGGTCGGCCTGGCCGCCACGTTCGACCGCACGGCCGCCAGGACGTACGCCACATCGGTCGGCGCAGCCGGCCGGGCAACTGGTCAGGACGTGTGGCTCGCCCCGATGGTCAACGAGGTCACCTACCCGACCGGGGGGCGCAACTTCGAGACATTGGGCGAAGACCCCTACCTCGCCGGCCAGCTCGCCGCGCAGGAGGTCATGGGCGTGCAGAGTCAAGGTCTGGTGGCCGAGCTCAAGCACTACATCGAGAACGACTTCGAGAACGGGCGCGGCTCCACCAGCGTCGCGATCAACGACCAGACTTTGCACGAGACCGAACTGCTCGCCTTCGAGGCTGGCATCCAGGCCGGCGCCGGTTCGGTCATGTGCTCCTACAACCGGATCAACAACGAGTACGGCTGCGGCAACTCCAGCACGCTCGGCGACATCCTGCGCGAACAACTGGCGTTCACCGGCTTCGTGCAGTCCGACTGGGGCGCGGTCCACAAGATCACCGACCTGCCGTACGGCACCGACATCGAGCAGCCCCGCGCGAACAACTTCACCGACGCCGCCCTCGCCGACGCCGTCGCCAACGGCACACCGGCCGTCGCCGCCACGGCCGACTTCCCGGCTTACCCCGCCATCAGCGGGCCGGAGTGGAAGCAGGCCATCGACACCTCGGTGTTCCACATCCTGTCGACCATGAACAAGGCCGACCTGCTCGAGGGAACGCAATACGGCTCGCATTTCGCCGGCACGCCGACTCCGTGGGTGCCGACCCGGCCGAGCCTGGCCAATCTGCAGGCGACCGATGCGGCGACAGCGCAGGCTCTGTCGCAGGAGAGCGCTACGTTGCTCAAGAACGACAGCCAGGTGCTTCCGCTGTTGAAGGCCGATGTCAAGGCCAAGAGCGGCGGGGTCGTCGTCATGGGTCCGACCGCGGTCGCGCCTTACTACGGTGGCGGCGGCAGCGCGCACGTGACGCCCTACGACGGCGCGCAGAGCCCGTACACCGCGCTCGGCCAGCTTGCCGGCTCGACGGCCGCCCTGTCCTACGTGCCGGGCTATGACCTCGACGGTCAGGTCGTGCCCTCGACGGCGCTGTCTGCCCCAGATCCTGCTGCCAACTACCCATACTGGACGCTGACCGCCGCCGACGCCGCCTTCGCCGGCCAGCCGGGTCTGCTACGCCAGCAAATCACCACCGACGCCGTGGCATCCGGTGCTCAACCGGTCCTCTACACCGGCACAGGTGCCGCAGCAGATCAGCTCAACCCGACCGTCGACTACACCGGAGCCAAGACGCTCCCCGCCGGCACGGCGTGGCGCTGGTCCGGGCTGCTCACCGCACCGACCAACCCGGGCGGCACCAACTGGCAGCTCAAGGTGTTCGTCGCGCACCAGGCCAGCTCCCAGTTGTTCGTCGACGGACTAACGACCTCGTCACGGAGGGTGAACATCAGTGCCTACCCGGCGGCGCCGGCCTCGTCCTACGCCGGCCTGACCGAGACGGCACGGTCGCACGATCCGGCGAACCCGACCCTGCAGCAGGCCACCTACTCCGTGAGCCTCACGCCGGGCCAGCAGCTGCACCTCGACCTGCGGCTGGTCGGCGGAGCACAGCCGAGCCAGATCCAGCTGCGCTGGGTCGCGCCGGACAACCAGGCGCAGTCCATCGCCAAGGCCGTCGCAGCGGCGAAGACTGCCCAGAAGGCCGTGATCTTCGCCTACGATGAGGGCACCGAGGGCTCGGACCGTGGTGGGTCCGATCAGGCGGCGGGGCTTCAGCTGCCCGGCTACCAGGACGCGCTGATCAGTGCAGTGGCCGCCGTCAACCCGAACACGATCGTCGTGCTCAACACCGGTGACCCCGTACTGATGCCGTGGGCTGCCAGCGTCAAGGCGATCCTGGAAATGTGGTACCCCGGCCAGGAAGGCGGGCAGGCGACCGCGAATGTGCTGTTCGGTAAGGCGAATCCAGGTGGCAAGCTGCCCGTGACCTTCCCGGCGAGCGCTACCCAGACGCCGATGTACGACCCGAACTGCACCGACACCTCGGCCACCGGCAACTGCCCGATGTACCCAGGTGTCGTCGGCCCGAGCCCGTTCGTGGCTGGTGCGACCACCAGCTACCGGACGATCACCGGCATGCAGGTCAACGGCATCTACGAGGGCTACCGCTGGTACGACGAGAAGGGCGTCACGCCGTTGTACCCGTTCGGGTACGGCCTGTCCTACACCACGTTCAGCTACTCGAAGCTGCACGTCGCCCACAGCACCAGCAGTGGTGTCGATGTCACCTTCTCGGTGAAGAACACCGGTAGCACCAAGGGTTCGGAAGTTCCGCAGGTCTATGTCGGACCGTCGTCGGCACTACCAACGAACATCCAGCAAGCTGTGCGCAAACTCGTCGGGTTCCAGCGAGTGACCCTCGCCCCCGGCGCGTCGCAGAGGCTCACCGTCCACGTCGACGAACAACAGCTCTCCTCGTGGGCCTCGGCCGCGAACAAGTGGCTGGTCGGCACAGGAAGCCGCACGATGTATGTCGGTTCATCGTCGCGTAACCCGCGACTGCAGGCAGCGTTCATCGTGTCCTGACCCGCCGCCCCACTGATGAACGGCTCCCTCCACAATCAGCGGAGGGAGCCGTTCATGCAACGGATCGATCAGCGCTGCCGGGCAGCTGGTCGCGCGGACACCAAAGGCAGATCCTGGACCCGGTCGCGTTGACAAGGTTGACTTCCGGCACTACCCGGATGGGCGGACGTCCTCACATCGGCTACTTGTCCAGTAACATCCGATGCTACCCCGCGCTCGAGTATGCAGGTCGTCATCGGGCCGCTCCCCTGCTGCGTTGATGCTCCTATAGTTGTCGAGCCGCGATCGATGCGTGGGCACATTTTGGACATACACGACCTCGGCCAGGTCATGCTGACCCAGCTGAGTTGACTTGGTTGACGCGGCAGATGCCAGCCAGTTGAGTGCTTTCCGTGTATGTAACTCCCTCGTAATGATGAGGTCATCGGTTCGATTCCGATAGGCGGCTCCGAGTAACCCCAGGTCAGCGGCTTGCTGGCCTGGGGTTTCCGCTGATCTGGTCAGAGGCTGCTGCATCCCCATTCGCGGCTCTGCTCTTCTTCACGTCCACATGATTACTACTGCCGACAGCAGATCCCCCTCTTACCCGCTGTCACTGGCCGCCTTGTGGCCCACGTCGGGAGGCGGTCAGGCGGCGCCGATCGTGGGCCGTTCTCGACGTATCGTGCTGCCCTGCTGTCACTGCATATTCGTGTGGAGTCTGGCCATTCTTTCCTTCGCCTCTGGCTCGTCCCGCACCAGACCCAGGATCAACGCGTCTAGGACGAGAAGCGCTCCCTGCTCGAATGCGCTGCCGCCGAGCTGCTGGGAGTCGACAACCGGGATGGTCAGCGTGCAATCCGACAGCTGCGACAAGCGACTACGCGGATCGCTGGTGACAGACAGGACATGAGCGTGTTCGTTCTTGGCGACGCCTGCATAGCCGAGGCTTACCGGGGTGGACCCGGATCCGGACACGATCATGATCCAGTCGCCGTTGCGGATGGCGGGCGCGGTCACCTCGCCGACCAAGTGGACTTGCAGCCCGAGGTGCATAAGGCGCATGGCGAACATGCTGGCCACGAGCCCGGATCGGCCTTGTCCGGTGACGAACCACCGATGATCAGGTTCTCGGAACGTGTCCAGAACGTGGTCGAACTCGGGGCCGTCCACACGCGACAATATGCCGCTTAGCTCCGCTCCTGCGGCCAGCCACGGCCGGGTTGGGCGAGGCTCTGGGCGATCCATTCTGCAACTCCTCTCGGGTTTGATGCTTCCGTAATGGCGCTGCCGACCACGACGATCGAGGGGGCGGCTTGCACGACCGCCTCCATGTGTTCCGGCCCCAAGCCCCCAGCCAGCGATACCTGGTAGCCCAGCAACCGTAGATCTGCTACGGCGGCGATGTGTTCAGTGCTGCCGCCATGCTTCGCGCGTACATCGGTCGGCATATGGAGGCTGACGTATGCGTAGCGGTTCGGGAACTGGTTGGGCGAAGCCGGGGGCCCGGTGTCCACGATCGTGTCCGCGATGACGTGAGCGCGGTGCCGCTCAGCGACCGTGTTCACGGCGTCGTGGGTCGCTGGTGCGGCGTTGGACAGGACGGTCATCAGGCTCGCCCCGGCGGAGAAGACCATTTCGGCCTCGAGGGCTCCTCCGTCCACGGTCTTGGTGTCGGCGAGGATCGGTGTGCCGCCGGACAGCTCGCGGGCCGTCGCGATGGCGCTGAGCCCGAACCGCTTGAGGACGGGGGTCCCCACCTCGACGATGTCAACGAAGTCCCGGACTTGGAGCAGGACGGCGAATTGTTCCGGTTTGTCGATTGCTAATTGAAGGAGCATGGGTTCGCCCGGTCGCGTCAGGCGGGCTGGATGGTGGCAGCTTCGGCAGCGAGCGACTCGATTCGCCCCCAGTCATTCGCGGCCATCGCGTCCGCAGGAGTCAGCCATGAGCCACCGACGCATCCAACGTTCGCCAGCGCGAGGTAGTTGGGGGCCGTCTTGACCGAGATGCCTCCAGTGGGGCAGAACCGTAGTTGTGGCAGCGGGCCCGCAACTGCGGACAGGTATGCGACTCCCCCGCTTGGCTCTGCGGGGAAGAACTTCATCACGTTGAGGCCGTGTTCGGTCAGCCGCATCATCTCGGTGAGCGTGCTGGCGCCTGGAAGGAGGGGTAGGCCGGTGTCGATGGCTGCGGACAGGAGTCGCTCGGGAGAACCGGGGAGCACGATGAACTGCGCTCCCGCACGGGTCACTTCAGCGGCTTCCTTCGGAGTCGTGACAGTGCCCGCACCAACTACGATCTCCGGGACCTCGGCAGCCACCCTTTCGATCGCCGAGAGCCCTGCCTCCGTTCGCAGGGTGATCTCGATGACTGCGACTCCGCCACGCACCAGCGCCCGGGCCAGAGGCACAGCCTGTTCGGCGTCCCTGATGACGACTACGGGAACAACGGGGCTGATAGTCAGCAAATCGGCTGCGGACGTGATGGCATTGCTTCCTTCTGACATGAGCTTCTCCAGTTCTGCGGGGTGTCGGGCTTTGTTAGAGGGCGACTGCGGCTTGTTCGAAGACGTCGACTGCTGCCTCAGTCAGTGGGTCGGTCAAGAACTTGGACCAAACGGCCGGCGCCATCGTGAGGGCGGGCACGGCGGCGTCGGCTGCGAACTGCGGCTCCCGCCGGCCATCACGGCCAACCATTATCCCGACTCAATCCCGAGCAGCCGAGCCTAGACCAACCCCCCGAGGACGCGGCAGGTTAACCGCCTGGTCCAAACCTGATTCTTGACACCGCCTCGCTGTCGCCAGGCTCCGAGTGCTCGTGAGGGGCGTTGGTGGCCGACGGTACATTCGTGTCGTGGATACCGCCGGGCGCTTCATCGATCGCAAGTCGCCGCTGCCGTACTACCACCAGCTTAAGCAGCTGTTGGTCGCGGACATTGTTGTGCGGGGACTGAAGTCCGGGGACCGTCTGCCCGGGGACCATAAGCTCTGCGAGACCTACGACGTCAGCCGCACGGTGGTGCGGCAGGCGCTGACCGAGCTGGAGTACGAAGGCGTCATCGAGCGGTTCAAGGGGCGTGGTACCTATGTTGCCGGCATCAAGACCTCCGAGGGTCTGGTCCAGTCCCTCACTGGTCTGTTCGAGGACGTTCGTGCTCGGGGAGGGCACCTTCGCAGCGAGGTGCGTCGTCGGGAGATCGTTCCTGCGGATGACCAAGTGGCTCTAGACTTGGAGATTGCCGTCGGTGCGCCGGTTGTGGAGATCGAGCGGTTGCGATTTGTGGATGGGGAGCCGTGGGCGCTGAGCGTGACGCAGTTGCCCGCGTCGATCGGGGAGCCGTTCCTGCATGAGGACCTGGCTGAGACCTCGCTCTATGAGCTGCTGGAGCAGAAGTACGGCGTCAGGATCGTCACCGGAAGGCGTTCCGTCGAGGCTGCCGTCGCGAAAAAGGACATCGCCGCGGCGCTTCAGATCCCCACCGGTGCTGCGGTCCTAGTCCTGCGCAGCGTCAGCAGAGGAGAGGGTGAGGTGCCCGTTGAACGGTTCGTGGCGTTCCACCGTGGCGACCGAAGCCGGTTCGAGGTCGAACTTGAGCGGGGCCAGGGCGACGTCCGCCGACCGCTCATGGTGAGGAAGCCCTAACGGGGTTCAAGTTCATCCGTGGTGCCTCATGTCAATGTGCTCGCGAAACGGGGTGTGCGTGCCTCAGGTAATTTGCTCACGAAACCTTGTCCCTCAGGGTGAGGGTCTTGTCCTTGTCGGAGACGATGAGGGCTTGCTGGATACGGTTGATGTTCCGGGTCAGGTCCGCTGGGTTGGTCTGGGCGTAGAGCACCTGTAGTCGGTGTTCGGCGTCGTCGCCCAGGAAGCCGGCCTCCCCGCGCAGCCGCTGGTAGAGGGTCTTGGGCTCGTCGTAGGTGCGCGTGTTGCGTCCGGCCTTGGTGCTGGCCCACCCGTTGGCCTTCTTCGTGGGCAGGCACAGGTTCTTGCGCAGGTTCACATGCCCCCGCAGCTCACCCAGCAGGGCGAGCTCTTCGGGGGTGTCGTAGCGGTAGCCGAAGGCTGGGTTGCGCACGATGTGGGACGTTCTTCTGCTCCACGTGGGCGTTGTCGTTGGAGGTGTGCGCCCTCGCACGGGTCATGAAGATCGCCCCCTCGGCGCACCCGGGCGGCC
>Ga0207929_1000422_pt1 | contig 11635 bp, 11 predicted proteins | sample NGESurdeep072012_FD_184466 | JGI IMG/M metagenome (GOLD analysis project Ga0207929, IMG submission 184466) | Arctic peat soil microbial communities from Barrow, Alaska - NGEE Surface sample 53-1 deep-072012 (SPAdes) | ecosystem: Environmental > Terrestrial > Soil > Wetlands > Peat ... | reverse complement strand
TCGAGCGCGGGCTTTCCGAGCACACGGTCCGGGCCTACCACCATGACGTCCAGGGCTTGCTCGAGCACGCGCAACGCATGGGTCGGGGCGGGCCGGAGGGTCTCGACATCGGCGTCCTGCGAAGTTGGCTGGCCAAGCTCACGACGACGGGCAAGGCGCGCACCACGATCGCTCGGCACGCGGCTTCCGGCCGTGTCTTCACCGCTTTTTGTGTGCGGCGCGGTTGGCTGGCTACCGACCCGGGGCTGAAACTGGCAAGCCCCAAGGCGCACCGCCCGTTGCCCGGCGTGTTGTCACAGGCGCAGGCAACCGCGATGTTCGATCGCCCCGACGCGGGCCTGGCTGCCACTGCTGCCACCGCTCCCGCCGCCGAGGATTCTGCGCTGGCTGTTGCGCAGCGGTTGCGCGACGATGCGGCGCTCGAAGTGCTGTATGCCACCGGGATCCGGGTCGGCGAGCTCGTCGGTCTCGACCTCGACGACGTTGACGATGCGCGGCACCTCGTGCGGGTGCTCGGCAAGGGCAACAAAGAGCGCACCGTTCCGCTCGGGCTGCCCGCCGTCAAGGCGGTAGGGGCCTGGCGGCGGTCGGGTCGGCCGATCATGGCGACGGCTACCAGCGGCCCAGCCCTGTTCTTGGGGGCACGTGGTCAACGTCTTGATCAACGGGCGGTACGCCGCACCGTCCACGCCAGGTTGGCGCAGGTACCTGGTGCTCCTGACCTTGGGCCGCACGGGTTGCGGCACAGCGCGGCGACCCACCTCCTCGAGGGTGGTGCTGACCTAAGAAGCGTCCAGGAGATACTTGGTCACGCTACGCTCGCAACGACACAGGTCTATACGCACGTTTCCGTCGAGCGACTGAGAGCTACCTATGACCGCGCGCACCCCAGAGCCTGAGCGCTCCGGCGTGCTCGCCGCTGCCCCCGAAGACGATCCGGCCGTTGCCAAGCTCAACGCCGAGGCCGCACTTCGTGAATTGTGGCGCGAGTTCAAGGGTTCCGGCGAGAGCCAGCTGCGTGAGCGGCTGATCCTGCACTACTCACCGCTGGTGAAATACGTAGCCGGCCGCGTCGGCGTCGGCCTGCCGCCCAACATCGAGCAGGCCGATCTGGTGTCGTACGGCATCTTCGGATTGATCGACGCGATCGAAAAGTTCGATCTTGAACGCGCGATCAAGTTCGAGACCTACGCGATCAGCCGCATCAAGGGCGCGATCATCGACGAGTTGCGGGCGATCGACTGGATTCCGCGATCGGTGCGTTACAAGGCGCGCGAGGTCGAGAAGGCCTACGCCGCGCTCGAGGCAAAGCTGCACCGCACCCCGACCGAGTCAGAGGTTGCGGGGGAGCTTGGCATCACGCTCGACGAGTTGCACACGATCTTCAGCCAGGTGTCGTTCGTCAATGTGATCGCGCTCGACGAGCTGCTCAATGTCGGCGGTGAGCGCGGCGACAAGCTGTCGCTCGTCGACACACTCGAAGACACTAGGGCCGAAGATCCGGTTGAAGTTTTCGAGACCGAAGAGACCAAGTACCTGCTCTCGCGGGCGATCAACACGTTGCCCGAGCGCGAGAAGATCGTGGTCACCTTGTACTACTACGAAGGTCTCACGCTCGCCGAGATCGGCCAGGTGCTCGGTGTCACCGAGAGCCGCATCTGTCAGATGCACACGAAAGCGGTCCTGCAGCTGCGCGCCAAACTGGCTGAGCAGACCGCCTAACCAGGCCACTACCCGGAGTTCGGCGGGCCGTCGGGCCAGATCGGCCACAGTCGCGGACGGTTCGGCGCCAGCAGCGTGAGTGGATCGACATAGCCCGCCGCCGAGATCGCGCCCCAATGCAGGCACGTCCCCGCAGGCCCGCAACTGTCGGCGATCTCCGACACCCAGCCGATCAGCTGGCCCGCGGCCACACGCTGCCCCCGGCCCACGGCGGCATCGACTGGTTCGTAGGTCGTGCGCAGGTGCGCGTGCCGGATGGACAGCACACCTCGACCGGCGAGCAAGCCCGCATACACGACCTCGCCAGCGGCGACGGCGTAGACGGGTTGGCCCAGGCGCACGGCCAGGTCGACGCCACGATTGCCGGGCCCCCACAGGGTCGCCGGCCGCGCAAACGAGTGCAGCACGATGAGTGGCCGAACCGGCGGCTGGATCGCGGGCGTTGGCGACCCGCCGACAGCCCCCGATGCCATGACGGCCAGCAGCGGGCCGACAGCCAGCCACAGGGTCGAACGGGCCAGGCGCACGAGCACGGTGGCAGCGAGAAATCTCATGTGCCCAGCGTCGCCGGCCGCAACCGGCGTCCGATCGGATTCGACGCAGATGTGGACGCCGGAGCTGAGCGCTCGCGGGGTGTGGACGGCGCCGATTCGTCGCGCGGGCGACGCTCCCGTAGACTCCTGCCTGGAGTCGGGTTCGCCCGGCTTACATCGCACGCCCTACCCGTCGGCGCGATTCATCGCCGGCTGCCTCTCGGTGCCTTCGACAGCCGTCCCTTTGGATGTCGAGGTGTCACGGCGATCAGGGTGTCAGGCGTGGCCGCCAACCGGCGTCCGCGAAGAACCGAGGAACGGCGCCCGGCGACGTCTGCTCGCGGTCACCCGCGCGGACGTGGGGCGCCAGAAGGAGTGCGCGGCCATGGCCGTCGTCACCATGAAAGAGCTGCTTGCGAGCGGCGTGCACTTTGGGCATCAGACCCGGCGCTGGAACCCGAAGATGAAGCGCTTCATCTTCACCGAGCGCAACGGCATCTACATCATCGACTTGCAGCAGTCGCTGACCTACATCGACCGCGCGTACGAATTCGTGAAGGACACCGTCGCGCATGGCGGCTCGGTCATGTTCGTCGGCACGAAGAAGCAGGCCCAAGAAGCAGTCGCCGAGCAGGCCACTCGCGTCGGCATGCCCTACGTCAATCAGCGCTGGCTCGGCGGCATGCTGACCAACTTCCAAACGGTCTTCAAGCGCCTGCAGCGACTGAAGGAACTCGAGATTCTCGAGCAGGGCGGTACCAGCTATGGCCAGCGCACCAAGAAGGAGGCGCTGGTTCTTCAGCGCGAGAAGGACAAGCTGCTCAAGACCCTCGGGGGCATCCGCGAAATGTCGCGCGTGCCGAGCGCGGTCTGGATCGTCGACACGAAGAAAGAGCACATCGCGGTCGGCGAGGCGCGCAAGTTGGGTATCCCGGTCGTCGCGATCCTCGACACCAACTGCGACCCCGACGAAGTCGACTACAAGATCCCCGGCAACGACGACGCGATTCGGTCGGTGGCTCTGCTCACCCGCGTGATCGCTGACGCAGTGGCCGACGGGTTGATGGCTCGGGTGGCTGCGCGCGTTGGCGACGCGAAGCCCGACGTCGACGCGGAGGCCGGCACCGAACTCGGTGGCGGCGAGCCGCTCGCTGATTGGGAACGCGAGTTGCTCGTGCGCGATAGCGCAGCCGCGTCGAGCGAAACCGCAACCGCAGGCGCCGATGCACCTGCCGAACCCACTGCCGAACCCGCTGCTGAACCGACGACTGAACCCGCCGCCGAAGCCGCGACGGAGGCCTAACCTATGGCGAACTACACCACGGCCGACGTCAAGCGGCTGCGCGAGCTCACCGCCGCCGGCATGATGGATTGCAAGAAGGCGCTCGACGAAAGTGACGGCGATTTCGACAAAGCTGTTGAAATACTGCGCATCAAGGGCGCGAAGGACGTCGGGAAGCGCGCCGAGCGCACGACCGTCAACGGCCTCGTTGCGGCATCAGCCCATGGCTTGTCGGGCGTACTGCTGGAACTCAAATGTGAGACCGACTTCGTGGCAAAGGGCGAGCGTTTCCAGGAGCTGGGCGCCACGCTCGTCAAGGTGCTCGCCGATTCCGACGCGACCGATACCGCGAGTCTGCTGGCCGCCGAGATCGACGGCCGCAAGGTGAGCGAGCTGGTAGACGAGAACAGCGCAGCTCTCGGCGAGAAGATCGAGGTTGGGCGGGTCGCCAAGTTCACCGGCGGCGGCCACGTGGTCAGCTACCTGCACAAGACGAGTCCCGATTTGCCGCCGCAACTGGGCGTCCTCATCGAACTCGATGCCGAGCACTCCGAGGTCGGCCGCGACATTGCGCAGCACATCGCCGCCTTCTCGCCGACCTATCTTGAACGCGCGCACGTGCCGGCTGACGTCGTCGAAAACGAGCGACGCATCGCTGAGGCGACTGCCCGCGAAGAGGGCAGGCCCGAGGCGGCGCTAGCGAAGATCGTCGAAGGCCGGGTCAGCGGGTTCTACAAAGACTCCGTACTGGTTGAGCAAGCCTTCGCCAAAGACAACAAGAAGTCGGTCAAGCAGGTTCTCGACGAAGCTGGGGTAGGCGCGGTCAGATTCGCCAGGTTCCGCGTCGGCCAGTCGTAGGGCAGACTGCGGGTCTCCACAGCAGCTGATCAACAGAGTGAACGATCAACAGCGAACAGCCACACGGGGAATGGAGGGGCTGAGTGTCCTACCAGCGGGTGCTGCTGAAGCTGTCCGGCGAGGCGTTCGCGGGCGACGGCGCGCTTGGGGTCGACCCCGACGTTGTTGCGTCGCTCGCCCGCCAGATCGGTGCCGTCGTCGCTGAGGGCATCGAAGTGGCCGTCGTGATCGGCGGGGGCAACTTCTTTCGTGGTGCCGAACTGTCGGTGCGTGGCATGGATCGCGCGCGCTCCGACTACATGGGCATGCTCGGAACGGTCATGAACTGTCTCGCGCTTCAGGACTTCCTCGAGAAGCAAGGTGTCGAGACCCGCGTGCAAACGGCGATCACGATGGGTCAAGTAGCCGAGCCTTACGTTCCACGCCGGGCGATCCGGCACTTGCAAAAAGGCCGCGTTGTCATTTTCGGAGCGGGCCTCGGGGCGCCGTACTTCTCTACCGACACGACTGCGGCCCAGCGAGCTCTTGAAATCGGTGCGCAAGTCGTCTTGATGGCAAAGAGCGTCGACGGTGTGTACGACAGCGACCCGAAAAACAATCCAAACGCGGTGCGCTTCGACACCCTCGACTACGACGAGGTGCTCGCCCGCGACCTCAAGTTCGCCGACGCGACGGCAATCAGCCTCTGTCGCGACAACGCGTTGCCGATCGTCGTGTTCAACTTGCTCGAAGAGGGCAACATCGCGCGGGCCGTGCACGGTGAAAAGATTGGCACGATCGTCTCCGCTGGCGCCCGCTAAGGAGTTTCGGTGATTGACGACACCCTCTTTGAAGCTGAAGAGAAGATGGACAAGGCGGTCACGGTCGCCAAAGACAGCTTCGCTGCGATCCGTACCGGGCGTGCGCACCCCGGCATGTTCGCCAAGGTTGTCGTCGAGTACTACGGCGCGATCACGCCGCTCAATCAGCTGGCCGGTTTCACCGTCGCCGATGCTCGCATGATTGTGATCAACCCCTACGACAAGAGCGCCTTGCGAGCAATCGAGAAGGCTATTCGCGATTCGGATCTCGGCGTCAATCCGACCGACGACGGCAATGTCATCCGGGTTGCCGTGCCTCAGCTGACCGAAGAGCGCCGTCGCGACTACATCAAGTTGGCGCGAGCCGAGAGCGAAGAAGCCAAGGTGTCGATCCGCAACATCCGCCGGCATGCGAAAGAAGCTCTCGACAAGCTCGGCAAAGATGGCGAAGCCGGCGAAGACGACGTGCACCGCGCCGAGAAAGAGCTGGACGAACTTACTCATCGCTACGTCGCGCAGATCGACGAGATCCTGCGGCACAAGGAAATCGAGCTGCTCGAGGTCTGATGTGACCTCCGAGCCGATCGTCGTGGCCGCCCCAGAACCGGGCCCCAAGGCTGGGCGCAACCTGCGTGCTGCGATCACGATCGGAATCCTTCTCGGTGGCGTCGCGGTGGCTTCGTTGTTCGTGGTCAAAGTCGCGTTCGTCGTCTTCACGATCGTCGTCATGATGATCGCCGTGTGGGAGCTCAGCCGCGCGCTGCGAGGTCACGCGATTGCCGTGCCAGAGTTGCCGTTGGCCGTCGGCGCGGGCGCGGTCTTGGTCGCGGCCTACGTCGGTGGCGCAGAGAAGTTCGCGGTGGCGACGCTGCTGCTCGTTGTCGCTGCCGTTGCGTGGGGGGCGCTGAGCGAACGCGAAGACAAGCTCGCGGTCATTGCCGCGACCGCGTTCGTCGCGTGCTACGTCGCCTTGCTCGGCGGCTTTGCGGTGCTGATGGTGGTGCCGGCCGACGGGCCTCGCCGTGTCGTCGCGTACGTGGTTGCCGTGGTCTGCAGCGATACCGGCGGCTACGCGACCGGCGTGTTCTTCGGCAAGCATCCGCTTGCGCCCACGGTAAGTCCGAAAAAGACGTGGGAAGGCTTTGGCGGTTCGACGCTGGCGAGCGCGTTGTCCGGCGGGCTGCTCTTTCCGCTGACTTTGCACAGCGCATGGTGGCAAGGCGTCGTGTTCGGGCTGGCAATTGTGGTCACGGCCACGATCGGCGATCTCGGTGAGTCGCTGATCAAGCGTGATCTCGGCATCAAAGACATGGGTCACCTGCTGCCCGGGCACGGAGGAGTCATGGACCGCTTCGACTCGCTCCTGCTGGCCGCTCCCGTTGCCTGGGCACTGCTCACGGCGTTCGTGCCGTGGCCGACCTGAGCATTCGCAACGCGTTCAGCCGGCGGGCTTGGTGCGCTACTTCGTGACGCGATAGTGCACATGGACGACGCCATTGTCGAAGCGCCGCTCGCCGAGCAACTCCAGTGCTGTTCGAAATCTCCCAGGTAAGAAGTGGGTGCCACCGCCGACGATCACCGGGTTCAGGAACAGATGACACTCGTCGACCAATCCCGCTTCGAGGGCGTGCCCCGCCAGGCCCGGACCACCGATACTGACCGCGCGATCTGACGATGAGACAAGCCGCCGCACCGTGTCGACATCGAATTCGCGTTCAAGTCGCGTTCGTGGCGTCGACACGGCGGTCATCGTGTTCGAGTACACGATCTTGTCGGCGGCCTGCCAGATCTCGGCGTAGTCGCGCATCGCCGCCGGCTGATCGGCGTCCGTACTCGCGGTTTGCCAATACCGCATCACGTCATACATGCGGCGGCCGTACAAGTAAGTGCCGACCGGCCGCTCAAGATCGTTCACGTATTGGTGCACCTGGTCGTCGGGAGCCGCCCAGTCGAAGTTGCCCGTTTCGTCGGCGACGTAGCCGTCGAGCGAGGTGATGGCGGAGTAGATCAGCACGCGCGCGCGTCCAGTGCCGGCAGCCGTTGTCGCGGTCGCTACGAGAGCGGGAGGCCAGGTGCGGGGAAGCCGGCGGTGAGCTCGCGAACCTCGGCCTCGACTCGGTCAGTCGTGGCGTTCAGGGCATCGTCATCACCCTTGGCTACCGACGCGACTACTTCGTCGATCCACGCTCCGATCTGCTGCATTTCGGTGACGCCCATGCCGCGACTCGTGACGGCCGGCGTACCGAGCCGAATACCGGAGGGATCGAATGGTTTGCGGGTGTCGTAGGGCACGGTGTTGTAGTTCAGCACCAGGCCGGCGCGATCGAGCGCCTTCGCAACCGGCTTGCCAGCGACATCGTGCGCCGTGAGATCGATCAAGATCAGGTGGTTGTCGGTGCCGCCGGACACCAAGTTGAACCCGCGCGCCATCAACTCGTCGGCGAGGGCTTGTGCGTTCGTCACGATCGCCGCGGCGTAGTCGCGGAATGACGGCTGCTGGGCCTCGCGTAACGCGACCGCGATAGCCGCAGTGGTGTGGTTGTGCGGGCCACCCTGCAGACCCGGGAACACCGCCTTGTCGATCGCTTTCGCGTATTGCTCGTCGCACATCAGCATGGCGCCGCGGGGGCCACGCAGGGTCTTGTGGGTGGTGGTCGAGATCACGCCTGCATGGCCGACCGGCGACGGGTGCGCGCCACCGGCGATCAGCCCGGCGATGTGCGCAATGTCGGCGACCAACACTGCGTCGATTTCGCGGGCGATCGCAGCGAAGGCAGGGAAATCGATGGTGCGCGGGATCGCGGTGCCGCCGGCGAAGATGATCTTCGGTCGCTCACGCAGGGCAAGCTCGCGAACCTCGTCCATGTCGACGACGCCGGTGTCGCGCCGGACGCCGTATTGCACCGCGTGGAACCAGGTACCCGTCGCCGAGACTGACCAGCCGTGGGTGAGGTGCCCGCCCATCGGGAGGGCCATGCCCATCACGGTGTCGCCGGCCTGCGCCAAGGCGAGATAGACGGCCAGGTTCGCGGGTGAGCCGGAGTACGGCTGAACGTTCGCATGGTCGACACCGAAGACGGCTTTGGCGCGCTCGATCGCGAGCGACTCGACCTGGTCGATCACCTGCTGGCCCTCGTAGTAGCGCTTCCCCGGATATCCCTCGGAGTACTTGTTCGTGAGCACGGTGCCGGTGGCGTCGAGCACCGCCTGGGACACGTAGTTCTCGGACGCGATCAGCCGCACCTTCTGCGCCTGAAGGGCTTCTTCGGCGTGAATCAACGCGGCGATCTCGGGGTCGGTTGCCTCGAGCGCAGCACGATCGGATGCAGGCATTGGCGTCTCCTCGGGCGAACACCCAGGCGCCCGGTGTCCGCGATCGCTCCCCGGTGGTTGGACCCACCATCTATGCGCCAGTCGCGATGCTCAGATCGTAGCCGGACGCCGACGGGTTGCGCTCAGCCCATGCACTCGATGCTGTCGATTCGAAACGACGCGGTGGAGTCGATGAGGAGGGTGTTGCAGTAGTGACAGTGGCTCTCGCCACTCGCCGGTGCGCCGCACGACGGGCAGGCCGTTGCCGGCGGCGGCGCAGGGGCACCCGCGGGTCGGCTGAATCGCCACGTCTCGTACCAGTGCCGGGTCGGCAGCCCCGCGACCTGGGTTTCCGGTGATACGTCGGCCCCAAGCAGCACTTGGCCGAGGCGTCCGTCGACGTCGTAGCGCACCACACACACGATGTCGCCGGAACTCAACGCTTCGACTCCACGCAGGCTCGCCGCTACGTGGTCGACCGACGTCATGGTCTGCACGTGCGCAGTGCTGACGGCGTACCGAAGCTGGTTGCCCATCACCGCACACAACGCGGGCGAGAAGCGGCCGGTCACGGCGTCGAGGCTGCCCGTGTTCATCGCGGCTCGGACCGTAAGAAACACCGATTGAGCCGAGGTGGTGAACGCCTCGGCGTCGAACGACGCATCGACCCGCTGCACCCCGGCAATATCGAGCTCCGTCGATCCCGGCGATCGCGCGTCCGAGAACACGAACGACTGCAACCGGGCCGCCTCGTCGTCACGCGGTCGAAACAGGCTCACGGTTGTGGCGTTACAGCATGTCCGCAGGATGCACAGAAGTTCGCGCCAGCATTCAACGCATGACCGCATTGAGAGCAAAAGCCGACCGAAGCGGCGGACGTCGAAGCAGCTGCCTCAGGGGTCGATCCCGTGGTCGACGGTGCTGTCGGCGTCGTGCCGACGAGTGCTGCACCCGCAACGAACCCGCCGCGCCCGGCCGCTCCGCCGAGTCCGCCGATCACGTTCGCGCCGATGCCGAGACCGGCGACGGCGAGCGCTTCGCCCGCGGCACCCTTGCCCTCGGCCATGCCGCGCCCGGCACCCAGCAGCGCTTCACCCGACGCGTAGGCGCCGAACGATCCCGCCAATGAGGTGTACGCAGTGGCACGGGCCAGATCGCGCAACTGGTCGGCGTCCTCGTCGGAAACGCTGACCGTCAGATTGCCGAGCCTGGTCACTTCGAGGCCGTAGCCGAGGAGGGTGGTATTTGCCGCGGTGAGTGTGCCGGCTTCGATCTCCGGCGTGCGTGCGGCCAGGCCGAGCACCGGCCAGTTGTCGTTGACCACATGGGTGACGACAACGGTGCGTACTGCTTTGAGAACTTGCTGGGCGACCCAGTGCACGACGGCGGCGGGGTCAGCGAGGTCGACCGTGCCGGTCAGCTGCCGGATGAAGGCAACCGCGTCAATGACGTGCAAGGAGAGTTCGCCGAACGCGCGCAACTCGACAACGAGATGGGTTTGCGGGTCGCTGACTGCGTCGACCTGGCCGCCGAAGGCAAGGTCGGGAAATTCGCGCGTGTTGACGAAGAACAGTTCGGAGTCGTAGGCCTTGTCGCCGGAGAGCTTGTCGATGAGGTCGCCGAGAAACGGCAACTCGCTCGCGTCGATGTCGTGGCGGCCAGGAGGCAGGGTGCCCACCACGCGCCCCTGCGTGACGAACAGCGCCATTTCGTCGATGTCGACGATGGCCTTGCTCCAGCGGCGAATCTGGTGGTCCGGCCACTTGTAGAGCAGCTGACCCTTCGCGCTGTCGGGCACCTCGATGAACTCGCGACTGATATCAGCGCCGAATCCCACAGTTCCTCCAAGGCAAGGGCAGGCTGGCGCCCGCGTATCTGTGTTGTCGGTTCGAGCCGTCGGGGGCTTGAGGCGGGCGATCATGAAACGGCTGCGAGACTGACGGTCTGATGCCTGCACCTGGAGAACTCGTCTTCGCCGCGCCCCGCCGGGCCAAGCCCCCTCGCCACCTCGCCGATCTGAGCCCGGCCGAGCGCCAGGCGGTGGTGCTCGAACTGGGGCATCCGGCGTTTCGGGCGCGGCAGCTGTCGACGCACTACTTCGGGCGGCTGGCCGACTCGGCGGCCGTCATGACTGACCTACCCGCCGGGTCGCGGCAGGCGCTGGCCGATGCACTCCTGCCTGCGCTTGCCACTGCCGTTCGCGACGTGTCGTGCGACGACGGCGCCACTCGCAAGACGGTCTGGCGATTGTTCGACGGAACGCTCGTCGAGTCGGTGCTGATGCGGTACTTCGGCCGATCAGGGCGCGGTGAGCTGGGTGACGAGGCGGACGCCGATGGGCTGGCGAGCCGAGAATCGACCACTCGCGGCCGCGACCGGGTGACCGTCTGCGTCTCGAGCCAGGCGGGCTGCGGCATGAACTGCCCGTTCTGCGCCACCGGCCAGGCTGGTCTGACCCGCAATCTGTCGGCGGCCGAAATCGTGGAACAGGTGGTCGCGGCGGCACGATCGATGGCTCGGGGTGAAATGCCCGGCGGGGTCGGCCGGTTGTCGAATGTGGTTTTCATGGGCATGGGCGAACCGCTGGCGAACTACAACGCGGTGCTCGGCGCCGTCCGCCGTCTGACTGACCCCGCCCCTGACGGCCTCGGCTTGTCGCAACGCGGGATCACTGTCTCGACGGTTGGTCTGGTGCCGGCGATCGACAAGCTCACAGCTGAGGGTCTGAACGTGACGCTTGCTGTGTCACTGCATGCACCGGACGACGAGTTGCGCGACACGTTGGTGCCGATCAACACTCGCTGGAAAGTTGCGGAGGTTCTCGACGCAGCCGCCCGTTACCTTGCGGCCACCAATCGGCGGATCTCGATCGAGTACGCGCTGATTCGTGACATCAATGACCAGGCGTGGCGCGCTGACCTGTTGGGTCGACTGTTGCGTCAGCACATCGGTCACCTCGTGCACGTGAACCTGATCCCGCTGAACCCGACGCCCGGATCGAAGTGGACCGCGTCGCGGGACAAAGACGAGAAGGCGTTCGTACGTGCGCTCGAGAACCAGGGAGTTGCCGTTACCGTGCGCGACACGCGCGGCCGCGAGATCGACGGCGCCTGCGGCCAATTGGCGAC